>Ga0209526_10000706_pt1 | contig 21858 bp, 21 predicted proteins | sample JacPinW_OM2H0_M1_FD_188566 | JGI IMG/M metagenome (GOLD analysis project Ga0209526, IMG submission 188566) | Forest soil microbial communities from Algoma, Ontario, Canada - Jack Pine, Ontario site 1_JW_OM2H0_M1 (SPAdes) (version 2) | ecosystem: Environmental > Terrestrial > Soil > Boreal... | reverse complement strand
GGTCCCCGAGCGCGAATCGGGCTTATTCATTAACGGCCAGCTCTCAACAATTTGACGCCACGGCTCAGCCATTCGCGAACGTGGTTATTGCCCGCTTAATCATCCTTGCGGCCGTCGGCAGGCCAGACCTCAAAGATGACAGCGATCATTGCAATCTCCGTTTAATGAAAAGTAATCACGCTGCGTATCGCGCGTCCACTCTTCAAGGCGGCGAAGCCTTCGTTGATCGCGGCAAGCCGGATGCGCTCCGTGATGAGCTCGTCCAGCATCAGGCGCCCGTCGAGATAGGCGCGCGCCAATAACGGAAAATCGCGCGCAGGGCGAGCGTCCCCATAGCTCGACCGCCTGATCCGCTTCTCCTGCATGAGCGCGCCCCAGCGAAAGGCGACGTCCGCCGCAACATCGATCTTGCCGAGCCAGACGACCTCTCCGCCCGGCCGCACGGCTTCGACGCTGGTACGAAAAGCAACCGCGCTGCCGGCGGCTTCGATGACGATATCGGCGCCGCGTCCCGAGGTTTGTTTCTTCGCGAGCGCGGCCGCATCTTCCTTGGCCGCGTTCACGCACGCGGTCGCACCCATCGTCTGCGCCAATGCAAGCTTCCCGTCATCGATGTCACACGCAATGATTGCTGCGGCGCCGGCAAGGCGCGCCCCCTGCACCGCCGAAAGCCCGACCGCCCCACAGCCGATGATCATGACGCAATCGGCGCGCGAGACGCGGGCGAGATTGAAGGCGGCCCCAACTCCGGTCATGACGCCGCAGCCGATCAGGCACGCGCGGTCAAACGGAATCTCCTTGGGAACCGGGATCGCCTGCTGGTCCGCAACAATGCAGTACTCGCCGAACGCCCCCAGAAACATCAGGTGTTTGAGCTCGCGTCCGTCCGCAAGCCGCGCTTTGCTCTGTCCGTCGAATTGGACGGCGCGCGGACCCTTCGCCAAATAATCCTCGCACAGGATCGGCAATCCCCGGTCGCAGTAGAAACAATGTCCGCAATGGGGATTCCAGGAGAGGATCACATGATCCCCCTTGCGCACCCGCGTGACCGCGCCGCCCGTGTCCGCCACGATGCCGGCGGCCTCGTGCCCAAGCACAATCGGCATGGGATAGCGCAGCGAGCCTTCGATCACTTCGAGGTCGGTGTGGCAGAGTCCCGCGGCGCGCACCGAAACGAGGACATCGGTGGGTTGCAAGGCGGCCGCGCTAACCCGCTCGATGGCGAGCGGCGTGCCCGAGCGCTGCAGCACGGCCGCCTCATAGTTGAGCGTCACTTCTTCAGCTGGCCTTTTTTCACGCCGGCTTCGGGGAAGATCCACATGGCTACAACCATGAAAACCGCGGTGAGCATTAGAAAGGTGGAAAAGTCAGGCCGCACCGGCGAACCGCGCCAATAGGCGAGGATTGCCGCAACGATCAGAACCAGGATGGAAAGGACCGTCTTGACGTCATTGGGCATCGCAGCCCTCGCCTCCTAATAGGAGCCAACCGGCACGGCCGCAGCTTCGTCCGGCCGGCGCGGCGACCCGCGCAGCTTCTTCTTCAGGAAACGGGTCTCATAGCCGTTGAACAGGTGGCCCAAGCAGCCGCGGTCGAGGTCGGACGTGCCAAACAGCCAGTCCGCAATGGGAAAGGTGAGATTCATGTTCACCTCCATCATCAGCCGCGCGTTGTGGTGCGCGGTGTGATGGCGGCGCAGCGTGTTCACAAACGGACAATTGTGCACGAACCAGTTCTCCTCGACATGGCAGCAGAAGTGCATGAACTCGTAGACGAGATACATGCCCGTGGTCGCGCACATGAACAGCCAGCCCACATTGGGCGTGAAAACCAACCCGAGGATGACGGCCATGGGCAGCGACATCAGGATGAACACGACCAGCGCGTAGGGTGGAAACACGGTGACGCGCCAGTCCTTATGATCGCGGAAGCGCATCTCGTCATCGGTGAAGAACTGATGATGATTGAGGGTGTGCCGCTCGTAGATCGAGCGCAGCCCCTTGATGTTGACCGGCCGGTGCATGACGTATCTGTGCACCGCCCACTCGAATATGTTGGTGAACAGGAAGGTGAGCGGGACCGTGAGCCATTCCAACGGCGTCACGCCGTGAATGTGCCGGATATAGATGTAGAATGCCGCCGCCCCCATGGCGTAGATGATCGCGACATGAAAATAGCCGTCGTACCAGCCCAGGATGCGGGAGCGATACTCCTGTCGAAACGCGATTTGCCGCTGGCTGATCATGGTCTTCTCCTTTGCTGCGGCCGGCCCGGCGCCCCTGATATATCACAAATCTATCACGCGCCATGGCCGCTTTCAATGACGCCGGAAGGGCGCCCGGTGCCCTCGATCACCCGCACGACGGCGGCGTCCTTGCGCGCCTCATCCGGGGAGCCGGCGAAGATGATCTCGCCGCGCTCGATCACATAGAGACGGTCGGTGAATTCGGGCACATGGTAGATGTTCGATTCCGCCAGGAACACGGCGGCGCCGAAGGCGCGGATTTTGCCGAGCGCATCCAGGATCGCGGGCACGATCACGGGCGAAAGCCCCTCGGTCGGCTCATCGAGCAGCAACAGGCTCGGATCGAGCGCCAGCGCACGCGCGATGGAGACCATCTTGCGTTCGCCGCCGGAAAGCGCGTGGCCGCCACGGCTGCGGTAGCGCTCAAGCTGGGGGAACACACGATACGCCTCATCGAGCCGCTCCTTGGCACTGCGCCTGCCCGGACAAGTCCAGGTCGGCAGCGCAATGTTCTCCGCCACCGTGAGCTCGCCGAATATCTCGCTTTCCTCGGGAGCAAAGCCTATTCCGGCGCGCGCAATCTCAAACGGCCGCAAGCCGGCAATGTTGCGGCCGGCAAATTCGATGGACCCGGCGACGGGCTTGCGAAATCCCATGATGCTGCGCAGGCAGGTCGTTTTGCCGGCGCCGTTGCGGCCTACCAGGCACACGAGCTCGCCGGCGTTGACGTCAAAGCTCACCCCGCGCAGCACCGGGCTGCCCATGATATCCACCGCAAGCGCTCGGACCGTGAGCATCAGTGCCGCCTGCGCTTGCCCACGACCGCGGCAATGAGCTGAGCGTTCGAGAAAAATTCCTTCGGCGGCAGATCGGCAAGCATCTTTCCGGCGGAAAGCGCGATGATGCGGCTCGAATAGGCCGCCACCAGGTCCATGTCATGTTCGACCAGGACGATCGCATTGACGCCGGCCTTGCGGCCTGCGGCGATCAGGATTTGCATGATGGCGTGCTTATCCGCGGTGGATACGCCCGACGTAGGCTCATCGAGAAGAATGACCTGCGGGTTGAGCGCGAAGGCCGAGGCGACATCGAGCAGTTTCTTTTCGCCTTGCGAGAGCGCCGCCGCGGCGGTGGCGAGCCGATCACTGAGCCCGAACATTTCGGCCACCTCGCGCACGCGCGCGGCAATCGCTGCGTCCGCGGCGAGGCGGGCGAACAGCCGCCAGCGTTTGCCTTGGCGCGAGATGAGCGCGGTCGCGATGGTGTCACGCACGGTGAGCTGCGGGAAAACTGCAATCAGCTGAAACGAACGGGCCAAGCCGCGGTCGGCAAGCTTGACCGGCCCCATGCCGGCGATGCTCCTGCCCATGAATAAAACCTCGCCCACGCTGGGCCGCAGCAGCCCGGTGAGGAGATTAACCAAGGTCGTCTTGCCTGCGCCGTTTGGGCCGATAATGGACACGAGCTCGCCTTGCGAAACGGCGATGCTCACATCATCAAGCGCGCGAAACTCGCCAAAATTCTTGCTCAACTGGCGCGTTTCAAGGAGCACGCTCATGGCTGCACCCGCGCCGATGCCCGCGGCCACAAATCAAGAATTCCGGCGATGCCGGCAGGAAAACCGATGACCACGACCGCGAGAATCGCGCCCAGGATGAAACGCCAATACTGGGTGAGCGACTGGAGCTGATCCTGCAACAGCGTGAAAGCGAGCGCGCCGAGGATGGGACCGAAAAAATTGGAAAAGCCGCCCAGCACCGTCATGAACACCAACTGGCCGGAATGGGTCCAATAGACGAGCTCGGGATCGGCAAGGCCGACGCGAAATCCGAGGATTGCGCCGCCGGCGGCGCCGAATGCCGCCGAGATCACGAAGGCCGCCAGCCGAAATCGATGCACATGCACGCCGAGATATTCGGCTTTCCTCGCGTTATCGCGAACAGCGCGCAGATGCAGCCCGAACGGCGAATGAACAATGCGCCACATCAAAAACGTGGCGATGATCAGGAGCGCGAGACAGTAGTAATAGAACGGACCGGCCAAGAGCTCGATCTTGTTGTACGGCGCAAGCTCAAGCCCGAGAATGTTCATGCGCGGAATGCGCATGCCGCTGTCGCCGCCGGTCAAGTGATAGAATTTGAACAGGAAGGAATAAAACAGCATGCCGAAGGCAAGGGTAAGCATTCCAAAGAATATCCCGGTATGGCGCACGCACAGCAACCCAATCGGCAATGCGACTGCCATGCTGATGCACATCACCCCAAGGAGCACCAGCTCGAAAGACTGCAAGCCGAACACACCCGCAAGCAGCGCCGACCCATACGCTCCGATACCGAGAAACATGGCATGCCCGAATGAAAGCAGCCCCGTGTAGCCGAACAACAGATTGAAGCCGAGCAGCGCGATGGCATAGCCGAAGAACGGGATCATCAAAGTGGCGTAATAAGGCGGAGCGAGCACCGGCAGCAATGCCAGCGCGGCAGCCGCTGCGGCTGCGAATACGGCGGCGCCCTTCATGCAACCGGCTTTCCGAACAGGCCGGCGGGGCGCAACAGCAGAACGGCGATGACGATCACGTAGACGGCCAGCACCTCGAACTCGGGGTAGAGCACGATGGCAAAGGCCCGCATCAGGCCGACGATGAGCGAGCCGACAAGCGCACCCGGCATCGAGCCTAGACCGCCGATCACCACGACTGCAAAGGCTTCCACAACAAACTCGATGGCCATATCGAGAGAGGCGGCCGCGGTAGGGACGATCAACGCGCCGGCCGTGGTGCCGAGCGCAGCGCCGAGCGTGAACACCACCGAATAGATGCGCCGGACATCGACTCCGAGCGCCTCGGCCATGGCGCGATTTTCCGCCGTGGCACGCACGATGCGGCCGAAATTGGTGCGCCCAAGCAGCGCCCCGAGCACCGCCGCGGTTGTGATCGCGGCGCCGATCACAAGCAGATTATAGACCGGAACGCCGAAATCGCGCGTATTGATCGTTCCATAAATCAGGTAGGCATTATCGAGCGAGCGTGGGTTGGCTCCCCAAAAGAAGCGAAAAACATCCTGGAACATAAGGACAAGCGCAAAGGTGAGCAGAAGCGCAAAGCTTTCGTCTCGCCCATAAACGCTGCGGAGCATTCGCTCGATCGGTGGCCCGACGACGCCCAGCAACAGGCCGGCGATAACGAGCCCCGGAAAGATCAACCAAGGAGACAGGCCAAGCTGTGTCGCATAGGCGATGAAGGTGACGCCGAAATAGGCGCCGAGCGCATAGAATGATCCACAGGCCAAATTGATGATTTTCTGGACGCCAAACACAAGCTGCAAGCCGGCCGCTACCAGGAACAAAACGGCGGCGTGAAACACGCCGCCGACAAGAATGTTGGCGAATGCCGACACTGCGAAGCGGTCAAACCTTGAATTGGGCGGTCTTGATCCACTCCCAGAAATTTGCTCCCGGGGGCTTTTGCAAATCGGATGCAAACATGGTCTCGAAATTACCGAGCGTCACAAAGTCGTAGCTATTATTATGAGTGGTGAACCCCTGCACGAAGGTCTGCTCGGCGATATGGTCCTTGCGCCACGAGCTCTTGCCACCGAGGCTTTCGATCGAAAGGCCCGCCAACGCATCGATGACATCGTCCTGGGAGGGCCAGTTGCCGTTCTTCGCCCTGGACGCAGCTTCGACCGCCGCCTTGTAGGAGGCGAGCGCGAAATAGGCGCGGTCCGCCTCCCATTCCGGGTAATCGTTATAGGTCTTGGCGTACCAGGCCACGAACTCCTTGGCGAGCGCAGATGCATTCGGGTTGGCAAAATAAAGCGTATTGTGTCCGAACAGCATGCCCTCCGGCGTGAACTCCTTCTTCATCAAGGTGTGCTGCCAGCCGGCGGCTGGAAACACGAGCTTGGTGTTCTTGGTCAGCTCGGCCGCATGCGCCTGTTTCATGAAGACCGGCAGATCGGCAAAGAGCAGCGATGAGAAGATCAGGTCGGGCTTTGCAGCCTTGAGCGCCGCGACATGACTGGTCAGATCCATGGTCCCGACCTTCGGCCATTGCTCAGTGACGACGTTGTGCTCGATGTTGAAGCGCTTGAGGATCGCAACGAACGCGGCCATGTTGTTGCGTCCGTAGGAATAATCGGGATTGATGCCGGCGACGGTGACGAATTTTCCTTTCCAGTATTTGATTGTCAGCAGCGAGGACATGACGGCCTCGCATTCATTATCGGTGCTGCGGAAGAGGTAGCGGGGATTAGGGATCTTCTCGTCCACGCCGTCCTGGGTCGTGCCGTCCCAGTAGATGGTCAGCGCGCGCGCCTCCTCCACCACCGGGCCGAGCGCAAGCCCCACGCCGGTGGAGATGATGCCCTGCACGCAATCGACCTTCTCCTGCTGCACGAGCTTGCTGAAACGCTCGATGGTGTCCTTGGGCGAGGACTCCTCCTCGATGACAAGCTCGATCTTGCGCCCGGCGATGCCTCCATTCGCGTTGAATCGATCCGCTGCCCACTGCGCGGCGCGGATGCCGTTCTCTCCCGGCGCTGCGGCAATTCCGGATCTCGGCGCCAGAATTCCGACGCGCACCGGCTTGTTCTGCGCAATCGCGGGCGCGCCAATGCGCCCCGCGGCCGAAAGCGCCGCGGCAGCGGCTGCCGATTTCAGGACGCTGCGACGAGAAAAGGCCATGGTATCCTCCCTTGTAATTCTTTCGCTTTCATTGCCGGTTCGCCGGATATATCAGACGCATTTCTTGGCTGCGACAAAAGCGGGGTGCGACATCATGCTCCGCGTTGCTCTTTTCGCTGCAAGAAGGCGTCAATTTGATCGGACGTCATCGTCCAGTCATTGTCGAGATTGGCAATCACCTCCTGCATGAACGGTTTCGCCCGGTGGATGGCACGATCCTTGTCGCCCAGGTAATCGAACAGGATGGCAAGCGCGAGTTGCAGCGGACTTCCCCCCTCATAGGTCCATTCGAAGCCGAACTGGGTGAAACGCTTGACCTCGTAATGCTCATCGAGCGGCCGCCCGTCGACCGTTACCACGAGGCCATCGATCGTCCGCTTGCCTTCGTACGTCTTCATGGCTCACATCGATACGGTTGCCCGCGTGAAGCTTTCCACATAGTCCATCAGCTTGTCGCTGGCGCGCGCGGCGGCTTCGCCATTGCCGTTGGCGATTGCGCGCGCCTCGTTGGCGTGCAGCCGGGCGCACAGCGGCAGGTCGGCGGCCTCGCGGTAATGCATGTACCAGAACCGGCGCGACAGGCCTTGCAGCAGTTTCATCGAACGCGCGGCGTAATCGTTGTGCGCCGCTTCGATCATCAACGCATTGAGCTCGCGATCGAGCCGCATGAACGCGATATCGTCATTGGTTTTCGCTGCCCGGTCCATGCCTTGCGCGATGGCGAGCATGCTCTCCCGCTGGGGCCCGGTTGCGCGCTCGGCACCGGCGCGACAGAGCAAACGCTCGAGCTCGCGGCGCACTTCGAGCAGCAGGAGCTGATGGCGCGGATTGATGTCGGAGACGAGAATGCCTTTGCGCGGCAGGATGGTGACCAGCCCTTCCCGCGCGAGCCGCTGCAGAGCCTCCCGGATCGGCGTGCGGCCGATCCTGAAGCTGGCCGAGAGCATCTGCTCGGACAGGATATCGCCCGGCTTGAGCCGGAGCGTGACGATCTGCTCCTCGATCAAGCGGTAGGCTTGCTCGGTCAAGCTTGCGGCCCGCGGCGAGCCGCGCGGACGAGGCTGCCGGGCCACACGTCTCGTCATCGCAGCGCTGCGCGCGGGCATGGCGGTGAGGCGATTGCACAACCGTGTGATATATGTGTCGTATATTACGGTTACGGCGCCGCGCGTCAAGGAGAGCGATTTTTCCATGGCATCAGCAGGGACCAGCAATATCAGACCGCAACCGGATCGTGTTCTTACCGATATCGCCGATTATGTGCTCGGATATGAGATCACGAGCGCGCTCGCCTATGAGACGGCACGCCATTGTCTCATTGATGCGCTTGGCTGCGCGCTTGCGGCGCTGCGCTATCCCGCCTGCCGGAAGCTCCTGGGACCCATCGTGCCGGGAACGGTCGTAGCGAATGGCGCCAGGGTGCCGGGCACGCAGTTCGAGCTCGATCCCGTGCAGGCCGCCTTCAATATCGGCACCATGATCCGCTGGCTCGATTTCAACGACTGCTGGCTGGCCGCGGAATGGGGGCACCCTTCCGACAACATCGGTGCCATTCTTGCTGCCGCCGATTGGCGCTCGCGCAACGCCATCGCCGCGGGCAAGGCGCCGCTGACCATGCGCAACGTGCTCACGGCCATGATCAAGGCGCACGAAATTCAGGGCTGCCTCGCGCTCGAAAATGCCTTCAACAAGGTCGGGCTCGATCACGTCGTGCTGGTGAAGATCGCCTCGACGGCGGTCGCCGGCACTGTTCTTGATCTGAGCCGTGACGAAATCATCAATGCCTTATCCCACGCCTGGATTGACGGGCATAGCCTGCGCACTTATCGCCACGCGCCCAATACCGGATCGCGCAAGAGCTGGGCCGCGGGCGACGCGACGAGTCGCGCCGTTCGTCTCGCCCTGATCGCCAAGACCGGCGAAATGGGGTGCCCGTCCGCGCTGACGGCGAAGCGCTGGGGCTTCCATGACACGCTTTTCAATGGCCAGCCAATCGTGTTGAAGCAGCCGTACGCCTCTTACGTGATGGAAAATGTATTGTTCAAAATTTCTTTTCCGGCCGAGTTCCATGCGCAGACGGCGGTGGAAGCGGCCTTCATTCTGCGCCGCAGACTCGAAGCGATGGGCAAGACGTCACACGACATCGCAAAAGTGATCATCCGAACCCAGCGGCCCTGCATCGAGATTATCGACAAGAGCGGCCCGCTCCACAATCCCGCAGATCGCGACCACTGCATCCAATATATGGTCGCGGTGGCGCTGATCTTTGGCCGGCTCACCGCGGAGGACTACGAGGATGTGGCCGCTGCCGATCCGCGCATCGATCGCCTGCGCGCCAAGATGATTTGTGTCGAGGATCCGCTGTTCACGCGCGACTACTATGATCCAGCAAAGCGATCGATTGCCAACGCGGTGTCGGTACAGCTCAACGATGGGCCGAGGCTCGACGAGGTGCTGGTGGAATATCCGATCGGCCACAAGCGGCGACGGTCGGAGGGTCTTGCGCTGCTCGAGGCCAAGTTCCGCGTCAACCTTGCACGGCGCTTGCCTGACAACCAGCAAGCCCGCATCCTCTCCGTTTCGTTGGACCAGGCAACGCTCGAGCAAATGCCGGTCCACGAGTATGTGGATTTATACGTGATGCGAGATTAGCGGTTCCGTGCCGCGCGACGTAACACCGAAATGACGGGTGGCAACGCCAGCGCGGCGTCCTGCAAATCCGCCCGCTGCCTTCGTTAAGCTATATTCCCCCAAACTGACGGTTGTTCCCGCCGTTTTTTAAATAAAACACTCTGCGCTGCATTGAACCCTTCCCAATATCTCGCCCGTAATCGTCATGCGGCGCGCGCAGGGGCTGTCCCGTAAGAACGCGTTCACGAGAGCAGGCCATGACCTTGAAGAACCCGCAATTGGTGCGACGTGACGGCAGCTTACCTAATCAAAATAGCAAAGCGCGACTAAACGCCAAAGCGGACCGCGTCAATACGCAGATGTTGCTTAAAATGGTCCTCAACAACATGACCCAGGGCGTGTTGATGTTCGACGCAGATACCAGACTGGTCTTCTGCAATCAGCGGTATCTCGATATGTACCGCTTGTCATCGAACCTCGCGAAACCCGGATGCGCTCTCCGCGATCTCCTTGACCAACGAATGGAAGCCGGCACCTTTTCGGGCGATCCGGAAGAATACATCGCTACGTTGCTCGAACGCGTCGCTGGAGGCAAGACTTCATACGACACCTGCAAGCTGGCCGATCGCCGCGTGTTTTCAATCGTAAACAAACCGATGGCGGGTGGCGGCTGGATTGCAACCCACGAAGATATCACCGAACGGCAACGCGCGGAGGAACGAATAGCACATCTGGCCGGCCACGATGCTCTCACCGATCTGCCCAATCGCACGCTGTTGCGCACGCAACTGGAATATGAGCTCAAGCGGGTCAAACGCGGAGAGTGCCTAGCCGTGCTCTGCCTCGACCTTGATTATTTCAAGGGCGTCAATGACACGCTTGGACATCCGGTTGGGGACGAGCTCCTGAAGGTCGTTGCCGACCGGTTGCGTGGTTGTGTCAGAGAGCTTGATACGATTGCGCGGCTTGGCGGCGACGAATTTGCAATCATCATGACTGCGTTGCGGCAGCCGAGCGACGCCGCGGCCCTCGCCAAAAGAGTGCGGGACTCAATCGCCCAGCCTTACCTCATCGATGGCCATCAAATCGTGGTGGATATAAGCATCGGCATTTCGATCGCTCCGATTGACGCGATCGAGCCGGATCAGCTGCTGAAAAACGCGGACATGGCCCTCTACGGAGCCAAGGCCGACGGACGGGGCACATTTCGATTTTTCGAGGCCGAGATGGATGCGCGCATGCAGGCGCGCCGGGCGCTGGAAATGGATCTGCGCAAGGCGCTGCACCATGAAGAGTTCGAATTGTACTATCAACCGCTTGTCAACCTTCAAACCAATGAAATCAGCGTGTACGAAGCCCTCCTGCGCTGGCACCATCCCACGCGCGGACTGATCTCGCCGGCCGAGTTCATTCCGGTCGCGGAAGAGACCGGTCTCATCATCCCGCTGGGCGAATGGGTGTTCAGAAAGGCCTGCCAGCAGACGGTGAACTGGCCCGATCACGTCAAGGTCGCAGTGAACCTGTCGCCCGCCCAGCTGAAGAACAGGAACGTGGTACGAATGGTCAAAAGCGCGCTGGAGGACTCCGGCATGGCCGGAAACAGGCTCCAGCTCGAAATTACCGAATCCGTCCTCATGCAGAACACGTTCGCCACGCTCGCAACGCTGCATGAGCTGCGCAAGCTCGGCATTCAGATCGCAATGGACGATTTTGGCACCGGATACTCCTCGCTGAGCTATCTTCGCAGCTTTCCGTTCGACAAAATAAAGATCGATCGGTCTTTTATCGACGACCTCTCGAATGGCGCCGAGCCGCTGGCGATCGTGAATGCGGTGGCCGGTCTCGCCAAGTGCCTCAACATGGTATCGACCGCGGAGGGCGTTGAAACACAACAGCAGCTTGAACAGCTTCTGTCCGTCGGCTGCACGGAAATGCAGGGATACCTGTTCAGCCGCGCCCGGCCCGCTTGCGAAATAGAAGAGCTGTTCCTGCCGCAACTTGGAAAGGCAAGCGATATGAAGGATGCTCAGCGCCAGGAAGGCGCAGCTGCTTCCGGCGTTGCGTGATTATTGATTGCGGCGTTCTTTTTTTGGCATCAATGCTACGGCGCCGACCGTAGCAAGACAGCCGGGCTGGCTTGTATATTGCGTGGATGAGCACTCCACATTTGGACATGGCAGAACTCGGCGCACTTCTGGGCGATCCGGCGCGCGCGAGCATTCTCACGGCACTCATCGACGGCCGCGCGCTCACCGCGACGGAGCTCGCGGAGGTTGCCGGTGTCGCGCCGCAGACCGCGAGCGGGCATCTCGCCAAGCTCAGCACGGCCAATCTGCTCGACCTCCGCAAGCAGGGAAGGCACCGCTATTACCGGGTCGCATCGCCGCTGGTCGCCAGCATGCTCGAAAGCGTGATGTCGGTTGCCGCCATGCAATTGCCGCCACGCCGCACGCCCTCGTCCCGGCTTGACGAGGGCATGCGCACGGCGCGAACCTGCTACGACCATATCGCCGGCCGTCTCGGTGTGGCTATTGCCGACACGCTCGTTACGCGCGGTTACGTCCTCCTCGCCGACGACGGCGGCGAGGTCACGCCGGCCGGCGCGGACTTCCTGGCAGCCTTCGGCGCAGCGCTGAGCCGCAAGGGTCTGCGGCGCGTCTTTTGCCGGCCCTGTCTCGATTGGAGCGAACGGCGTTGGCACCTTGCCGGCGCGGTCGGTGCAGCGCTCTGCAACCGCTGCATCGATCTGCATTGGATCGAACGCGCGCAAGGTACGCGCGCCTTGACCATTACCCCAAAAGGCCGTCGCGGCTTTGCTGATAATTTCGGCGTGATTCTCAATCAGCAGTAAATGCCCGAAAGACCAAATTCCAAAGCCTCGAGCTGGGGTGTAGTCGCTGACCACCGATACGAAGAAGATTAAAGCAGCCCAAGCCCGCGGCCCAGCTGAACAAGACCTGCTACAACGCACATCACGCACAGCGCCTGCATGACGTGGCGCATGATCCGGCGGCCTTGGCTCTCGCCCAATCGATATAACAGTTCAATCGCGCTGAACCACGTGGTCAGAGTTCCCAGAAAAAAGCCGGCGAGAACTATCAAGCCGCTATCGGATCCGATTCCGAGAATCGCAAATACCGAGCCTATTGCGAGCAGATTCTCGGGATGAGTCACGCTCGCCGAGAGCGCTATCACAAACGCCAGGCTCGTGCCGACGTAGATCCATTTCTGCTCGCGCCCCTCGTTTTGCCGCGGCAGCCCCAATACGGCGCTGCGGTTTACGACGTAGAGAAGCGCTATCCCGCTCAGGATCAGGATCGGGCCCTGGATGACGGGATTGTGAAGAATCCGCAGCGAAGCGAAAACACCGCCGAACAAATCAATAACGATAAAGAACCCCGCCGCGACAACGACGTCGCCAATGACGCTTCCTGCAATGATTGCAGATACCATTGAGTGGCGTTGCTGGGCGCGCAGATGCAGGCACCAAACGGCAACTGGACCGACCGGAAAGCCAATTGCGGCGCCGGCTGCAAAGCCAAGCAGGCCGCTGTACAAACTGCCTATTTCGGGGGCAGCCAGCACATAAGGAGCGATCCCCGCTATGCCGGCGCCAACCAGCGTTGGAACGATCCCCAGCTTGAAGCGAAACGTGGCAATTGCGGCAGCGATCGTGATGGCAAGCGCCCACGGGTCAACGCTTGCGAGCCTCGGTAGGCTCAAGTCGAGTCCATAAACAGTTACGGACGCGAAGTCGGCGAACAGCGTGCGATTGCCGAATCGCAGTGCAAAAGTCAGAAAGACCCCAAGCAGCCCGCCGGTGACCGCGGACAACATGGCGTTGATGATCTTGTTATTGCGAAAGACTTCAATGAAGGGCGCAATGAGAAAAATCCATAGAAAGGTTGGAATAAACGTGAACCATACTGTGAGCAGTCCGGCCAAGGCAGCTCCTGCGACCGGATTGATGACGCCGGGATGGCGATAGGCGGCCGTAAAGCCGACGAATTGCAGAAACTGTATGACAGGTCCGGGAACAAGCTCGGCGAGCGCAAGGCCATCGAGCGCTTCGCCGTAGGTGAGCCACCCGTACGCCACCGCCTGAGTGGCGACATAAGTATTGACGGCATAGGGACCACCGACCGACAAGGCCGCCATCTCGCTCAGCAAAATCGCGATGCGGCTGTAGATGTCCTCCCAACCCAAGATGACGATGAGCGTGATAAGTGGGACGAACCAGAGTGCAAGCCATAAGACCAAGGTCCACAATAGTCGAGCGGCGGAGGGGCGCGTGTGGTCGAGCAGATCTTTTTCATCAGGCGGCTTCGCAACGCCGGGCTGCCGAAACGGCTGCACCGGTTCCGCTCTGCGAAGCATGTTGCAGATCTCAAGCAATCCGGCAGAGAGTCCGAGCAACACCGCGCCAATGACGACAATCGCGAATGAGAGATTGAAGAAGAATGTACCGATGAATGCCAAAGCCGCCAGCACAGTCATAAGGCGGGTCCGCAGGAAGCGCCTTGCGATTCGAAGCAGCGATTGCAATACGATCACAAGAACCGCGGGTTTCACGCCAAACAACAACGCCTCGCCGAGCTCCGAGTTGGCCCCGGCGACATACCCATAGCTCACCGCCATCATGCAAATCATTCCGGGCAGGATGAACAAACCGCCGGCGACAATACCGCCCAGCACGCGATGCATGAGCCAGCCGACATAGGTTGCGAGCAGCTGCGTTTCAGGACCCGGTAGCGCGATGGAGTAGTTGAGCGCGTTGAGAAACCTCGCTTCGGAAATCCAGCGCTTTTCCTCCACCAGGATGCGGTGCATGGCAGCGAGTTGTACGGCGGGGCTGCCGAAGCTCAGCAGTGCAAGCCGCGACCAGACGCCAAGCGTGTGACGCAGGGCCGGCCGGCTGCCCGCATCCATGCCGGTTCCGGCATCTGAAATCGGCTTGCTGCGCGTCGCAAGAGAGTCCGTGGCGGTCATACCTATGTTCCACCGCTACGAACGGTTTCTGCGTGATTGCTTCCTAGAATGAGGAGCATATTCTCATCAGCAAGTGGAACGCAATCAACTGCTGTTCTTGCTTGACAGCGTGCAGGAAGAAGCAATCCGCGACGAGGCAGCGGCGTCGCTGTCGCAGCCGCGCGCGCAGCTTGTACGCGCTCTTGCTGCACGCGAGCGTAAAAGGACTAGTTCCGATGGAAACGCTGGGAGGAGATGAATATCCGCAGTTCACGGGCCATGGCGTTTGAAGGACCGTGAAAAGCCTCAGAGCATATGTCGAACACGTTGATCTTCACGGGTTTGGTCGATTACACCGCCCGCAAATGGGCAGCCTTTTCGCATCTGAATATCCGCCCAATAACGATGAAAATGGTCTTGCTGGATCGGAAAAATCATACCATTCTTGCCGCTTCGACAAACGCAGGGAGCACGCTCATGCTGGGTACGAGATGGGGCCTGTCAGTAGTTTTTGTCTCATTGGCAACGCTGCTGATCGGGGTCGGCGAGGCAAGGAGCCAGGCGGCGCAGCTTCAGGTTTGCAACCAATCTAATCAGACAGCATATGTGGCAGTCGCCCGGCACGCTGGCTTCAACGATCCGCGCCTTATCCTTTCGGGCTGGTACAACGTGGGCCCCGACTCCTGCAACACGTTCAATGTCTTTATACCGTGGGGTGATTTTTACCTCTACGCAGATGGCGACCAAGGCGGGGTTTGGAGCGGAAATGATACGCGATTTTGTGTTACCGATCAGGCCTTTTCGAGATGGGTTGACCCGTCGCCTGGTTGTCCGCCCGGCCTCTATGTCGTCGGATTCAATCGGTATTATACTTCCGGCACCTCCGTTGTTACTTGGAACTTAAACCCATGAGAGTCGGTTCAAGTCGTGGGTGCACGGCGGCTTCGCGCCCGGTAGAACGTTCTCGGCCGGGTCGCATCTAGAACAGCGTAGTTACCGCAGGACGAAAGCCGGCTATCGCTTCGGCGCGGGCTGCAGCACTAGCTCGCCTGTTTTGCTGGCAGTTTGCTGTGCAGACGGGGCAATCGAAGATTTCTTCACCTTCGATGAGTCTACTTGGGGAGCGGGGAGAGCAGTCCCTTCCGAGAGCGTATTGGGAACGCTCTGTGCAAAGCCGCTCGGCTGAGACGTTTGCGCCTGGCTGGCGACGGGGGCCAGACCAGCGACACCCATCGCTGCGGCAGACAAGGCTGCGATGACGATACGGGAGTTCATTTCAAGTTACCTCTCTGAATTGCTCAAGTCCTTCCTGGACCGGCAGGTGTCGCCCGAGTGTCGCCCTACGGCTGCAGCCGAGCCAACGCTTTTTGCAGAACGCGGCCATGGCCTGAAGGGTGACCCTAAGGACCCGCTGAGACATAATTGTGGCCAGCGTCCTTCGCCTATTGTGTATACCGAAAATCGGATTCTGCAATATTGGCGAGGAAAGCCGCCAAGGGCAGTCCTAATGTGATGACGCCAGGGTAGCTCAATCGCGTGCTCTCGCAAAAACTTGCAAACCGCCCGGGTGGACAATCACGCGGCCGTGAGCTTGTCTTGCACCGGGCGATCCGACTAGCCTTCGGTCCATGGCCGGCAGCGCGCTCGCTGCCATGCGCTTCACCGCAATCTGACCGGCCGCGGATAAGCACAGACCGTCTGCTCAATCGCATGCCGCGGCGAGCGACAGTTCTTCTGAGCACTGGCCTGGCGCTGCTCGCGCCGCAGAACGCGTGGGCGGCTCCCGTCCTCGATGGCTCGACCCTGCGCTGGCCGTGGGCGCTGCCGTTTATCGGCATCCTGCTCACCATTGCAGGCGGACCGTTGCTGTTCCCCAAAATCTGGCACGCCCATTACGGCAAACTCGCTTTCGTCTGGGGCACGCTTACAGTCGCGCCGCTTGCGGCCGTTTTTGGCGTGCCGATAGCGGCCGGCGCGTTCGTGCACGCCATGCTGGCGGAATATTTGAGCTTCATCGTGCTCCTGTTCGCGCTTTATGTTGTAGCGGGTGGAATTCTTCTGACCGGCCATCTGCGCGGAACGCCGGTCACCAATACCGCCATTCTGACGTTCGGCACGCTGATTGCGAGCGTTGTCGGCACCACCGGGGCGGCGATGATTCTCATTCGTCCTCTCATTCGCGCCAATGCCGCGCGCCTGCACAATATCCACGTCATTGTTTTTTTCATTCTTCTGGTCGGCAATATCGGCGGCGCACTGTCTCCCCTCGGCGACCCGCCGCTCTTCGTCGGTTTCCTGCGCGGCGTTGATTTCTTCTGGACCACCCGCAACCTCTGGCAGCAGACCGCGCTCGTTGCAGGTCTCGTCCTGGCAGCGTTCGTCGCCCTCGATCTTTGGCATTACCGGGCGGATCGCAGGATCACGACTGTTGGCGAAAACGTCCCGCCGGCCCAGCTCGGCATCAGCGGCAGCATTAATCTCGTCCTGATTGCGGGGATCGCGGGCGCCATTCTCGCCTCGGCGATCTGGCAACCGGGCATGCGCTTCGAGGTCTACGGCACCGTTCTCGAACTCCAGGACGTCGTTCGCGACGGTGCGTTGGTGTTGATCGCGCTCATCTCGCTTGCCCTTACGCCCAACGAGCACCGGGAAGCGAACGGCTTTACCTGGGACCCGATCGTGGAAGTTGCCATCCTGTTTGCCGGCATCTTCACCTGCATCATCCCGGTCATTGCCGTGCTCGAAGCGGGCAACCAGGGCGCCTTTTCCTGGCTGCTTGCCGCCGTCACTACGGACGAAGGAAGCCCGCACGCGGCGGCTTATTTCTGGTTGACGGGAGTTCTCTCCGCCGTTCTCGACAACGCGCCGACATACCTTGTTTTCTTCGAGGTCGCCGGCGGCAACGCAGGCGAGCTCATGGGACCGCTGGCCCCCGCCCTTGCGGCGATCTCAATGGGCGCCGTCTACATGGGCGCCATGAGCTATCTCGGCAATGCGCCCAACCTGATGATCTATGCCATCGCCGTCGAGCGCGGCATCAAGATGCCAAGCTTCCTCGGCTACATGATCTGGTCGAGCACGATCATGCTGCCGGTGCTCGCGCTCGTTACCTTCGTTTTCGTCGCGCCACCTTGGTAGCAGAGCGGTTGGCGCCCGTGCTGCGCGCCGCCTTCTTTCGGGCGGTCACTGGCAATACCGCAACCGCCTCGATCTCCAGCAAAGCGCCCTCGCGCGCAAGACCGGATATGGCAATGGTGGTGCTCGCGGGCCGATTGTGGTCGGCGAGATAGCTGTCGCGCACCTGGCGAAAGACTGGAAGGTATTTCACATCGACGAGATAGTTGTTGAACTTCACCACGTGCTGGAACTGTCCGCCAACGGCGGCGAGCGCAGTCTTGAGATTTTCGAAGGTCTGCACCGCCTGGAGGCGAAATTCGCTGCTGAGCTTGCCTTCGCGATCGTTGCCGAGCTGGCCGGCGATGTAGACGAGCCGGGCGGGAGCGGTGACCTCGACGACGTGGGTATAACCCGGCGGTTTGGACAGTCCCTGCGGATTGATGAAACGGGTTTGACTCACGGGCTCCTCCTGTTTGCGTGCGGCCTGAAACATATCACGTTTCTGCCGCGTCGGTTGTTTGTTAACGGCTCGATTACCTTGCGTGGTAACGCCTGTTTACGATTGTGACATAACGACAAGAACGCAACACCGTGTCCCCTTCCTCGCGCCTTACGTCGGTACCGGAGGGGACACACTTCCGCCCGGACGCACTGGCATTTTCTCGCATGCGCCCGCAAGTCGGCGGGCGTGTTTGGGGGGATTCTCGCCTTGTCTATCCGTCGCCCGATGGGCTCAGGGTGCGGCGCCAAGCATATTATCTGTTCCGGCATTGTCGTCCTGACGCTTGCGGTGACGAGCGGATCGGCTTGCGCCCAGAATTTTTTCGAGGCGCTGTTCGGGAGCCTGTGGAAAACGCCGCCGACCGCCTATGCCGATCCTTCCGGGCAGCTCAACCCGCTCGGAGGGCACCTGGATGTGGGCGGGACGGCTTACTGCGTTCGCTTGTGCGACGGCCGTTATTTCCCCATTCAACGCCATGCGAACATCACGACCGCGCAGGCTTGCAGCTCCTTCTGTCCCGCGAGCGCAACCAAGATCTACAGCGGCGGCAGCATCGAACACGCCGCCGGCCCGGACGGAAAGCGATATTCGGAGCTCGACACTGCCTTTGTGTATCGAGAGAAGATCGTGCCGGGCTGCACGTGCAACGGCAAGGACGCGTTCGGATTGGTCAACACTAAAATTGCCGACGATACGACCCTTCACCCCGGCGACATCGTTGCAACCAATACCGGCCTGATGGCGTATAACGGCGGCAGCAAACAGCCCAATTTCACGCCCATCCAGGCCTATAGCGCGCTGTCGCCGGACCTGCGGCGCACGCTCGCGGAGACCAAAGTGACACCCGTAACGGAAAAGCCCGCAGCTCCGGTCAAGCAGGCGGAGGCGAGCCCGCGCGGCAGCAAGAACAAGCGGGTTCAGGCCGACAGGTAGTCCGCGACGTCTTCGACAAGCGACAGCGCGCAGGTCAGCCCCGGCGATTCGATCCCGAACAGGTGCACCGTGCGGGGAAGTCCGTGCTGGCGCGGCCCCTCGATCATGAAATCGGTGGCGGGCTCGCCGGCTCCCGTCAGCTTGGGCCGAATCCCGGCATAGTCCGGCGCGAGCGAATCGTCCGGCAGGTTCGGCCAGTAGTCGCGGATGCGCGCGTAGAAATCTCTCGCCCGGCGCGGCTCGACATCATAGTTCTCGCGCTCGATCCATTCGACATCGGGCCCAAACCGCATCCGGCCGGCAAGATCAAGCGTCACGTGGACGCCAAGCCCGCCGGGCACTGGGGCGGGATAGATCAAGCGCGAAAAGGCGGGGCGGCCGCAATAGCTGAAATAATTTCCCTTCGCGAGAACGAGGCGCGGTACGCGCTCGGGTGGATAGCCTTGCGTGGCGCGCGCGAGCTTTTGCGCACCGAGGCCGGCGCAATTGATCACCGCATCAAAGACGATCGACTCTCCACCGAAACGAGCCTGCCATCCGCCAGGGACTTGAGCGAGGCGATCAATGCGCGTGTTGAAGGCAATAACGCCGCCGTGATCCTCAAGATCGCCGCGCAGCGCCAGCATGAAACCATGGCTGTCGATAATGCCGGTTTCCGGCGAGCGCATCGCCGCGACGCAGGCAAGCTGCGGCTCGAGCCGCTTCGCCGCGGCACCATCGATGATTTCGACGCCTTCCACCCCATTGACCTGCGCCTGCTTGAAGATTGCTTCGAGGCGGGCGACCTCGCTCTCATTCGTGGCGACGACGAGCTTGCCGTACTTGCGATGGGGCACGCCATGGGTGGCGCAGAAATCATAGAGCATGCGGCGGCCGCGCGGGCAGTGATAGGCGCGCAAGGAGCCGGTCGGATAATAGAGTCCGCCGTGAATGACCTCGCTGTTGCGTGAAGAGATGCCGGTGCCGATGCCGCTTTCGGCCTCCGCGACGATGACCTCATGGCTGCGCTGCGCCATGGCACGCGCCACGGCGAGGCCGACCACGCCGGCCCCGACCACCAGCACCTGCATTCTCGCTGCCTCGCTCACGCCTCGACCGGCAGACCGGCATAGTTCTCGGCCATGGACCGCGCGGCAGCCTGCGAGCTCGTCACATAATCGAGCTCAGCGAGCTGGCGCCTGCGATCGAAGGCGTTGTGATTGGGGTCGAGGTGGAACAGCTGAGTCATCCACCACGAAAAACGCTGCGCCTTCCACACCCGCCGCAGACAGGTTGCGGAATAACGTTCCAGCAGATCGGTGTTGCCTGAGCGATAGTATTTGGTAATCGCACGGCACAAGACCAGGACGTCGGCCAAGGCCAGATTCATCCCTTTTGCGCCAGTGGGCGGCTGGATGTGGGCGGAGTCGCCGGCGAGAAACAGCCGGCCATATTGCATCGGCTCGAGCACGAAGCTGCGCATGGTCGTGATGCCCTTCTGCAGCATGGTTCCCTCGGCGAGCGGCCGCGTACCACCCAGGCGGGCATGCAGCTCCTGCCAGATGCGCGTGTCGGGCCAGTTCTCGATGTCATCGTCGGGCGGGCATTGCACGTAGAGACGCGCGAGCGCCGGCGAGCGCATGGTGTAAAGCGCAAACCCGCGATCGTGATAGGAATAGATCAGCTCATGCTCCGGTGGCGGCGATTCGGAAAGAATGCCCACCCAATTGAACGGATATTCGCGGTCATAGGCCGTGAGCGCGCTCGCCGGAATGCTGGGGCGACAGATACCGTGGAAGCCGTCACAACCACCGATGAAGTCACAGACTATCTCGTGCTGCTTCCCGGCATGCAGAAAACGGATCTTTGGCGCCTTGCCGCCCAAATCATGCACGCTGACATCGGCGACCTCGAACAGGATCTGTCCGCCATCGGCGAGCCGCCGCGCCACCAGATCCTTGATCACCTCCTGCTGCCCATAGATGGTGATACCCTTGCCCACGAGCTCGCGGAAATTGATGTAGTGCAGAGCGCCCGCAAAGGCGAAATAGACCCCGTTGTGAAACATGCCCTCGCGCTGCATGCGCTCGCCGACGCCGGTTTCCACCAGCAAATCGCTCGCCCATTGCTCGATCAGCCCGGCACGGATGCGGCTTTCGATGTACTCGCGGCTGCGGTTTTCCAAGATGATGGAATCGATGCCCTCCAGGCGGAGGAGATGGGAAAGCATCAACCCCGCCGGACCAGCGCCAACGATTGCAACCTGCGTGCGCATCCGATCTTCCAACGTGAAATCAAAGGCTCATAAATTCGGGCGTGAGAGCGACGCTTACTTTCTGCACGTTTGACATTTTCGAGGCCTCTTTCGTTGCTCCCACAGTCGCAAAATAGGGTCAAGCCCGTCACTCCCGCCAAGCTAGCGGGATGGCAGGCGGAGGCGCCGCAATTCTTCCAAATGCCCCATAACCGGACTCATGACAGCCAACCAAGGTGATCTGAGTTCATCCCTCAAGCTACCCACTGCAGACTTAGTTCCACAGCAAGAAACGGAGTGCCGCAGGCGTGCTGTAGGCTTAACTGACCTGTGACGCTGGCAACTCGCACCAGGAGCAAGGTTGCCAAAACATTGATACCGCTTCGATTTGATGCTCGCCCCTATGACCACCACTTCGCTCTTGGGCGATCGAAATAATTACCGCTACCAAGCGGCGTTTCTAGCGAGGGTGGAGTGCAAGACATGACGGAATCCTCTGTTGCGAAGTGTTTTCGGGACAACCAGCAACGACCTAAGGACAATCCC
>Ga0209526_10000705_pt1 | contig 21882 bp, 17 predicted proteins | sample JacPinW_OM2H0_M1_FD_188566 | JGI IMG/M metagenome (GOLD analysis project Ga0209526, IMG submission 188566) | Forest soil microbial communities from Algoma, Ontario, Canada - Jack Pine, Ontario site 1_JW_OM2H0_M1 (SPAdes) (version 2) | ecosystem: Environmental > Terrestrial > Soil > Boreal... | reverse complement strand
CTCGATACGCTTCAATAAAGTTTCTGAAAGTTCCGCGCATCGCGCTCACAATTGCGCCCCCTGCGGCCCCCGCCTATACTTACCGGCAGCCTTATAGCGGAACGTTCACTGTTTTTTAGTTCGAAATTCGTCGCTATCACGTTGCCCTAATGACCATCAACACCATCATTGTCGACGATGAAAAACCGGCGCGCGATGAGCTCGCTTTCCTGCTCAAGAGTTTCCCGGAGATCAATCTCATTGGTCAGGGAAAAAATGGCGTCGAAGCCGTAGCCTTAATCAAGGAACATCTCCCGGACCTCGTCTTCCTCGATGTAAAAATGCCCGGCCTGGACGGTTTCGGCGTGCTGAAAAAACTCGTGGAACGCAAGATGAAAATGCCTCACGTGGTCTTCGCCACAGCCTTCGATCAATACGCGGTTCAGGCCTTCGACGTCAGCGCCGTTGATTATGTCCTGAAACCGTTCGACAAGGGGCGTCTGGCCAAGGCCATTAACCGTGCTCGCAAAATGCTGGAAACACAAACTTCCGCAACGGACCGTCTCGAACAGCTTGTAAATCAACTGGAATCCAGCCGCCAGAATTCTTCGCCCCCCGCCAAGCTGCTCGTCAAATCCCAACAGCGTTTACTGCTGGTTGACGCGGAAGATTTTATTTGTGCATCGATCCAGGATGGATTGATTTCCGTAACCGCGCGCGACGTGGAAGGCACTTCAAATTACCGCACGCTGGAGGAATTGAACACCAGCCTCGACTCCGACGCCTTCTGGCGCCCGCACCGCTCCTTCCTCGTCAACATCCATCACATCAAGGAAGTAGTCCCGTGGTTTAAGTCCAGCTACATGCTAAAAATGAACGACAAAAAACAAACCGAAATTCCCGTGAGCCGCGCCCAGACCAAGCGCCTCCGCGAGTTGTTCAAGCTCTAACCGGCTGGCTCCCCACTTTCCATGTTGCGTTGGAACTATAAAGTTAAGGACATAGCTCATGCGCCAAAAACTGTGGCTGGCTTACCTGCTTTTTCTCTCTTTCTTCCTGAACTCATTCTCCGCCGTTGCTGCTCAAGAGCGGCCGCTTACGGCAAGGGAAGTTGTCCAACGCATCCAGGGACACGTCGGTGTCCCCTGGCAGCAAGAGACCGTGGATACCTTCAAAGCCGGCGATCCCGATACTAAAGTCACCGGCATCGCGGTAACCATGATGGCCACCTTCGAGGTGTTGCAACGCGCCGCCGCTTCCGGCGCAAATCTGATCATCACTCACGAACCAACTTTCTATAATCATCTCGACAATTTCACCGAGATCCCGCAAAAAGAAAACGATCCCGTGCTTGCCGAAAAGCTCGCCTTCCTCAAGGAAAACCACCTGGTGGTCTGGAGATTTCACGATCACTGGCACCAGCGCACGCCAGACGGGATTGAAGCAGGGATGACACACGCTCTTGGTTGGGAAGCGTTTCAGGACCAACAAAACCAATACCTCTTCAAAATTCCAGAAACTACGCTCGACAAATTAGCGAGTTTCCTGAAGGCCCGCCTGGAACTTCACACCATGCGCGTCGTCGGCGATCCCAAAATGAAAGTAACCAGGGCAGTCCTTTCCCCCGGCTCTGCTGGCATGCAGCGAGAAATTGGCGCGTTGGAACATCCCGACATTCAGCTGCTCATCACCGGCGAATCTCGTGAATGGGAAACTGTGGAATACGTCGCCGACGCCGTCAGCGAAAAGAAAAACAAGGCGCTCATTATTCTCGGCCACATCCCCTCAGAACAAGCCGGAATGGAAGAGTGCACCCGTTGGCTTAAAACGTTTGTCTCCGAAGTTCCTGTAAATTTTGTGCCCGCTGCGCAACCCTTCTGGTGATCCACTACGGTGGCCCCAGGCCAGTTAGAATTTAGAAGTGCCCTCTAAAAACTTAATAGCGATAATCGTCGCGGCCCTGCTCGACAAGCGCACCGGGCTTCTCACCATACTCTGGTTCGGCCAATAATGTCGCGCACATGGCCTCGTAAACTTCGGCGGCCCGCTCCAGCGCTTCCGCGATGCTTTCGCAAATGTTGTACTTTCCAACGTGCTCTTCAAATTCCGCCTGCTTCATCAGTTGGGCAGGTTGCTCCAGCGCTCCGCAAAGCAACAGCGCTTTATGCGCGCCGCGAACCACATCCGCGAAGTGCTCCAGCACCTGCAGCCCAGTCGCATCAATTGCGGTCATATTCCGCAGACGCAAAATAATTATGGGCGGAAGTTCCGGCAATTTCTCAATAACGGTTTCCATTTTGTCCGCCGCACCGAATAGAAAAGGGCCATGAATCCGGAATATGGCCACGTACGGCGGAATCTCCTTGCCCTGCAAAATGTGCCGCCATCCATGCTCCACGTAATCGCGGGTCACGCGCGAAATCTTAGTAGTGCTGGTCACCTTACTGATGAATACCAACGCTCCCATGATCATTCCCGCTTCCACCGCCACAGTCAGGTCCGCGAACACCGTCAACAAAAATGTAAGCAGCCACGTTCCGACTTCCAGTTTAGGAAGCTTCAACAGCTCTGGAATCTCGCGCCACTCGCCCATGTTATAGGCCACCACAAATAAAATCGCCGACAATACCGCCAGCGGAATGAACTTCGCCATCGGCGCAGCAAATAACAGAATCGCTAGCAGTGTCAGCGCGTGCGCCATTCCCGCCACCGGAGTCCGTGCACCGGAGCGGATGTTGGTAGCCGTTCTCGCGATCGCTCCCGTCGCCGGCAAACCGCCAAACAGTGGCGACACAATGTTTGCGATGCCTTGCGCCACCAGCTCCACGTTGGGATTGTGTTTGTCGCCGCTCATCCGATCGGAAACTACCGCGGACATCAGCGATTCAATGGCACCGAGCATCGCCACGGTAATCGCCGGTCCGATCAACGGCCGCAGATGGCTGAAATGGAATACTGGAATATTTAGCGTGGGCAATCCGGAGGGTATCCCGCCGAATCTGCTCCCGATGGTCTCTACCGGCAGCTTCAACAGCCACACCAAAGCGGTGCCCACAAACAACGCCACGATATATCCCGGCACTTTCGGCAGGCGACGCACACAAAAAAGAATTACTATCAGCGCCCAGATCCCCAACATCGTTTCGGTGTAAGAAAAGGTGCCGAAGCTTCTAGCCAGCGCTTCCAGGCGCGCCCAAAATTCACCTGGCACGTGGTCAATTTTCAATCCAAAAAAATCCTTGATTTGCGTACTGGCGATAATCACCGCGATGCCGTTGGTGAAGCCCACAACCACCGGACGCGGAATGAATTTGACCGCCGTTCCCAGCCCCGTCGCGCCCAGCACTACCAGAAAAACGCCGGCCATTAAGGTGCACAAATAAAGCCCTTCAATCCCGTAACGCGTCACGATGCCGAACACCACCACCACGAACGCCCCGGTGGGCCCACCGATTTGTGTCGCGGATCCGCCCAGCGCGGAAATCAAAAATCCCGCGATCACCGCGCAATACAGTCCCAGCTGCGGCGGAACCCCCGAAGCAATGGCGAACGCCATGGCCAGCGGCAGCGCCACTAGTCCAACGGTGACCCCCGCAAGCAGATCCGCGCCAAATTGCTGCAATGAATAATGCCGCAACAGCAGGAAGGACTTAGGAGCCCAGTCTTTAAATTCAACCATCGTTATCCATCTGTATCTTCGAATGGATTTCACTTCAGAGCAACGCCGCGCAGGAAGGCATGCCATCGTAGTCGCCCATCCATTCTTTCACCCGCCACGGCCAAGGACGCACTATTTCTCTGCTTCAGATTCCAAACCTGTTACGGCCTTCGGTGTTATCGCTTTACTTTTGGAGCAAGAGAATCGGCGAAGAGTCTGATCTATTTCTTCTGTCTCAAGTGACTCCCAACGAAGTTTGCGCATCGAAACAATGGGGAAGGGGGCCTTGCTAGCATAGCAGCTCGCTTGAACATGCTTTCCGGGAATATGCCGGTGAATGGCAACCATGCAGAGTATGGTTGCCAATAATCGTCAGCGCCTCGCGTCCTCCGGCGCGGTTCACAGGAACGATTCAGTTCAAGAAGCGTGAATAGTGTTTTTCAAAAGGATTACCGGTGCACACCTCTCAAATTCTTCAGGCGTGGGGAAAAATCCTCAAAGGCGAACGCCCCGCGCTCTCCATCGAAATCACTCGCGAATGTCCGCTGCGATGTCCGGGTTGTTACGCTTTCGATGACGCTCATCTGGGCGGCGGCCGGACCTTGCGGGACCTCAACGATCGTAAGGGGCAAGCATTGATCGATGGTGTTTTGGGAGTAGTGGACGGCTTGAAGCCGCTGCATCTATCAATTGTCGGCGGAGACCCGCTGGTCCGCTATCGTGAACTGGAATCTCTGGTTCCGCAGTTACTGGCACGCGGGATCCACGTGCAGATTGTGACCAGCGCTTTCCGAAAAATGAGCCCTGACTGGGCTCACCTGCAAAACCTGAACATCGTCGTATCCATTGACGGATTGCAGCCGGAACACGACAAACGGCGCGCTCCAGCAACCTATGAGCGCATTCTAAAAAATATTGCCGATCAAAAGGTAACCATTCACAGCACCATCACCGCTCAGATGATGAAGCGCCCCGGCTATCTCGGAGAGTTCTTGAAATTTTGGACTCCCCGCCCTGAAATCAAAAAAGTGTGGTTCAGCCTGTTCACTCCCCAGGTGGGTGACCAGCTTCCGGAAATGCTCTCCAAAGAAGAGCGCTTGCGTGCCATCGAGGAAATCACGCAGCTGCGAAAACAGTTCGCGAAGCTGGATATGAAGGAGGCCTTGATTCGTCAGTTCGCTGCGCCGCCCCCTAGCCCGGACGATTGTGTGTTCGCGCTCACAACCCAAACGCTCTCGGCCGATCTGCAAACGAAAATCACGCCGTGCCAGTTCGGCGGAAATCCCGATTGCGCCGCGTGCGGGTGTATCGCTTCCATGGGTCTGGCGGCCATCGGTGCCCACAAGTTGGGAGGCGTTCTGTCCGTGGGCAAAATTTTTAAAGGCTCCATTGCCATTGGGCAATGGCGCGCGCGATCAAGATCAATCGCTCTCAGGCAAACTGGAGTTTCACCAATTCCAAGTGTCACGCCTGCACGCGAACCATCACCGCTCAAAACGATTCAAGCCACCGGAACATTTCCGCAGATTTCGGTGGACACCCTTCCAGTCCTGCAAACCAGCGAAAAACTCTGCGTAAGGGAGCAATGAGTTCGTCCTAGATCTGTTGGCCGTAGAGCCCAATTATCGACCCTGGGGAGCCTCCGTCACAGGCGGCCTCGCAAATGTGAACGGCTCTGCCAAAACAAACTGCACTCGGCTGTTTGGCTTCATTTCCACCTTTGGCGCAGCAAACGCAGCGATCACCGGGCCCGCAGCAGAACCTGCTGGACCTGCAACGCCCGTCGCACTGCCGAGGTGTTCGCCGGATTTGGCCTCGGCTTTAGCTTTGGCGGCACCACCACCTTGCCCCCTTACTTCCTGATCACTTTCAACGCCCAGCCTGCGGCCATTTACCACCAAGCTGATGAGCTCAAGCCGAACCTCCGCTTTGCCTTTTATATGTCCACCCTTCTTGTCTTCGGCCATGCGCACATGCGCTTCCGTGCCGCGCGGAATCACTACCTGGTCGTGAACCAGCACTGAGGGATCCACGATGCCGGTAAAAATATCGCCGGTATGATTTTTGCTGGAATTGATTTCGTCCGCGATGCGTACTGAAATTATCGTGTCCGGCGGTAGCGTGACGCGCTCGCCCTCTGCGGGCAGGTCTGATCTGCGGTCGTCTCTCCGGGCTCGATCGTTATCTGCTCTTCTGGCCTCATTACGCTGGGCATCGTCGCGCCTCGTATCGTCCGGGTTTCGTAGCGGCGGGCTAGCTTGCTGTCCATTGTCCTGTGCGACTGCCGCGTTCAATTCCGTCTGTGCAGAAGTTTGCTCACCGGTACGATCAACCGCGCTCCCTACAAATAAAACCATCGCGCCCATCACGACCAATGCCGCCGAAATCTGTCCATTCATGATTCCCCCTAAGCAGAATACTTTTCGAGCGGCTGGGCTTGCCTTCACCTACTGTCTGTTGGATGTATTCGCACTGCGAAACGTGTGCAACGTTATGGGCATCACTCGATAGGAATCGAGATGTTGGATTGTTCGCCGCTAGTGGAATTGGCGGTGACCGTCACATGAGATCTGGCGGCGGTAACCTTACCGCGACTCGAAGAATCGCCAGATGTCAAAGTGATTTTGGCCGTTTGCGAATCGCCTGAGCGGAAATCTACTACGGAGGCATTCAGCGCATTGCCGGTATCTACGGAACACGTCCTGCCGGGAACTTCCAGCTCGCATGCCAGAAACACATATCCCGTGTCGCCTGCAGAGCGCAGCTCAAGCACCGTGCTACTCCCCGCCTGGCCTCCCGCCTTCAACGGCGCCGCGCTCATCTTCGGCGCGCCCACACGGTCCGCTTTGTAAACTCTCACGTAATCCACAATCATCTCTGCAGTGGTCGGCGTAGTGCTGTTCGGCGGCCCCGGCCAGTCGCCTCCCACTGCCAGATTCAACAGGAAATAGAAAGGCGCATTGAACACCCATCGTCCCCCAGTAGGCACATCAGCAGCAGTGCGAATAAGAAATGGCTTCCGCCAATCGTCCACATACATCTGCACCATGCCGGGCGACCATATCGCGCCATACACATGGCAGGCCGGCGTCGAGTCATCGATGCGCTGGCCACCCGGAAACGTAAATATTCCCGTCAGGCTAAATAGACCTTTCTCTGAAGTGCTCGGCCCGTGGATCGTCGATTCAACTTTAGTTGGCCCCAGTCCAGCTCCCGAGCCGCCAGACTCAGGAATGTTTTCCATGATATCTATCTCACCGCCAGCCGGCCATTTCCCGGCGGTGCCCAGCATCCAGAACGCTGGCCACAATCCCGCACCGACGGGGAGTTTTATGCACGATTCCATCCGCCCGTATTGAAAATCTTTCAGCCCCAGTGTTTTGAGCCGCGCGGAAGTCCACGACCCAGTGGGAGCAGGTTCTTCGCTGGCTTTCGAAGCGCGAATAATCAGATGCCCATGACCGTCCTGCAACGCATTCGGATGTTTAGCGTCGCAGGGTGCCGGGGCAGAGCTTCCTGGCGCACAATAAACTTCCAGCTCATGATTACCCCATCCGCTTCCGCCAACATCGTAGGTCCACTTGCTCGCGTCGGGTGCGGCACCAGCTTCAGTAGCGTTGAATTCGTCGCTCCACTCCGGATTTCCCCACGCCTGCGCACTCGCGGTAGCCGCAAATCCAGAAGCGATGAGCGCCGCTGCACTCACCAAGCGTCCCATCTTATTTGCAACTGTTGACCGCACATACCGCGTCACGGGTCTATTTTTCACAACTTTTTGGTCCATCTTCGAAGATCGCCCTCCGGTGCACCCACTCATAACTTCCTTCGCAACAAATGCAGCATAAATTGTGCTCCACCCAGCCGACCGGGGCTATCCCATTAGTACTGTCCGAATTCTGTACCGCCGTCCAGTAGCCGCTCCCCGATCAAAATCATAAGCTCTGCCCAGTCGACGCCGCATCAAGCCAGTAATCGTCGTCTCCTTGGCCCCGGTCTCCGAGAGTATTGGACGCAAAGCAGAAAAGTCACGAGGTTATAGATTCGCGAAATTGTTTTTCTATCCGGAACCGGGGGAAAAAATGCGACGAACCATTTTCATTGCTACCGTTTTGCTGATCGCTATGTTCTTGGCCGTCAGTATGTACCTTGGCGCTCAATCTTCCTCTGAAGCTCCCGCAGGATTTGACGGCCAAACCAATGGAACTGTCTCGCAGAGCGCCATGGACACTGCCGCAGGTATTTTCACCGAGCTAGAAACCCCTGAAAAAGGGTTAGGCCCCATTTACAACGCCACAGCCTGCGTTGAATGCCACCAGAACATGGCCGCAGGTGGCGGTGCCCAGACCACTGTCTTACGCGCCGGTCACGTTTCTCGCGGAGAACATTCCCGAGACAATTATCTTCACGATTCTAGGCATCGCAGCGATACCAATGGCAGTTCAGGAACGTTCACGGCCGCCACCGCCATACTTACGAACGGCGAAACGATTCCTGACCGCTCGCTGATAAATCAACGCGCCATCTGTGCCGAGGTGCAATCCCACGTTAGCACCGCGGAAAATATCAGCACCCCCCGCCTGTCTCTCAGCGTGCTCGGCGACGCTTTCGTCGAGGCCGTTCCGGATGCCACATTTCTGGCGCTCGCAAAACAAAACGGTGGCGAAGTTATTACCGTTCCAGTGCTGGAATCGCCTAACACCTCCGAAGTCGGCCGCTTCGGCTGGAAAGATCAACACGCCAGTCTTCTCAGTTTTGCCGGTGACGCTTATTTCAATGAGATGGGCATCACCAACGAGCTATTCCCAGATGAAGCTACCAGCACCTGCGAGCCCGCTGGCGTACCGCATCCCAATGATGTTGACCACGATCTCGGTAGTCTGGCGCTGTTCATGCGCGCCACAAAAGTTCCGCCGCGCGGCCCGATCACTGCCCAGGTGAATCAAGGCCAGGCCATCTTCGAAGCCATCGGCTGCGCACAGTGCCACGTCGGCACGTTGGTCACCGCCCCGGCTGGCACCACAATACACGGAGGCGCCTACGTGATTTCTGCCGTGCTCGGCGGCAAGCAGTTTCATCCTTTCGGCGATTTCTTGCTTCACGACATTGGCACTGGCGATGGCATTCAACAAAATGGCCCAGCCGATACCGCCTACAAAATTCGCACCGCGCCACTTTGGGGACTGCGTACGCGCACGCAGTTACTGCACGACGCCTCAGCCATGACTCCCGAACAGGCAATTCACAAGCACACTCATGAAGCCGCCACGGAGGCGCAAAGATACCGCCAACTCACTCCCGCCCAGAAACAGCTCCTGCATGTTTTCTTGAACTCGCTGTAATGAGAGTCGCCGATGGGGAATTGCTTCGTTTCCAAACTGAGCGCCCACCCCGTGTTTCTCACTGGGTGGGCGTCAGGATACAACGGCCGGCAACGAAATTTTTTCTGCAATTGCCTTTATTAATTTAATTCTGGCTGCCCGCTTCGGCTATTTCAGAGTTGGCTTGCTCGTAGCCGGCCAGGAAAGCATCGCGATCGGTTTGCGTGGCCCAACGTCCCACGGGAGCTAAGCGCTGTTCGCCCCGTTGTACCGCCAGCTTGCCCACGTATAACCCATCGCGGTAAGCAGCCCTCAGCAATGGATCGATAGAGCTTGCTTGCGAAGGAGCAGCAGCCAGTGGTCTAACAGATGTCCTTTGAGGTTGCTTCATTGATCTGGCCCCCAGCACCGCGTGCGTCGTGAATGTGAGTGAGGCTGCAGCGATCACAACCCAGTATGCGCCCCGCCCGTTGGCAAAAGTATTTTTCATCATTGATCTCCCGTGATATTTGTTGTTAGCGTTCCCGAGCGATTTCTTTTCCGATCTTCCACACTGGTAGATGAGCCGGCGTCATGATGCGTTGTCGCTTTAACCGCAAGCTTTACGTTCTTAACTGAATCTTTGCGTGCTCTTTACGAAAGCCGTCTCAAGGGTCAATGTAGAATGGAATAGCAGCTTAAAATCGCAAACTCGCACCATGGATTTTGACAAGATCAAACATCGCACGTGGTTATCCTGGGCCGCCGTGGGCCTGCTCGTGGCCCTCTGTGCGGTGCTCGCTGGGTTGCAATACCGCTGGATCCGGGAAGTCGCCGACGCCGAAAGTTACCGGCTCCGCGAGGATCTTCACTATCGACTCAATCTCCTTCGTCGCAATTTGAACGATGAAGTTTTTGCTGCTTGTTACGGCTACATTCCCGCCAGCTGGGAAGTTCAGAAGCTTGGCAGGGACATGGCCTATCTGTCGCAATATCGACACCGCAAGGAATCGGGTGACCATGTTGTTCTCCGCATGGCCGTTGCCGTTCCAGATAAACTCGATCTGGTATTGCTTTTTCCGGATCCCGCCGGAGCCCATCTTGTTCCTGGTAATTGGCCGCCGGAATGGGAGGCCATGCGCAAAAGCCTTATCGTTCGTCTGCGCGGCGGACCGGCGCCTCTGAACCAATCGTCGACGCTTGTGGAATTTCCACGCTTCGGCACGGATACGCGCTCGGGGCCTCGTTTCGCTGAACAGGAATGGTTATTGCTTGACCTCGATGCCGATCATATCGGCCAAACCTTACTTTCCGAAATGTTGAATCGTTACCTCGGAGAAAACGGAAAACTCGAGTACGACGCGGAAGTTCTGGCCCGCACAAATCCCGCCGTTACCATATACCGTTCGCCTACTGACTCTTCGGGCCGAACGGCATGGATTCCCGACGCCTCTGTCGATCTCTTGGAAATCGCCCGCCCACAATCGGCCGCGCCCGGACTTCCACCTGCTGCGCCCACGGATTCTGATGCGTCGCCTCCAGCAGGCCGCATCGTTGCGCCATCCATTACCGCACCGGAGCCCGGACCAAACCGCGCCCTCTGGAACCTCCGCGTACATCATCACGCCGGATCGCTTGAGACTATCGTCGCCAAAGGTCGCCGCACCAATGACCTTCTCGCTGCTGGATTACTCCTTCTCATTTTTGCCACCACCTACGCGCTGGTACGTTTTTCCCGTCGCGCGCAAGACCTCGCCGAGCTGCAGATGAACTTCGTTGCGGGCGTTTCCCACGAATTGCGTACTCCGCTGACGGTAATTCGCACCGCTGCCTACAATTTGCGCGGTGATCTGGCCAACCAACCTGGACAAGTCGCGCGTTACGGCGCTTTAATTCGCGAGCAAGCGGAAAAACTCTCTGCGCTCGTCGAGCAGGTGCTGCGCTACGGCAATGCCCGCGCCGGTCGCGTACTTCAGAAGCGCGAACCACTTGCCGTCCAAGAATTAATAGAGGCCGGCCTCCTTGCTGCGAGTAATGCGACGCAGACAAAAGATCTTGTCGTGGATAAACATATCGAGCCCGGTTTGCCTCCCATCCTCGCGGACAGGGAATCCATGCAACACGCGCTGCAAAATCTTTTTGAGAACGCCATGAAGTACGGCGCGCCCGGCGGCGATTGGATCGGTATCTCGGCCACGCCGTCAAAAAATGGCGGACCGGTCGCCGTCGAAATTCGTGTGGCTGATCGTGGGCCCGGCATTCCCGCGGAAGAACGGAAGTACGTCTTTGACCCGTTCTTCCGCGGCCAACGTCCATTAATGGACCAGATTCACGGAACCGGCTTGGGTTTGAATCTGGTCAAAAGAATTGTCGAAGCGCACGGCGGCACCGTTGCGGTGCGCGACAAATCCGGCCCAGGAGCCGAATTTATTGTGCGCCTCCCGGCCGCTCCGCCCAGTGCGGTTTCAACCTCCGCATCCACTCAGAAAACTGAGCCATCCCGATGAACCCGATTCTTCTTATTGAAGACGAACCGGGTCTGGTTATGACCATCACTGATTTGCTTAACGCGGAAGGCCATCGCGTGGAGAGCGTTTCCGATGGCGATGTCGGTCTCACCAAGGCCACAAAGGAGAAGTTCGCACTAATCATTCTGGATGTCATGCTCCCCAAAAAAACCGGCTTCGAAGTTTGCCGCCAACTGCGCCAAGCGGGCATCGACACCGCTATTCTGATGCTCACCGCCAAAACACAGGTCGTTGATCGCGTCGTGGGCTTGAAGCTTGGCGCCGACGATTATCTGACCAAGCCCTTCGATCCTGCGGAATTACTTGCACGCGTTGAGGCCTTGCTGCGTCGCGTGAACAAGGAAAACCGCATCAACGTGCGCAGCTTTAACTTTGGTGATGTCCAGATTGATTTTGAACGTGCGGAAGTCCGCAAAGCCGGCCAACCTCTCGCCTTGGCTGCCAAGGAACTTCAATTACTGCGTTATCTCGTGAATCATCGCGACCGCGTCGTTCCACGTGAAGAAATTCTGCAGCAAGTGTGGGAGTACGATAGCGAAATCTCTTCTCGTACTATCGATGTGCATATCGCCTGGCTTCGTCAGAAACTCGACAATCCGCAAAATCCAAAATTCATCCAGACCGTCCGCGGCAAAGGCTACCGCTTCACGCAACCCGACTAGCTAACACGGGTTGCCTCGAAGGGCCGGAAGGGGTCCCCGCCGAGCGGTACCCATCAGATCTGATTGTCATGAGTCGTGACCAATGGTACGTTACCGTACAGAAAGTAAAAGGTGCTCTCCAGCTCACTGGCGGTCGCCTGGTTCGGCTGGTGACGGTGACAAAGTACATTCTTCTCGTAGACGACAGCGAATTAATACGGTTGGCGACCCGTCATTTCCTCGAGAGTCAGACGGGCTTTGAAGTTTGTGGCGAAGCCATCGACGGAATTGACGCTCTCGAAAAAGCCAGCCACCTCAATCCCGGCCTGATTATTCTTGATATCGCGATGCCCCGTATGAACGGCCTGCAGACCGCTCGCGAGCTGCGCGCCAGAATGTACGGGGCGCCGATCATTTTGTTTACCTGGTATGCCGACGCCGTCCAGCCTGAAGCTGCAGTGGCGGCCGGGATCAGTGCAGTAATTTCCAAATCAAATCCTACCGAGCTACAAAGTCACGTTAAGAGCTTACTTGCCGCCGCATAGCTGCAGGCCTCCGGACCACTAAACTTCACTCCAGATCGATCTCCACCTCATCCACATAGCACCAACCCCAGTTTTCCCCAGGCTCAAAGGATTTTATGATCGGGTGATGCGTCTTGTGGAAGTGTTTCGTGGCGTGCTTGTTTTTAGAGCTGTCGCAGCAACCCACGTGGCCACACTCCAGGCACAATCGCAGATGCACCCAGGTGTCGCCCATTTTCAAACACTCTTCGCATCCACGTGGCGTTTTTGGGGTTACCGGTCGTATCTGGTCGAGATGGGTGCATTCCACCATGTTCTTGCTCCTGTAGTAAAAATTCAGACCGGAAATGTTTTGCCAGTCGATCTGCTTGCTAAGCTACAAACGAGCCCATGCTACACTTCGCGCTTCAAAAAGGAAGCATACGTGAAACGCACAATTGGTTTGCTGGCCATGTTGTGTCTGATGCTTGGTAATACCACTTGGGCTCAAATTAGCTCAAACACCCAAAACACGGACGTCGAAAAACAAAAATCCCTGTGGGCTAAGCTCGAATCCACCATTAACGACATCGATCGCAACCTCGACGGCGTTCTTGGCCTCGCCATCGAAGATCTAAACACCGGCCAGAAATTCTTGCTGCGTGCAGATTCCGTGTTTCCCCAGGCGAGCTCCATCAAGACCGCGGTGCTTGCCGAGCTTTATCACCAGGCGCAGCTGTCCGCTCAAGGCACGCCCGGCAAGGCAAAATTGACCAACCTTTACACCATGCGCGCCGCTGATCTAGTTCCAGACAGTGACATCATGGGCGGTCTTACGCCCGGCGTCACGCAGATCACCAACCGCGACCTCGCCACCATGATGGTAGCGGTCAGTGACAACTCGGCTACCAATGTCCTAATCGATCGCCTCGGCATGGAAAATGTCAACGCGCTGCTCGATAGCCTTGGCCTTCACAACACCCGGCTACGCCGCAAAATGATGGACGTCAAAGCCGCCGCGGAAGGCCGTGAAAATATCTCCACGCCGCAGGAAATGCTCACGCTGCTTGAGGAAATATATCAGGGCAAAGTGTTGGACAAAGAAATGACCGCGGACTTTTTTAAAATGCTGAGCACTCACAAGGTTAGTTTCATTCCGCGCGACCTGCCAGATGGTCTGCAAATCGCCAACAAACCGGGCGAGCTCGAAGCCGTGCGCAACGATTCCGGAATCGTCTTCCTGCAGAATCGCCCCTACATTATTTGCGTCATGACCACGTATCTCGTCCATGAACGTGACGGGGAAGAGGCTATCGCCAAAATCTCTGCGGCCGCTTACCGCCTGTTCGACCGCCTGGCCCGCTCTTCCCAATACGGCCGAGTCATCTCGGGGCGCAACTCCGCAGTTCCCAGGTAAAGATTTTGCAAATATGTGTCGGCTGCTCCGTCGCTAACCATGCGGCCCGCGATTTTGTGCGGGCCGTTCAAGTTAATCTCAGCCTAAAGTTAATCTCACTCCTAAAACAAAGCGGTAGGTCGCCGCTCCCACTTCTTGCTTTTCTCTTTGGCAATCCCTTCGACATCCTTCACATAGGCCCCGGCCTGCGTCAAAACATGGTGCAAATCGTTCCCCAGGCTAATAAATGTAAAACCCTTCTCCAGAAATTCCCCCACGCGGGAGGTGCCAAACAAGAATATTCCGAGGATTACTTTGTTCTTGCGCGCTTCCGCGATCAGCTTTTCGGTCGCCGCGCCCAACTCCGCCGAAGTGTACATCAGCGGGAAATCATACTTTTCATACAAGCCCATAGACATGCACAAATCGTTCTGTCCCAGGAAAAGAATATCCACGCCCGGCACTGCCGCGATCTCGGTCATATTTTCAATACACGACGCCGTCTCCACTTGCAGCGCCACCATCAGATTATTGTTGGCATTGCCCGCATATCCCAGCAGTCCGGCCTTGTTCATGCTGCGCTGCGGAAAATAAACAGAACGCGTCCCGGTCGTCGGATATTTCGTACAGCTCACCGCCTGCTGCGCCTCCTCCGCCGTATTGATGTACGGAACCAGCACGCCATCGGCGCCCAAATCCAGCGCCTGCTGAATCCCCGGCCGGTCGTTGTAGCCACCCACGCGCACCATCGATTTCGCGCCGCCGCTGGCGACGGAGGTCAACATGGCCGACAATTTCTCATAACCCATCGGTCCGTGCTGCGTATCCACCAGCAACCAGTCGTATCCACTGTGCGCCAACTGCTCCGCCACCGTCGGGCTGTGTGAATTCAAAAACAAACCCAACTTCGGCTTACCCTCGCGCATCTCTTTCTTGAACTGCGCTCCCGTCACCGCTTCCGCCATCGTCAATTCTCCTTAGAATATTTTTGTGATTATCGTTAAGTATGCCGTCTCAAAATCGCCACGGTGTACAGTGCATCGTGGTGGCGATGCGGGCGGCCACAGAGACCACCCGTTACTATCGCTGGTTTTTGGAGTCTATATCAATTCTTGGTCTTCAATTTGGCCAGGAAATCGAAGTCTCCGCTGGGCGATAGCAGCAAATCTCCCAATTCCTTCTGATGCACCGAAACTGCATCCCCAAACCACAGCGGCAAATAAGGTAAATCCGTGGCCAGTATCTTTTGCGCTTCGCTGCACAGCGCTTTTCGCTTGCCGGCATCCATTTCCACGCGAATCTGATCCGTCAACGCGTCCATCCGCGCATTCCGGTAATGCCCGCGGTTCGCGCCGTCCGGCGGAAACCGCTTCGAAGAAAACAAAAATTCAAAAACGTCGGGATCGTTATTGGCCCCCACCCAACGAAACAGATTGATCTCAAAATTGCCCTTCACCAAATCCGAAAGCAGCGTCGCCGCCTCCAGCGAGCGCACTTCCAGGGCAACCCCCACGTGCCGCCATTGTTCCTGTAGAGCTGCGCCAACCAGTCGCGCCTGCTCGTCGGTCGAAGTCTTCAGCATCACGTGCATGCGCACGCCATTTTCTTTTCGCGGAAATCCCGCCGCGTCCAGCAACGCCTCGGCGCGCGCGGTGTCCAGCGAATAGGTGGTCACGTTGGGCTCGTACGCCCAGTGGTTCGGCGGCATAACCCCCGTCGCGATGCGTGCCTGCCCGTGCAGCAAATAACGAATCAGCATTTCGCGATCCGTGGCATATGCCAGTGCCTGCCGGACTTCGCGTCGCCCGAGCATCGCATGGTCCATGTTGAAACCGAGATACGCCAGATTCGTTCCCGCGCGCTCGGACACACCCAGCTCCGGCCGCCGCGCCAAAACCGGCACGATGTCGGGCGACAGGGAACTGATCTCCAGGTCGGCCGACCCCTTGCGTAATTCCAAAGCGCGCACAATCGCGTCGGGCACAACACGGGCGCGCAGCCGTGAAATACCAGGCGGGCCGCCAAAGTAATTGGTATTCGCGGCCAACACCACTTCGTCATCCTGCGCCTGGCTCACAAACCGGAACGGCCCGGATCCGTTCAACGTCCGCGAAAAATCCGCGCCGGCGCTCGCCGGCACAATCCCAACCGCCGGGCGCGACACGCTCCACAAAAACGACGCGTACGCATCCTTTAAGTGGAAAATCACCGTCCGCGCATCCGGGGCCTCCACGTTTGCAATCATGCGAAAGGCCCCACGCTTCGGCGATCGATTCCCAGCATTCAAAATAAAATCAAACGTAGCTTTCACATCGGCCGCCGTAACTGCGCTTCCATCGTGAAAGCGCACGCCCGGCCGTAAATGAAAAACATAAGTCAACGGTTCTGGCGCATCCCACGACTCCGCCAGATCTCCGCGCAAATTCATCTGTTCGTCGCGCTCCACCAGGCTGCTGAAAATCAGTCCATCCAGATGCTGCGACTGCCCGTCGGTAGCAAATCGCGGATCAAGATTAGTGGGATTCGATTCAATCAACAGGGTAACCGAAGACCGGTCGGCTCTCGCGGTGTGAGAACAACCCGCCAGCGTAACCAACCCGCAACCGCACGTAACAAACGCGACGTAAGACAGGCTGCGACGCACAGCCATTAAGCAACCAACAGTCAACGCGACCGAAGCGGGCCGGCGCTTTTTTCTCTTCCCCGTTCCTGCCAAGAAGCCGGTACGCGCAGCGGAGGGAGCTCCGTTCGATCTATCGCGCAAGCCTCTCATCAGTTTCATAAGCCCTAAAGTTTTATCAGCCCAGGCATCATCGTGGGCTGGCGTAACAAATCTTCCCCAAAACCGCTGGCCCGCTTGCACCAGTGGCAGAAAAAACATTTCCAGCCCGCTGGTGAAAACTTTCATAAGCAAGCAGGGCGAACGCAAAAGCCTCCTTGCCTTCCTCCGGAACTCCCAACCGCGAAGAGGACAGCACCTCAATACCTGGCAATGCCGCAGCCAACTGCGCCATGATTAGCGGATTCCGCGCTCCTCCGCCCGAAACAATCACTTGATCTAGCTTTATTTTGCGTGTCACGAAGCGGTTCAGCGCATCCACCACCGACAGCGCCGTAAAAATCGTCACGCTGCGAATCAAATCATTAGGCTTCGCGCGGTGTCGTCTTCCCAGCGCCAACACGCGCTTCACATAATCACCGCCATAATATTCGCGACCCGTCGATTTCGGCGGCGCCTTCTTCAAATACGGATCACGCATCAATTCATCCACCAGCGCCGGAATCGCCCGCCCCGCCACCGCCATGCTCGCGCCCGCATCAAACTTCTTCCGGCCGCGGGTGAAATGTGCCACCAGCGCATCAATCAACATATTTGCCGGCCCGGTATCAAACGCAAACACGCGCTCTCGCGCGGCGCCGGCAGGAATAACCGTAACATTGGCAATCCCCCCGAGGTTCAGCGACGCGCGCTCCAGTTTCCGATCGCTATATAGAAGATAGTCCGCATACGGCACCAGCGGCGCGCCCTGTCCCCCGACGGCCATATCCGCGGGACGAAAATCCGCTATGGTGGGAACTCCGGTCTGCGCCGCAATCACTGCGGCTTCGCCAATCTGTAAAGTCGAAGCCGCTCGCCCACCTAAATAAGGCACCGCGGTACCCTGGTGGAAAATCGTTTGCCCGTGGCTGCCAATTAAGTCCAACGAAGTAACCGCAACGCGAAAGCGTTTGCAAGCTGTCTTCGCCGCATCAGCAAATAATTGCCCTAGCCGAAAATTAAGCTGACTCAGTTCTCCCGCAGTAATCGCCTGCTGTTCCGCCACCCGCAGAATTTCCGCTCGCACTCGCGCGGGAAACTTCACGGCGGTGTGATTTATGAGCCGCGCTTTCACCCGCGGCGGAGCTCCTGAAATTCTCGCCAGCGCAATGTCAATTCCGTCCGCCGAAGTTCCCGACATCAGCCCCAGCACGAGCATCCCCCGTTTCTTCTCGCCCGCCCTCATGAAATCTGCTTCTTCAAGTCCGCGAGGAGATTCAACGCGTCCAGCGGCTTCAATTGATCCAGATCCGCGCCGCGCAATCGGTCAATCACTTCGCGATCCAGCGCCGTAAACAATACTGCCTGGTCCCCGTTATGGCTGCCATTTCCGTTCACGCCCGGCGACAGCGTCTCACTCAACTCATGTTCATTCTGCTCGTGCCTCAAAAGTACCTCGCGAGCGCGCTCAATAACGCTGCGGGGCAGACCCGCGAGCCGCGCCACCTCGATTCCATAACTCTTATCCGCGCTCCCCGGTTCCACCCGCCGCAAAAACACAATTTCGTTCGGCGTTTCCTTCACTGACACATGCACGTTTTTCACCGCCGAAAGCAGATCCGCCAATTCCGTCAACTCGTGATAGTGCGTGGCGAAAAGCGTCCGCGCTCCAGTGTGCTTCTGCAAATGCTCCACCACCGCCCACGCGATGGACAATCCATCGAACGTCGAAGTCCCGCGCCCAACTTCATCCAGCAGCACCAGGCTTGACGGCGTTGCGTGATGTAAAATAGCCGCCACCTCGCTCATCTCCACCAAAAATGTTGACCGTCCGCGCGCCAGATTATCGCTGGCCCCGATGCGCGTAAAAATTCTGTCTGTCACCGGCAACTTCGCTTGCCGCGCAGGCACGAAACATCCCATCTGCGCCATCAATACAATCAGCGCCGCCTGCCGCAAGTACGTCGACTTGCCGCCCATGTTTGGCCCGGTAATCAGCAACAATTGCTGCCGCTGAGATTCGAGATACAAATCATTAGGCACAAAACGTTCGCCACGTTGCCGCAGCAATTCCTCAATCACCGGGTGACGTCCATCGACAATCAGTAATTCCCCTATGGCACTAAATTCCGGCCGGCAATATCCGCGCTCCGCAGCCAACTTGGCAAAAGACGTCAGCACGTCCAGTTGCGCAATCGCGCTTGCCGTAACACGCAGGCGCGCCGCGTGGGCCGCGACCCCTGATCGTAATTCCACAAACAGCCGGTTCTCAATCTCCGCAATGCGTTCGTCGGCCGCCAGAATCTTTCGCTCGTACTCTTTTAATTCTGCGGAAGTGAAGCGCTCGGCATTCACCAGGGTTTGCTTCCGTTCGTAATCCGCCGGCGCAAGGTGCAGATTTACTTTGGAAATCTCGATGTAGTACCCAAAAATAGAATTAAAGCGAATCTTCAGCGACGCGATACCGGTGCGTTTGCGCTCCCGCTCTTCCATCGCAGCAATAATTTCTTTGCTGTGCTGGCTCAAGTTGCGCAGTTCATCCAGCTCGCCATCAAACCCGCTACGAATCATTCCTGGTGTGGTTGCCAGCGCTGGCGGGTCCTCGGCTATGCCGCGCTCCAATCTTTCGCGCACATCGCTCAGCTCATCGATCTCCGTAAAAACACGCCGCAATAATTCGCTACCGCCCGCGGGTGGCGGCGTTAAAAAATTCTTAAGCAAGGGAATCCGGGCCAGCGACTTGCGCAACGCCACCAATTCGCGTGGAGTTGCCAGACCCAGCGTAATGCGGCTCGTAATCCTTTCGAGGTCCAGAATGCCCTTTAATTCCTTGCGAATCTCTCCGCGCACCATGGTCTGCTGCACCAAATGCGCCACCGCAGTTAATCGCGCCTCAATCGCCGCGGGATCGATCAGCGGCCGCATCATCCAGGACCGCAACAATCGCGCGCCCATTCCCGTAACCGTCTCATCCAGCGCCGCGATCAGCGTTGTCGGGCCCACGCGGCCACTCTCTTCGGTAAAAATTGGATTGATCAATTCCAGATTGCGCACCGAAACCGGATCGAGCACCAGCGCATTGTGTTGTTCGTAATAACGCACCCCATCAAGATGGCGCAGCGCCTCCACACTATGCGCATCGTCTCCGCGCGCGGCGTTTTCACGCAGGTAATGAATAATCGCGCCGGCAGCCGCCAGCGATTGCGGGTGCCCGTCCAGTCCAAAGCCGGTCAATTCCGCTACGCCAAACTGTTCGCGCAGTATTCGTTCCGCGTAATCGTGCTGAAATATCCATTCATCCAGCCGCGACTCAACGCCGCCCGTCCCATCCAGCAGGGAGGTCTTCGCTGTTTCAAACAATTGTTGTGGGCGAGGCAGCAACGTTTCGCGCGGCCTCAGCAGTTGCAATTCATCACGCAGCGCTTCGGCAGCACCGGCTCCACCAAAGTCCGTAGCTTGGAATTCGCCGGTGGACAAGTCCACATATGCCATTCCCAACGTGCCTGCAGCGTCCTTAGCCACTGCGGCCAGAAAATTATTTTCGCGCGCTTCCAGTACCGCGCCATCGGTCGCCGTGCCCGGCGTGATAACGCGAACCACTTCCCGCCGTACAATTTTCTTGCCCGGCCCGGGCAATTCCATCTGGTCGCAAATGGCAATTTTGAACCCGGCGCGAATCAGCCGCGCAATATACCCGTCCGCGGCATGGTAAGGAACCCCACACATAGGGATGGGCTGACCCTTTTCCCGGTTTCTGGAAGTAAGCGTGATTTGGAGTTCGCGCGCAGCGATGATCGCGTCTTCGTAAAACATTTCGTAGAAATCACCGAGGCGGAAAAGCAACAGCGCGTGCGGATACCGCGACTTTATCCCCTGATACTGCTGCATGAGCGGAGTGGCAGCTTCGATCATGGAAGTGAGTGAAATGTTGCGCACAACACTCGCGCACACACGTCTCGCCTACTCCGCGCAAGCGCAGACGAACTACGCGCAAATCGCACGCCGCTATTCACTCGCGGATTCCCGATTGCGTCAGCACAAATGCATAATCCAACGCCACCTCGCGCAAATAATCGTATCTTCCCGAAGCGCCGCCGTGTCCCGCACCCATATTCACCTTGAACAACAGCGGATTTGTGTCCGTCTTCATCGCCCGCAACTTCGCTACATACTTCGCGGGCTCCCAGTACATCACTTGGCTGTCATTCAATCCCGTTTTCACCAGCATCGCCGGATACGCACAGCGCGTCACATTCGTATAGGGACAATACGACTTCATAACCCAATAATCGTCGGCCACCTGAGGATTGCCCCACTCTTCATACTCGCCCACGGTCAGCGGCAGGGAAGCGTCCAACATGGTGTTCAACACGTCCACGAATGGCACATGTGAAATTGCCGCGTGAAATAGGTACGGACGCAGATTTACGACCGCCCCCATCAGCAGCCCGCCCGCACTTCCGCCCTCAATCACCAATTTTTCCGGCGACGTATAGCGTTGTGTGATCAAAAACTCCGCCGTGGCAATAAAATCCGTGAAGGTATTCATCTTCTGGCGCATCCGCCCGGCGTCGTGCCAGGGCTTGCCCAATTCGCCGCCGCCCCTAATATGCGCGATGGCAAAAACCACGCCGCGATCCAACAAACTCAATCGATTAGAGCTAAACGTTACGGGCACGGAAATCCCGTAACTTCCATATCCATAGAGCAACAACGGCGCGGCGGTACTGCGGTCTGCGGGCCAATTAGGCTCGCCAGCGAAAGTGTCCCGCCGGTACACGATTGAAATTGGTATCGGTGTTCCGTCTGCGGCCAAAGCATGCAACCGCTCGGTGACGTATGGTCGCGCATCGTACCCACCAAGCACCGGCTGCTGCTTCAGCAATACCCGCTCCCGCGTGCGCACGTTGTAATCAAACACGGAACGCGGCGTCACAAAGGACTCGTACTGAAACCTCACAAAATCCGTCGCAAATTCGGGATTGTTACCCAGCGAAGCGTTGTAAGCCGGCTCCGTGAATTCAATGCGGTGCCAACCCCCCGACAAATCACCGTCGCAGCGTTCGCTTTTGTCTCTAACATTCGCGAGATCCACGATCCGCAAATATGGCAGCCCGCCCTC
>Ga0209526_10000704_pt1 | contig 21885 bp, 20 predicted proteins | sample JacPinW_OM2H0_M1_FD_188566 | JGI IMG/M metagenome (GOLD analysis project Ga0209526, IMG submission 188566) | Forest soil microbial communities from Algoma, Ontario, Canada - Jack Pine, Ontario site 1_JW_OM2H0_M1 (SPAdes) (version 2) | ecosystem: Environmental > Terrestrial > Soil > Boreal... | reverse complement strand
GCTCGGCTCCGTCCAGAAGTTCGACAAGCCACTACAGCAGGCGACGACCTCATCGCTCGAAGCCCTTCAGGCCTACAGCGAAGGCAGGAGACTGCAGTACACAAACGGAGATGCCGCAGCTCTGCCTTTGTACAAGCGGGCCATCGAGCTGGATCCTAGCTTTGCGGTGGCGTACGCTTCGCTGGCAACTCGCTATTCGAATCTTGGCCAAGCGAACCTCGCGATTGAAAACTATAAGAAGGCATACGAATTGCGTGAGCGCGTCAGTGAGCGGGAGAAGTATTACATTTCAGCCCAGTACTATTATGCCGTTACTGGAGAAGTGGAGAAGTCGACCCAGGAGTACGAGCTCTGGATCCAAAATTATCCCCGTGACGATATCCCTTACACCAACCTGGCGAACAACCTCGGGGTTCTGGGGCAATACGAGAAAGCGGCTGCCAAGGCACGAGAGAACCTGCAGCTGGAACCGAACGATGTAATCGCATTTAGCAACCTCGGGGAATACTACCTTGCGCTCGATCGGTTGGACGAGGCCAAAACAACCTTCGGACAAGCACGGTCGCGCAATCTCGATGATCCGTTCCTGCGGCTGTACATGTACTACCTGGCATTTCTTCAAAAAGAGTCGGCAGGCATGCAGGACCAGGTAAGTTCGCTCATGGGCAAACCGGGAGCAGAAGATGTGCTGCTCTCCGCCGAATCCGACAGCGAAGCTTATTATGGCCGCTTGCGAAAGGCACGAGAGTTTTCCCAACGAGCAGTGGAATCGGCGAAGCGTAACGATGCCAAGGAGACTGCTGCAACCTGGGAGGTCAACGCGGCGCTACGGGAGGCTGAGTTCGGAAATTTGGCTCAAGCTCGTCAAGGAGTTGCGGCAGCCCTGGCCCTGGCTCCGGGGCGCGATGTCCAGTTGTTGTCGGCGCTGGCGGGGGCTCGGGCGGGCGATGCAGTCCAAGCACAGAAGGTGGTCGAAAAGCTCAATCGCGACTTCCCGTTGAGCACGGTCCTCGAATCCTACTGGCTTCCTACGATCCGGGCGGAGATAGAGCTCAACCACGGCAATGGCGCAGCGGCAATCCGGGTTCTGCAGGCGACAAGCCCGTTTGAATTGGGAGGACCTCCGCCGTTCAATCTCGGAACCATGTACCCAATTTATGTCCGGGGGCAAGCTTACCTGTCGACTCACCAGGGCAAAGAAGCTGCTGCCGAGTTCCAGAAGATCATTGACCATCGCGGCATTGTGCTCAATTTCCCGCTGGGTGCCCTAGCTCATCTTGGTCTCGCCCGCGCCTACGCTCTGCAGGGCGACGCCGTCAAGGCCCGCGCCGCGTACCAGGCCTTCCTCACGATATGGAAGGACGCGGACCCCGACATCCCTATCCTGAAGGAAGCAAAAGCGGAGTACGCAAAACTGAAGTAGGCCGCCGTAGCGCGCAGATTGTCGCGGAGACGATTGCTGGCAGGAGGCAGTATTCGGATCGCGCAACCCGCCAGGTCACGACCGCTGCGCGCGATCTCGAGCGGGCGCTGAAAATCCGGTGCCGGATCCTCTGGGCGAAACTCAAACGCAATATAGCGGGCCGTTCCACCACCCCGGCTCCATCGTCCGACTCCGCCTTCGTGCTCAGAGTTGCATATCGCGCCGTGCCACGATTGGCCGTTAGCAAAGATATGTCCGCTCCGATCAAGCGGCTAGGGAACGGACTCACAACTCCAACGCCTTGTGGGTATCGGGAGGTCTTCGAGGATTGAACAGTTCGGCTTCGGGTCTATTGGGCCAGCGAAGGTCCGGCCAACCGCCTTCAGCTGATCTTCATCGAACTTCCGGGGCGAAGACTCACATGACCACGCGCTCTTACCGATGTGCGTCTATTCTTGCGATTGCCTTACTGGCTGGACTCGCCGGTTGTACCCCATACCAGAATCCTGAAGAAGTGCAAGAGCGCTGGAACCGCGACAAGCCGCTTAATCTAAACACCGCCACCAAGGAGGAGTTGATGACTCTGCCGGGTATGACCGCAGCAGAGGCAGATAAGGTGATTGCTGGGCGTCCCTATGAGGATGCCGGCGAGTTAGTGAGGCGTGGCATCCTGCCGAAGAACAAATACGACAAGATTGCCAACCGATTGAAGGTAAAGATATGGCGCGCCGAGCTTTGCTCGGCTGGACACCCGGGAGCTGGTTGACACCACGATGTCGCCAGATCTTCGGAAAGCTCAATCTGAATCTGACGGGCCAGACTGCAGAAAGCTAGCCACAGTGGAAAATACCGGAGTTGACGTCGAACCGACGAGCCGCGCGGTGCCGACTACCAGAACCAGGATAGTGGCTAGCAACACAGCGTATTCGGCGATGTCTTGACCTTCATGGTCCGCTAGGAGGTCACCGATGAACAGCCTCACAAACTTTCCCTCCTATGCCTACATTTGCCGGTCAGCGGTGTCCCCGTGGCCGCTAATCCCCGGGGCCAAGAGGGACGACCATTCTGGAAGCGATACACCCGGCTGTCCTTGCGCTAGAGCAAGGATCAGCTAATACGGCTACAGAGGAGCAATGGCTAACACCGCGCGAGCGTCGGTTGCCGAGGCGGAATTTCCGATGAGCCCAATCGCCTCTCGTTGCTTTAAGTCTGTATTTGCGGTGGGGCAATGACAGGCGTGTAGATCACCTCCAGAATGGCCGTGAGAAGATGCCCCACTCGCCCGTCGGATTAGGCCGCCGCACGGAGACGCCACTGACAAGCAGATGTGGGCATAGGAGGAAAGATCATGAAGCCATTCATCAGAGATCTCCTAGTGGGCGACGAAGGTCAAGATATTGCGGAATATGCAGTGATGTTGGCTGTCATTCTCGTGCTCGTGGTTGGCACGATTCGCTTGGTCGGGTCGAATGCCAATAACGTATTTTCCTCGGCTGCCAGTTCGGTTCATTAAACTGAAGGTAAGGTCGATGCGCAATCTGAGTGCCTCAGCTTAACCGGGCGAGGCGCTTGCTCTTTGCCTCCTCGACATTTACAAGGTCACTGGCAAGGACTTTCATCTTGGGCGTGTAGTCGGGCGCGTTTAACGCACCGCAACCGGGCGCAACACTCCCACGCCCGCGTCAACATGCAGGTCGAGAATCTTCAGCACGAGTGCATCCCCAGCTGGCCCGGTTAGCGGCTTGTCGCCCTTAGTGGCGTATACGTAGTTAGCCATGCTTCAGGTGTCCCCTGGCTTGCTGAGCACGATGCCGAAGCTGTGTTGGTGTTAAGGATGTCCCCAGGCTTCAGTCTCGCCACCGGTTCCGACAGGCCAATCATTAACAAGAGCAGACCGGTCGCAGTGCTTACGAATGATATCTTCCAGTAGCGTGAACCAGGACTGTGAAGCACCAACCTGCGAAACAAGTTGGCCGAGCGCGATCTGCTGAGGGATAGGACGGATGACGCCAGCGCCGCCTCTCCGTTAGCGAATTCCGAGCAGCACGGCGATGTATTGGCGCATCTTCGTGAGCAGCGCTAGCTCGGCTTTGGAATTGTGCCTGGCGGCTTGCCCAGCCATGCTTTCGTTCTCGATCGGTGATAGTAATCCAAATACGAACGAAGGATACGACCGAGCGAGCTTACATGGAACACGAGCACATGGGGAGAGTCGTGGCGCTGCCACAGGTCGGCGGGCTGCAGCAAAAGGTGGAGGTCAGGGACGGCTAAGTCTCATAGGATTTCCTCCGGTGATTGCGCCGACTATGTGAGGCCGCAAGCGACTCCAACAGGTGCAATCGACATTCTGCTAATTGGCTCGGGGGCGCTTCCAGGCCGCGAACTAGCTTCTATATGGGATAGCGTGAAATCGGACGGAGAACTGCAAGAGGATTTGGAAAAAACTTGGTTCGTTGGACCTGTAATACGATTCTGGCGGACAGAGGGTTTAGCTCGAGCATTCGACGTGTGACCTCGCGGTGCTTCAGTGTCAGCCCGCCCAGAAACTCCATGGCGATGAAGGACTGCTCACAGTGTTTGCCGATGTCGTGGATCGTGCAGATGTTGGGATGGTTTAGGGCCGAGGCGGCCTGCGCTTCGCGTTGAAAGCGGGCCAGCCACTGAGGGTCTCTAGCGACTTCATCTGGCAGGAACTTGAGGGCAACGAAGCGATGAAGCCGCGCGTCGTCAGCTTTCTAAACCACGCCCATGCCGCCGCCACCCAGCTTTTCCACAACCCGATAGTGCGAGATCGTTTGACCGATCACCTAAGCTGGACCTCACCCGTATGGAATGAGTATGTTAGGTCGTGGCCAGGAGCAAGTCAACGCAGAGTGGATTTGCTCTCCTTGTGGTTGGGTAGAGGTTTTGTTAGAGGCTGTTAGCAGCACTGCTACATGCGGGCATTCGTCAGAACAAATCAGGAGAGAATATGCGGCAAGCGACGTTATGTACAGCGGGCGCAGTCGCCTTCACCGTTCTCATGGCTTGCTGCGCCTACTCGCAGACTCTGAACATCTGGCCAGGCGTAGCTCCGGGATCCGAGAATTGGACCCAGAAGGAAAGGATAGTAGATAACACTCCCATCGGAACCGTGGTCTTTAACGTGGTAACCCCGACTTTAACGGTCTACCTTCCGGAACGAACCAAGGCCACGGGGACCGGCGTCATCATCGCCCCAGGCGGAGCTTTCGTCGCGCTGGCCATCGATTTAGAAGGCTACAATGTGGCACGCTGGCTTCAGGAAAAAGGCATTGCTTCGTTCGTGCTCAAATATCGCATCATGGAAAAACGGCAGGAAGGCATTCCGCCGATGAACATGGACGAGTCCGGCAAGTACGGGATCGCTGACGGAATTCAGGCTATCAAAGTGGCTCGGCAGCACGCGACCGAGTGGGGCATCTCTCCCGACAGGGTCGGCTTCATGGGTTTTTCGGCCGGGGCCATGGTCGCCAGCGGAGCCCTGCTCCAGGAGAACGCCGCGGCGCGTCCGAACTTCGCTGCACTAATCTATGGTGGTCCGTTCGGCGTGATGCCGGCCATTCCGGCAAAACTGCCACCCGTTTTTATGGCGTGGGCGCAGGATGACGCCGTGGCCCTCGACGCAGTGGTCAAGTTCTATGAAGCGCTAAAATCAGCGGGCGACAAACCAGAAGTCCACATTTTCAGCGCCGGCGGCCACGGCTTCGGCATGCGAAAGCAGGGCACCAGCAGCGACCACTGGATCGATGCATTCTATTACTGGTTGGAAGCCCAGGGATTCACGAGCCATAAGGGTCAAGCCGTCAGTGGCTCAATAGAAAGAACTCCTTCTGCCAGCGGTAGAACACCGTAGGTTTCAGGCTAAGTCCTTCACACAGGTCCGAAAACTGGCACCTTATCCAAAAGGTGCCGCCTCAGAACGGCAACCTTCTCTTCAACAGTGTAGTGCTTGCGTTCTTTCCTCATACGTTCGCTCCGTTATCTTAGCGGATGAACGCCTTCTCCATTTCCAACTGAGGCAGGAGAGGATACAGGCGTGATCCGGTAAGCGCATCGACGATCTCCGGAAACAATGTGTTCCACTCGCTCTACCGTAACGCAGGCGCCAAGTACCGAGCGGAACAGGTCCAGTTCTGTAGTGCAGAATCCTTTGCAGACGTTCGCAGCGGCGCAGATCGGGCAATGGTTCTCGACCAACAGGAAGCTTCCTCCTGCCTCAAGTTTGACCTCGGCCATATAACCTTCGTCGCTGCGAATCTGGGCCAGCCGCTTGAGTTTTTCCCGCAAGGGAAGCGACCCTGGTATACGCTGCACGTAGTTAGCCCGCTGGCTCCTGTAGCGCGCATCGAGCACACGGTTCAGTCCGGGCTCGCCGAATGCATCTCCGAGCGCGTCAATGAGCGAGACGCTCAGTTCCGCGTAGGCGTCGGGGAAGAACCGGTCTGCCTGGCGAGTCAGTCGCCAATACTTTGCCGGCCGACCCATCGGTACGGCTCGCGCTTCGGCGACCACGAAATTTTGCTTCTGGAGTTCGTAGAGATGCTGCCGGACAGCCATCGGGGTCAAGCTCAGTCGTCTCGCTATTCGGGCAGCGTCGGTTGGGCCCTCCGTCTTGAGAAATTTGACGATCGCCCGCCGAGTCTTGCTCCCACCGGATTCGCCCAATGCACCCGCCATAATTTTCTTTTCTAAACAGAATCCTTTACAAAGTCAAAGGCATCCTTTTAACCAGACTAAGTAAAGGCCGACCTTTATAAAGTCGGGAAGGTGTGGTCATGGTCACTCCGCTCAAAACGGCATCTTTGGCTTCGCAGGAACACCTCCAGATTGCTCATTTCCGCAACCCATTAGTCGGGCTGCGGGTCGCCATTACAGGCGGCACATCCGGCCTCGGGCTGGCTCTCGTCCGAGAACTCCTCGCCCGGGGCAGTCGGGTCGCATTCGTCGCGCGAGGCCGCAATCGGGTTGAGCAGATTGCGCGCGAGAGTGATCGCGCCCATGGAATCGTCGGAGACATCTCCGTACAAGATGAAATCTATCCCATTGCCGTGCAAATTACCGGCGAACTCGGAGGCTTGGACGTTCTGGTCAACAATGCCTCCGACCTCGGCCCTACGCCGCTGGCTTTGCTGGCCGACACAGCCTGCGAGGATTTGGAACGCGCGCTCGCCACCAACGTATTGGGCCCGTTTCGACTGACCAAGGCCCTGCTCGGAGCGCTCGCAGCTTCGGCCCGGGAAGGCCGGGGCGCAGTGGTGTTGAACATTTCGAGCGACGCCGCACTCAACCCGTATGCCCGCTGGGGAGCATACGGAGCAAGCAAGGCTGCGCTCCATCATATGACTCGAATCTGGGAGGAAGAGTCGGCAGCCGAAGGAGTGCATTTCTTGTCGCTGGATCCGGGCGATATGGATACGCCGTTACACGCTCTCGCGGCTCCGGACTCCGACCCGACCACTCTTCGACGTCCCGAAGTGGCTGCCCGTGAACTCATCGACGCGATCGGAGCGACCCTGCCTCGGCGCCCGGAGTACGAGCGCGGAGCAAAGCAGCGATTGGTTGGGGGAGAAATACTATGATGGCCGCTTCCGAAGCTGTCCAGCGCCCACCTCATGCAAGGCTTATGGTTGTTGATGCGACCGGATGGATCAGCGACCAGCCGCGTTCTGCTTTCGTCACCTTTTTGCGGCGAGGAGATCTCGTCGTGGCCAATGACGCGGCGACCTTGCCGGCGAGTTTGCCGGGCGTACATCTGCCAAGCGGTAGTCCGATTGAGGTACGGCTCGCTGGCCGTGGCTCGTTGTCGCCTGACGATGTTCGTGATTTCTCCGCCATCATATTCGGCACGGGTGACTTTCGCACGCCGACCGAGGATCGCCCGATGCCGCCGCCGCTCTCTCCGGGAGACAAGCTTGCGCTAGGGCCGCTTTCGGCGACGGTGAGGCGCGTGCTTGATCATCCCCGCCTGGTCTCCCTCGATTTTGAAGGTGCGTCGGACGCAATCTGGGCGGGAATCGCACGGCATGGCCGCCCCATTCAATATGCGCATGTCCCAGCCCCACTCGCCTTGTGGGATGTATGGACTCCAATAGCAGGTCCGCCCGTGGCCTTCGAGCCGCCGTCGGCCGGCTTCGCGCTTGACTGGCAGGTGCTGGCGAAGATGCGCTCGAGGGGGGCCGACTTCGCTACTATCACGCACGCCGCCGGGATATCGTCGACAGGAGATCCCGAACTCGATCTGCGGCTGCCGTTCGACGAACCGTATCGCATCCCTAACCCGACAGCAGTCGCAATCCGCGAGGCCAAGGCACGCGGCGGACGGATTGTGGCCATCGGCACAACCGTGGTTCGCGCCCTGGAGCACGCTGCCGCCTGCGGGCAGGTTTACGCCGGTGAGGGCGTCGCGACCGAGCGCATCGGAGCCGGCAGCCGGTTGCGTGTTGTCGATGCCATTCTTTCTGGGACGCACGAACCGGGCACCAGCCACTATGAGCTGCTCCGCGCCTTCCTGGACGACAGCGTGTTGCGCCGAGTAACAGCTGAGCTCGAGGCTCACAGGTATCGAACCCATGAGTTCGGCGATTCGGTGCTTGTCACCCGGTTCCCAACGCGCCTTCCCCGGGAGGAAAAGATATGGCAGACTCCGGAGCTGGCCATCGGCAAACCCTTGTTTGCGTGACTCTTGCGGCTCAACCGTTTGCTCACGCGGGCCGAACCGCCGGCCGAATGCGCAATGTTTATAAAACTCGATGTGACGCCAGGCTCATCAGGTTGCGAACAACCTACCCAACATCCCGTGGCTTCAACATCAGAAATGGCTATATTCGGCGACTTCGGCGTATTTTCTAAATTCAGAGGATGGCTTTTACTGGGAAACCTGGTTTCCCGGCTTTACGAGTGCGACAAGCGAGCAAAGATTGGCGAAATAGGCCACCACTTGAAACACCCCACGAATGCGGCTCCAGAATCCAAAAGCGTCAAAGGCATGTTGGAGCGACACAGTGTCATTTCCCAGATGTCTCACGCTTAGCATGATCGGTGCCGCCTTGAGAGTGATGAGTAGTCCGCCGACGGTACAAAGGGCTGCGGCATAGATCGGAAACGTCGCCGAGCGCGGAACCTTCCCGCTAAGCCGAAAGCTGATCGCTGCCCCTACTGACAAAGTCATTCCACTGAACGCTTCGAAGGGATAGACAATAAAGCCATTCCGGCTCAAGTCGGCATGGCGGCTATACTCTGCCCAGCAGAGGACCCCGACGTGCCGCCATGCCGATGCATCAATCACGCCCCGCTGGATGGTCTCGCCTGCCAGCAGGCCCCCGATCAATGTCGCTACTGCGATGAGGTTCCGGGTTCGAAGTGATGTCATAGACCAACTCCCACGATTTCCATTCGAAAGGCGAATCCAGTACTTCCACGCCAAAGGCGGAGTGGTCCGCCTACTCGGCGATTTCCAAGACACGATTGAAAAAGCCAATCACGTATTTCCAGACAAGGTAGTAGACTGCAACGCCCACCGGGAAAAATATGGCCAAATGGCCAAATGGAATCCGAATCGCGTGAAAATAAACCAACCCTTCCGGTTCGGAGTCGAGAACACCGAGCAACCGAGCTATGTTGTAGCCGATAGGCACTAGCAGAAAGGGAAGCAGAGCCCCGTGAATTCCGATGTTCCAGTGGTGCCTCCTACGCACCGCTACGTACAGCACATTCCAAGCTCCGAATAGGTTGGGAATGAGGGCCATGGGAAATACAATGGCTCGCTCGATCGGAACCGGGATTTGGTAAACGAATCGCGCGATGCAGAAAGCCGTGAGCGCAGCCAAGAGAAACGCCGTCGGTAGAGTGATACCGCCCATGTAGGCACGCAAATAGCGATGCTGATTCACCGTGATCTCCTATTCAAAAGTGGTAAGCGAACAGCAGGATAAGTTGTGGAAACAGAGCCAGCATCCCCGCCGAACCCCAGATTAGGGCCCAGTCGTACCAAGGCGGTGCCAGAGTGGGAGCATCGAGCTTGCGCAACATCGCAGGCCACAAATCCCGGCGCAGTTCAGGGGTCACAGGAGGGAAGGCTTCCTGCAATAGTTCTTGAATTTCTTTTTCGTCGCCTTCTGTCATGGCTTCACACCTGCACGATTCAGTTGGTCCCGCAAAATGCGCACGGCACGAAAGACTCGCGTGCGAATGGTAGTCACAGGCTTGCCCAGGGCGTCTGCAATTTCCTGATAGGGCCTTTCTTCGATGAGGGCCAGAGTTGCCGTCACTCTTAGTTTCGTTGGCAAACGCTCGAAAGCGCGCGCAATCTTCTCGCGCCTTTCGCACATCACAAGCGAGTCAGGGGAGCGAACCCCAGTCATCTCCTCAGAAAGTTCCATTTCCGGACGCCGACGCCGGACATGATCGATGGCCAGATTTGTGGCAATCCGCCGCGCCCAGGAGCTGAATGGTGCATCCGGATTGAACCGAGCTCGGGCCTGGTAAATCTTCCAGAACGTCTCCACCGTCAGATCCTCCGCGATTCCTGGATCCCGCACAATTCGCAGAGCCCAGCCGTACACGTCACTCTGGAACTGCCGAAACAGTTTCTCGAAAGCCTCAACGTCTCCCTGCACGAAGCGCTTCAGCAGATCCATTTGCGTCTTCTGTGTCTTCTTACGGTTCAAGTATGCGATTCATTACAAATTTTTCGGAGACAGCGGTTAGCTCGGGAGGGGCCGGATATTAAACCGAATTTGCCTAGGGTATCGGAACCAGGACCCAGCTCCGGTACGTCCGATTTTGACGGCAGCAATGGAATACGCTGGACCAACTCCGGGCCAGAAATCGCCACAAGATCCAAGAGGAAGATCCGGCCGGAATTTACTTCTCAGGCAGCCAGCTTTTGCCCCAGCAAGCGCAGTTTCTTCTCCAGAAACCTGCGGGGTAATGTCCGCTGCCGTGGTCCTAAGCCAGCACAACCGGCAGCCTCAGAAATTCACCGTACTGGCGTGCTGCTGCGGCGAAGGCTTGCTTTTCGGCCTTCTTGAGTGAACGGAATGGGTGTGCCGTGATGACAACCGATCCTTTTTCCAATGTACGCTTCCAAGTGCCCACGATCTGGCCGTCGATCACCAGGGCCGGCCCGAGGATGCCCCGTACAGCGTCCAAATGTTGGGCATACGACGGGCTCAATACGGCGCTGCGGTCTTTATAGGCAACTGTGTATTCGTCATAAGGCGGCAGCAGATAGCTCGTAGTCCGATTGTCCCTGGGGGTCGGCATGGACAAAGGAAACCAATACGTCCGGCCGTTGATATGCTCTTGCCCTAGGTGATTCCTGGTCATTTCACTGCCCGCCCTGGCGTCGGCCGTCGTCAGGCCCGACCACCATACAAAATCCTGGAACGTTGCCGGACCATGGCTAGTAAAGTAGCGCCTAGCCAGCTCCGCCAAGGCTTCATCGCGGCTCTTCGGTTTCGCTGCCGGCGCCCATTCATCGAGCAAGGCGAACGTCTGCTGCTTGCCCTGGCGTCGACCGAAACAGAGGATGCCCTCTTGCGCAAGCTGCCCCAAAATATGCAGACCGCGCCCGCCCGCCGTCGCAATACCCGCCGCCTCCAGGACTTGGTACATTCGATCGCGCGGTAGCTGCTTGCCGCTCGACAAGGCCCGCGCGAATAACTTTTTGCTGCGTGCCAATACGGCGTCATTAAGGTCGAGCTGCTTGAGACGCCAGCGGTTGTTGGCCACAACTCGGGGTGTCAGAAGCTGGAGCATCCACCGAACGTCTTCGGCCGCCACAAAATGCAACGTGCCACGCATCGGCCAGGTGCGGATGATCGTTCTATCGGCAATGGCTTGCTCGATAATTTGCTCGGTGGCGTTTTGCATGCGGAGCCCGATGGCCCAAAGTGAGCCCAGGTAGTCTTGAGCCTGGACAGCGCCCAGCCACCGAACCACATCGCTGGGCTTCGCAAACGTGGTGCCAGCAATGTGCTGGTTCTGGAGCCGGTGACGAGCGACGTTCATGGGAGTCATCAGAGTCATCACTGATCATTGATCGATAACGATTTCGGCGCACCAGAGTCGATAGTAGCGTAGGAGCGGTTTCAGCGTAGCTGCTCTGGGGACCGAAATGGTTCCGGTCGTTGCTCTTCGCCATTGGGGGCATACAAGTGATGTTCGGCGACAAGCCCTGGAATAATCCTTCATGCGAATAGGGTGGTTCGGGCATAGGAGCCTCGCTTTCAACTCCCGAGATCCTCTCTAGGAGGAGCACTCGAGTCTGCACCATATTTGGGTAATTGACCCTTCGACTGGACCGGGCGTACCGTACTTTTAAACAAGTACAAGACTCTGTCCGTCGTGGTGCGCCCGTGTGCCGGGCGCCAGGTTCCTTTAATCTTTTGCGAATCAAAGGAGCGCAATGTATGTTCACTCGAATAGTCGAACTGACTACCAAACCAGGCAAGAATAGACAACTTTCCGACACCATCCATGACAAAGTACTGCCCATCCTGAAAAAACAGAAAGGCTTCGTGGATGAGACAGTGCTGGTCTCAGACAAAGAGGAAAATCGTGTCCTGTCCCTGAGCTTTTGGAATACAAGAGAGGATGCTGAGGAATATCACCGCGAGCATTACCAGAAAGTGCATGAAACGGTTCGGCCCCTGCTTGACGCCGAACCCGTGATTCGCACGTTCGATGTCCACACCTCAACCCCCCACAAAATCGCTGCTGGCAAAGCCGCCTGAGGCGCTCTGTGGAGGCTTCGCCAATCAGCTCACGGGCGAGGAGGCCAGCTCAACCTAGCCTCATAAAGGCGGGTTGGGACAAACTGTTTTAAAGCACTGGGCTGAGCAGCAAGTAACTGAAAGAATGCCCTCGCCAGAGCGAGGGCGTTCTTTCATGGAGTTCCTGCTAAGCTAATTTCCCAATTCGCTATCTTTCCAATTCAATGACCGTCACGCTCTCGTGTCTGAGAGTGTAGTTAAATTCAGGGGACACTACCGCGAGAGATGTTTCCCGGGGATGAATGTGCTCGGGTTCGGTTTCGTCATTCTTCTCGTAGATGCTTCCGGCAAAGATTGACTGCGCCGCAGCCTTGGTTGGACGGAAGCCGGTAATGTCAAACTTTGTTTCTATGTCACGCGTCAAATGACGATTCACACAAAACAGAGTCAGTTTGCTGCCGGAGCTATTCAACGCTGCGACTACATCGAGATACGGCACATTTCGAATTTTAGGCAGGCGAATTGAGCCTTGGTCCACGTCGTATCTCTGGCCATTGCTCTGAGTCTCGACCAGCCGTGTGGCATCGGCATTCGAATACATACGAAAAACCCAATACGCGGGGACCCCAAAAACAAGGCCCCGTTTCTTCCAGAGTCCACCAAACTCGATGATCCCCGTCATGTCGGAAATCGGAACAATGTCGGCATTTCTCAGCAGCATGTTCAAGAAGCCCGCGGTTGCGATGGCCCCGCCCATATTGTCATAGCGCGGAGAGAACCGGTCCTCCGCCGACCAGAAAAGCCATTCCGTAAAGGCGGTATTTACTTGGTCGCGGGCTGGCGAGCCCTGAAACTGCTGGTGCATGCTCCGCAGCCGACGCTCCAGCTCGAGGGGTAGGGCAAAGGTTGCTTGCGCGATGAAATCAGGCGAGGCATGAGGCGCTTCGACCGCATTCGTTGTCACCACGAAATGCGTGGAGAGGTAGTTGAAAGTAGCGGAAGGGTTTGCTAATTGCGCAGCGTTCCAGGCCTCGAAGACATCGGGGTCGCCGCCGGTAGCGATAAGCCGTGCTTTTGGGTCCACTCTGCGCACTTCATCACTGAAAGATTTCGTTCTATCCGCGACGCGAGGCAGAGTAGGGTATCCCACCTGGAATTCTCCCCAGAGTTCGTTCCCCAGTTCCCAGAGCAGTCCGCCGGAGTGAGGTTCCCAATGAGCATTGACATACTGTACCCATTCCGCGGCTTCTTGTGGCGTACCGGTGCCGAGGTTCAGAGCGATTTGCGGCTCGGCCCCGATCAGTTGGCAAAAGCGCAAGAATTCATCCGTGCCAAACTGGTTGTACTCGGGGATACCCCAGGCAGTATTCAGCATGCTGACGCGCTTGTCGCGGGGCCCAATGCCGTCCTTCCAATGGTATGCCGAGGTGAAATTCCCGCCGAAACGTACCAGCGGCGTCCTCAACTCCCGCGCCATGGCGACCATGTCTCGATCCAGGCCATCAATGTTGTCGCCCGGAAGCAAGGAAGCCTGATCGATCAGCACGCGCGTCTCGCTACTTGCGGCGATGACGAAGTCTGCTGGGTCGAGCGATTGCAGTTGATGAGGAGGAACATCGAGCGCAAATTCGTAACGCTGCCACCCCGTGGCGGCGAGCTCGATCTCACGACTACTAAAGACGTGATCAGGATTATTCCGCTCGCGTAGAGAGACTTCAACTCTGGCGGGGCCACTCACCGGCTTCAGATAAACGCTTCCGACGTAATGGAAGATGCGGTGGACCGGAAGGTAAACCTTCTGTCGAATGCCGGTCTGCTTTTCAGGCAAAGCCATAAGCAACAATGATCGATGGGAGTTCGCGGCGTCGTTCCATTGCGGAGCATAACGAGAACCCTGGGTATAACGGAGCGGTTCCCAGGGGAGAGGCAAGGCCATTTCCGAAGCGCGATTGAGTTCAGGATCATCCTTTATTATGTCTGCGACATGCTTCACATCCCAAAGATTGTCTTCGAAGCTCGGGTTTTCGAGCAGCTCTGCCCAGAGCCCGTTATAGGTGGAGTTGCCAATGGGCTCCAGAAATGTGCCAAAAATTGATCGGGGAACCGTGTAGTTTCGAGTCTTGGTCGCATCGACCTGGATTATTGTTTCTGCTGCGGGTTGGGTTTGAGCGAAAGCAGCACTAGAGAGCGACAGTCCAATCACGTACGCGTAGCGGCAAATCGCAAAGCGCATCGGGCACACTCAAGCAATAGAACGTAGAACAACGACCGAAATCATACAGGCAATCGTCTACAAGTCCATGTGAATGCAGATAGCGCCGCGAGCAGTTCGGTCTGCAAAAACCAACTCCCGCCGGGGACGCAAGAACACGGGTGGAAGGCAAGCGCTCACGCGTGGGCAGAAAAGCCCGGCCTGAAGCTCGAGCCGGCGCCAGCTTCATCAAACTCAAGTGGCGCGGTTCCGATGGCTAGGGTTGCTCAAGGCGACCGCGAGCTGAGTTCCACGCTTGGCCCTGATTTTGCTGGGTAGGAACTTGCCGAGCGCTGTTCGGCTGGACGGCCCCGAGCCCCGTCGTTTGCTCAGAACGCGTGGCGCTAGCGCCGGGGAGCGCATTCTCTTCGGTCCTGCCCTTCGAAAGGCGGGAAAATCGGAGCGTATAACTGCGGGTTTTGGCGAACAGGAGATCGCAACTATTACCCCACGGATTCGTAAGAGAAAACCTACAACGGTGGGCCGCCTGGTCTCATGACATCTTCCGTAAAGATCACGGCCGGTGGGATCCGAAAAAAGCGGTGCTAATCGGGCAGTCGACCCCGGGGATCTGCAGTTTAAGAGCAATAATCGCCACCACGTAGGCTTATTTCGAAGCATCCGGAGTAAACGTTGTCCCCGCAGGGCATATTAGGCCGGGGGGACGTTTTCCTCGAGAGAACCTTGGCTCGCGAAGCCCTTCGACCCGCGCTCGGTAAAACCGCGGACGAGGCCGTAAGTAGAGTGCCAGCCAAGTACTCAGTAGCCTGTTTTGACACCCGGGACTGGGCGCCGGCCGGGAGGCCCATGGCCCCAACTAGTAGAAAACCATTAAATTCTACTTGACAATCGATGTTCACTAGCGATACCGTGTGCAACCGTGCAGTAAGCGTTTACTCGCGCCGGCCGGATCTTTAGTGCCAGCCAGGCGCGACACCGCGGATAAGCATATCGGGAGGCTGTGATGAGAAGCTACCTGGTAGTGGGTTTCTGTGTTGTGCTGGTCATCTTCTGCCTAAACCATCCACTTCTGGCACAACGATCTGACCGCGGAATCATTACTGGCATCGTGCTCGACCCAACCGGTTCCAGCGTTGCGGGCGCGACGGTCAAAGTCCGCAATGATGGAACTGGTGTCGAGACCTCACTTGTCACCAATTCTGCAGGATCGTACACAACTCCGCCATTGGTGTTGGGTAGTTATTCCATCACAGTCGACCATGCTGGGTTCAAGACAGCAGTGAATTCGGGAATCCTGCTGCAGGGCGCAGAAACCATCCGCAAGGACGTCACTCTAGCGGTTGGCTCGGTCTCGGAGTCGGTGGAGGTCAAGGCCGGTACCGACCAGCTTGAAGTGACCACACCTGACGTGAGCCATACCGTGGACGAGAAGTACTATCGCGATATCCCGATCATCACCGCGGCGGACGTTCGTCTCGCCGAGTCCATGCTGCAGATCCAGCCTGGCTACCTCCCCATGAAGCCGAACGGCGACCCGATGTTCCGCGGCAGCCAGTTCAACTCTCGCATCAACGGCGGTCAGACCAGGGCCACGGAGAACTTCTTCGATGGCGCTGCCTTTGGTTACGCCGTAGGTCACCAGCAGAGCCAAGAGAGCTCTCCTCCGGCGGATAGCATCCAGGAGATGAAGGTCATCACCACGACCTACTCGGCCCAATACGGCCATACCAGCGGCGGATTCATCGAATACACTTCCAAATCGGGCACCAACAACCTGCACGGAAGTGCCTACGAGTACTTCGCCAACGACGCTCTCAATGCGCGCGGGTTTTTCGATGCCGACTGCAATTCGGTAACCGGTCAGTGTACGTCGCGCAAGAAGACCCCGGTCCGCAACAACAGCTTCGGATTCACCTTGGGCGGTCCCGTGGCCATTCCCAAGGTTTACAACGGGCACAACAAGACATTCTTTTTTACCAATATCGATTGGACACGTTTACGCTCTGGGGTTCTGCCCGGTTTCGGCAACACCACGCCAACGGACGCTTTCAAGGCTGGAGATTTCAGCTCTCTGCTCGACACCGGTACAGTAGTCGGAACGGACGCTCTGGGAAGGCCGATCTACAAGGGAGAGATTTTCGACCCCAGTACAACTTCTACCAGCGGTCCAGTTGTGCGTACTGGCTTTGGCTTTGATCCCACGACGGGACTCCCGATTCCGGGCCAGGCGAACATCATTCCGGCTTCGAGATTCAGCACGGTGGCTTCGAGGGTCTCGGCTCTCATGGTGCACCCAGACCGGCCGGGAAACTCCTTCAATGTTGCCGGCAACCCGGCCGGTGATCAGACATGGCTCCTGAATGCTCGCACCATAGAGTTCCGCGTGGATCACAGTTTCACTCCGAATTTCCGCATGAGCGAAAGCTTTTACTGGGGCCACCGGCCTTCCATCCGAAACTGCGGTGAAGTGGCCGGCTGCGTCACTAAATTCAATGGCGAGACCGAACCGCAGAAGAACACCGATTATTATGGAAATGGCTTCTACCAGCGTATTACTACACATCACGCGCACACCCAATTTGACTGGATCATTCGTAATAACCTGCTAAACCACACCACGATCGCCTGGGACCGCTGGTTCATGGGTGGAAATCCCCTATCTGCTGGGGCAGGCTGGCCCCAGATACTTTGGGGCGGGACTCCGGGAGCGTCTGTGGCGGCAGGCGGCGGACTCCTCGACGGCACGGCGGGACCGCCGCTGCTCGACTTTTCTGGTGCGAATGGATCCGGCAACACCATCCCCTACAACTCCATCGGCGATTACGGCTGGGGGAAATTCGGCTTCCTTACCAACAATCGCTGGCAGTTCTCTGACGACCTGTCATGGGTGAAGAGCAAGCACACCGTTAAGGTCGGCTTCGAATACCGCTGGCATCAGTTCCCGTTCGTGGGCTGGGCCGTCGGTAACCAAGGTGGCGAGTTCGCCTTCAATAATCTGGAGACTGCTGGCTATAACGCTGCGGGTAACAATCTCAACGGAAAGACCGGCGATTCATTCGCGTCTTTCCTGCTGGGACAGGTTCATTCGTCTACCCAGACGATCCCTTTCCATCCTATGTTTTACGAAGCGTACATGGCTCCCTGGATCAACGACGAGTTTAAAGCCACCAGCCGCCTTACTCTGACTTTTGGGCTGCGCTTTGATTACCAGTTCGCCCGCACCGAAAGCAAGGACCAGTATTCCACCTTCGATCCCAACACGCCCAATCCTGGAGCGGGGAATCTGCCGGGAGCGATGATCTTCGCAGGAAAGGGCGCGGGCCGCGCCGGAGTCCGCACTTTTGAGAAGCCGAACCACGACGCTTGGGGTCCGCGGTTAGGCTTCGCCTACCGCGTGGGGGACAAGACCGCCATTCGCGGAGGCTACGGGATCTACTACTCCGGCATTTCGTTCGATCAATTCATTGGGCAGCCGACAATCGGCTTCCAATCGAACCCGACTGTTTCCAACACGTCTAATGGCCAGAGACCCGCATTCTTGCTGGACAATGGCTTCCCGCAAAGTGATCCGGCTTGCGGCGGACCTTGCATCAAGATTCCCCCGTTCATCGATCCGGCGTTTGCTAACAATACCTCACCGATCGCAGTGGCGAAGAATGGGTTAACGCTGCCGCGCTACCAGAACTATTCGCTGACCTTTGAACAGCAGCTTACCAACAACATGCGGCTCGATGTTTCCTACATCGCCAACCGCGGCTCCCGCCTGACGAACGATTGGCAGTCTCTGGGCGTCGCCGCCAACATGCTCGACCCGAGCGTGCTGGCTTTGGGGGCGAGCACCCTGAGTTCGGCCTGCAACAGCACCGTCGCGCCGACTGGCACTTGCCCAGGTGGAGTTGCGCTACCGTACGCCACTTTCAATGGCACTGTGGCGCAGGCGTTGCGGCGCTATCCCCAGTACCAGAACATTCTCTGGCGCGATGTGCCGACTGGGAGCAGCATCTATAACGCCTTGGAAGTCGTGTTGGAGCAGCGTTTCGCGCACGGGCTCCAGTTCCGTGCGGGCTACACGTATTCCAAGCTTAATAATGATGGAGCCGAGAGTGCACAGGGTGGAGAAGGCGTTAATCAAACCATCCAGAACCCCGTGTGTACGCACAAGTGTGAGTGGGGGCTCAGTCAGGATGACACTCCCCATGTGTTTCTGTTCGGTTACAGTTGGGAGTTGCCGGGAGGCAAGAGGTGGACAGGTGCGGCTGGGGCGCTGCTAGGTGGCTGGAACCTATCTGGGGCGCTGCGTTATGAGAGCGGGCGACCGCTGAATATCTTTATGAACAACGATCTTAGTGGCTTGCTGTTCAACGGGCAGAAGCGGCCAAATCGTGTGAAAAGCACGAGCGCAATCACGTCCCATAATGGCTTTTTCAATCCGCTCACCACGAGGTACCTCAACTCCAGCGCGTGGACCGATCCTGGCGCGGATCAGTTTGGCAACGCGCCCCGTGCCGATGGTTCGGTGCGGGGTTTCCCCACCTATAGCGAAGACATGAGCCTATTCAAGGTCTTCAAGCTGCACGAGCAATTGAGCATGCGGTTCGACGCCGAGTTCGGCAACATCTTCAACCGGACCGACTTCTGCGATCCGAATAGGAACTTTAGCGCTGGCAGCTTCGGGCAGGTATCTACTCAGTGCAACCAGCCGCGCTCGATTCAGTTTGGCTTGAAGTTCACTTACTAGTGATAATGGGTACCAGGCTCCGTCCGTCGGAAGCGGCGGAGCTTGGGGGCAAGCGGTGACTGGTAGCTGTAACAGGGGCAGGTTCCGGCAGACAGTCTCGTGCGCCGCGACAGCTTCGCTGTGCTGGTTCTTGCTTCTCAGTACAGCGGCCAGGGCCGATTCGCGCCAGGCACTCGAGAAAGCGGTCGCCCTAGTTCAACAGGGACGGCTTGAGGAGGCAGATCACCAAGCCCGGCTGGCCCTTTCCGATCCGCAAACTCATGCCGTAGCCTGCTCAGTCTTGGGTGCCATCCGTTTTCAGCAGAAAAGACTTCCAGAAAGTGTGACCTTGCTCCAGGAGGCGATCCGCCTCAATCCTCGCCTGCTCGGCGCTCATCTGACCCTCGCCGAGGTCTACACCGTTCAGGGAAAGTCGGAGCTGGCGCTTGGAGTCTTCCGGCGAATTCTCAATCTGGATCCATCGAATGCTACCGCAACACTGGGTCTGGCGCGTTCGGAGACCGAAAAGGGGAATTACCGGCGATCGCTGGATCTGACACGACCGGTTCTCCCGGCACTGAAGCAATCTCCGGACGGACTATTAGTGCTGGCGACGGATTTCCTGAAAACCGGCGACCGGGCGGCGGCGGCCGACCTGGCCAAAGATTGGGCCCGTCTCACTGACGTGCCTCAGGCTTGGTCCATCAAGTTCGCGCTGCTTCTTGCTGAGGGAAGAGTAATCCCCGAAGCCATCGACATTCTGGAGCGCGTTAAACAGACCGGCCCTCCCTCTTACGAATTGGCATTCAATCTGGCAGGTGTCTATCTCCTGAAAAGCGACCCAGCCCGCTCCCTTGAACATTATGATCTTGCTCTCAGCCTGAATCCGGAGGCAATTCCAGCCTTGCGCCAGGCTGCCGCAATCGCGGAGCAGCAGGGTGAACTTGAGCGTGCCCTCTCGTACTGGATGCGGGCCAAGAAGCTTGAGCCAAACAGCCCTGAGATTCTCCTAGGCTTTGGCCGAGTCTGTCTGAAAATGGACCTCCTAGAAGATGCTGAACCGGCTTTGACCAAAGCCGCCAGCCTGAAGCCGGAAGATCCTTCCTACCAGTACACCCTGGCCGCGGCCAAGGTCGGGAGGCGCCAGTTTGAACCTGCCCAGACTCTACTTGAAGGACTGCTCAGAACCCGCCAGAGCGATGCGCAGCTCCAGTACGCGCTGGGATCGGTCCTGTATCTCGAGGGCCACCTGGCCGATGCAGCCGCACATCTGCGGGAGAGTGTCCGCTTGCAGCCCGAGCAACTTGCGCCCTACTATTACTTGGCTCTGGTCGCAAGAGACCAGGGCAACGAAGCCGAAGCCATTCGCACTTTGGAAGAATTGCTGCGGCGCTATCCCGATCACGCTTCGTCCTGCGAGGTTTTGGGCGGCCTGCTCATGAGCGCCCATCGATATCCCGAGGCGGAAAGCAGCCTGGAAAATGCCGTCCGCCTGAACCCGAAGTCCGTGAAAGCCAACTACCAGCTCGGCTTGCTACTGGCGAGAATGGGCAAGAAGGATCAAGCTGACAAGCGGCTCGAGCTAGCCAAGTCACTTCGTCAGGAAGACGAAGCCAATTCACGCTTACAGCTTCGACTCTTGGACCCCGACCGATGAACAAGATGACGATCACTCGCAGCGGCTGGGCCCTGGTCGTACTTCTTGCTTCGGGACTGTCGGCTGGGGCGCAGAAGGCTGAGGCGCAGAAGGTTGGCGAGCAGAAACCCGAAGAAGCTTCTGTCTCCGTAAGCCAAGCCGAGGCTGCGATCAAGCGTGATCCTAACAATCCCAAACTTCATGTCGCTCTCGGCTTGGCCTTTTGGGACCGGAATGATTACCCGCACGCGCTCGAAGCCTTCCAGCGCGCCGTGAAGGTGGGGCCGACCTCCGCCGAGGCGCACAACTGGCTGGGCGTCGCCATGATGGAGAAAGCCGATCTGCCGGGCGCAATCGTTGAATTCAGGAAAGCCATCTCGCTCGATAGGAAATACACTCGGGCCTACCCCAATCTTGGCTCCGCGCTGGCCAAGAGTGGAGACCTCGCCGAGGCGGTCCAGATGTTTCAGAAAGCCCTGGCGCTAGAGCCGGACAGTCTGGCGGCGCATATGAACCTGGGGGTGGCTCTGCGGGAGAAAGGCGACGCCGAAGCCGCACTGGTGCATCTTCGCCGTGTCGCCAGCGCCGAGCCGACCAACGCCAATGTCCAGTATGAGCTGGGCCAGACCCTGCGCCAGAGTGGCGATCTAACCGGAGCAATTGCAGCCTTCGAGAACGCCCTCCAGATCGACCCTGAGCTACGCGAATATCTGCGCGAGTGGCGACGAACTACGGCGAGAGAACGAGGTACCGCGGCGTTTATCGTCATGCATGATACATCCCTCGATGAACTCTGCCGAGTGCGGCCGCGGACGCTGAGCGGGCTGCGGGGCGTTTCCGGCTTCGGGGATAAGAAGACGGAGCTGTATGGCCAGGGGATATTGGATGCTCTGACGGAGTTCGCGCGAGGGGCTCGGGCGGCGAAGCAGGATGAGGAAAGTGTGAAGCCAGCGGAGGAGACAATCCGATTGCTGGCGGAGGGGCGGACCTTTGAGGAGATCGCCGAGGCGCGCGGGCGGCAGGTTTCGAGCGTGGTGAATTTGGTCGTGAGTTTGATGGAAAGAGGGGAACTGGAGTTTCAGGCGAGTTGGATAGAGGGCGGGAAATTGGCGCAAATCGAAGAGGTTTGCGGACGACTGGGAACGGAGCGGCTGAAGCCGG
>Ga0209526_10000703_pt1 | contig 21924 bp, 24 predicted proteins | sample JacPinW_OM2H0_M1_FD_188566 | JGI IMG/M metagenome (GOLD analysis project Ga0209526, IMG submission 188566) | Forest soil microbial communities from Algoma, Ontario, Canada - Jack Pine, Ontario site 1_JW_OM2H0_M1 (SPAdes) (version 2) | ecosystem: Environmental > Terrestrial > Soil > Boreal... | reverse complement strand
ATCAGCAGGCCCTTGAAGAACCGCGAAACCGCCCAGGTCACGCGATCGCCGGCCTCGCGATGGTAGATGGCGAGGACCGGGAAGACGACGTTGAGCATCGACATGGGAATGAAGAGCAAGGCCTCGAAGGGCTTGTAGGCGGCGACATAGAGCCCGGTCTGGTAGTCACCGCGGAGGTAGTTGAGGATCGGCACGTCGATCTTGAAGTAGATGGTCGTGATGGCGAAGGTGGCCGCGAAGGGCAGCCCCTTCCAGAGCCAGCGCCTCAAGAACGAGAGATCGAGCTGCCAGCTGAACTTCACCATGCGCCGAGCCGCCAGCACGATCGCGAAGTAGGCGCAGGAGAAGGCGTAGCTGCCCGCGTAGGCCCAGAGGAAGAAGTCCACCCCCCGCCCGGTCATCACCCCGAGGAAGACGAGACCCAGGAGGACGAGGCTCTCGAGGACTATGGCCACCGCCTCGAAACCGAGCCGCTGGACCGCGTAGAAGGCGCCCCGGAGAAGGTTCGAGTAGGAGCTGAGGACCATCATCAGGAAGGCCGGCAGCAGGAAGGTGAGCTTGCCGGTCAGGGCCAGGAGCGCAGTGAAGGCGCCCAGCGCCAGCAGCGCGAGGCCCAGCCGGCCGCTGATGAGGTTGTTCAGGTACCAGCTCAGCTGACCCGGCCTGCGGGCAGCCTCTCGCTGGAAGAGGGTGTTGAAGCCGGCGTCGAGAAACACCGTGCTCAGGGCCGCGATGTTGACCACGTCTCCAAAAAGGCCGAACCCCGCCGGGTGCAGGTGGATCTCCAGCACGATGACCGTGAGAAGGGCGACGATGCGGGACGCGACACGCGCGGCCAGGATGACAGCGGTGTTGCGGAGGGTCCGCGAACCGAGCCCGGCTGCTGGCCGGGTCGCCCGGGCGCCGTCGGCGGGGACTTCTTGCAAGCCTGCCAAATCCTAGTGGTCTGGAACGGAGATCCGCCGGGCAGAGCATCGCAGGCCACCGCGGTACGCCGATCCCGGCGGTCGAGGCCGCTCCCCGCGACCTCGATCGGGGCCGAAGGAAGCTCTCTGCCTATGGTAGATTTCGCCCAGAAGCCGAATACTCGAGCGGAGTCCAAAGCCATCTCAAGCGAAGTCGAACAACCCCGCGCCTCCGGCGGCCTGAGCCGGCCCATCACCCGGCGGAACTTCATCGTCTGGTACCTGGCGGGCCTCCTCACCGCCACCGTGGTGGCGATAGTGCTGCCGCTGCTGGTCTTCATCTATCCGCCCGAGGGCACCACCAAGAAGAAAGACCTACCGGTCACCTTGCAGACGCCGATCGACAAGATCGCGAACGGCGACGCGGTGAAGTTCGAAGCGCCCAAGGACACCGGCTTCGTGATGATCGACGGAGGTGGGGACAACGCCCCCGGCAAGATCGCCTTCGCCGCCTACGCGGTGAAGGACACGGCGGGCAAGCTGAGCGTCTTCGCCGTCAACTGCTCGCACCTCGGCTGCTCGGTCTCCTTGAGTGCCGCGGACAAGCTCTTCAAGTGCCCCTGCCACGGCTCGGAGTTCCACCTGAACGGCGACGTGGCCCACGGGCCGGCGGCCTACCCGCTCTCCCACCTGGGATGGAAGCAGGGCAGCAATCCGACGCAGATCCTGGTTCAGGGCATCCAGCTTGGAGGCATCGTCTAGCGATGGCCAGCATCCCCCGTCCCGGCAAGGTGCAGGCGGCAGTCATCGACTGGTTCGATCGTCGCTTCCCGCTCACCGACTCGGTGGACGAGGCGATGTACCAGAAAGTACCCAACTACGCCAACGCCTTCTACTACTGCTTCGGCGGGATGGTCTTCATCCTGATTGCCTTCCAGCTCATAACGGGGATCTTTCTCTCCTTCTACTACGTGCCCGACGCTGCCGGGAGCCCGGCGCCGTCCTACACGAGCGTGAACGCGATCATGAACACCGTCTACCTGGGCTGGCTTGTCCGGGGAGTCCATTTCTGGTCGGCCAACCTGCTCGTGGTCATGATCGTCCTGCACATGGCCCGAGTCTTCTGGACCGGCTCCTACCGTGCCCCCCGCGAGCTCAACTGGATGGTCGGCGTGATCATGCTTCTGATCATCCTGGCCTTCTCACTGACCGGTTACCTGCTCCCCTGGGACACCAAGGCCTATTGGGCGACCTCGGTCACGATCAAGATCGCGGCCTCGGCCCCGCTACTCGGGCCGCTGACCGAGTCGGTGCTGCAGGGCGGTCCCACACTGGGCCCGAACACGCTGCAGCGCTTCTTCACGGTCCACGTGTTCGTCCTGCCGGCGCTGATCGTGCTGCTGATGTACGTGCACTTCCGGCTGATCCGGAAACACGGAATCTCGGAACCGCTCTAAGGAGAAGAGGAGATGGGCGAGGGCGAGGGCGTCCAGACGGCGAATTGGGACGGCTATCTCAGAGAGGGTCCCGGAGCGGTGACCACCGCAGTGCCGATCATCGAGGTCGGCGGGCACGGCGGCCACGTGCTGGAGCCGGAGTACAAGCGGATGCCGATCGGCACCGATCACCTGCTCTACATGGTGATGCTGGGTCTGGCCCTATTCCCGATCCTTATGGGATCGGCCGGACACCACCTGGCGGACGATCTGCCGGACGAGGACACGCACCCCTTCTTCCCGGACCACTTCTGGCCGTACCCGATCATCATGGTCTTGATGGCAATCACTGTCGGGTTGCTGTCCGCCTTCGTGCAGAAGAACATGCTGCTGGAGCAGTCGGCCGACCCCCGAGCGGTCGTCCTGCCCAGACCTGACTGGTACTTCCTCTTCCTCTTCCAGTTCTTGAAGATGGGCCCCGAGCTGCTCATGTCGCTGGTGATCCCGCCTATCGTGGTGCTGGTGCTTCTGGCCTGGCCCTTCATAGACGGTGGGCTGGGCACGCGCCTCGGCCGGATGCTGGGCTGGATCAGCTGGCCGGTCCCCGGCCGGAACGTGATCACCGGAACCGGCTGGGTCCTGTTCCTCGGCTTCATCGTCCTGCTCACCTTCTGGTCCCTCAGCGGAGTAACCATCTTCGGCATCTCGGGGGGATAAGCGGCGCAGGGGAGGCAGGCCTCCCCCACGAACCCCCTCCTCGCGGGAGTCACTCATTGGCTTCGGATGCGGGACTCATCCGGCCGGAGTGAATCCGGCCTCCCAAGTGACGCCAGAACCGGTTTCCGCCCGCTTCGCTGCGGGACTAGCTGGGGGCCAGGGTGTTTTCGAGGGGGCGGACCTTGGCGGGGGTTAGGGCTGTGGTGGTCATGGGGCGCTCGGAGTGGAGGTTGGCCCACACGGTGGCGAGCCAGCGCCAGCGGAACGTGCCTTCGAACCTGCCCTGGAAGTCGCGGGCCTCATAGTTGGGCCGGCTCAGGTAGCGGACGATCTGGGTCATTGTGGATTCCTCCTAGGGTCCTCCCGGGCGCCTCCCCCTCTCGAGGGAACCGCCTTCTTGCTGCTGAGACACGAGTGCGACGACGGGGATTACGGCAAGACCCGGAGCCAGCTTACGGATGTTCGGGGGCGGCCGTCAGACTTTCTCGGTGACGCGGTATTCGAGGTACTTGCCCAGGAGGAGCCGGGTATGGGCCTCCAGGGCTGGCAGCACGCTCAGCATCAGGGCAACCACCGGGTAGCTGAGGTACTGGAGGTAGATCAGGGACCGATGCAGCCGGCCCCAACGAGCTGGCTTGGGGGGCAGCATGAGGTGCTCGAGCAATATCAGGGCCACGACCGTGGAAAGGGTGACGCCGAGGATGGTGCTCGACCACTGCCAGATGTTCTGCCCCAGGTCGGTGATCGAGAAGTCCACGCTGACCCACACCGGCATGGAGGCCCCGAACATGAGGAGGATGGGCAGGAATATCCAGTTGAGGTGGTTCAGGAACAGGTTGGCGAAGCGGCGGATGCGGAGCACGAGCGGGATCTCGGGATGCTTGAAGAGCCGCTTGAGCACGTAGGGGATGTCGGTGATGCCCCAAGCCCACCGCTTGATCTGGTTGTACTGGCTCAGGTGCGTCGCCGCGTAGTCCCGCGATTCCGGTGAGTCTCCGTAGAGCGGCAGCCAGACGGACCCCACCGCGAAGCGCGAACCAAAGGTGAAGAAGGCCTTCCAGTAGAAGCGGGAATCCTCGGGGATGACGTCCTTGTCCCAGTAACCCACGTCGTGGACGAACTGCAGGCTGCAGGTGTAGCTGGAGAACGCGACCAGACGCTGGGGCTGGGAGTGCAGGAACATCTGCCACTGCGTGGCGCTGGCCGACATCACGCGAACCGCCGTCGGCACCTCCCAGATGTTGTTGTGGAAGACCGGGACGGGCTGCCAGATGACGAAGTCACGGAGGGGGTTCCGGGAGTGGTGATAGCTGATCCACCCGAAGTACTCCCTGTGCACCCGGTAGTCCGAGTCCAGGTCGGTGACCAGCACCGCCCCGAGGTTGTAGCCAAGCTCGCGGAGCCGCCTGACCATGTCGCGGCCCCCCCAGTTCATTGCGGCGGACTTTCCGGGCACCAGCGGTGGCTCCATGGGGTCCTTGATGTGGAAGAAGCCGCCCAGCTGGTCCCCGAACTGCTCCCGCAGCCGCTCGACATTGGCCCAGCCCGGCTTGTCGGTGACGCGGGTGATGATCCCCACCAGCTTGAGATGACTCGGGTAGTTGGCTTCCACGATGGCCCCCACCGTCTTCTCCAGCACGTGGTAGGGCTCGGTGTACGTCGGGATGATGCTCAGGTGGTAGAAGGAGAGCGGTTCCGGAGAGCCCTCTGGGGGTGCTTCCCGGCAGCGCTCGAGCCAGTCCACCTGCATGTCCCGCCGCATCTTCAGGTACGTCGACCAGACGCCGATGATGACCATGAAAGAGCGGAAGAACCAGTAGATGTCGAACACCAGCACAGCCACGGCCACGGCGAAGGCGCCCGTCGAGGCGAAGACGAGCGGGATCCAGGCCGGCGCCAGAAGCAGCGTCCAGGTGACCAGACCGGGTAGGGCTTCCAGAAGCCGTTCGCCGGCCTGTTGCAGCGCGGAAGGGGCAGTCGCCACAACCGCTGGCTGGCCCGTAGACATCCCTCGGGATTATCCGCAGAAGCGGCCGGCGGCGTCGGCGTGGTCAGGTTGTGCCACCACCCCAACTCCTTTGGGCCGGAGGAATAGCGCCAGCCGGTGAGCCATTGATCTAGTTATGAGCAACTTCAAGAAGTTGGAGGAGGCCACCTTCGAGACGGAGGTCCTCCAGTCCGAAGGTGTCGTGCTTGTCGACTTCTACGCCGACTGGTGCGGCCCCTGCAAGATGATGGCCCCTGTCCTCGACCAGATCGCCGGCGAGTTCGACGGCCGGGTGAAGGTCGGAAAGCTGGACGTGGACTCCAGCCCTGCAATCGCGATGCGCTACGGCATCATGGGCATCCCCACCCTGGGCATCTTCCAGGACGGAAAGCTCGTCGACCGGCTGGTCGGCTATCCCGGCCCGGGCGGCGTCCGCGCCTTCGTGGAGAAGAACGCGGCAGCCAAAGTCTGACGGGACTCCCTCCCCAGACCTGGGGAGGGACAGGGAGGGGGGTTGGTCCGGCGACTGAGCAAGGTACCCCCCTCCTACTCTCGTCGCCGGAACCCCTCCCTGACCTCGTCGCCGCAGGTACCCCCTTCTGGAGGTACCCCGTTGGCAGGTACCCCCTCCCCGACCCTCTCCCCGCAAGGGGGAGGGAGAGAATTTGCCTTTCTGTTTAGTGGCCCCACATGGCACGCTCGGCGTGCTGGACGGTCTCAGGCCCTCGTTCCCCGGTGCGGATCCGGATTGCTTCCTCGACGTTTATGACGAAGATCTTTCCGTCGCCGACCTCGCCCTCCGCTCCGGTGCGGGCGGCGCCGGCCATCATCTCGACCACCCGGTCCACGATCTCGGCCCGCATGACCGCCTCGATCTTGAGCCTGGGGCGCAGCGAGATGTTGACTGCGGTCCCGCGGTAGCGCTCCGTGTAGCCCCGCTGGGCGCCGCAGCCCTTGACCTCTGTCACGGTCACGCCGCTCACCCCGCACTCATCCAGCACGTCCTGGACATCCTGCAGGTGCTCGTGGCGAATGATCGCGATCACCATCTTCATCATGCCGGCTGGCCCTCCTTCTGCCGTGCGGCGGATCCGGCCCGGTCGCCGTGCGGATTGACGGTCGGGAATTCAGCCGGACGATACACCCCGCCAGGGACGGGCATGAAGGACTCGGGATATCCCCACATTCCATGCTCCGTGATGTCGAGACCCTCCATCTCGTCGGCCGCCGGGACGCGAAGACCCACTGTCCGCTTTATCAGCCAGAAGATGGTGAAGCTCAGGGCGAAGACGGTTACGAAAGCCACCACTACAGCCACGACCTGGGCACCCAGCTGCGCGAAGCTGCCCGTGTAGAACAGGCCGCCGTGGCCCACGCCGTTGAACTTGGCCAGCGCCGGAACCGTGAAGAGCCCGCAGGAGAGCGTGCCCCAGATGCCGGCGAGTCCGTGAGCGGGAAGACAGCCGACCGGGTCGTCCACGTAGCGGTCGATGGCGAGGACGCCGAAGACCACGATCACGCCGGCGACGCCGCCGATGACGATGGCCGCCCAGGGCTCGACGTATCCGGACGGCGCGGTGATCGCGACCAGAGCGGCGATGGCACCGTTGCCCACCATGCCTACGTCGACCGCCTTGGTCCTGATGAAGATCGTGAACAGGGCGGCGACGGCGCCGGCCGCGGCGGCCAGGTTGGTGGTCACCACGACATCGGCGAAGTGCAGGTTAGTGGCGTTGAGAGTTGAGCCCGGGTTGAATCCGAACCAGCCGAACCAGAGGATGAGCACGCCGAGCATTGCGAGTGGCATGTTGTGGCCCGGGATCGCGTTCGGCTTCCTCTTACGCTCGAACTTGCCGATCCGGGGGCCGAGCAGGAGCAGGCCGGCGAAGGCCGCGGTGGCGCCCGTCAGGTGAACGACGGTCGACCCCGCGAAGTCCTGTGCCCCCAGGGTCGCCTGGAGGAAGCCTCCACCGAAGAGCTGGTGGCTGATCAGGGGGTAGATCACCGCCGCGAACGGGATGGCGAAGAGCGGATAGACGATGAACTTCGTCCGCTCGATCATGGTTCCCCAGACGATGGCAAGGGACACCGCGCAGAACACGAACTGGAACATCCACTTGGCCGCTGCCGGCACGGTGCTGGCCGACATGGCGGGCAGGTCGAGCGTCGAACCAGGGCTGAAGCTGGGCACGAACCCGCTGAAGCCGATGACCGGGAAGAGCCATTTGGCGGAGGCTCCGAAGGCAATTCCGAAGCCGACGGCCCAGTAGACGAGCGACGCCACGCTGAAGTTGGTGATCACTTTGGCGACAACCGTGCCAACGTTCTTCATGCGGCTGAAGCCGACCTCCAGCATGGCGAAGCCGGCCTGCATGAACATGACGAAGACCGCGGCCACGACCACCCACACGGTGTCCGCACCCACGCCGGCGGCCTGCGTGGCGGTCTTGTCTGCGTCGGCGGCCAGCGCCGTCAACGGCAGCGCGGCGATCACAGCCGCGACACCGAGGGCAAGAGCGAGCTTGTGTCTCATTCCGGCAACTGTTCCAGAGCAGTTGCCCCAGGGACCACGTACGGAAGCCACGGAGCAACGCCGGTCTCCATCGTGCGCTACGCCCGAACGTTGCGGGCCGGTTCGGGCAGCCCCGTATTCACCCCACGGTTGACGACCGGTGAACTTCGTGCTTATAGCACATACCGGCACCGCTTCCTGCTGCCTAGGATTTGCCTTTGGCGTTACCCCGCCGTTACCAGCGGCATGCCTCAGGAGGCTACATGGCAGTAGAAGTAAAAGGCTCCCCCCGGACCAGCCCGGCGGAAGTCCTGGACAAGGCTAGGGCTGCCGGCGTCAAGGTTGTCGACATCAGGTTCGTCGACCTCCCCGGTACCTGGCAGCATTTCAGCGTCCCATTGAGCTCCTTCGAAGAGGACGCCTTCAGCGAAGGCCTGGGCTTCGACGGCTCCAGTATCCGTGGCTTTCAGACGATCAACGAAAGCGACATGCTGCTCTTGCCCGATCCCGACAGCGCGACCGTGGACCCTGTGCTGCAGATCCCGACTCTCTATCTGGTCTGCAACGTCGTCGACCCCATCACGCGTGAGAGTTACACGCGCGATCCCCGTTTCATCGCCCAGAAGGCTGAAGCGTATCTGGCCGAGACCGGCATCGCCGACGTCAGCTACTGGGGCCCTGAAGCTGAGTTCTATGTGTTCAACAGCCTCCGCTTCGATCAGAACGCGTTCAGCGGCTACTACTTCATCGATTCGGAGGAGGGTGTCTGGAACTCGGGCGCCAACTCAACTCCCAACCTGGCCTATCGCCCTCGCTACAAAGAGGGCTACTTCCCGGTTCCGCCGACCGACAAGCTGCAGGACCTGCGCTCCGAGATCATGCTCAAAATGATCGATGCCGGGATCGACGTCGAGGTCCAGCACCACGAGGTCGGCACCGCCGGACAGGCTGAGATCGACCTCCGTTTCACCAGCCTGACCAAGATGGCCGACCAGATGATGGCCTACAAGTACATCGTCAAGAATGTCGCTCGCCAGCACGGGTACGTGGCGACTTTCATGCCCAAGCCGCTGTTCCAGGACAACGGCTCCGGAATGCACGTCCACCAGAGCCTCTGGAAGGACGGAACCAACCTCTTCTTCGACCAGAATGGCTACGCCCTGCTCAGCGAGTCTGCTCGGTGGTACATCGGCGGACTGCTCAAGCACGCGCCCGCGCTGCTCGCCTTCTGCGCGCCGACCACGAACTCCTACCGGAGGCTCGTGCCCGGTTACGAGGCGCCGATCAACCTGGTGTACTCGAAGCGCAACCGCTCCGCGTGCGTGCGGATCCCGGTGTATTCGACGAGCCCGAAGCAGAAGCGAATCGAATTTCGGTCGCCGGACCCCGCCGCCAATCCCTATCTGGCCTTTGCGGCGCTGCTCATGGCAGGCCTCGACGGCATCAAGAACAAGATCGAGCCTCCAGAGCCCCTGGACAAGGATATCTACGAGCTGGAAGGCGAGGAGAAGGAACGGATCGCGAACGTGCCAGGCTCGCTGAACGAAGCCCTGGCCGCGCTGGAGAACGACCACGAGTTTCTGCTGGAGGGCGACGTCTTCACCAGCGACGTCGTGGAGACCTGGCTGGAGTACAAGCTGACGCGCGAGGTGGAGCAGGTCGCCCTGCGACCTCACCCCTGGGAGTTCTACCTCTACCACGACGCATGACGGCCTGGGGGGACCCAAGCGGTCCCCCCAGGGAACCCTTCCGACGCAAAGTGACGTTTGGGAGTCGTTGGGTTTTGGGACTCACTCGGGGCAGCAAAGCCGCCCCTATCAAGTGACGTCTGATTTTTCCCTTGTCGGAGGGGTACTCCCTGGGCTACATGCCCAGCATTGCCCTGGCTCTCAGGGCTATGGCGATGGCTACTCGGGTTTCCGGGTCGTTCAGGGATAGGGCGGTCAGGCCCTGAATTCTTTCTATCCGGTAGCCCATCGAGTTGATGTGGATGCCGAGGGCTCGGGCCGCCCCTCGGCGGACCCAGCGGGCTGAGACCAGCGCCTCCAGGGTTTCGAGAAGGGGCGTCTCTCGGGACTCGGCGTACTTCAGCAGAGGACCGAGGACCTCCTCCACAAAGCCGCGGAGGGCTTCGGGAGATTGGACCTCGAGCAGAAGGCGGAAGGCGCCCAGGGATCGGTAGGAGGTCACACGGGCCCCGCGGCCGGCCCGCCGGGTCAGCCGCAACGCCTGCCGCGCCTCGACGTGTGAGCGGGCCAGCTCGTTCACCGAGCTCGCCAGGTTGCCGATCCCAACCGAGGCGGTGGCCGGCCGGAGCACGGGGCCAACCCCAGACAGCAGAGCGTTGCCCAGCTTCTCCACGGTCGCCAGATCCGGAGCGGCTTCGGCGGGGACCAGCAGCACGGCGCTCGCCGAGCGCACCACCGTCAGGCCTCCCGGGATCCGCCGGCGCACCAGCTCCGCCAGCAGATTGTCGAGCCGATCCTGACGCCCACGCGTCGCCATCTCGGCCTCTGCGCTCTCGTCGTCGGCTTCGAGGACGACGACCCAGGCTCTGTGCGGCAGGCGGTGACCGAGCCGCTCCGCCTGGCGTGCCAGTCGCTCCGCTTCCTCCACGTCGAGGCCGCCGGCCAGCACTTCTTCGACCAGGTCTCCCCGGAGCCTGCGCTCGACCTCCGCCGCCGCCCGCTCCTTGGACAGCTCTACCGCGAGCACGGTCGACCCGTGTTCGAGCGCCCGCCGCCGGCCCTCGTCCTCCACCGGCTCCTCGCCCACCAGGACGGCCAGAACCCCGAGCAGATCACCGCCCGCGCGCACCGGCACCAGATCCAGGGCCCGAGGCGGCCGGCCCGCCGTGACCCTGATCTCCCTGGCGCCCGGCGTAGAGACGGCAGACGGCAGCGCGATGCGAAAGGGCAGCTCTTCCGCACTCTCCCCCGCTCCCCGCACCCGGAAGCCGTCCAGCGAATACAGCGCCGTGCGACCGCCGGCGAGCGAGCCGACGGCCTCCAGGATCGAGGCGATTCCGGCGCCTTCCAGTGACAGTCTCGTGAAGCGCTCGTGGATGTCGTGCGAGAGCCGGATCTCGGCCAGCTGCGTCTCCAGGCGCCGCTGGAGCTCGCTCCGCTCCAGGACGCCGGCCACCTGTCCCGCGATGGCACGCAGGAAGTCGATGTCCTCCTTCGTGAAGTCCCGCTTGGCTACCGACTGGACGTTCAGAACCCCGACCAGGCGAGGCCCGGACTCGATTGGAACCGAGAGCATCGAACGGAAGCGCTCCTCGTCGAGACCCGGTACCCACTTCCAGTGCGGTTCCGTGGTCACGTCGGGGACCAGCATGGGCTGCCGGGTTTCGGCCACCCAGCCCGTCACTCCCTCCCCCACCTTCATCGTCACACGGCCGACCATCTGTTCTTTGAGACCGTTGGTGGCGGTGAAGACGAGATCCCGTCCGCCAGGACTGAGAAGGTACAGCGAACACACGTCGGTCCCGATGGCGGTGGTGGCCTCGTGGATGATCAGCCTGACGAGCTCGTCCGCATCCATCGTGGACGCGGCGGATTGCGACAGGCGCTGCAGAAATTCCAGCTCCCGCAGCGCCAGGCGAAGGTCGCGCTCGCGCGATTCCTGGGCCCGCACCCCACTACGTTAGCCGGTACTCAACCGGCTGTCCCTCATGTGAGCGCGAGGAGGGGACTCGCGTGCGCATTGCACGCCGTCATGTGGGCAGCGTGAACGGCTTCACGTCTACGCTGCACGCATGAGCGCACCCAGGGCGACCCGCCCCTACATGCCCGGTTACGGCATCCTGCCGGCGGAGGATGGCAGCGGCCTCCTGCCCTGGTCGTGGGCAGAGGAACGGCTTCGCAGCTCGCGCAATTACTGGGTCGTCAGCGTCTGGCCAGACGGCAGGCCGCATTCCATGCCTGTCTGGGGCGTGTGGCACGAGGGGACGTTCTGGTTCAGCAGCAGCCTGGGCTCCCGCAAGGCACGCAATCTCACCGCAAACAGCCGCTGCGTCATCACCACCGAAGACGCCGACTCACCTGTCGTGGTGGAAGGAACCGCCGAGCTGATCTGCGAGCCCGCGGCATTGGAGACGCTGCTGAGACTGGAGAATCAAAAGTACGGCACGGACTTCGGCATCGAGATGCTCGACCCGGCCGAAAACGCCTGCTTCCAGGTACACCCCACCCAGGCCTTCGCCCTAAAGGAAGAAGACTTCACCGGCTCCCCCACCCGCTGGACCTTCGACTAAAAAAGACCCCAACAACACCAGATAGGGGCGGCTTTGCTGCCCCGAGTGAGTCCCTATACCAATCGACTCCCAAACGCCACTTTGCGTCGGAGGGGGTTCCCTGGGGGGACCGCTCGGGTCCCCCCAGGCGCGCCTATTGGCGCAAATAACTCAGGACTGCGAGGACGCGCCGGTGGTCGTCCTGAGCCGGCTCCAGCTCCAGCTTTCCGAAGATGCTGTGCACGTGGGTCTCGACTGTCTTGTGACTCATCCCCAATCGCTCGGAGATGGCCAGGTTGGAGCGTCCTTGGGCCATCAGCCCGAGCACGACACGCTCGCGATCGGTCAGCTCGGAGAGACCGTCGCGGCCCTGGTTCCTGCCGACCAGGCGGGCGATCACCTCGGGGTCGACCACGGAACCGCCGTTGCCCACGCTGCGCACTGCCGCCCGGAAATTGCCCAGGTCCGATACCCGATCCTTGAGCAGGTAGCCCACGCCACGGCCGCCGTTGGAGATCAGACGCATGACGTGTTGGGTCTCGATGTAGCCGGATAGGAGCAGCACGCCCAGGCCGGGCCAGCGGGAGCGAATCGCCACGGCGGCCTCCAGGCCCTCGAGAGTGTGGGTGGGCGGCATCCGGATGTCCACAATGGCTACGTCCGCACCGGCCGTGGCCGCCACCTCGAAGAGCTCCTCGGGCGCGGCGGCCTGTCCCACCACCTCGAATCGATCCTCCTCCAGCACGCGAGCCAACCCCTCACGGAAGAGGACCGAGTCGTCCGCCAGGATTACTCGCACGGCAGCCGGGCCTCCAGACGCGTACCGCCGAGGGAAGGGCTGTTGATCCTGAGGGTGCCCCCGAGCGCCGCCAGGCGATCCTCGAGCCCTCGCAGTCCGCTTCCACGGGCAGGGTCCGCGCCTCCAACTCCATCGTCGGCAACCTCGATCAGGAGGCAGGTTCCCTCGACCCTCGCGCACACCCGCGCAGAAGGCGCTGCGGCGTGCTTCGCCACGTTGGCCAGCGCCTCCGAGATCAGGAAGTACGCAGTCGTCTCCACTGCAGCCGGTAGGCGTCCCGGGACACGCACGTCGAGCGCGACCGTGACATGCGACAGTTCCACGAGCGACTCGATCGCGGCCGGCAGGCCCGAGTCGGTGACGATGGCAGGATGGATTCCACGGGCCAGGTCCCTAAGATCGGCCAGGCCTTGCGAGAGCTGTTGGGACGCGTCAGCAAGCGATCGCCGGGCAGCCTCCGAGCGGCCGGCCTCCATGTCCGACTCGACCATGCTGAGACCGACCAGTGAAGTGAGCAGCCGCTGCTGGGCGCCGTCGTGCAGGTCCCGCTCCAGGCGCCGGCGCTCTTCGTCGTGGGCGCTGACGATGCGCTCGCGAGAGGTACGAAGCTCCTCGATGAGCCGGAGGGTACGCAGGATCAGGGCAGCCTGCCGGGCGAGATCCTCCAGCAGTCGTGACTCGTGGCGAGTCAGCCGGTCCCCTGCGTCCTTGCTGATCTCGAGCGCACCGAGCAGCTGGTTCTGATCTCGTACGGACAGCACCCGGCCACCATTGAGCCGTCTGGGCAGCTCCTCCCCGGAGATCGGGACCGCGGTTTGCCCCCCCGTCTCCGGCGGCCAGGCCGCGGCAAGGCGAAGCGTCGGACCGACTCGCAGCCATACCTGGGCTCGATTCGCGCCCAGTCCCTCGGCGACCAGACGCGCCATCATCGGCAACACCCCCGGGTCGGCGTGTTCGCCCAACCGCTCCGCGAAGTCGGTGAGCACCTCGTAGGGGGTGGCCCGCGGGCCGTAGACCAGCCGGTTGGCAAGCAGCTGCAGCCGCGATCTGACTGGAGCGAATCCAACCGCTGCGATGGCGGCGGCCATGAGCGAGAGGAGCGGCCCGAAACCGCCGACGGCCGAACCCACGCCGACCACGACGGTCACGTAGACGCCCGTGATGAAGACTGCCAGCCCCCCCACGAGGACGGTACGGTTCACCACCCGGTCTATCTCGTACAGGCGGTAGCGCAGAACAGCAAATGCAGCCGCCACGGGGACCGCGACGGTGACTCCGAACGTCCACAGCAGGTCGCTCCACTCTTCGAGGGGCTCAGCAGGGATCTCGTCGTGGAGGAAGCTGGGCAACTCGTCGATATAGCTCAGCAGCCAGCCGATCGCCACGAAAGCCCCGGCGTACGCGACCCACTTGATCTGCCGCTGCTGTTCGCCGGCGGCTCCGCGCAGGCGCAGGAGCAGCCCCACGCTGGCCAGCGGCAGCAGGAGCACTTGGGCCCAAAAGCCGGGCCGGCCCAGCCACTGGGCGACCATCGAGCTGGGACGCCAGAGTGCTGTCGGCATCGTCACCGGGAGCGGATATCCCTCGTCCCGAACCGAAGTCTGCAGCAGCGCCGGATCCGCGAAGGAGTTGGCGATCGCCAGGACTGTGGCCGCCACGGCCAGCCAGACCGTCAACCTGGCCCCACGCCCGCTCAGGCGGCCGTCCGGAAACAGCAGCAGGCCCAGGACGAGGCCGAGCAGGAGGAGGTCGAAGCTCCAGCGCTGGGTCCAGGCCGCCGGCTCGGCCAGCGGCAGTGAGCCAGGTGCAGCCACCAGGCCCTGGATCGCATACTCCTCGCAGAGCAAGGTGAGCGCCGCTGCCAGGGCAGTCCCGAGCAGAGCCCAGCCCAGGCGGCTGGCCGGCTCTCGAGTGATCACGACGGCGCCGATGACGGAGATCGTGACGACGCCGAAAACAGGCCCCGCGACGTCGCCGGTGACCGACAGCCAGACGGGAGGTCCGGGGTGCCTGAGCCTCACGTAGGGATCGAGCGCGAGGAGCAGCCGGCTGGCGACGACGACCACAGCTGCCACCGCGGCCAGCGCCCAGCCCAGGTGCCGGACACCCGGGCGCAGCCGCAGGTGGTTGACGCGCAGCTGCGCCACCGCCCCGGCGATCATCGCGGGCGCCACGTCGGCCGGAACTTCGGCGCCGGATCGGAGGTGAGCTGAAGTACACGAGAGCCGTCCCCGGCCGCGACGTAGATGTTGGGATGCCCGTCCCGGTCGCTGACGAAAGCGATCCAGCGACCGTCGGGCGACCAGGCCGGCTCCCGGCCTTCGCCAGGCACAAGCTGGCGCTGGTGGGAACCGTCTGAGTCCATCACGAAGATAGCCGTGCTGCTCTCCTCGTCCGCCCCCCTAGCGAAGACGATCTGTCGGCCGTCGGGGGACCAGGCAGGCCGATCGTCCGAGGCACCTGATCGGGTAAGCCTGGTCTGCGCGCTGCCGTCGGGATTCATCACCCAGACGCTCGTGGCGCCGGCGCGGTCTGAGACGAAAGCGATCTTGCTACCGTCCGGTGCCCAGGCCGGGTCGCCGTCGTAGCTCGGCGTGTGCGTCAGGCGGACGAGCCCGCCGCCATCCGGGCTGACCGTGTAAAGGCTCGCAGGAAGACCACGAGGTCCGAGCGGCGCGGCGGCGCCGCCGCGACCGCTGGCAAAGGCGATCCGGCCACCATCCGGTGACCAGGCCGGCTCGAACTCCTGCGCCAGAGCGTTAGTCAACCGCCGCACGTTTCCACCGTCGGCGCCCATGGCGTAGACGTTCAGGCGACCATCTCGCGTGCTGCTGAACGCGATCTCGCGGCCGTTGCTGGACCAGGTGGGATCCCGATCCTGGGCGTAGGGACGCGTGAGGCGGCGTGACGGGGCGCCGTCGGTGCCCAGGGTGAAGATGTCCCGGTTCAGATACCGTCCATAAGCCTCGAAGTCGCAGGCGAAAGCGAGCTGCGAACCGATTCCGGCGATTACAGCCGAACCGCCCTGCCCGCAGTCGACGGTGCGCGACTGCGAGCCGCAGGCGGTCGGCACCGGCAGCAAGAAAAGCGCCGGTACCAGGATCAAACGAAGTAACCCCTCCCTCACTCTCATTCTCGTCTAGGCCGGCCGTCCCTCCTTGTGGAGCAGGGCCTCGACGGCCTGCCAGGTGAGCTCAGCCTTGGGGATGAAACCGCGGGCTCCGCATTCCCCGAGACGCTTCCCGTAGTCGCGCGCATCTCGACTGGAGGTCAGCACTACGGCCGGAGGCCTGGGCTGGCGGATGAGTCTCCGCGTCAGCGCCAGCCCGTCCTCGCCGGGCAGCTGAACGTCGAGCAGCACGAGCCCCGGATGGAGCTTTCGCACGGACAGGTACGCCTCCGCGGCATCGCCCGCCTCGGCCACGACCTCGAAGCCGCCCGACTCCAACATGCGCCTGGCGAGCTCGCGAAAGCCGGCGTGGTCATCCACGATCAGCACGGTCACGGCCATTTCCCGTGCCATGGTGACAACGGAGGCAGAGAGGGTCAACCCCGAGAGGCTGGTACAGGTTGTCCCTGATGTGTCCCTTCGCGGCGGCGGATACCGTTTGGCCCGACGGCACTCGGGACTTCGAGAGCCCGGACCTGGGAGGGAATCCATCGAAGATCGAAGAATCCGCACCCCGTCGGTCGTTCTCGGGTGGGATGAGGGATGCCAGGAGCTTCGAGCTCTGGTGGGAGGAGCAGATTCCCCGTCTCACCTGCGCCTACCTGCCGCTCCTGGCTACATGCCTGGGGGACGGCACGCCCCCGGACACCAAGGCCACACGCTTCTGGGTGACCCGTGTCCTGCCAGCGCTCCACGCGGGGCTTGCCCGGACCATGGACGACTTCGAGCGACGTGTGGGATTCGCGGTCGACGTCGAGGGTATCGACCTGGTCACGGGAACGATCGCGGCACCGGTCCATGACAAAAGGGGGACTGTATGACGCGGGCGCCCCGGAAAGCGGCCGGTGGCCGGGTGTTGCTGGCCGGGGTGGCCGCTCTCACCACGCTCTTCGCGTCCGCTTCCGCAGTGCTCGCCTTCCTGGCCACGGGCAGCACCAGCCCGACGGCCTGGAGCTGGGACACGGTCACCTCGCGGCTTGCCGCGTGCACCTCGAGCACCGGGCTCCACGGTCTCCTCGAATGCCGCCCGGCGCCGGTGATGTACGTAGCTACCGGCCTACCCGAGGAGCACCGCAAGGGACGCCGCATCGTGGTCCGGGTGCCCGTCGCGGAGCCGGCCACAGCAGTCCATCCGGTATCGGCTCGGTCCTCCACCCAGCCAAAGGCGGCTGCCGGGAAGCCCGCCGCCACGGCGCCGCCGAAGACGCCCCAGACGGCGCCGCCGCAGCGATCGCGCCCGTCTCCGTCGCCGGCTCGGGAGGACAGCCGGCCCGAGGACAGGGCGGGCGACTGACATGGTGGTGCCGGAGGCTTGAACACGATGATCCTGGCGATGGAGGGACCGGCCATCACGGTTGACCGTGACCTCGACCCGCGCGCCGAATTCGCCGCGGTGTACGAAGTTCACTATCAGACCGTGTACCGAGCGGTACGGGGGGTAGCGCTCGATCCGGACCTCGCCGAGGACATCACGCAGGACGCCTTCCTGAAGGCGTATCGCGCCAGGGGCCGGTACCGCCCGCGGGGCCGGCTGGAAGGGTGGCTCTGCACGATAGCCGTGCGAGAGGCCCTCAGCCGCGTGCGCTGGCTGAACGTCCAGAGGCGCCTGGTGGAGCTTGCCGGCCGGCAGCAGCGGGATGCGCCGCCGGCGGTCCTTCCCGACCTGGTTGAGGAGGCGCTTGCGGCGCTTTCGCCCAGGACCCGCGCGGCCGTGGTGCTCCACTATCACCACGGCTACCGGTACCGGGAGATCGCAACCATGCTGCGGGTTCCCGAGGGCACGGTCGCGAGCAGGCTTTCCGACGGACTCCGCCGCATGCGCCGGCATCTTGAGCTCCACGGCGGAAAGCTGACAGCGGGGTCACCGAGCAGCCAGGGATGGACGAGGAGGAGGTAACCCGGCTGCTGCGCACCCGAGCCCGCGCCTGGCGGGGTGAACGGGGCTCGGCAGAGGAGAGCCGCTGGGCGCAGCCGGGGGCAGCCCGCCGGGGACGCTGGGCATGGCTGCCGGCGATCACGGCCCTGGTGTGCGTCGCGCTCCTCTCGGCTGCGGCCGCGGCTTATGCAGGTGGTCCCGCACCGGTACGCCGGGTCCTGGCTCCGGTAGGCGACAGGGTTCCTCTCCCCTGGCACGCCGAGCGCGCCGAGGACCGGCCAAACCTGCCAGCCGATAAGTTGGGTTCTGAGCCCTCTCCCGGGGCTAAGACCAGTCCCGGATCGACCGCACCCTCGATCGAGCCGTCGGAGAAGGAACCCCGGGCCGTGCCAAACGGCGTGGCCCCGACTGAGCGCGAAGCTCCCGCCTCGTCCCCGAAGAGCAAAGAGGACTCCGGAACCAAGCCAGACAACAAGTCTCGTGCCGGTGCCCAACCGAGCAGCCCCAGCCCGGAACCCAGCCCCAAACCCGAACCAAGCAGCTCCAGTCACGAGCCGAGCAGCCCTGGCCGCGATGGCTGAGCCCGTGCGCCAGGCCGACAGGAAGGCGGGAGAGGCTCGGGAGGTGAGAAGAATCAGCGCCGCCGTGGGGCTGTCCGCGCTGGGTCTTACCTGCGGCCTCTCTGCGGTGACGGCCGTCCAGGCAGCCGACCAGGGCTCCTCGACCGCGACGACGCAGCCGGTGCCGGTCGCCGCCGCGCCGCGGCAGATCGAGGAGATCGACGAGGAGGTCGTGGTCCAGGTGCCAGCACCTCGCCCGCCAGCGCACGCGCCGGCAGCGGTCGCCACAGGCGGTGCCGCGGCGCGGCGGCAGACCGCGCCCGTGGGGGGCGCCGCCGCCGCCCAGGCGGCACCTGCCGCGGGCACGGCGACCTCTCAGGCCGCGCCTGCCGCGGGCGCGACGGCCTCTCAAACCGTTAGCGCCGCACCGCCGGTGGCTGCCCCGAAGCCGGTGGCGGTCTCGACCGCATCAAAGGTGCGCTGAGCATGACCGCGGTCGAGTGGGCCGCACTGGGTACGGAGGCCGTGCTGGCCGTCACCGTCTCGGAGTCTCTTCCGGCCGCCCGGGAAGCGGTGGACGGGGTCCTGGCTGAGTTCGATGTGGCGTGCAGCCGTTTCCGCGAGGACTCCGAGCTGAGCCGCGTCAACCGCGCGCAGGGGACGTGGGTAGAGATCGGACCTCTCTTCCTTCGCGCGCTGACGGCGGCGAGGTGGGCGGCCGCGGCCACCGCCGGGGCCGTTGACCCGACCGTGGGACGGATACTGCGGATCTCCGGCTACGACCGCGACTTCAAGGCCCTCACGGACGGCGGCGAGCCTCTCCGGCTGCGGGCTGCCGACGCCCCCGGGTGGAGGGCCATTGAGATCGATGCGAGCGCCAGCCGAGTCCGGCTGCCCCCGGGAATGGAGCTCGACCTGGGGGCTAGCGCAAAGGCCCTAGCGGCAGACGAGGCGGCCGCGGCCGCCCTGCGAGCCGTCGGCGGTGCGGGCGGCGTGCTCGTCTCCCTGGGAGGCGACGTGGCGGTGGCCGGCGAGCCACCGGCGGGCGGCTGGATCGTGCAGGTCTCAGAGCTTGCCGAGACCCCCACACACGTGGACGGCGAGATCGTGGCTGTTCGGGACGGAGGGCTGGCGACCTCCAGCACGACGGTTCGCCGCTGGACTCGTGGCGGAATCGAGATGCACCACATACTCGACCCCGCCACGGGCCGTCCCGCGGCCGGACTCTGGCGCACCGCGACGGTGGCGGCCGCCAGCTGCCTGGAAGCAAACGCCGCCGCCACCGCCGCCATCGTCCTTGGAGAGCGGGCGGGGGGATGGCTGCGGGCGCGGCGCCTGCCATCCCGCCTGGTGAGCCGGCACGGCATGGTCCTGCGGCTCGCCGCGTGGCCTGCTTGCTGAGGAGCCCAGAGCTCGGAGGACCGCTGCTCGCGGTCTCCACGGGCAGCCCTTACTGGTTCGCCAGCCGGGGGGCCGGAACCGTGAGCGCAGTCCTCCTCAGCGCCACGGTGGTGCTGGGCATGGCCCAGACGGTCCGCTTCCGCTCCACCTTCTGGCCGCGCTACCTGACCATCGGCCTGCACCGCGACCTCTCGCTGCTCACCCTCGTCTTCCTCGTCATCCACATCACTTCGGCCGTTCTCGACCCCTTCGCGAAACTCGGCCTCCGGGACGCCCTGGTGCCGTTCGCCTCCTGGTACCGGCCGCTGTGGCTGGGTATGGGAGTGGTGGCGGCGGAGCTCACCCTGGCGCTGACGGTGACGAGCCTAGTGCGCCGCCGGCTGGGCTTTCGCTTCTGGCGCACGCTTCACTGGCTGGCCTACGCCTGCTGGCCACTGGCGCTGCTGCATGGGTTGGGCACCGGCAGCGACGTGGGCCGGAGGTGGTTTCTGGCACTCGACGGAGCCGCTGTGCTGGCCTTCTTCCTGTTTCTGGTGGTCTGGCGGCTCTCGTTCGGGTGGCCGCGGTTGGCCTGGCCGAGGCTGGCGGCGGCGGCGCTCTCCGGGCTGGCGCTGGTGGCGCTGGCGCTCTGGGCGTTGAACGGCCCGCTGGCGCCCGGCTGGGCGCGAGCCGCCGGGACACCGGAGGTTCTCCTGGGCGGCGGCGCCAGTCCGACGCCGGCGCCGTAGCCCGGATCCGGGTTAACCTCGCCGGGCTTCAGCGGTCGGAGCCCGCCACCTCGACGAGACCCTTGCGCACCGCGTACATCGTGATCTGGGCACGGCCGTAGAGCGCCAGCTTCTCGTAGATGTGCGAGACGTACTTGCGGACAGTCTTCTGGCCGATCTGCATTCGGATGGCCACCTGCAGGTAGGCATTGCCGCCCGCGATCATGGTCAGGACCTCGAGCTCTCGCGGCGTGAGGCCGTCGTAGAGATCGCTGTACGCGCGATTGCCGGTAAGCATCATGGCCAGGCGGTCGGCGACCGCTCCGGCCAGAACATACTGGCCGGCCGTCACGGCACGAACACCGGCCGTCACGGCGTCGGCCGAGGATGACTTGAGCATGTAGCCCCTCGCGCCCGCCCGCAGAGCCGCCACCACTGTGGATTCGGTATGGCCGTTCGTCAGAACCAGGACCTGGACGCCGGGGAACTCCTCGACAATCCGGCGGGTGGTCTCGATGCCCCCGAGCCCGGGTAGCTTGATGTCCACGATCGCCAGATCGGGTGAAGCCGCGGGAACCAGGTCCAGTGCCTCGGCGCCGTCAGCCGCCTGGGCCACTACTTCGATACCCGCCGTCTCATCCAGAACTCTGGCGAGACCGCTACGCAGCAGCGTCTCTCCGTCCGCGATCAGAACGCGGATATTTCGCCTTGTCAAAGGCACTGACACGGCCCCCTCCCTAACCTCGCGTGCGCCGGCGAGGATCGATACCCCGCCGCAGACTAACCCGCCATGCACTCCTCCGCATCAGGGCCAACCCCGAGAGACGTCTAAAGGCTATCCCTGGCGTAGCCGGCGGCAGGTTGCCCGGCAACGGCTGGGCAACCTGCCAAACAAGACAGCAGCTACTGGACCGTGAAGCGAGCCACCATGCCCTCGTGGGCGTGGTCAGGGATGTTGCAGATGAAGACATAGGTGCCTGGCTTCAGATCCATAGTCAGGCTCCGGTCCTTGCCGGCGTCCACGCCGTCGAGCTCTCCGACGTGCTCAACGCCCGCCGCGTCCTCTTTTATCTTGGAGCCCTCCTGCGGTAGGGCCCCGGGATCCAGATCGGTCTTGATGACGACGAACTCGTGCTTCTCTCGACCGCTGTTGTGGACGTTGAACGTGAGCTTCCCCGCCGAGGTCGCCTCCTGGCTCAACTTGACGTGATACTCGTCCAGCGTCACCGCCACTTGCCGGCCAGCGCCGACATCCCCCAGACCGCATGCGCTCAACATCAGCGCGATACCGATTCCCGCCACTGCGAGACTCAACAGACGCCTCATTGCCACTACCTCCAACTTGAGTGGTGCCCCCCGTTATGGCGCAGGATGTTGACCTTCGCGGCGCCAGGATCAATGGGCTGTCCCAGAAAGAGCGCATGACTGCGACCTAAAAAGCGGCGTGATGCATGTCCGTATAGCGACGCCGCTCTTGACAGCGTTTCGCAACTTTCCCAACACCGGATTCGCTCACTGACATGTCACAGCTTGTCTGGCAAGGACGTCACCGGAACCCGTTTCCGATCTGACGGCATCGGGACACAGGTGGCGCCAGACCCAGCGCAGCGTGACAGGC
>Ga0209526_10000702_pt1 | contig 21942 bp, 19 predicted proteins | sample JacPinW_OM2H0_M1_FD_188566 | JGI IMG/M metagenome (GOLD analysis project Ga0209526, IMG submission 188566) | Forest soil microbial communities from Algoma, Ontario, Canada - Jack Pine, Ontario site 1_JW_OM2H0_M1 (SPAdes) (version 2) | ecosystem: Environmental > Terrestrial > Soil > Boreal... | reverse complement strand
CTGGAAAGTCCACGACACGGAGAGGCTTAGCATTGACCAGTGCCTCGAGGACAAAATGAAGCTGATTGCTGTTCGCCCAAATCTGCCCGCTGTACACGGCACGAACGCACTTGCCGAGCGCTTCGGGCGTTTCCGTGCGGCAGAACACACCCTTGACTCCTCCCCGGAACGCATCGACGACGAGATCATGCGGGGCCGATTTAAGCAGTAGGATAACGCGTGTCTTTGGGTAGGATTCTCGCAGCTTCGCCAACATCTGGAACCCCCTGTAGGAGCCTTCCTCGAGATTCTCGTTGATAAGAGCGATATCAACTGAGTCTGTATCCAAAGATCTGAAAATCTCTGATTGCGAGGTTATGGAAGCGACAACATTGATACGATGACGCGGGCGTGCCAGTTCATTCTTCAGCAACTGAGCACCCATCCGGGTCTCATCGGCAATCAGAGCGGTAATCGACGCGCTAGGTGGAGTCGGTCTGGGCTCTGCCACGAGGCCTGAATGCTGAGACTCAGCGAACATATTCAATTTTCCTTGAACATACTGTTGCTGGAAAAAACGACATCATCTCTCGAGACCCGAGAGGACTGGTTACGGCTACAATAATTCCTTAACGAGCCGAAACTCGCTGCTCGGGCTTCTCGCGTCGCGATGCCTAGTCAGCCGTCAAAGCCGTTCGGTCCGGTCCCGACCGACTGTGGTCGGTGCCGCACGCCGCGGATTGGACCTTACTGGCTGCCTCGGCCTGAGTGGGAAATGCAGCTGGTTGCCGAAACCGTGAGGATCTCGCGAGCCATTTCCAAATGATGTAGTTAACGCAGCAGATGTTAGCACGAAAACTTCAGCCGGCCCCTACTCAATTTCATGCATCGCGCGTGAAGGCATTCCAAAAAACTAAACCTGGGCCATCATAGACAACGCCCTGAACCGTTGTAATATCCCCCAACACCTGTGGGGGCAGCGATCCCCTTTTTGTGCATGATGAGCCGTCCCAATCTTGGTGCGGCTGTCCAGACGCTGCGCGTGACCCTGCGTGTGCATAGACAGTGAAAAATCGGAGCAGAGAAGACACGTCTTGGTTGCGATCTGCCAGTCGCTTAGGAAGCCTACGCGGGTGGTTCGAAAAACCCCTCGCAGCGAGGACTTTCCGAACGGGGTTCAAAGATCCCCTGAAAAGGCCTCGCGCAAGCTCTGTCGCACCGCATCACCCTAAGCCAAGTTTGGGGTTTCGGATAATCAGATGATTATCGAATCCATCGTCGCTATCTATTGGGTGCGATTTCATCAACGCGGATCGCCCTCACCCGCGCCAGGACTCCAGCCACCGTTTGATGGCCGACCGACAGCAATCGTCCGGAAAAAGTAGAGTCTCGCTTGGGCCGGCGTGCGGGAAGGGCATTGCCGTCACTCGTGGAAGACCATGCACATACCCCTAGACGAAGCACTCTCGTTGTTGAGTGGCTGGAAAAACGAAGGAACTCGCTTAAGAATACACGCTTCCGGCTCAGGATTCCGGCAAGACCTTCGCGGTACGATTCAAGAGCTAAAAGGCACGGTCGTCGAAGTTTGCGCTGATCGAACGAAAGCGCAGCTGGACTTGCAAGGGGCAGATTTCAATGGCGATGTGTTTTTTTTCGCATATCTTATGTGCGAGTTTCGTAACGGAGACCGTTACTCGTTCAATGTTTTGAGCGATGAGGCGTAAAGGAACAGAGCGTTTGTCGGAGATGGGGCAGCACGTGGACCTCGCGCTCTACTTTTACCCATACTCCGATTTGGAACTGTCTCCGTATTTCAAGCGCGAGAGCATCCCGAGGTTTGACAAAGACGTTGTGAGGTCAGAGCTCACGTCCCGTCCCGGCGCGCGATGGCTTTTCTACGCGGCGGCGCGGCAACCCGGCACGCTTAAGCCCTTCAGCGGAAAACGCGCTGAGCGAATCGTCGATTTCGATCTTCTCCTTGGGCCGACGGAATTTCACCTCTCAGGCGAATCTTACGGGCATTCCCAACCTTTCTATTAAAAGGACCGCAGAGGGTATATGGCAATCATCAACCTCCCAGTCGTGCAACCCGGCGAAAGAACGAATCCTGAGGGAAAACCTGCACGGAACAAAATACTTCTGTCTGTGCCTGACATAGAGTACCGATTGATCCGTCCGAACCTAAAATTTCTCAGCCTGCCCCATCACCTCAGTCTTCACGAGCCTCACGGAACATCCGAATTTGTCCATTTCCCGAATGAAGGTTTGATCTCGCTTGTGGTCGAACTGAACGAGGGAAAGAGTGTTGAGGTAGGACTCGTCGGGAACGAAGGAGCCACGGGGATGCCAGCAATCCTGGGTCTTAGCGCAAGCCCACTTCGGGAGGTCGTGCAAATTGCGGGCAGTGGATTCAGGGTGAGAGTCGGCACATTGGAGGAAATTTTGCGATCTACTCCACGGCTTCAAGTAATCTTGAAACGTTATGCCGCGGGCTTGACGATGCAAGTTGCGCAAACGGCCGCATGTAACCGACTGCACAAAATTGAAGAACGTCTTGGGCGGTGGCTGCTGATTGCCCAAGATCGAGTGGATTCTGGGATCATACCGATCACGCACGATTTCCTTGCGACCATGTTGGGGACCGACCGAGCGAGCGTGACCCTGGCAGCAGGTATTTTGCAGCGAAGGAAGATCATTAGCTATACGCGCGGCGCCGTGAGGATTTTGAACCGCAAGAAACTCGAACAGTTCGCTTGTGAATGCTACGCAGTCGTCCGACAGTACAATGCCGGGCCGTGACGGAAATTGTTTGAGTGGGCAGGCCTGCTTCCAGACGAAGAAGCGGGGACGTATCCGCTTCATGGAGGCCCGCCGACAACCTGACTCGTGACCTTGCAATCAGGTCTGCGGTACATCGGGCTTGGGAGCGTTCACGCGAGCGACGATTGAGTTGCTTGGTGTGTGGATTGCGAAGTGTTCATTAGGTGAGAGTTTGGCTAATTCCTGCAATCTTGCGAGTGCATTGTGCAGCCCGGGTACGAGAGCCCGCCATAACACAGAGCCATTGGGAAACTTTTCGAAAAGGTCGTAGTAGTCCGGGTTCACTAGGCCCTCCGTCACGCCCGTACGTGTCCCGCAGCTCCGAACAGTTCATCGCTAATATTCGCGCGATTCACCGATGTCCAGAAGAAATGCGAAGAGCCCAACGAAACAAAGTATGCAGGCGATCGATGATCCTAGAATCCAGGCAGCACCGCGGGTCCCATGTTCTGTCCCGGGCCTAGGTACCACGCCCTTTTTCGTGCCCTCCATTGCTTCCTCCTAGCTATCATCCACGGTTGTCAGTCCAATCTTCTCCATCCCATGCGATGATTATTCCTCTGGACGTTTTTGGTAACTACCCAGAAGAACTAGTACAAACGAGTATCTTCTCCAACCGAAACACCCGTCGGCGCTCGGCGGGACTTGTCGGTCACCATGGCCCGTTTTGATTGCCAAAAGAGGAATGATCGTTGCGGAGAGAGAAGGTTGAAGATGCTAGGCTGATTCTGCCTCATCCGACACATCTAGGAATTTGGCTTCGGTTGCATCAGAAGCAAGATATTTACCAGTTGAGGTGAAGCTGTGGTGCAGAAGACGCTTCGTGGTTTGGCCCAGGCCTTGGACTACTTCTAGCCAAACGGCGTCTTTGTCAGAGACGCATCGCCTCGATCATCGATTTGGTGACGGAAAAACACGCAGGGTTTTACGTCCCCGATCTTCTCCTGTTCCATGCGATCACTATTCCAAAGAGACCATATTTTTGGCAGCTACCCAAACGAACTAATCCAAGAGTATTTGATCTCACAGACAATCAGTTCGATTCCTCGAGAGCCGCTTGTTAGGTCCTGCTTCGCGGCAGCCTTGGCCGTGACCTCGCGAGACCAATTCTTGTAATCCTTCCGAGCAGTGCGGCGGGAGTCAGCTTTCAATCCGTGGGACAATCTCGTCCTGACCGGCTGCTCGAAGGATGCTTTCATGGAGAACGCGTTACCTGTTACGCACGGCAAGCCGGCGGGAGTGCGGCGTGTCCTGTGCGCGACGCGGCGAGTCTAGTGGTACTTGGCGCCATAACCGGAAGGCGATTGTGTCGGAGAGCACGCTCAAGAAGGAGGATTCCATGAGGCGAGCAGGGAGGTTCGTACGAGTTGGTCATAGGGCTTCGTGAGAGAGATGAGAGCAGAGATATTTTTCGAGTTGGCCTTCAAGGACACCATTCAGCTATTCCCGCCACTATTACCCGTGGGACGGCGTCAATCCAGAAGGGCCGATACTTCTTCTAACTGCAAACAGCGTACAAAGTCCAGAAGCCGCTGCGTCACTCCGAGACGAAAAAACGTGGGGACACCTCGGTCAGGCGCACCAGCGTCTCACGGCAGAGCCGAAGTCATGGCCGCAGTCCTTCGTTGATGTCTTTGGTGGGTATCTGCCTGAATTTCCAAAATCTAGACACCTGCCCCAGCGATTCTTCCAATTACGATTCCGATCAAATATGTGACGACCCCCTCGACCGCACCCACGCAAGTCATTTCGAGTCCGCTTGACCACCAAGAACGGATGGTAATGAGCGATTTGGCGGCGCCGACAGCGAAATGGGCAATGAGAGAGATAACGGCGGCGCAGATGACGGCGGGATAGCCACTTAGAAAGAAAAAGGGAACAATGGGAATGACGGCACCCACGGCCGTCGAGAGAGATCCCGACATAGCAGAGGTCCACGGCTTACGGAGCGCGTCTTCGGTTACGTTCAAGCGTTCCTGCGCCAGTGCGCGAACCAGCTGCGATTTGTCGTGAGCCAGGTGCTCGACGAAACGGTCGGCCTCTTCCGGAGGTAAACCACGGATTTGATAGCTGAGGGAAAGAACTTCTCGCGCTTCGGATTCGTTGTACTCAACGGCATCGCGCTCACGCGAAAACTCCGCCTCGTAAATTTCCCGCTCACTCTTGGCTGCGAGATACGCACCAGAACCCATCGACAGCGCGCTCGCAATCATGCCCACCATTCCTGCGATTATTACGAATTTGCTGTTGCCCAGTGTCGCTCCAGAAACACCAGAAACAATGCCGAAGATCGCTCCGAGGCCGTCGTTGACTCCGTAGATTGCGTCTCCGATCCAGCCCGCTGCTTTTGGATGCCCTTGCTGTCTCGAGGCCAAGAGCTCATCGAGCGCCTTTCTGGCCTGTTCGGGCGAAGAGTGACGAATTGGCCGCCGATTGCGGATGAGACCACTGAGGATCCGATAATGCTCGCGTTCATCTTCGAGCACCTGCTTCAGGATGTTGATGCTGGGCTCGTCGCCGAGATTCTTGAGCTGTTTGGCGTACTTTGCGATGTCACGGCTCTCGTCCAGTTCTAGCCGTCGCAATGCCACGCCGACACCACCTACACGATTGGCAACTGTGTCAGCTTCGCCAGTTTTCGATCCTTCATAGATCGGTTCAGAACCTCCCAACGCTCGAATGCGCTCGGCCCAGAGATCGGCATGGTGCTTTTCGGCATCCGCGAGACCGCGGAACGCGCCACGCCGGGGCGGATCTGTCTCGCGCTCTGCCAGTATTTCATAGGTGTAGTATCCCCGTCTCTCAGCCTGCCAATTGCTTTCCAGGATTTTAAGGATTCGCCTGCGTTCGCTGGTCTGGTTAGAAAGGGAACTCGAGGGGTTGGCGCCCATGTGGAGATCTCCCATGCCCTTGCACCATTCTTTGCATTAGGCGTGACACCGGTGGCCAAGTAGATCGGAAGTAGCGCAACACGCCCTCTCTTCGCGACTTCCCTGCGAAATATACATCACCGAAAGAGCTAAGAACACACAAACCCGATACACTGCGAACTTGAGATTCTCAAGAACATGCTGGGACTTTTGAACGATGATCGTGGGATCCGAGTTCCCGTGTTTGCTTGCGTCTTGCGACCGGATTCCGCTTGAGAAACGCGGGAGTTGGATTCTCTCAGCCGCACCCTATCTTTGGACCGAAAATATTAGTTTGGGATTTGTAAGAATGGTTGCGGCGAATGAGCATCGAAGGAAACGTCACGAGTGAACGGTTGCATGCCGAGGCGGCCAAGTGTATGTTACCGGTCGGATGAGAAATGAAAACGGGAATCCCGGATAAACCTCCGGTGCCTGGCAGACTGGGTTCATTGGTTAGGGGCTGGCGCGGGTGCTGACTTGGGCCCACATCCACCTGATGCTCAATCATATCCCGGTAATCGGGATCGGGGTGGTGATCGCCTTTCTGCTGGCAGGCAGGGCGAGAGGAAGCCGGGAGCTGGAGTGGGTTAGCTTGCAGATGTTCGTCGCGCTGGCTCTGCTCACCATCCCGGTTTACTTCACCGGCAGCCCGGCGTCGCACCAGATGCGCGAGCTCCCAGGGGTCGCGCGCGAGACCATTCAGCGGCATTCCAGTGCAGCCGACTTTGCCTTCGCGACCGTGGAAGCACTCGGCGCGCTTTCGCTAGGTGCGCTCGTTAGGTTTCGGAGCCCGGCAGCGGTTCCCGCCCGACTCACCACTGCCTTGCTGGCGCTAGCCTTGACGGCGCTGGGATTGATGATCTGGACGGCCAATTTGGGAGGAAGGATACGGCACCCTGAGATCGGGGCCTCGAACACCGTGCCTCGTTACGGAACACTACTTCTGCCCATTGTGAAGGTTTTGCAAGAGACACCAAGCCATGTGCGGTTGCAAACTCTACACGAGGGATATTATTCGTAGGCCCGAAACCTCTTCCGTCATCCGCGTCAATCGCTAACTTCCCCTGCTGCTTCATATGCCTCGAAAGACGGAAACACGTTTAGCCAGAGCGTTACGGGCCGCTCACAGCGCCCAGCATCCTCAAAAATCCGGGATCGAATCAGAGCTGGGGAAAGCTCCGTCCGCCGTGAGGCTGCCATCGCCACAGCAAATACAATATCGCCTGAGCAGGTGCTGCTCCAGAAACAACCGGGGGAGCCGCGGCCGCGGAAGAATGGACCTCGACACGCTCGACAGGCACACGTTGCAAGGCCAGGACCAACACCTCCGCAGCGAGCTATGAAGGCGAGTAGACCATTTCCCCCAACGGGACACCGGGGTCGGAGCGAAACGCACGAAGAGAGAGGTCTACCCTCTCCAAATACCGCAAGAGCGCCACAGCCGCCCCGCTCCCGAATTCCCCCGGGAGGGAAGCGCGCTTCCGACAAAAGCACCCTTCCCCTCAGCACCGCGGAAGTCTTACAGCTATACTTGTTTCTTTGCACTTCGTAAGTCCAAGTTTATGAATGCGACTAAAATTCTGTGGCTCGCAGAGCCCAGCGATTGAGAAGCCAAATGCCCTATCAACCGATCGAAGACTACGGAATCATTGGCAACATGCGCACGGCGGCCCTAGTGGGCATGAATGGTTCGATCGATTGGTACTGCTCTCCCCACTTCGACTCCCCGAGTATCTTCGGCGCAATTCTGGACGATGAGAAAGGCGGCCGATTTCAGATCACGGCCGTCGCCGATCGCATGAAATACAGGCAGTTCTACTGGCCCTCTACTAACGTCCTCGTTACACGCTTCTTGCATGAAGCCGGCATCGCCGAGCTCGAAGATTTCATGCCCGCAGGCCTCCCTGCAGATTCGCCGTCGTGCCACCATGTCTATCGCCGGATCCGATGTATTAGGGGCACGGTGCGCATCTCGATCCTTTGCCGACCGGCCTTCGACTACGGGCGAAAGTCCCATGAGACCCAGATCGATGGTCATTGCACGAAGTTTCGTTCGGATAACGCAAGTTTCAGCCTTTGGTCGACTGTCCCGCTCCAGCATCAGGCCGATGGTGGCGTGACCGTTCAGTTCGTTCTCGAGGAAGGCAAGTCACAGATGTTCATTTTCCGGAATGACGGCGTGGATAGCCATGCCTCGAATCCCCTCTCCGAAAATGAAGCAGAGAAACTGCTGGAGCAGACTGTCAAGTTCTGGCAAAGTTGGCTTTCCGGCTGCACCTATCGCGGCCGTTGGCGCGAACGAGTCGAGAGATCGGCACTGGTGCTGAAGCTGCTGACCTTCGAGCCCTCCGGAGCCATTGTGGCTGCTCCCACAACCAGCCTCCCGGAGGTCATCGGCGGCACTCGCAATTGGGATTACCGCTACACCTGGACTCGCGATGCCGCCTTCACCGTGTACGCGTTCTTGCGACTCGGTTTCACGTCCGAGGCCGCCGGCTTCGTGAGCTGGCTGCAGAATTTTGTTGCCAAGCACCCGCACTCAGGAAAGCGACTCCCGACCGTCTTTACGATCTATGGCGATAGCCAACTACGTGAGGAAACGCTGGATCACTGGGAGGGCTATCGGAAGTCGGTGCCCGTGCACATCGGCAATGATGCTGTCGCGCAATACCAGAGTGACATTTATGGCGAACTTATGGATTCGCTCTACCTCTACAACAAGTACGTTGGCCCAATCTCCTATGAGTTCTGGGTCAAGATTCGCCATCGCCTCGACTGGCTGTGCGACAACTGGCAAAGACCTGACGCAGGCATTTGGGAGATGCGTAATCGCCAAGAGCAGTTTGTCTATTCCAAGCTCATGAACTGGGTCGCGCTCGATCGCGGCATTCGACTCGCCGACAAACGCTCCTTTCCGGGAAACCGCGAGAGGTGGATCCACGAACGCGATCGTATATATGAGGAGGTCATGACGCGCGGCTGGAACGACAAGCGCCAGGCGTTCACGCAGTACTACGGCAGCGATGATCTGGACGCATCGCTTCTCATCATGCCACTGGTTTTCTTCATGGCTCCCACCGACCCCCGAATGATCAGTACAATTAAGGCCATCCTCGAAGATCCCCGTAAAGGCGGACTCGTCAGCGATGGCCTTGTCTATCGCTACCCGCCTCAGCCTCGCATTGACGGTCTACCCGGCCAGGAAGGTACGTTCAACATGTGCTCCTTTTGGTTGGTAGAGGCTCTGACTCGCGCGGGTCAGACAAATCCGGAGTGGCTCGAAGAAGCAAGGCTCCTGTTTGAGCGCATGCTGGGGTATGCAAATCACCTGGGACTCTACGCCGAACAAATCAGCGCGCAAGGCGAAGCGCTGGGCAATTTCCCGCAAGCCTTTACCCACCTCGCCTTGATCAGCGCCGCGTTCAACCTGGATCGAACGCTCGGCGGTCGACGACGATAAAGTGCTGGACAGACGAACATGGGTCGGATGTGACAGTTCCGGTGGCGTACCAGCGGAGTCAGGCCCAACGTCAGCCGAAGATGGAAAAAACGTAGGGATAAGCGAGTAATGGTAGTAATGGCAATCAGGCTGCATATCCTGGTCAATAGATTGTTCGTGGTATGGATCTGTTGTAGGGCCCCATATAGCATTCACGATGAACGAATGCTACGGGGGATGAGCCATCCACGCGTACCAGGGTGCTGAGAAAGCGCGACACCGTGGGTTTGTCTTTGGGTGTTCCGCGAGCAAGATGAGAAACGAATTGCGTGATCGGACGAACGGCTTAGGAGGGACGATTCGGTCGCTGCTCGTTGTCTGCTTCCTGGCGGGCGTTGCCGCAGCTCCCGCCCGTGCCGATAGTATCGACGTGATTGGCTTTCTCCGCAGTCGCTACATCATAGCTTTCAGCAACGACTTTTCCGGCGGAGGTGGCCTCCCATTCACGGTTGAAGATGCCGCCGCCTCCACCGTACCAGAGTCAGGCAGACTGATTTTGCTCTGGCACTGGCATACTGGGTATTGCGGGAGCATGGCGATGGAACAGAATCGCGAGTCCTCCGTTTCGAACGCGTCGCCGACAATGACCAAGACGACGGTGGGACAACAGCACGAGCTACTTACGGAGACAATAAAAGTCGCTCAGGAGTTCAGCCTGAACTGGATTTCGATTAGTTGAGATCATGTTGTTCCTTGGCATCTCGGACATCGCACATGACACGGCCGCAGCCCTACTTGAGGACGCTCGTCCTGTCGCCGCCATCGAGGAGAACAAGCTGAGCCGCGCCTCGAAGACGGCGGGGATTCCACATATGGCGATCGAGAGCTGCCTGCGGCAGCAATGCGCTCAGACGTCGGACCTAACTCTAGTAGGGCTTGGGAGCCATCCCAAGAAAGCCTGGCTTCGCGAAGAAGATGGTCGGCTCAACGGCTTTGTCTCTTACGCAGAGAGCCGTTACCCGAACGCACCGGACGGCATCTTGTGGAAGTTGGACCAAGTGCGCGTGATGAGAAGCTCCTTGGGACCGGTTCGACTGCTTCATTTTGAGCATCACCTCGCCCACGCGGCTAGCGCCTTCTACCCCAGCGACTTCGATCGAGCCTTGGTACTCACGTTGGATCAATGCGGCGACATGTGGTCAGGTCTTCTTGCCCTTGGTGAGGGTACGGTCCTCAAGATACTTCGTCGTATGCGATTCCCGAATTCGCTAGGGTGGTTCTACTCGAGAGTGACAGAGCTCCTGGGGTTTCGTCCCGGGCGGGATGAACACAAGGTGCAATGGCTTAGCAAGGAGGGGACGCCCGACTTCCTGGCCGTTTTTCGCAAGCTTTTCTCGAAAGACTCGGCAGGCCTTCCCAGGCTAGAGTTACGGCATTTCGTAAGCGATCAGACGGGTCGGTTCACTTTTTCGCCGGAGCTCTACCGCGAACTGCAGATCCCTCGCTCGACGCTGCTGAAGGAGAACCCCTTGGGAGCGTGCATTGCGCGAAGTGCCCAGGAGTTTCTCGAGGAGACGGTGATCGAGCTCGCAGAAACCTACAGAGAAAAGACTCGCGTGGAGTACTTGTGCCTCGCGGGAGGGGTCTTTCTCAATGTGCTCCTTGTACGCGCTCTCGAAAGCCGCGCCGGGTTCTCCCGGATCTTTGTCCAACCCGTGTCCGGCAACGCCGGCTCCGCGCTCGGCGCGGCTTACCTAGCTCAAGAAAGCCTGAAAGGACCCATCGTGCGTGTACCCTTGTCTCACCTCTATCTCGGTCCCGAGTTCGAGGACAATGAGCTGAAAGCTGTACTGGACAATTGCAAGATCATTTACCGCTACCTGGGAAGTGACAAACAATTGGTAGAGGAGACGGTCAATTTGCTCCGGCGGGACAAAATCGTAGCGTGGTGTCAGGGGAAAGTGGAATTTGGTCATCGCGCCCTGGGAAACCGGAGCATCCTCGCCTCACCCTTCTCGCCGTATGTGGCGGAGAATCTAAATCGGTACCTGAAGCGCCGAGAACAGTTCCACCCTTTCGCCCTTTCTGTTCCGACCGAGAGAGCCTCTGATTTTTTTGACTGCTCGCCTAATTGCCGTTTCATGGCCTCCGTGGGCACCTTAAAGGAGCCAGCCCCGGAGCTCGAACGGTTTGCATTTAACAACCGGACAGTCAGGGTGCACTTAGTAGAAAAGCACGTCAATCCGCGCTTCTGGAGCCTACTGGGAAGGTTTGGCGAGGTGGCCTCGGGCCCCGTCCTGGTCAACACGTCATTCAATCTGTTTGGTGAGCCCATGGTTTGTGATCCGCGTGAAGCCATCCGCAGTTTCTATTGCTCTGGTATAGACTCGTTAGTAATGGGAAACTTCTTGGTGACCAAGCAATAGAGGCACGGGCGGGACCGGCGAGAACGAACCGCTTGGCTCAGCTCCAGCGAGCGTGGAACAGGCTTTTCTCCTCTTGGCAATCGCAACCGTAGTGTTAGTCGTAGAGACTAACCGCTGGGTAAGAATATTTTTGGGCATCTTGGATATGCGATGCTCAATCTCCTGCATTCTATATCCAGTGGACATCGAACGGACCGTTCCATACCAATTTCGCGGCTGGACGCAATGATATGTCGCTCTTTCTAGCGGCCACAAATAACCCTAGGATTCGTCGGATGCTTGCTGTGGGGTTTTGTCTCCGATTCCGCCGCATGGTTCCGAAATGAGAAGAGATTATTTTGCGGACGGGTCAGCCTGCATCATGCCAAAGATGTGGCCTTCGGTGTCCTTACAGTAGGCTGGCCAGCAGACCCCTGGAACGGGCATCTTCGGCAACGCGATCGCACTGCCGTTAGACAGAACATATCTGGATGCGCGAACCAAAGGTATAAGTTTTTCTCAAGACCTTGCTGCTAGATGGGAACCAATACGGCCGCAGAGTTCGCGCCTCTGGCGACTTCTGGGCTAAGATTGAATCGAGGTGCCAGCGATGATGGTCAGGCGGCGCGGCGGAGGCAGGACGTGGTTCGCGAGAGTTTGCGCACTCGTGTTAGGGCTTCTTCTATTTCTTGGCTGGCCAGCCCAGGCCGAAGCCTACGCCGTCCTTTCGCATGAAGCCATCATTGACAGCGTGTGGGACGCCAACATACGCCCGTTACTTTTGAAGCGTTTCCCCCAAGCCACTGGTGAAGAACTCAAACAAGCCCACGGGTTTGCATACGGCGGTGCGATTATCCAGGACATGGGTTATTACCCGCATGGGAGTCATTTTTTCAGCGACTTGGCGCACTATGTACGGAGCGGAGACTTTATCCTGGCTCTGGTGCGCGATTCCAAAGACCTTGACGGCTACGCTTTTGCGCTCGGCGCGCTCGCTCACTACGCCGCGGACAACGACGGCCACCGCATCGCCACCAACCGCGCGGTCCCCCTTCTGTATCCCAAATTGAAAAAGAAATACGGCGATTCGGTTACGTATGAACAAGACCCCCTGGCGCACGTAAAAACGGAATTTGGATTCGACATTCTAGAAGTAGCGCACGGACGTTACGCCCCGGATAGTTACCACGATTTCATCGGCTTTGGGGTTTCAGTTCCTCTGTTGGAGCAAGCCTTTCAGGAGACTTACGGCTTGGAACTCAAGAGCGTTCTCGCTGACGAAGACAAGGTGCTCGGTTCTTACCGTCATGACGTCAGCCAGCTTCTCCCCAAAGCGACGCGCATTGCCTGGGCTCTGAAGAAAGACGAGATCATGAAGGACCAGCCTGGCATGACAAAAAAGAAGTTTCTCTACAATCTGTCGCGCGCGAGTTATCAAAAGAGTTGGGGAAAGAAATTTCAGCCGCCGACTCTTGGTGAAAGATTTCTCGCCTTTCTTACGAGGATTATCCCGAAGATCGGCCCGCTAAAAGTGCTACAGCTCCGCACACCCACGCCCGAGACGGAACGCATGTTCGAAGCCAGCTTCAACGCGACCCTGGATCGCTACCGGAAGCTGCTAGCGCAGGTAGGCACCTGCCAGCCGAACCTGCCCAACGACAATTTTGACACCGGTGAAACGACCGGGCCTGGAAAATATCGACTCAACGACGAGACCCACGCAAAGCTGCTCAACGCGCTCGCGAAGCAGAACTTTACTAGTCTTTCGCCGGACGTTCGGGCCGAACTCCTGGAATTCTATGGGCATCCGGATGCTCCCTATACGACCAAGAGCAAGCCAAAAGAGTGGGCGAAAGTTCAGGCCCAACTTGAACAGTTGAAGATGGCAGCTCCGCCGGTGGTTGCCGGCAATGCGGACGATCGTTCTCTATCAGGCCGCTGTTCCGAGTAACTTTCTTTTGTCTTTCCACCAAACCTAGTTTTCTAACGTAAGTGTGGGCTCACTGCGAATTTGAAGGCGGCTTCTGAAGACATCCTTTGCGTTTTGAGTTCATTCAGAATCGTCGCATGGAACAGATTTGTCGATGCTGCGGCGACGCCGTTCGTCCTGGCATGGTGAGATATCGAGCAGAGCGATCTCCGGTCTAATTCCTTTGCTCGTTAAGCTAAATGCTTACTATGCCGGACGCAGCCCAAGGAACCCACGGTCGTTTCCGTATCTGCGCACTATCACTGTCGCGATCGAAAACGCCCCGGCGGCGTGTCCGGACGGGAGCTGTTGTGCTTTCCAAAGACGGCCACGCTGGTCCGGAAGAAGGTGTCGGAATATTCGCTGTTGGGCGGTATCGTAGCGCATGGACTCCACGACTCATGACCTATCCCATCTCTTAATCGAGCTGGGTCTTGTCGTCATTGGCCTTGCCATTCTGGCGCGCATCGCGAGTCGTTGGGGCTTCTCTGCCATCCCCCTCTACCTGCTTGCTGGTCTCGCTTTTGGCAACGGAGGACTGGCGCCACTGAAGGTCAGTGCAGGCTTTATCCATATCGGTGCCGAGATCGGCGTGCTCTTGCTTCTATTTATGTTAGGGGTTGAGTACACCGGAAGAGAGCTGGTGGAGAACCTCCGGGGTGGATTCCCCGCGGCCGTCGTGGATCTGGCGCTGAACTTCACCCCTGGCGTCATCGCGGGACTCCTTCTACGGTGGCAAGCGCTGGCTGCGGTCCTGTTGGGCGGCGTGACTTACGTCTCTTCATCAGGTGTGATTGCTAAAGTGCTGGCTGATCTCCGACGACTTGAAAACCCTGAGACTCCGGCAGTGCTCTCCACTTTGGTGCTGGAAGATCTAGCGATGGCGGTCTATCTGCCTCTCGTTGCAGTGCTCCTGGCGGGCGGAGGGCCGGCAAAGATAGCCCTGTCGGTTTCCATGGCGATCGCCCTGGTCTTTGTGGTGCTCCTCGTGGCTGTCCGGTACGGCCAGCCACTGAGCCGGTTTGTAGCTCACGAGTCAGATGAGATCGTGCTCCTAACAACGTTTGGCGCTGTCCTTCTTGTTTCCGGTGTTGCACAGCGGCTCCAAGTGTCGGCCGGGATTGGTGCATTTCTCGTTGGCATCGCCGTGTCGGGCCCGATGGCCAAGCAAACACATCGGCTTCTCGCCCCCCTTCGCGACCTGTTCGCCGCGACGTTCTTTTTCTTTTTTGGGCTTCAGATCGATCCGGCAACCCTGGCTCCGGCGCTGCTGTCCGCTGTCTTGCTGGGTATTGTCACCGCGGTGACAAAAGTGCTGGCGGGTTACTGGGCAGCTCGACGGAGCGGGGTGGACCAGCGAGGACGCCTGCGGGCGGGTATGGCCTTGGTGGCACGCGGGGAGTTCTCGATTGTGATTGCCGGCTTGGGTGCTGGCCTTGAGCCACAACTCGGACCACTTGCAGCTGCCTATGTGCTCTTTCTGGCGGTGCTCGGTCCCATTCTTGCACGTGCGGCTAAATAGGATTCATCATAACAAGTCGGGTCACCAGAATCATGCAGAAGTGCCGCTCGCCCCCGGCACTTCCCGGTCGTCTGTCGCCAACCGGAAACTAAGGGTGGGTGCCTGTGACCACCGTCTGTTACCATTCTCGTGGATGGCCGAAGGAAGAAGGACGCGACGGCCTGCTGGTGATTATCTTCGCATCGTCGAAGTAGCTATTTAGATCACCGCTCTCGCAACAATTGCCAGCGCTGTCTGATTGCTTTGGGACGGCCTCGCCAACTGGACCATCGCAACCGAGACGCTGCGCGTCCTGGACCAGTTATTGGTCGTATTGATGCTGGTCGAGATTTTGCATACCCTGCGGATCGCCATCCGCTCGCACATTCTGCTAGCTGCCGAGCCGTTCCTTGTCGTCGGCGTGATCGCCTCGATCCGCCGCATCTTGATCATCAGCTTGCAAATGGCTGCGTTGACCAAAGAAGGAGAGTGGTCGGGCGACGGCGCTTCCATCTTTCATGCGTCCATGGTCGAGCTCAGCTTGCTCGTGGTTCTCATCCTTGTTTTGGTCGTTTCCATCACACTCCTACGGCGCTACGCCACAGACCCGAAAGGACTCAACGAGAGCATGAGCTAGCGATTCGCGGCAGAATCCGGCTATCGATTGTTGTGCTGCTTGCTCCTGGAAGTGGCCGTAAGTTGGCAGTGCGGCTGCCAAATCTCGAGGTTGTGTGGGCAGCCTCGGTCAGCTTCTGCCCGACCTGAAACACAGGGTAGTTCCTTGCCGCATGTTACGCGGATCCTCAGCGAAATGAGCCCAAAGCCTGAGTCGCCGGCGTGAAACTCGAAGTAGTCACCGGGATGTCTGAAGCGGGCTGTACTTCAAAACAGTATTCAACGCCGTCGGCTTGGTGCTGCGTTTTTGTGCACGTAAGACAAAGGTCAAGTTCCGGAGAGTAGTTGATGTGAAGCTGCGGCCCACTTAGACGTGTCATCGATGCCCGCTCCGCGTGGCTTATCAGTGCTGGCCGCTCTTCGATTGGCTACGACACGGAAAAGTGATTGGCTCTAGCTCGTTATTTTACAGGGTCCAGGCTTTGAGCTGCTCGTCGGGGCGAGGCCAAACGTCCGAGAGGTCGATGAGCCCTTGGCGACCTCGCTTGCATCCTATGGACAGGGGTGCTTATGCCTGTTATCCGTGCCTGCAGCCACTGCGGACAGAAGAACCGCATTTCAGCCAAATATCTTGCCAGTGCCGGTCGTTGCGGAGTTTGTAAATCGCCCCTGCCACCGATCGCCGAACCTCTAGCCGTCGACGATGCGTTATTCGATGAAGTCGTCCAACATGTCCCCGTTCCCGTGCTCGTGGACTTTTGGGCGGAGTGGTGCGGGCCGTGTCGCGCTGCTGCTCCTGAAGTCGCACGCACCGCTGCCGACATGGCGGGCAAGGCTGTGGTGCTAAAAGTCGATACCGAAAGATACCCTCAACTGGCTGCGCGCTTCAATGTTCGTGGCATACCCAACTTCATCGTGCTCTCCAGCGGCCGCCTGCTATTGCAGCAGGCCGGCTTGGTAAACCACGAGCAAATGGAGCAATGGCTCAGGTCCGCAACTCCTGTTTCAGCCTGAGAGCTGGCTTTGTTGTGATACAGCGGGCACTGCCGCGACTTAACCGTCGATTGGTGTGCATTACACGGACTAAGAGCGGCTTTTATGCCGGGGCCAGCCTGAAAACCCGCAGAAACCTCTGGAAATTGCGGTTTCTGCGACTCTTGTTTGCCCGATGAGTTTGAAGCCTTTTCGCAGACGTGTTTGGATTTGACCTGCACCCTGCCGTCCAGCCTCAGTCGCTGAAGAGACAGTGAAGCTAGAACCACTATGCCGCGGACTTGTCGAAGTGCACCGCGCAGCAGAGATTGCCTTCTGTGTCGAGGAACTTGATGATCCAGCCGACGTGAGGTATGGCGGTCCTCTTCATGAGGATTTGGCCGCCGGCGGTCTCGACAGCGCGCGCGGTTGCTTCGACGTCATCGACATTGATCGAACATTCGAAGCCTAGAATATCCTTTTGGGCAGCGTTGTACGTACGGCTTTGGATAGCGCCGAGCGCGTTGTCGTCCGGACCTTTGATCTGGAAGAAGTCTTGGATCCCCGGAAGAGTCCCGAACTTCCAGTCAAAGACACTTTCGTAGAACTTCTTTGCGCGCTTAACATCGCCCGCGTGAATTGCGAAATGAGCTAAGGTGTTCATTGTCTCCGTGAGATCTGGTCCACGGGTCGAAGGCCCTAATACGGAATCTCCGATTTGGACTGTTGGCTTGTGCATCGTACGCTTCTCCCACCCTGGACACAACGAATTTGTCGCCACAATCGCCACAAGCGCTTCGTTTAAAGGCTACTTCCCCGAAGCTCCTTCAATGAAGATCCTTCAACCTCAGAGTGCGAAAATGACGTCGTGTCCATTGATTATTGGCGGGAACATTGATGCGCCGTCAACTGGCGTCTTCTCGATTTAATCTCTCTGACCCCTCAATAACCGCGGTCACGCCGGATCTTAAACCGCCGATTGTTGTGCATGACACGGCCCGAGAGTGACTTTTACGGTGGGAGCAGCCTGAAACTTGTAGAAACCCGGAAATGATGGTTTATTCGGTCTTTTTTGCCCGATGAATTTGGAACCTTTTCACAGTTCCACTCCCTGTCTTCTTGGTCCATTTGCACGGCCTTCTCGCGCGCATTCCGCATGGAGTGTTGGCGGGGGCAAGTCTTGCGGTCTGCTCGCACGGAGATGACTGGGGAGAGTCGCGCCTCTCTAACCAGCTCCTTCATTGTTAGTCTCGACCGTTAAGGTTGGCGGTCCTACGGTTCGGATGCCTTGCGTTGGCTGAGAAGCAACGGAGGCGGCTCCGGCACCGGTGCCCGTACAAATCATCACTGCTACAGAGATGTTTATTTCCAACCCCGGAGGAGAAAGTGTCCTCTTTCCTGCCGTCTTTGGTGGAGGATCCGATCGAGTTTACCCAACGCGGCTTTTTAGCGCTGAGGAATTGGTCCTAGAAGCCGTCGGGCTCTCATGATTGCGCCCGAATCCTAGTCCCGCGCATTCCCTCTTCGTGTCCTCGATGCTCTCGGTGTCCTCTGTGTTGAGTTCCCGAACGATGCTGCGCCCGTGCGATTCTGTGCTCGGAAGCTCCTCTGGGTTAAACCGATTTAACATTTGACAAATCAACATCGCCGCGGTAGGAAGTACCTCACGTGTACAGCCGTCTGACTGTCGGGTTTCACATTCCTCAAGCCATAGGGCTGTATTTTTATTCGAGCGTCAAGTCGTCCACCGTTGTACACCCGGCTAAGAAAGAAGGAACAGCACATGGATTCCACCCACAGCGAAGGGAAAGGTCGAGGCGGAGGAGTGCGTCAAATCTGGGGAGTTATAGCCGTCCTGTGCACGCTGCTTATCCTCACTGCCAAGGGAGCCAGAGCGGAGAGCGCCTTCGTGCGCGTCAACCAGCTTGGCTATGAAACGGAAGCGGACAGCCGCGCTTACTTGATGGCGCCGGGATCCGAAAGCGGCGCCGTCTTTCAAGTCCTCAATTCGAAGGGACTGGCGGTATTTTCGAGCCCCATTGGAGCAAACCTCGGCGCCTGGGGTGCGTATACCATCTACGCTCTCGACTTCAGGCTTAGCGATGTCGGCACCTTCAGAATTGATGTCGACGGGGCGTTCCCTGCAAGCTCTCCCCACTTCCAGGTTGGCCCGCCCAAGAGGCTCTATTCGCAAGGCATTGCGAACGCGCTCCACTTTTACGTTAACGAGCGCGACGGCGCACAGTTTATCAAGACGCCGCTGCGGGCTGCTCCAGCTCACCTTCACGATGCAACTGCCACCGTCTTCGACTCGCCGCAATTCGACAGCCAGGATCTTATCCTTGGTGATCTGAAGCCGGTGGGAGGTGTTATTGACGCGTCGGGTGGGTGGTGGGACGCGGGAGATTATCTAAAGTTCGTCGAAACTCATAGCTATACGGTCGCGCTCATGCTCATCGGCGTCCGCGATTTTCCCAATCAAATGGGTGCTGCGGCGGGGGCGGCGGACTTCACAAACGAAGCGAAGTTCGGTCTCGATTGGCTTCAGAAGATGTGGGATGAAGACACGCGTACCCTCTATTACCAGGTCGGGATCGGAACGGACTTTCTGAACAACCAGAATCTGCTGAGTGATCACGATCTTTGGCGCCTGCCGCAAGCCGACGATTCGCTCGGCGGGACAGATCCCACGCTTCGCTATGTGCGCCATCGCCCCGTATTTATCGCCGGAAAACCCGGGTCCAAGGTCAGCCCGAATCTTGCGGGGCGCCTGGCAGCAGCGTTCGCCGAATGCTCGCAGGTTTTCCGCGAGACCCAACCCGACTTTGCGAACGACTGCCTCATCTCCGCCGAAGACGTCTTCGAACTGGCCGATACCTCGCCAAATGGCAATTTGCTGACCACGGCGCCCTTTGACTTTTATGGCGAAACGGAATGGCGCGATGACATGGAACTTGGCGCAACGGAGCTGTATTTCGCGCTCGCCACGGCCGATAGGCCGCTGCCTTGGGCGCTGCTGCACACAGACGCGGCCTTCTACCTGCACGCGGCCGCACACTGGGCCCACGCGTACATCACAGGTCCCAATGACGCCGCGGACACCCTCAACTTATACGACGTCAGTGGGCTCGCACATTTTGAACTATTCCGCGCCATTGCGGCCGCGGGCCATCCCCAGGATCTCGAAGTCTCGCAGGCCGGCCTTCTCGCCGACTTGCGCAAGCAGTTGCAGAGCGCCATCGCACAGGGGAATTCCGATCCTTTCGGCTTCGGATTTCCCTGGTCCGTGTTTGACACCGCCACGCACGGCGCGGGCCTTTCCGTAGTGGCGCGCGAATATGCTCTGTTGACCCGATCGAAAAATTTCGACGAGCTTTCGCGCCGCTGGGCGGGAAACATCCTCGGCGCAAATGCGTGGGGCAGTTCATTCATCGTGGGCGATGGCGAGGTTTCTCCGAACTGCATGCAGCATCAGGTGGCAAACATAATCGGCTCGCTCAACGGCAAACCCCCTATCTTGAGCGGTGCGTTGGTGGAAGGCCCCAATTCCTTTGCTGCCACGGGCTTCGTCGGCGGCATGCGCGCTTGTCCTCCGGACGGAGGCGACCGCTTTGCCCCATTCAATGGCAACGGGGCTGTCTTCAAAGACCAGCAGGAAGCCTTCAGCAACGTTGAGCCGGCCATCGATCTTACGGCAGCATCCTTCCTGATGTTCGCGTGGCGAATCGCAGGCGCGCCCGCCAAGTTGCTGCCGGGCGACGACATCTCTCCCTCCTTGGATCAGGCCATCGTTTATGTGCCCAACCCCCAATGGCCGCCGCGCAGAACTCGCGCCAGACGTCAGGGGAGCCGAATCACTTCCCCGTGATTCCGCATTGATCGAGAAGACGCGAGCGTCCTACTGTTTTTTGTGGACCCTCGATAGTGTACAAGGGTCCGCCGCCGGGCGACTTCGTTGTGCGCTGGGCATGATCAGCAGCCAGGGGGGAATCCTCTCCCAACCGATGGAGGTGAAGGGTTAGTGACGACGCAAGGGATATCGCGGCGAGGTCTGCCGGGAAGCGTCGAGCCAACGTGCGAGTCGATGGACAAAAACCGGCTATAAAGGCGTGAGCGGCTCGCAGCCATATGTAGGTCGGCGGCGACCAGGATCTCGGCCTCCGGGCAGATTCTCTGGTCGAATCAACATTTACTGAAGCCCTTGACGCCGACAATCGCGCCGTCTTGCTTGTGGATAAGATTTTGGCGAAGGATGGGGCTCTGGTTTCGATAGAACTCTTTCGTTCCTGTTGTAGTAGAAATTTAGTTCTTCTCCGGGAAAATCCACAATGAGTCGCTGCCCGAAATCCGACCTTTCTAAATCGTACAGGAAGCAACTCGCTGCTTTGCTTGAGCGATTCACGCAAACCGATTGGTCTCGCCTGTTACCGGATCTGACCCTGTAACTCGTTGCCTTTCAGCGGCCGATTGAGCTGGTTTCGCGGCGGCCAAGTCATCAGTTTTTTGTGGCCCGCGAACACACTTGTCAGCATATAGGTAGAACGGTCCGCAGGAACGACTCTGCTCAGATCACGCCCCGTCCTTTAAACAGGTGCAAAACAAACAAAACCACGGCGCTGACAAGGAGCAGGTGGATGGCGCCAGCGGTGACATGAAAAATCAGAAAGCCAAGTAACCACAGAACAAGCAAGACTCCTGCGATGACACCGAGCATAGGATCTCCTTGGACGGAGCTGCTACTCATCATCTTGAGCTGTCGGTCGCCGTGGCTCCTCGCGATCTGCCCCGTTCCGGTAGGACGAGGCAAGCCGCGAGCGCGCAGCCCATCGTGCTCGCCGTCGCGCATGTCTTGTAGATGAGAGCGATTCTGCTCGTCTTACCGAGTGGGCTTGATCGCAGGAGTCTTACAATAGTCTTTCGCCCAGGAAGTTTGAATCAATGCGCGAAGCGACCCAAGCGGTTGCCCAAGGCGGGTCCTTTTCGTTCCGGGAGTCTACTACATCCCTGCGGCCTACTGATTCCCTGCATCCACGTAGTTTGCGAATCCAGCTCACCTCTAGCCCTGTTGGGCAACAAGCTGCGACAGGATGTGCCTAGCCTGTTCGATTTCGTCCCCATTTATCGTGTGCGGCATACCCGGATAGCGTCGCAGGGAAACGATTGCGCCAAGCGTTCGGAGAACCGACGCTGTTTCCTCGACCCGTTCCCAGGGGACGTGAGGATCGGGATCGCCCGAGCCGAGAAAGGCGAGAGTACCAGAGAGACTGCCAGGATAGTCAAATCTGGTTCCGGGCGGCCCGATCAGCCCGCCAGTAAACGCGACGAGCCCG
>Ga0209526_10000701_pt1 | contig 21954 bp, 20 predicted proteins | sample JacPinW_OM2H0_M1_FD_188566 | JGI IMG/M metagenome (GOLD analysis project Ga0209526, IMG submission 188566) | Forest soil microbial communities from Algoma, Ontario, Canada - Jack Pine, Ontario site 1_JW_OM2H0_M1 (SPAdes) (version 2) | ecosystem: Environmental > Terrestrial > Soil > Boreal... | reverse complement strand
CGCGAAGTTCTTTTAGCGCGCGCGAACAAACTAGGCTGTCCAATCATCGAAACGCCTCTGGCCTATCGCATAGACGACGAAACGCTAGAAGATGGCTGCGTCCGCGCACGGATCACGGAGGTCTCTTCCGGCTGGTCCGCACGGCTCGCTCCGCAGTTGGCCGGGCGTTTCCAATTGCAAAACGCGGTCAACGCTGTCGCCGCAGCCCGCACCCTGTCCGTACGCGGCTATCGCATCCCCGGGAACGCGATCGAACAAGGCATAGCGGCAGCCGTTTGGCCGGGACGCCTCGAAAAACTGCAATCGCGGCCTGACATCTACGCCGACGGCGCCCACAATCCCGGCGCCGCGCGCGAGCTGGCTGCCTTCTGGGAAGAGAACTTTGCAGGCCGCAAAATTTTCCTCCTTTACGGTGCGCTGCGTGATAAAGCCGTCGACGAAATCGCCGGCGTCCTGTTCCCGCACGCAGCCGAAGTTGTTTTCACCGAGGCGCGCACCTCGCGCGCCATTTCCGCTTCGCAGTTAAGCGAAATCGCGGCACACCACGCCATCCACAGCTCCGTTATCCGCGATGCAGAGCAAGCGCTCGACTATCTCTTGTCCAAAGCAGCACCCCAAGACGCAATTTTCGTCACAGGCTCTCTCTACCTAGTCGGGCAACTCCGCCATTATTGGAAACAGCGCGCGCAGGTCGCGGCGCGCTGAAAAACACCGTAAAATGTCCGCCTCTGTTCGGCGAAAGCGAGAATGGCGAAAGAATCTAATTCGGCAGGGAAGCTTCCTTTGGTGGGAATCATCATGGGCTCTTCCTCGGATTGGGAAACGCTGGAGCACGCTGCAAAGACGCTGCAAGAGCTCGGTGTTCCACATGAAACACGCGTCGTCTCAGCCCACCGCACGCCCGACCTTCTTTTCGAGTACGCCGCTTCTGCCGAAAAGCGCGGAATCGAAGTGATTATCGCGGGTGCTGGCGGCGCGGCGCATCTGCCCGGGATGACAGCGTCGAAGACGGTGTTGCCGGTGCTAGGCGTCCCCGTTGAATCGAAGGCGCTAAAAGGTCTGGATTCACTGCTTTCCATGGCGCAGATGCCCGGCGGCATTCCCGTGGGCACGCTGGCGATCGGCAAAGCTGGCGCCATTAACGCTGCATTGCTCGCGGCAGCCATTCTTGGCGCGAAACATCCTGAAGTGCGAGAAGCGTACCGAAAATTCCGCCATGCGCAGACGGAGCGCGTCCTCGCAAACCCAGATCCGAAAGCTGCAGCTCGTGAGCTGGGAATCGCGACGACGTCCGCGGTAGCGAAAAAAGGAAAGCGGGCGTGACTATCGGGATCCTCGGCGGCGGGCAGCTCGGCTACATGCTGGCGCTCGCAGGTTATCCGCTAGGTCTCCACTTCCGCTTTCTCGATCCTTCGCCGGAGGCTCCGGTCGGACGCATTGCCTCCCGCATCACCGCGCAATACGATGACCGCTCTGCGCTAAAAAAGTTTGCCGCTGGGCTCGAGCTGGTCACCTATGAGTTTGAGAACGTGCCCGTCGAAGCGGCCCGGTTTCTTGCTGAGCATGTGCCAGTCCTACCGCCTCCCGCCGCGCTCGAGGCCGCGCAGGATCGCCTGAACGAAAAGCGCCTCTTTCAGAAATTGGGCATCGCCACGACGGAATTCGCTACAGTCACCGACCAAGAATCGCTCGATAGCGCAATCAAGCAAATCGGTCTGCCCGCGATACTGAAAACCTGCCGCATGGGCTATGACGGCAAGGGGCAATGGATTTTGCGCAGTCCTGAAGATGTCGCCAGAGCCAAAAGCGAATTACCAGTGGCAAATGCCTCGGCGGAAAAGCGCGCCGGTGGCGAAAAGGCCGAGCAAAATGCGCCATTTTTGCTCGAAAGCCTCGTTGCGTTCACGCGAGAACTCAGCGTTCTGGCCGTGCGCGGGCGCACGGGCGAAACGGCCTTTTACCCGCTAGTCGAAAACCACCATCGCGGGGGAATCCTGCGCTTGTCCCTGGCGCCGGCGCCGCAGCTCGATCGCGCAGTTCAGCAGGCTGCCGAAGATGCGGCGCGTCGCGTATTCGACACTTTGCAATATGTCGGAGTGCTGGCCATTGAATTTTTCGAGCACCAGGGGCGCTTGCTAGCCAATGAAATGGCTCCCCGCGTCCATAACTCGGGTCACTGGACCATCGAGGGCGCGGTCACCAGCCAATTCGAGAATCATTTGCGCGCCGTGGTCGGTCTTCCCTTGGGCTCGACCAGTGCTATCGGCTGCTCCGCCATGCTCAACCTGATCGGCGACGTCCCCGACCCTGCGGAAGTTCTCGGGGTGCGCGACGCCCACCTACATCTCTACGGCAAATCCGCGCGCGCTGGCCGCAAGCTCGGCCACGTCACGCTGCGCGCCTCCTCTCCAGAGCAGCTCGCTTCTCGGCTCGGCGAGCTTCCCGGCTACTTCCATCGCCCTGAATTCGGCCTCGATGCAGTTCTGTGGCATTCCGCATCAGCCCGCCGCTGAAGATTCGGGCGTTTAGCTCCTGACCGGGCCCACAAGGAAGGTACCTGCAAACCCCCGGGTATTTGTATGTGGAGTATTAGAAATGCGCCCTGTATGCTTTTCGGAGTATAAGCGAGGTGTTCGCATTGCTTGCGTATGCTGCCATCCTTCTGCTTCTTGCGACTCCTGTCTCGACAGTTGCATGTTCACTTGCTGGCTGCAGTGATAGGGGATTTGAATTGCGGCGAAATTTCAGCGTGATGGTCACTCATCAAGGCAAACCCCTTCCCGGAGCGAGTGTCCAAATTACTGGCAATTCCGAAGGGTCCAGCCATCAATCGTTCTCAGGGCTAACGAGCAGCGATGGAACGGCGGATTTCGCAAACCTTCCGCCGGGGGACTATTGGATAAAGGCGGACCTACTTGGAATCGAAGCAGGGTATGAATGCTTCCACATCAATTCGTCTGCGTCGAGAAAGGCGAAAAAGAGAAGACGTTACGAGTGGGGTGATGATGCGTTGGCCGCTACCCAGGCGGTCGGACGATTGGTCGACTCGCAGCCGGGGAAAGGAGGCAATCCGTTGCAGAACCTTTTGCATCGCGTCGATGTACCGATAGCAGAAGCGCACATGGAATTGCGCCAACCGGTCACGGGTAGAGTCTCCACAACTGTATCGGACGCAAACGGCCATTTCGCATTTGACCGCGTACCTATTGGAACCTATGTTCTTCACATTGACGCAGGAACAGCTCCCGGGAACCGGCCATTTGATGCAACCGACCTACTGGTCCGGTTGAGTAACACCGCCAAACGAAGCACGCTGCTGTTATCGCGGAGGGAGCCGGGAGGAGGAAGCTGCGGCGGTACATCTCTGGAAATCGAGAACGCTCCGAACCACTAGGTGCCTGATTAAACGGGCTCACGGGAAACTGACCCAGTATCAAAGCCCCGAGTCGTGTTGCCGCTTCTCCTTCGCGAATGCTACGATTCAAGGTTCTATGTCCCCCGCAATCACATCCGGACGTGGCTCGTTTGGCCCACGAGTGGGCATCCCCTGGCGCACCTCCCAGGAAGAAGCCGAGGGGAACCTTCCAAAAATCAAGAATTACGAGGATGCGGTCCGCCGGGCAGGTGGAGAGCCGGTAGTGCTATCGCTATCGGACCCGCTGGCGCTTGACCGCACCCTGCCAGAGCTGGACGCTTTCGTGCTGCCCGGCAGCCCCGCCGACGTGGAGCCGGCGGAATATGGAGCCGTAAACCAGGGCCTCTCGGCCCCGGCGGACTTGGCTCGGGAGGCCGCTGACCGCGCCATCCTGAAACATGCCTTTGCCGAGCACAAGCCCGTCCTGGCCATCTGCTACGGTTGCCAGCTCCTGAACGTCTACTTGGGTGGCACGTTGATCCAAGACTTGCGAGCAGAGACTGGCACAAGCGTGCCGCACCGAAAAAAGGACCTTGTGCCGGAGCCAAAAGACGATCCGCGCCACACCACGACGTTTGAGCAGGGCAGCCAGCTTGCCGCAATCACTGGCGGCGCACGCGGCGAGGTCAATAGCTCTCATCATCAAGCCGTCGCAATTCCGGGCAAGAGCCTGCGCGTCACCGCGCATGCCGAGGATGGCACCGTGGAAGGCATCGAGTGGACGGGCGACGCCAACTGGGTGGTTGGCGTGCAATGGCACCCGGAGCGGATGTTTGGTGATGCTGCCGCGGAGCGCCTATTCAGCGATTTTGTCTCCGCCGGTCGCAAAGTTCGTCAGTCCGTGGGGAAAAACGTTTGAACCGCCTTCGCTGTCCTTTTGTTTCTTGAGTTTCGTACTTTTGGGGGAATGATGATTTCACTGGCTGGCAAGGCGGCGCTCATTACCGGAGGTTCGCGGGGAATTGGCGCTGCGGCCGTCAAGCTGCTCGCGCAGGCCGGCGCGGACGTGGTTTTCAACTACAACAAAGCCAAAGACGCTGCGGACCAGATACAGCAGGAAGCAGGCAAGCACGGCACGCGCGTCGAAGCATTCAAAGCGGACGTGGGACGCCACGCGGATAACAAAAAACTTGTCGAGTTTGCAATTTCGCGCCTGGGCCGTCTCGATATCCTGGTGGCCAATGCCGGCGTCTGGAATCTGGAAGATCTGCCCGTTGAGAAAATGACCGAGAAGCAGTGGGACGAAATGATCCGCGTGAATCTGAAAAGCGTCTACTCCATCATTCATTTTTCCGTGCCGCAGATGATCAAACAAAAATCCGGCAAGATTATTCCGATCAGCTCGACCGCCGGGCAGCGCGGCGAATCCTTTCACACGCACTATGGCGCCTCGAAGGGCGGCATCATCAGTTTCGCGAAGGGGCTCGCCACGGAACTCGCGCGGCACAATATCCTGGTGAACTGCGTCGCGCCCGGCTGGGTAGCGACGGACATGTCCAACCCGGTAATCAGCTCCAAGACCGGCGGTAAAGCCATTGCTGCCTCGATTCCCTTGCGACGTGCGGGCACAGCTGAGGAAATTGCCGGACCGATTCTGTTCCTCGCATCGGATCTGGCCAACTTCATGACCGGCGAAATCATCAATGTAAACGGAGGGGCGGTGCTGTGCGGTTGAGGTTTGCCAATTCGGTTTGTGGAATTCTGGCGCTCGCAGCGCTTTTAACGGCGCAGCCTGCGCCGATTCGCGGTCAAAACCCGGACAACATGATGCCGGAGGAGCGTACCGCCAAGGGCAAAGAGGTTCTGAACCAGTTGATCACCGCGCTCGGTGGCCCCACCTATCTCGACATTCGCGAGAGCAATTGCGAAGGACGCCTTGCGCAGTTTGGCCACGGCGGCGAACTGGCCGGTTATACCAATTTCAAGGTGTATTGGCGTTATCCGGACAAGAATCGCACCGACTTTTCCAAGAAAGGCGTGATCGTTAACGTGTATAACGGCGACCGTGGCTGGACACTCGATCGCGGTGGCGTCTCCGAACTGAGCAATGCGGCCGTCGCGGATTTCCAGGAGCAGGCCAAGCGCGACATCAACAATCTGCTACGCCTGCGCCTGAAAGAGCCTGGAATGACCATTCGCTTCGGCGGAACAGACGTTGTGGATCTCCGGACCGTGGATTGGGTCGAAATCACGGATACCGAGCAACGCGATTTCCGCTTGGCCGTGGACCGCAGCTCGCATTTTCTCGTGCGCAGCGTCGTTACCCTCACGGACGATACCTCGCCCGACCGCAGCGTGGAAACACATATCTACACAAATTATCAGCTCATGGACGGCGTGTGGACGCCCTTGCAGATCACGCTGGACCGCAACGGCCGCCGCGTCAATCAGGTGTTCTTCCAGTCCTGCAAATACAATCCCGGTTTTGCGGAAGATTTCTTCACCAAGGCCGCTCTAGACAAGCGTTCCTCGGAAGTGGGCGTCAAGAAATCTAAAGCCGAAAAGAAGAAAGAAAAGGAAGCAGAGAAAGACAACTGATATATCTCCGGTGGCGCTGGTTTACCCTGCGCCACGAAGGACTTCCAGCCGACGTGCGCCTCCAATCGCGCCAACCAAGCCTTCCCGCGCGAAACTCAGTGCACGACTTCCGACGCAAAAACTAAACGCACGCCTTGGGATTTAGCCTCGGGCAGAACGTCATGCAGCGCCTGCAGCGTAGCGGGATGCGGATGCCCAATAGCGATCGCGTCGCCCTTTTTGCGCGCGCCATGCAACGCAAGAAGCAGTTGCTTGCGAACCGCGGTTACTTCCGCCACATCATCGAGAAAGGGAACATTGCGAAACCCGGAGCGCACGCCAAAGCGCTGCGCCGTATCGTAGGCCACCGTAGCCGCTGTGGTGCGGCTATCGACATAAAATAGGTTATGCTCGCGCAGCACCGGCATCAACTCATTCATCAGCGTAGCGTCCGCCGTGGATTGCGAACCCTGGTGATTGTTCACTCCGGCGACGTCCGGCACGGCTTGCAGTAAATTGCCGACCAAACTGTTCACGTCCGCCGCGGACATCCCCGGGCGTAGCTCCTCCGCTTCCGGCCGCTCGTCCCGCATAGACTCCATAGGAAGATGCAGCATCACCTGGAAGCCCCGGCGCCGCGCCTCCTGCGCTATATCCAGCGAGTGTTGGTGGTTTGGCAGAACTGAAATCGTTAGCGGATAGGGAAGCGCGAAAATGGCCTGCGCCGCTCCGCGATCATTGCCCAGATCGTCGAGAATTATCGCCAAGCGGGCGGCCCCCGCTTCCGTGGGAGCCGCAGCGGGAAGGGAAGTTCGCGCTGTTATGTCGACGATGTGCGTCGGTACTCCGCCCCTGCGATACTCCAAATGACCGCTAGAGTCCGCTCGGTTCGCTGCGTCGCGGGTCAGGGCATTGGCCGTCGCGACCCGATCCAGCGACTGTATCAGCCGCGTCACAGTTTCACTTTGGAATGACTGCGATCCCTCTGCGTTCAGCGTTATACGGATGTGGTCGACTTGCCAGGCACGACGCCCGTCAAACTCCAATTTCGATTCGATGTGTCCAGGTTCGCGAACAGCGGCGGCGGCCGCTCGCAGCATTGCGCGCGTAATTGTGTGGACTTGCGAGGCTTTTAACGGAGCAGGTGATTCTTTTTTCTTGCAGGCGGCCCCAGCAAAAACTACCGACGCCAAGAGAACGGCAAAACCGATGCGGCGGCGTTTCCAAATACAAGAAGCCGCTGTATACGCGGAACTGCTATCCGCCACGGAATGTTAGGCGGCCTTCTTCGCAGGCGTTCTTAGCAGGTCAAGAGCCTTGTGGAAAACGGGGTCTTCTGGAGAAAGCGGGCGCGGGCCCGAAAGTGTCTCTTTGGCGGAGCCGGAGTTGTCCTCGCTCACGTCATTGTCGTCATCCGCCGCCGCGGCACGAACGACTTCCGAAGGGGTCACTCCGTCGTCCAGAATGGCCTTGCCAACGGCGTTGTAATAGTTAGCCACCGTCAGGAACAAAGCCGAGCCGTCATCTAGCGTGATCAGCTTTTGCTCCGACGCCAGGCCAAAGGTGCGCTCACCCACTACGTCGCCGCGATGATTCGCGACCATTGCGGATGCCAATACCTCCGCGGCTCCGGAGGTTGTGCCATCAATTAAAATAGAAACTGGATTTCGCCAAACCACCTTGCCCGGTTCCGCCGCAAAGGTTTGCGCCGAAACAGTCTGCCCACGCAATGTGGCAATCGTGCCGGATGGAATGAACAGGCGCGCGACATTGACCGCTTCCGAAACCGGCCCGCGGCCGCATTCGCGCAAGTCCAAAATCACTTTGTGAATTCCCTGTTTGTCCGTCTCGGCAAGGCGGTTGCGTATCTCGTCAGCACGTCCGGCATCGAGAGACGCCACGCGCAAGGCCAGAATATCGGGATCCGCTTTCTGCGCGGTAGTTTTCGGCGCACTCAACTTTTGCCGCACTACATCGACTTCTTCCGGCTGCGCACGCCCGCGCCGGATTACGCCGACTTTCACTCCGCTGCCCGCCGGGCCATTCAACAGGTTCAGCGCCTGCCCCACGGACATGTCGCGCGTGGTGAATCCAGCCACAGATTCAAAGATATCGCCGCTGTGTATGCCGGCCTTTTCCGCGGGACTGTCCGGCAAAACGGAAATCACGATCACGTAACCGAAGCGCTTGCTCAGGTTCAGGCCCGTTTCTCCGGTGCCGGCGCTCTGCATCTTCTGTTTGTATTCGGTGTATTCGCGCGGGGTCAGATAGCTGGACTGCGCGTCCAGCGATTCCAACAATCCATGCAAGGAACCCGCAGTTACCAGCCGCATGTTCGGCTCATCGACGTAGTCCGACTGGATCTTTTGCAAGACCTCTCCGTACACGGTCAGCGATTTATACGCTTTGTCGTCGGGCGTACGTCCGAGAACATGGCCGATTCCCGCGTAGCAGAAGATCGCCACGGATGCCACTAAAATGCCGATACGAGCCGCTCGATTCATCGTTCACCCTCTGTTATCAGCGTAACCGGCAGTATAGCACTGCCACCAATGTGACGCCCAAGAACACCAAAAGGAAGCTCCGCTGGCGCATCGGCGCGGCGATGTTCCACAAAGACACACATAGGCACGAAAAATGTTGCTAAATTACCACACGGAAGTCGCAAATCAGCCTCCCGACGGTTATAAGTTGTTGATACTAAGGAACAACCCACGAAATCATTTCATGACAATATGCTAGAATCCAAGTCATAGATGTTCCAAACAACCATCGCGAAGCCTGCTTCCGCAGAAGGCGTTGGCCTGCACACCGGGGTCTACGGGCACATCCGCCTCGTCCCAGCCCCCGCCGACACCGGCATCGTCTTTCGCCGCGTCGACCTCGACAATTTCGCCATCGAAGCACAAGGCCACAACGTTGCACGCGTGAGCTACGCCACCAGCTTGATGAAGCACGGTGTTCTTCTCTCCACTACTGAGCATCTCCTCGCCGCCATCTATTCCTGCGGCATCGACAACGTCTATATCGACATTGATTCCATCGAAGTGCCCATCCTCGACGGTTCCGCGGAGCCGTTCATGCAAATGCTTGAGGAAGCCGGTACGCGGCGGCTCCGGCGCAAACGCCGCTACCTCAAAGTTTTGAAGCCGCTGGAAGTCAACGAAGGTGACCGGCGCATCGGTATCTACCCCGCCGACGAATTCCGCGTGCGCTGCTACGTCGATTTCCCGCATCCCTTGGTCGGCCAACAGGAAGTAGAGATGCTCGTAAGCCCGGAAACGTTCCGCCATCTGCTGGCGCGCGCCCGTACCTTCTGTTTTGAGCGTGACATTCAGCCTCTGCGCTCTATGGGACTCATTCGGGGCGGTTCGTTGGACAACGCCATCGTGCTGACCTCGGACGGAGTGATGAACGGTCCCTTACGCTTCCCCGATGAATTCGGCCGCCACAAAGCGCTCGACCTCATCGGCGACTTGGCCCTTGCAGGTCTCCCATTGCTCGGTCACGTCGAGGCACATAAGGCCGGTCACGCCCTGCATACCCAGCTCGTCAGCCGGCTTCTGGCCGATCCCACCCTTTGGACCGTTACAACTGGCGAAGCGCTTCATCGACCGTCGGAAGCCGCTCTTCCCGTTCTATCGCCCGTTTCCGCCGCGAATTAAGCATTTTCGAGCAACCCGAGCAATCGACGCATTGCGAAATTGATTCTGGTCCCGCAGAATGATTGGCCTATGCTGGCCAATGATCTTGCCGTTGTCATCCTCGCCGCGGGAAAAGGTACGCGGCTGAAGTCCAGCGTGGCGAAGGTTTTGCACCGGGCCGGCGGGCGCAGCCTGGTGGAACATGTCATGGCCGCCTGCGCCCCGTTGAAACTGCGAAAAATCGTAGCGGTCGTAGGTCATCAGGCCGAGCAAGTCTCCGCAATAGTGGAGTCGCAAGAGGCGGAAAGCGTTCTGCAACAGCCGCAGCGCGGCACGGGTCACGCCATGCAGGTAGCGCGCCGCGCATTGGGTACGGCGAAAATCGCTCTTGTCTTACCGGGTGACGCCCCCCTGATCCGCACCGACACGTTGCGCTCCATGATCGCCGCGCACCGCGCCGCGAACGCCGCGGCCACCATCCTGACCGCGGTGGTCAACGATCCCAGCGGCTACGGACGCATCCTCCGCAAGTCCGAAGCCACGGTCCAAGCCATCGTTGAGGAATCGCAACTTACCGATGAGCAGCGCGACATCAACGAAATCAACTCCAGCATCTACTGCTTCACTCTGGAAAAACTGTGGCCGGCGCTGGCCCAAGTGAAGCCCAATAACAAACATCGCGAGCTCTATCTCACCGATGCCGTCGCCGGGCTCGCATCCAAAAATGAACTAGTGCTCGCCCATGTGGCCGCCGATCCCCGGGAAGCTTTAGGTTGCAATACGCGCGCGGACCTCGCGGAGGTTGATCGCATCTTCCGCGAACACAAGCGCGCGGATTTGATGAACAATGGCGTCAGCATCCAGTTGCCGGAAACCGTTTTGATCGATCCGGACGTGACCGCCGGGGAGGACACTGTGTTGGAGCCATGTGTCCAGTTACTGGGCAAGACGAAGATTGGTCAGCGCTGCACGATCCGCGCCGGCAGCGTATTGAGTGACGCCATTCTCGGCAATGATGTGACCATCGAAGCTCATTCCCTTATTGCGCAGAGTCGGCTGGAGGACGCCGTCACCGTAGGCCCGTTTGCGCGTTTGCGCATCGGAACCCATCTCAAGCGCGGTTCACGCGTGGGCAACTTTGTGGAGACAAAGAAGGCCGTTGTCGGCGAAGGCGCCAAGGTTCCGCACCTCACTTATCTTGGGGATGCGAGCGTCGGATCCAAGACGAACATTGGAGCGGGCATGATTACTTGCAATTACGACGGATTCCAAAAACACGCGACGAATATCGGGAAAGGCGTATTCATTGGCAGCGACTCGACACTGGTGGCGCCCGTGCGCATCGGCGACGGCGCCTATGTCGCCGCGGGTTCCACCATCACCGAAAATGTTCCGCCGGATGGCCTGGGTATCGCTCGCGGACGCCAAGTCAACAAACCGCGCTGGGCATCGCGCAAACGCCGCGAACTGGCCACCGCTGAACACTCGAGCCGAAAATCCCGTAAAAAATCGAAAGCGCGACCGAAGAAATCGCGGCGCCGCTGAACGCTGGATGAAACGCTGGGTCTATCGATGCGTTGGACTGCCGGCGGCCAACTCTCACCAAAACGCGCGTTACGTGCGGCTACAAACCAAGCGAGCCGGAAAACTTGACACGGGCCTTGCCGGAATCTCCCCGTTCGACTCGCCCGATACGCACGAATTTTTCGCGGCGCCTCTTGAGGTCTGCTTCCGCAGACGTCACATTCTGGGGCGGAACCACAAGAATCATGCCCACGCCCATATTAAAGGATTGCAGTAGCTCATCTGACTCAATTTTCCCCAGCTTGGCAAGATACTTGAAGATCGGCGGAACCGGCCACGCCGCCAGATCGATTTCCGCTCTCACGCCGGAAGGCAATACACGCGGCAGATTCCCGGGTATGCCGCCGCCGGTAATATGCGCCAGCGCGGAAACCCATCCGCGTGCAAGAATATTTTTTAGTGCCGGCGCATAGCAGAGATGCGGCTTGAGAAGCTCGGCGCCGATCTTGTTGCCGATTTCCGCGACATAGGTGTCCGGTTTGAGCTTGGCGATTTCAAACACGAGCTTGCGCGCAAGGGAATAACCATTGGTATGTAAGCCTGCCGAGGGCAGCGCAATTAGCGCGTCGCCCGGCTTCACGTTTTTTCCGGTGAGCAGTTTCTTGCGATCGACGGCTCCCACAATAAAGCCGGCAAGATCGTATTCGCCGGGAGGATAGAAGCCAGGCATCTCCGCGGTTTCTCCGCCAATCAGCGCGCACCCGGCTTTGCGACAAGCACGGCTCATGCCCTCAACAAGCTGCTCGACCACATTCGGATCGAGCTTGCCCATCGCCAAATAGTCCAGAAAAAACAGCGGCTCCGCCCCCTGCACCAAAATGTCGTTGATGCAATGGTTGACCAAATCTCCGCCCACCGTGGAATGCACGTTTGTAGCCATGGCGACTTTAAGCTTCGTGCCCACGCCGTCCGCGCTGGAAACCAGCACCGGCTCCTTCCATTTCTTGCTGTCCAACGCGAACAGCGCGCCAAATCCGCCAATACCGCCCAGTACGCCCGGCGTAAATGTTCTACTCGCGTGATGGCGGATGCGCTGCTTCGCTGCGTCGGCGACAGCGATGTCCACTCCGGCATCCGCGTATTTCATGAAAGTCCTAAGGGCGTTCGTTTGTCGTACGGGCGCACGAGAGTTCCTATGGTTCTCTTTCGGGAGAATGCTTGCGTGCGGCCGGGCAGGTTCGGCAACACTTTCTTCGTTTTTCCGGGGACAGTCAGCCTAAAAAGTCCGGAACAATCTCTTCCAGCGCACCAGGCCCGGATGCACTAGCGCGTTCGCGTACGCAAAGAAGCGCTCGCGAATCTGCCCGGGCTCCCAGGCATCTGGGGGAACATCGAGCGACATGTATATCATCACCGGCGTTCCGATGATGTCTTTGCGCGGCACGCAGCCCCAAAAACGGCTGTCGTAGGAGTTTCCGCGGTTGTCGCCCATCACAAAATAGCAGTTGTCCGGAACTTTGTACGGTTGACGCAGGTCGTAAGGATCGGAACGGCCGCTGGTGTAACTTTCCTTCAATTTTTGGCCGTTCACCCACACGGAGCCGTCGTGGATATCAATGGAATCGCCCGGCAGGCCGATAACGCGCTTGACGTAATCCGGCGTGTCCGGCGCAAAGGGCGGCTTGAAAATAATTACTTGCTGGCGATGGGGATTGCGCCACAACGGCACATGCCAGTTCGTGAAGGGCACGCCAGCGTCGTACCCGATGCGGCTCATGATCAAGTGATCGCCGATAAGTAGTGTGTTTTCCATCGAGCCGGAGGGAATCACGCGCGCCTGGCCGATGGTGCCGTTAATGAGCAAAAAAACCAGCGCCACCCAGAACCAGGCGATGATCTCCCGCTGCACTTTTTGTCGCACGGGCACGACGGGTTGCGCTTCTTTATTGCGCTTGGCGTCAGCGTTCATGTTCCACCGCCACGGGGTGCTCGTTTGAGCCTTCACTAGGGTTACCGTTCATCGCGTCACCTGTTTTGCTGCTCGCCATTCCATTGCGCACTTCCAGTTGCACCAGGTCGGTTGGATACACACCCGTGTAGCAAGACGTGCAATAACTACCCTTCGTGTCGTTCACCGCTTGCTTCAATCCGGCAAGCGAAACGTAGCCCAACGAATCGGCCCCGATATATTTGCAAATTTCTTCCGGCGTGCTCGAGGACGCAATCAACTCTTCTCGTGTGGGCGTATCCACGCCGTAGTAGCAAGGCGAAATCGTCGGCGGACAACTAATCCGCATGTGCACTTCTCTGGCGCCCGCCTCTTGTACCATGCGCACGATTTTGCGGCTGGTAGTGCCGCGCACGATGGAGTCGTCCACCAGCACCACGCGCTGGCCTTCGATGAGGCTGCGCACGGGATTGAGCTTGAGCTTCACGCCAAAATTGCGGATGGCTTGCGAAGGTTCAATAAATGTGCGGCCGATGTAGTGATTGCGAATCAGGCCCATCCGAAATGGGATGCCGGACTCCAGCGCGAAACCCACAGCCGCAGGGACTCCCGAATCGGGAACCGGCACAACGATGTCAGCATTTACGGGATGTTCCTTCGCCAGCGTGCGGCCGAGCGCTTCGCGGCTCGTATTCACCGGCCGGCCAAAAATAATGCTGTCCGGCCGCGCGAAATAAACGTGCTCGAAAATGCATTGTTGGAGCGGCTTCTCCGGTGCGAAGTGAATGGACTCGATGCCCGATCGCGAGATGCGCACCATTTCGCCGGGCTCAATTTCCCGGACGTATTGCGCATTGAGTAGATCGAAGGCGCAGGTTTCCGAAGCCACCAGCCAAGTGTCGCCGACCTTGCCCAGGCTCAAGGGCCGGAAGCCGCGCGGGTCTCGCACGGCGATCAACTCATCCGTGGTCAGCACGAGCAACGAGTACGCGCCTTCGACTTGGTTCAAAGCGTCGCCGAGTGCACCGGAAAGATTGCGCGCCTGCGAGCGCGCCAGCAAATGCACGATTACTTCCGTGTCGCTGTTGGTCTGAAAGATCGAGCCGCGATGTTCGAGCTTGCGCCGCCACTCCGCGGCATTCGTGAGGTTTCCGTTATGCCCGAGGGCCACTTTGCCCTTGTTGCAGTCGATCATGATGGGCTGCGCGTTCAGCAGCGCTTTGTCGCCCGCGGTGGAATAGCGCGTGTGGCCAATAGCCAGGTTGCCGGGCAAGTTCGCCAGCACCGGCGGCGTAAAAATCTCCTCGACTTCGCCCATCGCGCGGTGCAGATGCAGTTCCGTGCCATCGCTCGATACGATTCCAGCCGATTCCTGACCGCGATGCTGCAGCGCGTACAAGCCTAGGTAGGTCAGCTTCGACGCTTCCTCATGCCCGAACACGCCGAACACACCACATTCGTCGTGAAAATGGTCATCAGCGTAAGCGAGCTTTTGCGTCATTTCCGTTTGACCGCGGGCAATCAACTAGCCCTTAAGTGTGCGTTCCAGCGAATGGGCCCAGGTGTCGTATAGCGTGCCGACGGATATATCGATCACCGCGCTCCCTTTATGTTCGATGCGAAAAGCATCGCCGACGATGACTTGGCCAATTTGGTGCGCCGTCACCCCACATTGTCTCGCAGTCTTGAGAACGGCGGCAAGCGAAGTTGGTGGGACAGATACAATGGCGCGCGCGCCACGTTCCCCAAAGAGCGCATATTCGGCCGCCGAAGCTTCTTCCGGCAAATTGACCTTGGCCCCCAGTGGGCCCTTCGCACCTTGCGAGGCAGCCGCAAAGCAGGATTCCGCCAGCGTGACAGCAATGCCGCCATCACTAACGTCGTGCGCCGAACGCACCGCCCCGCTGGCCGCAAGCGAGACCAAGCATTCCTGCAAGCGTTTTTCGGCCCCCAGATCGATGGCCGGCGGCTCACCGGCAACAATCCCGGCAATGGTCTTGGAATATTCACTAGATGAGAATTCACGTTGCGTGCCAAGTAGGGGCGCAGCATGCTGCGCCCCTACAACCGAGGTCGCTCCGTCAAGCAGGACGATGGCGTCCCCTTCTTCGCGAAACCCGATCTTCAGCACGCGAGAAGCGTCTTCGAGAATGCCCAGCACACCGATGACCGGCGTCGGATAGATCGACTTCCCCAGCGTCTCGTTGTAGAAGCTTACGTTCCCGCCCGTGATCGGCGTGCCTAGTACGTTACACGCAACCGTCAGGCCATCAATCGCTTCGCTGAATTGCCACATTACGCCCGGTTTTTCCGGGCTCCCGAAATTAAGGCAATTGGTCGCAGCCATAGGACGTGCGCCGCTCGCGGCAACATTGCGAGCCGCCTCGGCCACCGCATGCATCGCTCCGACACGCGGATTCAATTCGCACCACCGGCCGTTGCCGTCGGTGGCCAGCGCTAGCGCCCGCTTCACCATTCCTGTCTCCGGATCCTTTATCCGAATGACTGCGGCATCGCTCGCGCCAGGTCCCGCCAGCGTGTTCGTGCGCACGGATGTGTCGTACTGCTCGGTGATCCAGCGCTTCGACGCAATCGCAGGCGAACCCAGCAGCTTTGCAAAATTCTCGTTGAGGTTCGTGCCTTCGACCGAAAAGTGAAACCAATCCGCCGGCGTTTCTTTGCGCAGTGGCGGCTGCGCAATCGGCCGCTTGTACACGGGACCTTCTTCGGCCAGCGGATGCGCCGGAATCTCTGCCGCTAACTTGCCGCGGTCTCTCACCCGCAACAGTCCGCCATCGGTCACTTCGCCAACGACCACAGCGTCCAACCCCCACTTCTTGAACACGTCGAGAACTTCGCGCTCACGGCCGTCCTCAGCAACCAGCAGCATGCGCTCCTGCGACTCGCTGAGCATGATTTCGTACGGGGTCATTCCCGATTCGCGCTGCGGCACTTTCGCGAGATCGATTTCAATGCCAGTCCCGCCGCGCGACGCCATCTCTGTCGTTGAGCAGGTCAGCCCCGCCGCACCCATATCCTGGATCGCAACCACCGCGCCAGTCTGCATCGCTTCCAAGCAAGCCTCGAGCAGCAGCTTTTCCGTGAATGGATCGCCCACCTGCACGTTCGGCCGCTTCTGCTGCGATTCCTCCGTGAACTCCGCGGAGGCTAGCAGCGAAGCGCCGTGAATTCCATCACGCCCCGTCTTGGCGCCAACGTAGATCACGGGATTGCCAGAGCCCTTCGCTTTCGCGAAAAAGATATCTTCTTTCTTGGCGATTCCAAGCGCGAGCGCATTGACTAACGGATTTTGCGAATAGCAAGGCTCGAAGCCGACTTCGCCTCCAACCGTTGGCACGCCAAAGCAGTTTCCGTAGTTCGCTACGCCGCGAATCACGCCATCCAGAATGCGCCGGTTCTTTGCGGCTTCCTCTTCGCTAATGCCGTTGCCAGCAATGATCGGGCCAAATCGCAGGGAATCCAGCACCGCCACCGGCCGCGCGCCCATCGTGAAAATGTCGCGCAAAATCCCCCCAACGCCCGTAGTCGCGCCCTGAAACGGCTCCACGTAACTCGGATGATTGTGTGATTCGATTTTGAACGCCGCCACCAGCCCGTCGCCAATATCCACGACGCCCGCGTTTTCACCTGGCCCTTGCACCACCAGTTTTCCGCGCGTGGGCAGCCGCTTCAGATGCACTTTGCTCGATTTGTACGAGCAGTGCTCGCTCCACATCACGGAAAAAATCCCCAACTCCGTGATGTTCGGCTCGCGCCCCAGGATTTGCTTTACGCGCGCGTATTCTTCCGCAGTGAGACCGTGCTCGGCTGCAATCTCCGGAGTAACCTTGATTTCAGTGGGTGCTGTAGCCATGTCTGCGCCTAGATGCAACGGGGCGCAGCACGCTGCGCCCCTACAAAATCATTCGCCTGTGGCAGAAACGTCAAGCAGTTGCCTTTGCTGCGCCGACCAAAGCTTCCACCATCGACCGGAAAATAACCAAACCATCCGCGGAGTCCAGTGCAGACTCGACCGCGCGCTCCGGGTGTGGCATCAGACCGGCCACGTTCCGCTCGCGGTTGCAAATTCCGGCGATATTCGCTGTCGAACCGTTCGGATTGCCTGCGGCGTCATCGGTGCCATCCGGCGTGGTGTAGCGGAAAACAACCTGCCGGTTTTTCTCGAGCTCCGCCAGCGTGGCCTCGTCACAAGTATAGTTCCCGTCGCTATGCGCGATGGGAATCTTCAAGATTTGCCCCTTCGTGGCCGCGTTTGTGAAGGGCGTGTCCGTTTGCTCCACGCGGATGTGCACGTGGCGGCAGATGAAGCGCAGGCCGCTATTGCGCATCATGGCGCCCGGCAACAGTCCTGCCTCCAGCAAAATCTGAAACCCGTTGCACACACCCAGCACCATTCCGCCGCCGTTTGCAAACTTGCTCACTGACTTCATCACCGGGGAAAATCGCGCGATCGCGCCGGTGCGCAGGTAATCCCCATAGGCAAATCCGCCGGGCAGGACAATGGCGTCGCAATTGGCAAGGTCCTGCGACTGATGCCAGATAAACTCCACAGGTTTTTTCAGGATATTGCCGATGGCGTAAAAGGCGTCGTGATCGCAGTTGGAACCCGGAAAGACAACAACTCCAAATTTCATGCGCTGATCACTCCCTGGGGCCATCTTGGGAAAACCTATTTTACCACATCCGCGGCGAGGATTTCCGTGCGCTTGGGTAAGCTGCGGAATTACGAAGATTTCGAGTGAGTCAATCGCTTATTCGAATGAGAGGAAATAATTTGAAGTGAAAAAGAAATGCTAGTGAGGAAAGTAAGTCTCGCCACGAAGCAAGGCGCGGATCGCGTCTGGTAAGCACCACATTTCAGACTTGGGGCAAGCGCCCTTAATTCCTACTTTTCTTGCCTCCACAGCCAGCTGCCCTGGCAGGTGCACCGAGAGCATCAAAATGGCGGCGTTGGGATGCTCCTTAAGTATTGCGCGCGCGGCATCCAACCCGTTCATTTCCGGCATCTCAAAATCCATTACGGTAACGTCCGGAAGCAGGTCGGGGTACTTGCTCACGGCGTCCTTGCCATTCACCGCTTCGCCGGAAACCTGCCAGGAATCTTGCTGCTCCAGAAGCCGAAGAGCTTGCTGGCGCATGAGTTGATTGTCGTCGACTACGAAAATATTTGTCACAAACGGGGTGATCCTCGCTCGGGCGCAGGTAATGCGAAAACTTACGCCGTTTTAGAACCAATGCAATACAGGATTGACTTTAGATTCACGCGCCCCCCCGGCCCATATTCACAGGCCCCTCCCAAGAATCTCCGGCCTGCAAATCCGGTCTTTACCTAATTGCACGATTTTGGCCGCCCGGTATCCTGCACGAGGGCTTGGATTCCACATGGTGGCACAATCCTACGACATATTCAGGCGGGACGCAGCCGGAGAAATGTGGATCGAGGCCGTCCGCGACCTGGAAACTGCGAAGAGCCGGATTATCGAGCTGGCGGCAGATAGGCCGGGCCAGTACGTCGTCTTCAGTCAGCGCAGCGGCCGCATGGTCAGCAGCGGAACGGTGGTGGCCAGTCCGGCGGCGCGCGCCACATCCAAGGAGTTGGAGAAGGATACGCTGTGGAAATAATTCCAGGGGAACCGGGAACTAAGGAGCTAAATGGAAACCAGTCGTCGCTATGACATCGTTCGAAGGGAAAGCGAAAAAGCAGTGTTCTGGCTGGAAGGGGCGCCGGAACTCAGTGTCGCAAAGTCCCGCGTGGAAGAGTTGCTAGCGTTCTGGCCCGGCGAATACCAAATTTTCGATCTGGCAACGAAGCAGGTGGTTCTCACCACTTCAGAACTTTGCCCGATGGAGGCCGCGGTGCCGGTCAGCAATTCCGCCTTCTAGCGGTCTGCCAAAGCTAGGAGCGAGGGCTCGGGGCTCCCTCTTGAGAAAGCTCCCGCTGGGCAGCAGGCGTGCCCGCCAATTCTGTGCCTCTCCCGTGATGCACTAGCAAGTGCAGAAGAAACATTAGGACCAAGACTCCTCCGAACGTCACTACAATGGTTGCTCCCGTCGGTGTATCCAACTGCACGCTCAGGTAGCAGCCCAGCGCGGAAACCAGTGTGCCCATGGTCCATCCAATAGCCAGCCGCGGCCCAATCCGATCGGCGAAGAGCATGGCGCCCACGCTAGGCACAATCAGATAACAAAAGACCAGCAGCACACCCGCGATGGCGACCGATGAAGTCACGACGAACCCGAACGATGCATAGAACAAGAAATCCCAAAAGCGCACGCTGATGCCGAGGTTCTCCGCTTTCTCGTGATTCATGGAAATCAGCAGGAACTTTTTGCGAAATACATAGTGGAAAGTGCCCACCAGCGCGTACAGGATCGCCGTCTTCCGCACTTCCGGCCAGGAGACTGCCAGAATGTTTCCGACCAACATGTCCTTGAGATGCTCGGTTTCGCCAGTCGCCTTGCTCATTAACAGGATGGCCATTGCTGAGGCCACCGAATAGGCGATGCCAATGAAGGCCTCCTGTGGGATGTGACCGCGGCGCGTCCGCGCGAATGCAAAAATGGCCGCGCCTAGAAACGTAAATCCTAAACTGATCCAATAGGAACCCCGCCCGTGCGGATCCATGCCCACGACGATTGCCACCGTGGCACCCAGGGCGGCTATCTGGGCGAGAGCCAAGTCCACGAAGATCACGCCGCGCTCCACCACATGCACGCCAAGATAGGCGTGGATGCCGGTCAAAATGAGGCTGGCCACGAACGGCGCGAGCAGAAAAAGAAAAATCTCCATCGGCACGTACTCCTGAGTTAGTGAGTGGCGTCGAACGCTTGCTTGAGCTTGCTAATGTCGTAGTCGAAAAGTTTGAAATAGTCGGTGATTTCTTTTTCGCCTCCGACCGACGGCGGCAGGACGAGCACTTGCGCGCCCGTTTCGCGCGCGACGGCATTCGGAGTCTTCAAGTCGAAATAGGGTTCCACCACGATCACCTTTACGTTCTCGCGCTTCATCTGCTGCATCAATTCGACGGTGTGCTGCGGACTCGGCGGGATACCCGGACGCGGCTCGACGTAACCCACGACATTCAAGTGGAAATGTTCCGCGAAATTTGGCCAAGACCGGTGATACGTCACAATTTTGCGTCCGGCGTATGGCTTCATCTCTTCCAGCCAACGCTGATCCGCTTGCTTCAGGCGCTGCTCGAAATCGGCATAGCGTTGCGCAAAATAGGCGGCGTCTCCGGACCGCATCTCAATGAGCTTGTCCGCGATACCCTTCGCGATGCGCAAGCCGTTTTCCGGATCCAGCCAGTAATGCGGATTCCCCAAGGGATGCACGTCACCTTCGGCGCGGGTCACCTGCCCGGTGGGTATTTCAAGGATTTTCGCGAAGCGCGAGGCATCGAGATATCCTGGTGCGCCCACCTGTATCTTCGGATTCGTCGATTGTGTGATCAGCGGCGGCAACCAGCCAATCTCGAGGTCGAGTCCGACGACAATCAGCAGATCGGCGCGCTTCAATTTCAGAAGGAAACTTGGCTTGGCGTCGACGAAGTGGGGGTCCTGGTAACCGCGCGCGATCGATTCCACCTCTATTTTGTCTCCTCCGACTTCCTGGGCCAGCGAGGCGAGGTCCGTGGTGGCCGTGATGATCTTGAGTTTGCTGTCCGCGCGTGCGGAGAGCGGGCCGAGCAGCGATATCGAGAATGCCAGCGCCGTAAAAACCGCCCTCAGGCGCGTACTGAAGTTACATCTATGCATGGCGTTTCTTTTCTCCCCGCAGTGACGAAAATTAGAACGGGTGCGCCCCATGCGCGCCCATCACGAACAGAAATTGAAAAAGAAACTCGTTGGCATTCGAAAAATCGCCAGGATTGGGAACTGCAAGATGCCCATAGCGGTATTGCCCGCGGATCTGGCTGAACTCACTGGGCCAATAGGTAAGTATGCCGGAAAAGCCTGTGTCCGTCAGATTGGCATCGGTGGCGTGGCCGCTGCGATCGAAGCGCCCGCCTACGGTCCAGCGCCGGTTCAAACGGTATTCCGCCGAAGAGTACATTCCAAAGGCATGCTGCGTTTGGAAAATATTAAGCGCCGACAACTGGTCGCGCGTGCTCCAGAAGAGCTCCGTCCGGAAGAGGAAGTTTTTGTAGATGGCGCGGCGCAGGGGCTTCCAGCGAAGCGTCGCGTCCGCACCATAGAGGTTGGTGAAAAAGGCGGAAGGATTTGGCGCGGCGGACAGCCCTGCACTGTTCCCTCGCGCGTAAGAGATGCCGAGATCGAGATTGGTGGATTCGTTGAGGTCGCGGTAGCCGCGCAGGTGACCCACCACGCTCAAATCTTGACGGCGATAGGAGTTGAATAGATCGTCTGAATCGCCTCGATAAACCTGGGCCGTGCCCTCTATAAACCATCCTCTTGGTGCGGCTATGAAGCGAGAGAGCGACATGCCGGCGTCATCGATGCCGTCTTCGCCACCGACGAGATTATTGGTGGCGAGTGGCCGATCGATGTAGGGGAGCGCGTGATTATGAATGGTGTTGACCTTGCCGAAGTCTGCGCGCATTTTGCCGACTTTCAGCAGCAGGCCAGCGGGTAGTGATGTGAATGTCACATAGGCTTCCTCCACGTTGACGCCAGTTTCGCCGAAGGAGAAGAAGGCATCGGCGCGGGCGTAGGGGTCGATAATGGCTTGCATGCCGATTTCGGACTCGTGGAGCTCGAGGGCGCGGGAGGGCGTTACATTGTTGTGACCGGCGTTCCCGATGAAGTCGCCGATCAGGCTGATGTCCGGGTTGAGCAGCTTGGCATTGGACGTCGCACCGCCGTACGTTTGCGGTTGCGTCCCTCCAGTCATTTGCGTCTGCGGCAACTGCGAAGCCCCAGAG
>Ga0209526_10000699_pt1 | contig 21967 bp, 18 predicted proteins | sample JacPinW_OM2H0_M1_FD_188566 | JGI IMG/M metagenome (GOLD analysis project Ga0209526, IMG submission 188566) | Forest soil microbial communities from Algoma, Ontario, Canada - Jack Pine, Ontario site 1_JW_OM2H0_M1 (SPAdes) (version 2) | ecosystem: Environmental > Terrestrial > Soil > Boreal... | reverse complement strand
CCGAGAAAAAGAACGCGCTCAGCGATGCGCTCGCCTGGGGTGTCATCCGTGCGATCGATGAGGCGGCGCAGGACGACAATGTGTGGGTCGTGGCTCTGACCGGCAGTGGCGATTCCTTCTGCGCCGGGCTCGACCTCAACAACTTTTCAGGGGCCGAACGGTTCAGTCCGTTCTCGCCACGATCGGCGCAGCTGGACGATCTCTCCTGGGCCGGTCATCTCCTGCTTGCTATCCGAAAGCGTTGTGACAAGCCCGTCGTGGGCGGCATCAACGGTGTGGCAGTCGGTGCGGGGCTGGGCCTGGCCATGGCAACAGACGTGCGCATTGTCGCGCGAGACGTTCGTCTGATGGCGGGCTACACTCGTATCGGCGGCTCACCTGACGCCGGCCTGACCATCACCCTGCCCGAGGCCATGGGCTACGAACAGGCCATGCGGTTCATGTTGGAAAACCGCAGCGTGAACGGCGAGGAAGCGGTCGCGCTCGGCATGGCCGGCGAGGTGGTCGATGACGACAAGCTGCCTGCCCGGCTTGCCGAATATTGCGCTCAAGTCTGTGCATGGTCACCAATCACGCTGCGACTGTTGAAACGGGGCATGGTCAAGTCGCTGGAGACCACCGACATGGAGCAGCAGCTGCGCTACGAGATCGTCAACATCCGAATGGCCTTGGCCAGCGCTGACGCCAAGGAAGCCCGCACCGCTTTCTTCCAGAAGAGAAAGCCGGTGTTCTCGGGTAAATGATCGGAAGCGGGTTTTGGAAAACCCAGGCGCAACCCCGCGAGCTCACGAGCTCACTCCAGATCGGCCGCTTGGCGGCACGCGTGTGCTCGATCTGTTGACGGGACCCATGGGGGCGATTGGGCGCCAGCTCGCGGAGTTGGGCGCGGACGTGATCCGGTTGGAACCGCGAGCCGGCGCTACAGACCGTCGAGAGGGCATGACGGCCGCCGGGGTAAGCCTCAACTTCATCGCTGCGAACCTGGGCAAGCGCGCCACGACCCTCGAGCGGCTCGCAACGCTTGCTGAGGACGCAGACATAGTTCTCTGCGGTCCCGATGCAGATGTCAACGCGCTTCGTGCTAACAATCACAAACTGGTCGTGATGACAGTAAGCGACTTCGGCCTCGTGGGACGGTTCGCTTTGTGGCAGGGCTCGGACGCCGTGTTCCACGCGCTCTCGGGGCAACTGTCACGGTCGGGACTTCCGGGCCGCGCTCCGCTTCTTCCGCCAGGTGACCTCGCCTATGGTTGCGCCGCTGGACAGGCGGTCTATGTTGTTTTGCTGGCCTATTACAACTCGCTCAAAACCGGGGCCGGAGACCATTTGGATTTCTCGGTGCTCGATGGCGCGGCTCAGGTGCTCGATCCTGGCTACGGCATCGGTGGGAGTGTTGCGGGTGGCGTACCTGCTTCCAGAGCGCCGCGGGGCCGGGTGGAAGCGCGGCATCGTTATCCAATTCTTCGCTGCAAGGACGGCTTCGTCCGGCTTTGCGTGCTCTCGCCAAAGCAGTGGCGCGGACTGTTCGAGTGGATGGGCAGGCCCAGCGCGTTCGCTGATCCGAGCTATGACCGGACCGAGACGCGCTCCAACTCAACCACCCTGCTGCCTGCGATCGCGGAGTTCTTCGCAGACCAGCATCGGCTCGAGCTCGAACAACAGGGTAAGCGCTTTGGCGTCCCCATCGCGGCCGTGCTCGACCTCGAGGAAGCTCTGAGAACCGAGCACATGGTCGCCCGCGGAGCGTTCACGCCGATTGAGATCTCACCGGGTCTCAGCGCTTGCTTCCCCAATGGAATTCTGCAGATCGATGGTCAGAGGATGGGAGTCCCCGGCGGGGCACCCCGGGTCCAGGCCGACATTCGCTGGACGGGCCCGCGCGTTGAGGCTCCTCCCTTTCCCTCTGGCGAGCGTCCGCTATCGGGGCTGAGGGTGCTCGATTTCGGCGTCATCGTAGTTGGCGCGGAGGCCGGACGGCTGCTCGCCGATCAAGGTGCGGATGTACTCAAGATCGAGAACTCCCTCTCTCCGGACGGATCCCGCCAAAATCGAACGGGCGGATTGATCTCAGTGCCCTTCGCAGCGGGCCATCGCAACCAACGCGGTCTCGGCCTCAACCTGCGCAACCCGGAAGGCAAGGCGCTGCTTCGCCGTCTCGCTGCGCAAAGTGACGTGCTCCTATCCAACTTCAAGGGCGGCACACTCAAATCGCTTGCTCTGGACTACGCGGCCCTTCGTGAGTTGAATCCCCGCATCATCGTAACTGACAGCTCCGCATTCGGGCCGACCGGCCCCTGGTCGGATCGCATGGGCTATGGCCCGCTCGTTCGCGCCTCAGCGGGGCTGACGATGCAGTGGCGCTACGACGACGATCCCCAAAGCTTCTCTGATTCCATCACTGTATATCCCGACCACGTCGCCGGCCGCATCAGCGCGATCGGGGTTCTTGCGCTGCTGATTCGCCGCCTTCGAACCGGCTTGGGTGGGGAGGTCAGTGTGAGCCAAGCCGAAGTCATGCTGAGCCACATGGCTCCTGCTATCGCTGCCCACGCGCTGGAAAAGTCGGGCCACGCGGTGACCCGAGACGCAGCTCGGTCTACTGTCTACCAATGTGCCGGTGACGATGAGTGGTGCGTCGTGACGGTGCGAAACACGACCGACGCGCAAGTGATCGCCCGCATCACCGCTGGAAGGCCGCTCGCCCAGTGGCTTCGCGACCGGGACAGCCGGGAGGCCATGGAGATACTGCAGGCGGCCGGGGTTCCAGCTGGGACAATGCTGCGCGTCTCAGAGCTGCCCAAGTTCGACTACTTCGTTCAGCGGCGCTTCTTCCGGAGTGCGACCCATCCCCACATAAGAGAGCCCTTCACGGTAGAGGCGGCACCCGTGCGCTCGGAACGGTTACCGGACCCACCAGACTTCCCCGCTCCTCTTGCGGGGGAGCACACCGTGGCGATTGCCCGCGACGAGCTCGGTATGTCAGTCGATGAGGTTGAGCGCCTCGTGCGGACCGGAGTGCTCGAACCGTTCAAAACAACATCAGAACGCGCTGGGTAAAAAGCGACCGCGCCACGCGATGAACTTCGACTACACAGACGAGCAGAAGCTCCTGAAAGAGCAAGCGCGCAAGCTCCTGGAGGCACGCTGCTCACCTGTGCCTGTGCGCGCGGTGCTGAATGATGCGACCAAGGCGTACGACCAGGATCTGTGGAAGGTGGTCGCTGAGCAAGGGCCACGCCGGTGCGGTAACGCATGGACTCTTCGATGTCAGGGCGTCAGTTCTACCCCGGCCGCCTCGGCTGCCGCGAACTCCTCTAGCATCTCCTTTGCGGCGTGATAGAAAGGTCGCATCAGCGAAATTTTTCCGTCCTTGAATTCAAAGTATTCCTGGTAGTGGCAAGGAATGTGTCGGCCGGTGTACTTGCCGGTCATATGCCATACTGCGTTGGTAATCACGCAGCCGTCATGTTCGAAATATTTGATGTCGGTCAGCCTGCTCCCAGGCTCAAACACCTTGCGGAACACGCCACCGACATTTTGGTGCATGGCTTTGGCGCCGATGATCCCGATCCGCCCGTAGGGCAGGAAAGTTGGTTCCTCGATCCGACATTCCGGATGCACATAGCTGTCGGTTTTTTCGCGGTCAGGGTTCCTGTAGGACTCGTAGTAGGCGCGAACCGTTTCGCTTGGCGTCATCGTCATTCTCCCTGCTCGGACCATTTCACGGAGAGGACAAGTGAACCTCAATTTTGCGTACGGGATACGCCGAAGTCAAACGCAAAGCCGCCGGCTACTTGATCCGAACCTGATTCGGCTCGTATTTCAGCACGTCCATGATTTCACGGACGTCCACGAACGAAACTCCGGGCAGAGGGTCTACGCGCTCCCGCAACAGACGGAACATCGCATCGCGGTCCGTGGTCAGGGTCACCACGTACACATCAAACCGCCCGCAGGAAATACCGACAAACCGGACCTCGTCAAACTCCGAGAGCCGCTTGGCGACAGCACTCACCGCCTCCGGTGCCACTCTGAAACGGATGAAGGAGCCGCACGTCAGCCCCATCGCGGTCGCTGAGACCAGGGTTCCAAGTCGCAGCTTCCGCGTCTCGAGGAGAGATTTTAAGCGCTTGCGGACGAAGCCCTCGGAGACCCCAAGTGTCCGGCCGATCTCACGATTGCTCACCCGCGCATCGCGCTCGAGGATCGAGATGATTTTCTCATCGAGATCCTGATCATCCAAACGGGTGCTCATCACTCTAGATACTTGGAGGTGAGTTTGATGATGTCGAGGGTGATTGAAGATTCGATTGCGCGAATACCCCGGATGCCAGCCAGCCGATCTGCGATGACTTTCGCCAGCTCCTGGCGGGACTTCGCATTGATCTGAATGATGATCTGTGGCGAGCCCGCGCACGTGGCCACCATGGCCACTTCCTCCAGCTCAGCCAGCTCCTCCGCCACCTCCAAGGCGGCACGGCCCTCGACAAACACATCGATGTGGGCTAGCAGCTCGTAACCCTGAGCGTGGATATCGCGCAACGCCACGACCCGCATCACGCCGTTTTCCTCGAGGGCACGAATGCGCGATGCGATCGTTGTCTCCGCCACCCCGAATTCCAGCGCCAGACTTTTGTTGCTGACCCGTGGGTCTTTCTGGAACCGCTCGATGATCTTGCGGTCCAGATCGTCCAGGGCTCGCGGCCTATTTAACGGCAGTCTCATGGACGCTCAATGCACTGTTCATCACACCAGCCCTCGCAGCTCGCCGCAACCTTTACGAGCATATTGCGCCCCGAGCACCCTATTATTGTACGCATAACGTGTAATTGTGGCTCAAAAGCCAGTGGCGGGGGAAGAGAAGGACACCGGGCCATCGGTTAGGCCTTGCGCGCTAACGAGCTTTGCGCAGCGACAGCCGGCAGGCCATACGCGGCCACGGTCGGGAGGGTTTACGCGCCCACGGCCGGCAGGCCGTGCGGGGATGGGCGCACGGCTGCGCGTATGGGCGGGCGGCTGCGGCGACGGGCGGCACGCCTCGAGCAACCGGGCTTTGCGGCCGCGGCCGGGAGCAGGCTTTGGGCGCCCGCGCGTTAGCGAATCGCTTGCGGTTTCCCGAGCACGCGCCGCGCGATCGTCTGGCGGTGGACCTCGCTCGGTCCCTCATAAATCCGCGCCAGCCGCGCGCGATGCCACATCCAATACAGCGGCGTCTCTCGGGTCATACCGAGCGCGCCGAGCGTCTGCATTGCATGATCGACCGCTGCATACGCCATCTCCGTGGCGTGCACTTTGATGATACTGATCTCTTGGCGAGCGTCATGGCCCTGGTCGACCTTCGCTGCAGCATCCTGCAACATGAGCCGACAGGCATACATTTGGATTGTTGTGTCTGCAACCCACCACTGGATGGCTTGTCGCTCGGAAAGCGGCACCCCGAAAGTGATGCGCTGGCGAGCATGCTCGGCCAGCATATTGAGTGCGCGTTCAGTAAATCCGAGCGCTGTTGCTCCCATCTGGAGCCGGCGAGTCTGCAATCGCAGCTGCATGGGGGCATAGCCCTGGCCGATCTCCCCCAAAACGCCGTCTTGCGGAACGCGGCAGTCCGCGAAGAGGATCTCACAGGTGTTGACCGCGCCGAGCATTGGAATTTCACGCTCGATGATGAAGCCCGGCGTTCCTTTCTCGACTATGAAGGCCGTGACTCCCTGTTGGCGCTCGCCTTCGCCAACGCGGGCCATCACGATCGTGAAGTCGGCGTGGCGGGCGTTGCTGATCCAGATCTTTCGTCCGTTGAGCACCCAGTGGTCGGCCTCTCGAACGGCTCGGGTCTTCATTGCGGCGGGGTCGCCCCCGGCACCGGGTTCCGAGATCGCCATCGCCGAAGTCATCGTGCCTTCGATGTAGGGCTGTAGGTATTTGGCCTTTTGCGCGGGACTCGCAACTGCCTGCATCATTCGTAGGTTGGGCGAATCCGGCGGAAAGGAAAACGGCACGATGGTCTTCGCCAGCTCCTCGGCGACTGCGAGCATGGTGGTCACTGGAAGGTCCATGCCTCCCATCTCTTTAGGCGCATCGAGACCCCATAGGCCCAGTCCCTTTGAGATGTCCCGCAGCCGGTGTATCTCTTCGCCACTCAGGCCGGCCTCGCCGCGAGCCTGGCGCCGTAACACCTCGGGCTCCAGCGGGATCAGCTCCCTGCTCACGAATTTCGCGACGAGCTCGCGAACCATCGAGGCTTGTTCATCAAGAGCCATTGTTTCGTCCTTCGAGGCTGGCGCGATGCGCCGCCCATTGTTCGTCGGTCCAGCCGAGAAGATCGTCGGCGCCGGATGTGCGCAGGTGGAGCCCACCATCGAGGAAGACCATTTCACCAGTCATGAAATCGGCACCATCCGAGACCAGAAACGCCGCCAGGTTTGCAAGCTCCTGGTGTTGTCCGATGCGACCGAGCGGAACTTCAGTCAGCTTGTTTTGTCGCGAGGCGGGATTGAGCTGCGCCCGAGCGCCAGGTGTTGGAAATGGGCCTGGAGCGATGGCCACCAGCCGAATCTTCCGGGGGCCCCATTCAACCGCCAGACTGCGGGTCATCGCGAGTAGCCCCGACTTCGCCATCGCCGAGGGAGTTGTGAACGCGCGCCCCGTGACTGTCGAAGTTGAAAGGATGCTCAGGACAACACCGGGTGTCTTTGCTTCAATCCAACGCCGCCCAGCTTCGATCGTGCAGTAAAGCGCCCCATGCAGCGTCACGCCGAGGATGGCGTCCACGGCACGATGAGAGAGCATATGCGTCTGCGCGATGAAGCTCGCGGCAGCGTTGTTCACGAGGATGTCGAGACCTCGCCGCTGCCAGATGCGCGACATCATCTCACCTACCGCAACGGGATCGCGTATGTCGCAGACCTCGCTCCAAATCGATCTCGCCGGAGCAGCCATTGAGATTGCGTCGACGCCTTCGCGCAGAACTGCTTCGCGCCTGCCGCAAATCACAACGTCGGCTCCGAGCTCCGCAAACCGCTTGCCCATGCTGAGGCCCAAGCCGGTGCCGCCGCCCGTGATCAGCGCTGTTCTGCCGCGGAGCAGATCAGGGCTCAGTGGATCGAAGTTGGACACTTCGCTCCTCCTCTATTCGGCATTGTTGCCAGCTGTATATCCAGCAGAGTATTGCTTGCGGACATCTCTGTCCGTCAAAGGGCCAGCGTGAAGCCTCCATTCACCGGATAGGTTTGTCCGGTGATCCAGGAGCTGGCGTCGGAGGCCAGGAACAGCGCCATATTCGCCACGTCCACGGGCTCTCCGGGACGGCGGACGATGTATTTTTCCATCATCCGCTTAGCGGAGTCTGCGTCGTCCAAGCGGCGCGCCGTACTCGGCGTCCGCGTGAAAGCGATCGCAATGGAGTTCGCGGTGATGTTGTAGCGGCCCAGAGTGCGTGCCACGCTGCGCATAAATCCTGCCGCACCCGCCTTTGCCCCCGCGTAGGCCTCCATATTCACATCGCCGTAGCGGCCCGCATCGGAGATGATCGTGATGATCCGACCCGGAGCGCCCCGCTCGATCATGCCGGGAATCACAGCGGCGGCGCAGTTCATCACGCCATAGAGATTTACGCCGATTGTCTGATTCCAAACTTCAGGACGGGTTTCCCAGAAAGGTTCGCGCACTTCCGCCGTGGGAGTTGGCCCCATATTTCCGGCATTGTTGACTAACACACCGATGACGCCGAGCTCCGCTTGGACCGTGTCGCGCATCGCTTTGACGCCGTGCAGGTCCGTTACGTCGGCCTGAACGGCAATAGCTTTACCGCCCGCCGCTCGGACCTCCTCTGCGACAGCTTCCGCCCGATCGAGGAAGTAATCGTTGACTGCCACCCCGGCGCATTCGTGCTGGGCCAGGTGAAGCGCAATCTGCCGACCCACGCCTTGCCCTGCCCCGGTTACCAGGGCCACTCGCCCACCCAGGCTGAGGATGTCTGTGCTCACCTGCGCCCCTCTTTCTTGGACACTGATCGACGGATCCATTGCTGGACTGGCGATCAAAGTAACAGGGCGACCCGGCACGGGCAAGATATTTGTTAACCGTCCGACAAATTTTACCGAGACGGCGTGTATGCTCGCCGGCGCGGTCGTCAGCCGTTATTTTGAGCGGCTGCGCTTGCGCTCGGGCGAGAGCAGGGTGAGCAGGCTTTCGACCAAAGACTCTGTTGTTGTATTGACGTCATAACCGGGATCCAGGTCGACAAAGGTCGACTGCCCCCTCAAAAATGCGTGGATCATGGCGCCGATCGCCTCGGCATTGACGTCAGGCCGGACGTTCCCGGCCTTTATCCCGGCTTGAATTTCAGTCTGCCAGCGCGTGCGCGTATTCTGATTCAATTCCGTGATGGTGCGCTTGAGCGTCGGGTGGAACCTCGCTTCTCCGAAAAGCACGTTGAGCGCTCTATGGCCCCGGCTCCCGAAGCCCTCGATGTACCGCCGGATGCGAGCAATGACGCGAGGCAGACCGGGCTGAAACGCGTCCGTATCGATGATGGCCTCGTAATACCTCGAGACAATGAACATCGCGACTTGCGACAGCAGGTCTTCCTTCTTCCCGAAGTAGTGTCCGGGTAGTCCGCGACTATAGCCAGCCACCTCGCCAACGTCCGCGAGCGAGAAGCGATCATAGCCACGCTCCACCAATAGTCGGATGGCGGCCTCGAGAATGCGATGTTCCGCTTCGTCCCGCCTTTCCGCCTGGGTCCTCGTTTGCTTTGCCGCTAGCCCGCTTCTCGCCACGTAGCCTCACTTTCCTCGGCGCACGATTGTGCGCCCTTGGTCCGAGGAATCATTAGATAACCAATAGTAAACGCTGGAGGATGTTAGCACCCTCTGAAGATTCCCGGTCTGCGCTCGGCAACGGCGCGCACACCTTCCTTGAAATCCTCGGTTGAATAGAGCCTGATCTGCTCCCTGTTCTCAACTTCTGTTTGAGCCGCAACTTGCGCCGCGAGCTGTGCCCGCAGCGTGCTGCGGGTCGCGACCACCGCAAGGGGAGCGTTCTCGGCAATCTCGGCCGCCAGTCGAAGGGCCACTTCGCGCAGCTTCTCGGTGGGTACCAGCTCGTCGATCAAGCCCCAGGCGAGTGCCTCCTCCCCCTTGATACGCCTGCCCGTCAACATCAGGAGGGCTGCCTTCTGTTGACCAACGAGTCGCGGCAGCACGTGGGAAATGCCGAAGCCGGGATGGAACCCGAGCTTTACGAAATTGGCAGCAAACCGGGCCTCAGGTGATGCGACGCGGAAATCGGCGACCAGCGCAAGCCCCAGGCCCGCTCCAATGGCGGGCCCCTGGACGGCAGCCACTATTGGCTTACGCACGGAATAGAGCCGAATGGCTTGTGCATAGAGGTGGGTCGCGCCGCCACTTACAGATCCGCCACCTTCCGAACCAGAGAAGTCGGCCCCCGCCGAAAAGCTCTTGCCGTCGGCCTGCAACACGCTCGCACGTATCGCCGGGTCTTGGTCCGCAGCGTCAAATGCATCGGCCAACTCGCGCATGAATTCGACCGCTACGAAATTGTGGGGAGGGCGGCAGATTGTGATAACGGCCACGTGACCACACTGCGAAATCAAAACGTGCCCGCCAAATTTGTGCTGCATGTTCTCTCCAGTCGGGACCTGTGCTGCCCGGCAGCTTCGGCTGCAGGTAGCTTATTAGCTGTATGTCTAGCAAATTATTGGCTATGCTATAGGCTCTGGACCCGGATTCCAATCAGGCTCGATCGGAGAAAGACCACCATGTCGCGCGAGGCTCCGCCCCAGAAGACCTTCCGCTGGGAGGACCCGCTGCATCTCTCCTCGCGGCTCTCGGAAGAAGAGCGCATGGTTTGTGAGACGGCCCGCCAATACGCCCGCGAGAAGCTACTGCCGCGGGTGGTCTCGGCCTTCGGCGAGGAGCGGTTCGATCGGGAAATCATGACCGAGATGGGCGAGCTCGGTTTCCTGGGTCCTACGCTCCCCGAGAGCTATGGTTGCGCGGGCGTGAACCATGTGGCCTATGGCCTGATCGCTCGCGAGATCGAGGCCATCGACTCGGGCTACCGTTCAGCAATGAGCGTGCAATCCTCACTGGTCATGTACCCGATCTACTCCTTCGGTTCCGAGCAGCAGAAGCGCCGCTTCTTGCCCGACATGGCGGCCGGCAGGATCGTCGGCTGTTTCGGCCTTACGGAGGCGGATGGTGGCTCCGATCCAGCTTCGATGCGTACCAACGCCGAGAAGGTCAACGGCGGCTATGTACTCAACGGGGCGAAGATGTGGATCACCAATTCGCCAATCAGTGATGTGGCGCTGGTCTGGGCTACGCTAAACGGGAATATCCGCGGCTTCCTCGTCGAGCGGGGCGCCAACGGGTTCGAGACACCGAAGATCGAAGGGAAGCTTTCGTTACGCGCCTCCGTGACTGGCGCGATTGCGCTGTCGGATGTTTTCGTTCCGGAAGACATGCTGCTGCCCGGTGTCGAAGGCCTGCGCGGGCCGTTCTCGTGCCTGAACAAGGCGCGTTACGGTATCTCGTGGGGAGCAATGGGGGCGGCAGAGTTCTGCTTCCACGCGGCACGCGAGTACACCTCGAGCCGCAAGCTCTTCGGCCGCAGCCTCGCCTCCCGCCAACTGGTGCAGAAAAAGCTGGCCGACATGCAGACCGAGATCGCGCTTGGCCTCGAGGGCGCGCTCGCGCTGGGCCGGCTGATCGATGAAGGCGCCTGGATTCCGGAAGCGATCTCGATGTTGAAACGCAACAATTGCGGCAAAGCACTGGAGATCGCCCGGATGGCGCGCGATATGCATGGCGCTAACGGCATATCGGGCGAGTATCACGTGATGCGCCATGCAGCGAATTTGGAGACGGTCAACACCTATGAGGGAGCGCATGACGTGCACGCGCTCATTCTGGGCCGCGCCATCACCGGCGAGAACGCGTTTTGACCTCACTTATCGCTCAGGTTCCGCGCCGGCCAATATCTTTCGCGTAGAAGGCGTTTATGGAGCTTGCCAGTTGGATAGCGCGGAAGCTCCGGCAGAAACTCGATGCTTCGCGGCGCCTTCACGTGGCTTAGCCTTTGTCGGACATAGTTTAGCAACTCACCGGCGAAGTCCGGGTTGGCATCGGCCCAGTCGACGGGTTGAATAACCGCCTTCACCTCTTCGCCCAAATCCTCACTGGGAACGCCGATCACTGCGGCGTCTGCAACCTTGGGATGCGCGACAAGTATGTTCTCCGCCTCTTGGGGATAGACGTTGACGCCACCGGATACGATCATGAAGCTGCGACGGTCGGTGAGATAGAGATATCCGTCATCATCGAGCCAGCCGACGTCACCGAAGGTCTTCCAGCCGTACTTGTTTGAAGCCTCGGCGTCCTTCTCCGGAGCGTTGTGATAAGTTGATTGCGGCCCGTCAGCGAAATACACGACCCCCTCGGTTCGCGGTCCGACAGGCTCTCCATTCTCGTCGCAAATCTTCACTTGTCCGATCGCGGCGCGCCCGACGCTCCCCTTGCGCTGCAGCCACTCCTCCGCGGAGATGGTCGTGGTGCCGAAGGCTTCGGTGCCCGAATAATATTCGTGAATGATAGGCCCCCACCACTCGATCATCTGTTCCTTGACCGGAATCGGACATGGTGCGGCTGCGTGGAAGACCGCGCGAAGACTGCTCAGGTCATATGCGCTGAGCACCTCTTTGGGCAGCTTGAGCATCCGAACAAAATGCGTGGGAACCCATTGCGCGTGCGTCACGCGGTGTTTCTCGATGAGCCTAAGGGCCTCCTCAGCGGAAAATTTCTCCATTACCACAACCCGGCCACCGAACTTCATGATCGCCATGCACCACCTCAGAGGCGCTGCGTGGTACAGCGGGGCAGGCGACAAGTAGACGGTGCGCACGTCCATACCGTAAAGGCGCGTCCCAAAGTCGGTCTGCCGACTGGGCGCGTCGATGGGCACGCCTGAAAGTGGCGGCTTAACGCCCTTCGGCCGACCGGTCGTTCCTGACGAGTAAAGCATGTCAGATCCGGACACCTCATCTTCGGGCCTGCTGCTTGGGAAAGACGCAAGCAGATCGGTCAGTGCCGGAACCTCCGCTGTGCCCTCACCCGTCGTGAAGAGACTCAGTCCTGCTGTGCCGGCAGCGGCTGTGCGGCCAATCTCTAACAATGTCGGTGACACGAACAGCGCCTTGGCCTGGCTATCCTTCAGGATGTACGCGACCTCAGCAGACGTCAGTTTGCTTGAAATCCCCACGTAGTAGAGGCCGATGCGCTGAGCCGCCCAAGCGATACTGAAATAGGCCGGTTCGTTCTCCAACAACAGCGCGACGGAATCACCGACGCCCAGGCCCAGGCTGCGCAGCAAATGTGCGATCTTGCAAGAACTTTCATCGAGGTCGCGATAGGTCAGCGACGCGCCCGACGGCTCGAACACCACGGCCACCGCCTTCGGGCGCTGAGCAGCATGGATGCTCGGATGCATTTGCGCTTCCTCTGATTGCCGGCCGTGCGCCGCAATCTCGTCCCTTGTCAGTCAGCAAGGTCTATTGGCACTTCCAGCCCTCCGCGTACCGCGCGGCTTCTGGGCGATTGCAGGGACGTTGCTTTCGTTCCGGGCGTTGCTATAGGACATCGCCGAACACCAGCTGTGCCCGGACATTTCTTGCAGCTCACGCGCGTCGGGAAAAACCCGAAAGCGCCGTGTGGCGACAGCGGCGAAGATCTCTTCAGCCATCCTTTCGGGTGGCATGGTGCCCACCGCAGAATCGAACAGGGCGGACGGGCCGCCTTTCTGGTATTCGGGAGTATCCCCGATATTTGTGTTGACGAGCGCCGGACAGACTAACGTCACCCCGACCTGCGACCCCATTAAATCCAGCTCGCGATAAAGCGCCTCCGACAGACCCACGATCGCGTGCGCGGCCGCCACGTAGGGCGGCGCGCCGCGAGTGCCGAACAGTTCCGCGGCGACGACGTTGACGACGTGTCCCCCACCGCGTTTGACCAAATCCGGGGCAAAGGCCTGCACGCCGTTGATTACTCCCCACAGATTTACTTGGATACTTACACCGGGACTGTTACAGACCAGCCAAGGTGGGCCCAGCTCGGCCGTGCTGCGTCGGGCCAGCTTTTGGACGGCCGCGAAATCTAGCATGTCGGCGCGTACGGCAATGGCGTCAACATGCTTCGCCCTGACTTGCTCGACGGCAGCTCCCAGCGCGTACTCATCCTTGTCAGCGAGTGCCACCCTCATGCCCCTGTCCGCGGCTTGCAACGCCAGCGCAAACCCGACGCCACCCGCTGCGCCTGTGACCACCGCGACTCTCCCCGTCAGTTCAGCGTTGGGTTTCATAATAGATGTCACTCATGTACAAACCGCTTTGGGTCGAGATCTGCAGGGTGCGGGGGACGGCCGCGCACTAGCGCCCCTTCCAGACAGGCTTGCGCTTCTCAGCGAAGGCTTTCAGCCCCTCAGCGCGATCCTCGGAGTTGGTCGCGACAGCCGCAATCGGCAGCTGCTGTTGCCAAGCCTCGTCCTCGGTCCAATTCACGGACTGGAACATAATCTCCTTGGCGGCCGCCAATCCCGTCGGCCCGTTCACGAGCAGCTTTTCTGCCAGGCGCACGGCCTCCTCGAGCGCCTCGCCCTCCTCCACCAGGCGATTGACGAGGCCAAAGCGATGAAAGAACTCTGCTTCCTTAGGCTCGCCCGTTAGCGCCAGCTCCATGGCGATGTTGTAGGGAATCCGCTTCGGCAATCGGAATAGACCTCCACCCAACGCGACGACATTGTGCCGAACCTCGGGAAGACCCATGCGCGCTGTCTTCGCCGCGACGACGAGGTCGCAGGCCATGCAGAGCTCGAAACCGCCCCCAACCGCATATCCTTCCACGGCGGCGATAAGCGGTTTGTGCGGCGGCCGCTTGAAGACGCCGAATCCACCGCGCTTCAACTGAGGCCGAGGACCGCCTTTACGGAGCGCCTTCAAATCCGCGCCAGCGGAGAATGACCCGCCCAACCCGGTGATGATGCCGACAAAAAGGTCGGGGTCATTATCGAGCTGATCGATGGCGGCTTCCATCGCCGAGCTCGACTCGCCGTCGAAGGCGTTTTTCGCCTCAGGTCGATTGATCTTTATCATGAAGATGTGACCGTGACGCTCCGTGATGATCCGCTCGCCGGCAGCTCGACTCTCGCTCACCTGGTTTCCCCTTACGTCTACGGTTTACGCCGCCAATGGCGCCTGATTACAACGATCTGAACGATTCAACTCGATATCAACACAACACAAGTGGCCGTTCTCCTGCCTACGCAGTCAGAAGCAATGGCTTGGAATAACGGCCCCCATACGCCTCCGCTTCGAGCTCGCGACGATCGCCCGCAAACTGTAGCGTCGGGAGTTCGCGAGCCAGTGTCGCGAGCATTGTCCGAAGTATGAAGCGAGCCAGATTCTGGCCCATGCAGTAGTGCACGCCGAGGTGGAACGTCAGGTGGTTGTTCGGATTACGGCGGCCGTCGAACGTGTCAGCTTGTTGGAACACCTTCGGGTCGCGGTTCGCGACTCCCGTCATCGAGCAGATGCCCGTGCCGGCAGGAATCTCCATGCCCTCGACAACGGTATCCTGGGCGCAGATCCTCGGCGCAGCGAAGGCGGACGGCGACCAGCGAAGCGCTTCCTCCACGAAGGGCTCAACCAAGGAGGGGTTGTCCACGACCGCCCGATACTGATCCGGAAATAGCAGGGCGCACAGGATGAGATTCGTCGTTTGCGGCCACGTGGTCTCGATTCCGCCGGGAAGAAGGAAAGCGCAGTGACTGGTGATCTCCTCGTCTGTCAATTTCCGCCCGCCCACTTCGGTGTTGCTCATGATGGTGATCATGTCAGGCTTGGGATCGGCCCGGCGCTCGAGCATGCGATCGCGGAAATAGTTGTCGAGATCGGCCATGCCGGCCTTTGCCGCGGCGGGATCGCGCTCCACGCCCTTGATGACCTCCACCCGTTTGAGGAACTCCGCGAACCCTTCCTGAGGGATGCCCAGGATCGTGGAAATGGACTTGTAAGCAGCAGGCAGCGCCAAGTCGCGCCGGGCATCCGGAGTCTCCCCGTCGGCGATCATCCGTTTCGCCCTCTGCACCAGGAATTCGATCGTGGGCCGGGTAATAGCCGCGGTCCACTCATCCATGGCGCGCCGGCCAAAGATCGCGCTATCGAACAGGCGGCGCAGCGACCTGTGATCGGCGCCATCAATGGTGTTGATTGTATGGCCATGCGCTTTCGCATGGGCGCCGTAGGCCCCCGTATTGACGAACCGGTTCCGGTCGGTTCCGATCTCGCTCACCGCGGCGTGACTCAGCGCGACCGCGTGCGGCTTGGACAAGTCGTGCAAAAAGATGTTACGGATCTTCAGACCGGCATAGGTTCCATCCGCGCCCCGCAGGACAACGCCGCCGACGGCGTCTCGGACTCGGCCCATCACCGTAAACGGATCACGCAGCTGTGCGAGGCGGTCTGGAGTGTCATCATCGGGCTGCAGGACGCCGAGCCCGCTGCGGAAGAAACTCTGCGGCAACCCGCGGATAATCCGGTCGAAGCTTGCGTCGAGGCCGCTGATCGTTGCAACACCAGTAAAGCCCTCGGCCATGTTGAATCCTCCTAACTTGCTCCGTCGGGCCCTTTGCTTCGCACCCGGCGTGCTTTGGCAGCCAATTGCCCGGCCGGCTAACCCTGGTTTTTGGGAATGTGAACCACCAAGCCCTCCAGTTCCGGCGTCACGGTGATCCGGCACGAAAGGCGGGAGTTCTGTTGGAACTCCTCCGCAAGCTCCAGCATCGAGCTTTCCAGGGCCGAGCGGCCGCCGACCCGCTCGAGCCAGCCCGGCTCCACGTGGACGTGGCACGTCCCGCAGCTGCATCCACCACCGCATTCCGCAAGGATGCCGGATACCCCATTCGTTACGGCGGCTCTCATCAACGAATCGCCATCGGTCGCATTTACGGCGCGCTCCGACCCGTCGCTCTCGATAAAGATAACCTTCGTCATGCGGGTCTCAAGCGGCTACGGCGGCCTTTGGCTGAGGTTGGCCGCGCCGTGTGCGCTTGCGATTGTCGAGCATCCGCCCTGTGAGCGCACCCGTCGGCTTGCCATTCTCGAGGGTCACTGCCCCGTTCACTATGCAGTAGCGAATGCCCACAGGCCTGACAACGCGGCGTCTGTCGTTGCCGGGCAGGTCGCGAAGGACCTCATATCCCGAGCGGTCGTAGTCGAGCTCGTGATAGTTATAGATGTAGATGTCAGCCGCATAGCCTTCGAGGAGCGCTCCTCGCTTTTCAAAGCCCAGAATGCGCGCGGGCAGGAAGCTGAGCTTGAAATGCAGCTCCTCCAGCGTCATGAGTCCGGTCTCCTTGACCAGCCAGGCGATGTTGTCGGTGGCGAAGTGGCCGCCGGAAAAGAACTTCACGTGGGCGCCGCCGTCGGAAGTTCCTGGGATGATCCGCGGATGTTTCAGGAGCTGAGCAACATAACTCGGGTTTTTAGACCCTGATTCAGTCGAGCGGAAGTCGGCCTCGCCGTTCGAGGCTGCAACGATGTCAAAGAAGCAGTCCACCGGCAGGTTACCCACGGCCTGAGCGATCTGAGAGATCTTCAGCCCCTCGTACTTCGTCCAGGCCATCGCCCCCGCGGCCCGCAGCAGCAGCCAGGACTCGATCGGCGTGCCGGCGCCGTGCATCAGCTCGGGTTTGTACTGTTCGCGAGCACGAGCGCGGAAGCCAGGATTGGCCGCCAAGACCACCTTTGCAGACGCATCACCCGCGTGTGTGAATTCCTTGAACGGGGGCACCATTTGCCAGCCAGTCTGGTCAATGGCGTTGAACTCGCCCCAGACCCTGAACGCCAGGGTCTGACTATAGATGTTGAGTCCTTTGATCTGGCATTCGTCGAGCCACGCCATGACGCTCGTGTGGTGGCTCGGACGTGCGTCGGAGGCCGACACCACGTTGTGGAGCACCGGTCGACCTGAAATGCGCGCAAGCTCTTCAGCAACGTGTCGATTACGAACTCCGCTGACGAGCTCGCAAAGAACCTGGATGACACCCTCGTCGCGCTCTCGCAGCACCTCCGCAAGGTAGTAGGCGTCCTCAACATTCATCTTGTCCGTAGGCATCGGGCTGCCGTCGATGTCCTTGTGGCTGTTCATATCGTTCAGATAGGAAAAGCCGAAACCGATGGCGCCTGCGTCCATCGCCTCATTCAGCAATGCGCGCATCTGCCGGCGTTCCTCAGTCGTCGCGCCGCGCGTCTTGGCAGCCTCGTAGCCCATAACGTAAATCAACAGCGAGTTGAGCGGCATATAACTCGCGACATTCACGCCCTTTGGGAGGCGCTTCATGTGCTCCATCCACTCAGGAAATGACTCCCAGGTCCACGGAAGTGCTGTGCGCATGGCGGCCACCGGCACCTGTTCAGTGTTCTCCATCATCAACATGTATCGCTCACGATCACCGGGGCGACAAGGCATGAAGCCGAATCCGCAGTTCCCAACAACGAAGCTCGTATTGCCGTGCCACCCGGAGCTCGTGCAGTAGGGATCCCAATTGATCTGAGCGTCATAGTGCGTGTGCGGGTCAATGACGCCAGGGGCAACAATGAGTCCCGTCGCGTCGATCACCTGGGCCGCTGCTTCTGTGGGAATGTTGGCTCCGATCTCCACGATCACACCGTCGCGGATCGCCAGGTCCCCGAAGAACCGGGGCACTTGGGTGCCATCGATCACAGTGCCGTTCTTGATAACGAGGTCATAGCTGCCCACGGCTCACTCCCGCCCAAGGCGATACTGGTGTCGCCTGATCTGTTTACATTTTGCGCACGAAACATGGCGATGTCAAACGCAAATATGAACTATTGCGACCTCAGCGAAGGCCAGCAACAGCTCAACTGCTCATATTGCGTACCAAATACGCTTGATATGTACGCATCTGAGTGTAAATATAGCCACAATAAGCTACTGTCTGGTCGCTACATCGAAAGGGGGAGATGATGCGCAATCTGCGTTGGGGCTTGGCTACAAGCGCAGCCAGTGCCGTGATGGCGAGCATTCCCGGGGCGTGGGCCGATGATGCGGTGGGTCAAGAGGCCGCAACCCTGCAAGAAGTGGTCGTCACCGCCCAGAAGCGGGAGCAGACGGTCCAGGATCTTCCGGGTGTGATCAGCGCCATCAGCGGAGAGCGCATCAAGGAACTGGGCATTTCCAACGTCGAGGACCTGGCCAACGAGGTCTCCGGCCTGAGCTTTTACAGTCACGCCGGCGCGAACTTTGTCACGCTGCGCGGAGTCGGCGTGCCAGTGGACACCGGGGTATCCGATAACAACATTTCCATCACGGTGGATGGCGTCGTCCTCCCGCGGCAGACCGAGGCTGGTATCGACTCCACCGACCTGCAGAGGGTCGAGGTTCTCCGGGGCCCACAGGGCACGCTGTACGGCCGCAATGCAACCGGCGGCGCAATCAACTACATCTCCGCGCCACCGACCGACACGTTCGCTGCGATGCTCTCCGGCACCGCTGGAAACTATCAGTCCTGGGGCGTCAATGGGTTCGTATCGGGCCCTGTTACACAAGGGCTGCGAGTTCGCCTCAGCGCAGCACATGAGGAGCGCCACGAGGGCTATTTGCACAACATCTTCACAGGCGGCAGTCTGGACAAGCTCGATCGCACGACCGTGCGTGCCGCTTTGAGCGCGGACCTCAGCTCTAATTTTACGACCGATCTCTCCGTATTCTTTCAACGCGAGCGCTTCGACGCGTACCAGGCTGTGTTGCCGCCCGGGCTGATCGTGCCGAACTCCACACCACCGCTGTTTGGCAGCCTGGCCGCGCTCGGCCTGGTTCAGGGGCGTGACTTCACGACCACGCCGTTTGAAATAGCATCCAACTACAATCCAGCCTCTTATCGGCAAACCATGCTTTCGGTGGCCAAACTCAAGTGGAACGTAAGCGATAGTGTCAGTGTAACTTCGCTGAGCGGCTACGTTGACCACAAATTCAAAAGCGGTTTGGACGGGGACGCCACCAGCTACGATTACGACTACATTCCGGCTTCCGGGCCGCATACCCGGCGCCAGCCGTCTCAATCGGTTTCTGAGGAACTCAACATCTCAGGGACGATTCCGCGGCGCGGATCCTGGCTCGTGGGGGCGTATTATTTCCACGAGAACGTGCACTTCGCCCTGCCTGTGGTGATCGACTCGCAGACCAGCCCGTTGTTTGTCCCGGGGCTGTTGATCAACGGCGGATTTACTCAGGTCACCCAGTCCTATGCGCTGTTCGCCGATGCAACGGTGCCGGTCACGGACCGGTTGCGCGTGTTCGCCGGCGCACGGGTTTCCAGGGAGAAGTTGTCAGGTCAGTCCCTGGTAGATTGGGAGAATCCAAATGGTCTTTTTCGACCCAGCGTGGTTCCCTTGCTGCCGAAACTATTTGGCATACCTGCTCAGAACCCGACTGCCATCAGTTGTGCAGCCACCGTCCTGCAGACGGCCAATACGCAACCGGGTTTCCCCAATCAGCCCCGATTCGAGCAAAATCACACGCCGTTCACACCCAGAGCCGGCCTTCAATACGATTTGACGGACAACATCATGGTGTATGCCCAGTATTCGAAGGGCTTCAAGGATGGCGGGCACAGCACATCGACCTGCGATAACAACTTTGCACCTGAAACTCTGACTTCCTACGAGGCGGGCATCAAAGCCCGGTTTTTCGACCAACACTTGACGTTCGATGCCTCGGTATTCCACTACGATTACCGCAACATGCAGGTCTTCAAGTTCGAGCTGTCGGGCGGCAGCACAGTTCAGAATGCCGACGCCAAGATCGACGGTGTGGATATCACGGCCGGGGCGCTGCTCGGTGATCATATCCGGGCAGATGTCTCAGCGACGTGGCTCGACGACAGGTTCACGCACTTCTGCTCCACCGACCCCTCGTGGCCCAGCCTCGCCGGCCCGTGTCCGAGCGGAATCGGCACTGGGCAGGATCTGCGGGGACGATCCCTTCCGAACGTGTCTGACTACACCGTCAACGTGGGGCTCGAGACGTTTTTCCCTGTCGGGCTCGGGCCTTTGCAACAGTTGACCCTCAGGGGTGAGGAGCGTGTCGTTGGACCGACGCACCTCGACGCTTACGGCAACCGCCCCGAGACGCTGCGATCGACATATGCGCTGCTCGACGCCACCGCGACCTTGGCGACCACGGATCGCGGCTTTGAGATCCGCGCATTCGGCCGTAACCTCACGGACAAAGCCGTAATCAGTCACGCAATCTGGACCACGACGATCAGCGGGCAGTACCTGCCGCCCCGCACATTTGGCCTCGAAGTCAGAAAGCATTTCTAAAGGGCGGCATGCATCCAGCAATCTTCGCTAAGAGCGATCCCGACCGTGCTGCCTACATCATGGCCGGGTCGGGCGAGACCGTGACCTATCGCCAGCTCGACGCGAGGTCCAACCAGGGAGCACACCTGTTTCGTTCGTTGGGGCTGAAGGCTGGCGACGTGGTCGCTCTGTTCATGGACAACCACCCGCGCTTCCTGGAGATCGCGTGGGCCGCTCAGCGCTGCGGCCTCTATTACACCTGCATCTCTGCCAAGCTCGCTGCTGGCGAGGTGCAATATATCGTGGGCGATTGCGGAGCGCAGATGCTGATTGCCTCACCGGGGGTGGGGCCGGTGCTCGATCAACTGCCGAGCGTTCTTTCCGGCGTGAAGCAATACATCGTGGGCGAAGACCGCTCTCTCTATTGCCGCTACGAGCTCCCCCGCGACCGCTTTCCATCGACACCGATTGCCGACGAAACAGCCGGGACCGACATTCTCTACTCCTCCGGTACCACCGGCCGGCCTAAGGGCATCAAACCGCCTCTCACCGGCGGGCCGATCGCGGAGCCCGCCACGGCGGGGGCTCCTTTGATCGGTCTATTTGGCTTTCCGGATCGCGCGATCTATCTGTCTCCAGCGCCGCTCTACCATGCAGCTCCCTTGCGCACCTGCATGGGCATCCACCGAACCGGCGGCACAGTAATCATGATGGAGCGTTTTGATCCGGAGGAGGCGCTGCGCATCATTGATACCTATGGCGTCCAGTGCGGCCAGTTCGTACCGACACATTTCGTGCGAATGCTGAAGCTGCCTGAGGACGTGCGCACGAAATACAACATCTCGACTCTGGTCTCGGTGGTGCACTCCGCCGCCCCCTGCCCCATCCCCGTCAAAGAGCAGATGATTGCCTGGTGGGGCCCGGTTATCCATGAGTACTACAGTGGCTCAGAAGGCATCGGGCGCACCTTGATCAACTCGCAGGAGTGGCTGACACACAAGGGCTCGGTGGGGCGCGCCGTCTCGGGGGACTTGAGAATTTGCGGCGAGGATGGCGAACCCCTGCCGCACCATACCGAAGGCGTAATCTATTTCGCAAAGGGTCCGCCGCTGCGCTACCACAACGCCCCTGAGAAAGTGGCCGAGAACACCAACAAATACGGCTGGACAACCCTGGGCGATGTGGGCTGGGTCGATGAGGAGGGCTACCTCTACCTCACCGACCGCAAGAGCTTCATGATCATCTCGGGCGGGGTGAACATCTATCCCCAGGAGATCGAGAACCTGCTCATCACGCACCCGAAGGTGGCCGACGCGGCCGTCGTGGGCGCGCCCGACGAGGAGATGGGGGAGAAAGTCCTCGCCGTTGTCCAGCCGCTCGACTGGAACGAGCCGCAGGAAGCCTTGCGCGCCGAACTGTTGGATTTCGTGCGAGCCAACCTGAGCCACGTGAAGACCCCGCGCATAATCGAATTCGCACCGGAGTTGCCCCGCCACGCAAACGGCAAGCTCTATAAGCGCCTGATCAGGGACCGGTACTGGGGCAAGCAAGATTCCCGGATCATCGGGC
>Ga0209526_10000698_pt1 | contig 21975 bp, 17 predicted proteins | sample JacPinW_OM2H0_M1_FD_188566 | JGI IMG/M metagenome (GOLD analysis project Ga0209526, IMG submission 188566) | Forest soil microbial communities from Algoma, Ontario, Canada - Jack Pine, Ontario site 1_JW_OM2H0_M1 (SPAdes) (version 2) | ecosystem: Environmental > Terrestrial > Soil > Boreal... | reverse complement strand
AAGGAGCAAACTGAGAAGCCAAAGTGGCAGAAAATAGATGGGAAGCCGGAGGAACAGCGTCGAGGCCGACAAAATCCCGGCGACAGCAAAGACGGACATCCGAATCAGGTTGTAATGACTATCGCCGGCGATGCGTTTCTGACGCTTGAAGGGAATGGCCGCGCGGCGGAATCCGACGCGTGCGATTGCGGCGCGCAGGAAGGGGAAAGAAGTATTCTCATCCAGCATGGCGTCGCGAACTTCTCTCGTGAACAACGAAAATTCCGCCATATCGAGAAGGATCTCTTCATCCGCCAAGGCGTGCAGAAGCCTGTAGAAGAATTTCCGCGCGCTCTTCATCGCCCTCGATTCGTGCCGGTCGACCCGTTCGCCGTAGACGATATCGAATCCCTGCTCATGCTTGTCGACGAATTCGAGGATCATTTCGGGTGGATCTTCGCAGTCGACATCGATGAATACGAAGAGATCGCCGGTGGCGTTTCGCAGTCCGCATTCAAGCGAAGCGTGGTAGCCGACATTTCTGCTCATCGTAATGAGGTACGTCGCGGGCCAGGATTCCCTGATTTTCTCGATCTGTTGCGCTGACCGATCAATCGAGGCGTTGTCCAGAAATAACAGGTGAACCGTATAGGACTCCGCGAGTTTCTCCATAACAGGGCGGATTCGCCCGTAGAAGAGAGGTATAACGCGCTCTTCGTTATGGACGGGGCAGAGGATGGTTAATTGCTGTGTTTTCATCGCCGCCTTGTGATTCACAGCCGCACAGTCAGTTCCCGCATCAGCGGCCTTGAGAGTCATAACTCAGGAGAGAGAAATCAGTGCACATTGTCATTTTGCCCAAACCTTCAGTATTGGGCAATTGTATTACAAATACCGGATGTCGCAGAAGTCATGCCAGGCCGAGGGTCACGGCACGGATCGGTCGCGATACGCACACATTAGATGTGTCCCATTTCAGATGTGTCCCATTTCGAACAGACTTTCCGCCCTCGTCGGATTATCGTGCTCAAGGCTGTTGATTTTCCGGCGTGCGCCTCTCCTGCTGCCATCGAATCGAAAATGGAAATATTGGCTAAAATTCCGGTGGTAGCCTCCTGGGTCATGCTCGCGGCCCCCGTTGAGCTCTCTGCTCAAATTGGTGGAAGCTCTCCGGAAAGATCTGAGAGTCTTGCAAGCGTCTTAGATGCCCGCCAGATCGCGGATCCAACGGTCGCGGCCACCGAGCGCAATTGAAGGTCACGATGCCCATCCGTCGCAGATCCGGTCTGATCATTGTTGGAATCGCCGCGCTACTCTTGCTTGCGCTTATTTTTATTGGCCCCGCGCTTATCAACGTGGATCGCTACCGGCCTCAGGTTATCTCTTATCTCGAGGAGAAAACCGGAAAGCAGGTCGAAATCGGGCGGCTCGCACTCACGTTTTCCCCTTTGTCCGTTCACATCGATAATCTTGGCGTCAAGAACCCTCCCATATTTCCGCCCGGTTATATCATTCAAGTAAAGCGGATTGACGCTGATCTTAACGTTGGCGCGCTCCTGCACCGCCAGGTGGTTATCAAGTCCCTGGTACTTGAAGATCCGATCATGAATCTGACATCGGATCCCGACGGGCCGTGGAATTTCGAGAATCCTGAAGCGAAAGTTTCGGTAAACACGGTGCCTCTGGGAGTGATTTCGAAGATGCAAATTAAACGGGGTCAGCTGATCGCGTCGAACCTTCTGCCATCAGACGCGGCGGGTCCCATCTTCTTCGAAGCCCACGAAATCTCTGGTGTGATGGAGCAGGTGAACATTATTGGGATTATTAATCCCTCTTCTTCGTCGATGGATGGCCAGGGCAACCTGAAGGTAGGATTGGTGCGATTCGGCTCGGTCGAGGCAAGAAATCTGGAAACTAATTTGCGTTTAGAGGCGAGGCAGGCCTTTTTCACCAATGTCAAAGCGAATATTTATGGCGGGACCGCCGCAGGTGATCTCTTCTTTGATTTGTCAGCGAAGAATATAAGCTTTAAGACCAATGCGCGCCTGAAGGGAATTAATGTGGCCCAGCTTCTGGCGGCCTTCCCGAGCGGGGGCGGGCAAATGACCGGCAAGATGGAAGGAGACGTAAAGCTAGCAGGAGAAATTGAACACACACTCCGCCCACTGGCGGGAATGCATGGAGCCGGTCATGTGACAGTGCGTAACGGTCAGGTGCCCAGTCTCAAGCTCAACGTGAATCTGATGAAGCTAGCGCACTTCAACGATCTTGGTCCCGCCAAAAACGATCCTTCCTCTTTTAACTTGATCACTACCGATTTGGAGCTGGCCAACCGACGGATTTCGAGCCGCGTGATCGACATCGATGGTTACGGAGTCGATGTAGACGGCTCGGGCAGTGTCAGTGTGTCAGGCTCAAACGAGCTGAATTATCGCGGTTTGGCGGAGATTACCACCAAGGAGAGCTTCTTCACCAACACTATCGCCCGGCTCTCTGGAGCCACATTAAAAAACGGCAGGTTGCAATTTCCCTTTCGAATCGGCGGTACGATCGACAATCCAGTATTTTCCAAGGGGAAGGGTGATGAAGATGTAGATGCCCGGGGGAAACGTCGGTGAGCGAATTCAAAGAGTGGAGCCGACACCACTGATGAATTGTTAGTTGGTCGGAACAGCGGTACCGGGAGGATACACAATAATCTCAACCGATCCCCAGCCCGCGCCAGGAGTAACATCACTTTTCTTACCAGCTCCAAAGGTCTTGAGTTGTGCATCCTCGAAACCGAAATTATCGACCAGGTAGTTACGCACCACCAAAGCTCGGGCCTCTGTCAATACCAAGTCCTTCTGCGTATCTCCTGTCATGCCCGATGACACAGCGACGACCGCGACACCAAATTCATTGTCGGCCAGAAACTGGCCCGCCTGACGCAATGATTTTTGGTTCCTGGGTTTGGCGGTATCGACCTTATCGAAGAGCTGTTTTGATTCGTAGGTGAATGATTTTAACGGCTCAGCTTGGGGCAGATTCGGAATTTCGTTTTTTACCAGATCGGATGAGTTCTCGTAGCCACGATTTTTGAAATACCCGCGCAGCAGGAAATTCTGCTTCAGCGCGTCCATATTTTCCTGAAAACCAGCAACTCCGGCTTGCGCTTTGGTTACCGTGTCACGCAAACCGAGCGTTGTCTGGTCCAGCTGGGTGTAGATTTTTTTGTCATTAATCAGCGCTCCCACCGTACCTTGCCCATGGTCAATCTTGCCGCTGATCGAACCCAGATTTGCCGTTGCGTAGGTCACATTCTTGAGAGCTTCCTGGCTGCTATCCAGAATACCGTTCGCTTTTTTAAGGAGGGCTGACATTTGCAGCGGCGGCTCGCTGCCAATGGCGCCCCCATCCGCGACTTCTGCCCCTTTGGCGGATCCAAATGAAATCGCAACATACTCACTGCCAAGAAGCCCTTCGGTTTCGATGGTGGCAATCGAATCTTGTTTTATTATGCCGTGAGTCGAATTGTCCAGGTCCATCCGCACCATGATTTTATCGGTCGGTTTGCCAGGCAACTCCACGCTGCGGACGGCCCCGGCGTGCACGCCGCCTACTCGGACATCCGCCCCGGAATCCAATCCCACGACGCTGCCAAACTCCGCGTTCAGCCGGTACGTGGGTGTAAACAGATACTGCTTTCCACCGATAATGAAGATCCCTGACACCAGGATTGTCAGTGCTGCGATTATAAAGGCTCCCAGTCGCGCTGCTCTTGACATATTTGCTCCCTACGAATCCCGCTTAAAGAATTCTCGAACAAAATCATCCTTACTTTCAGCAAGCTCCTCGAAACTGCCCTCCATTGCCACTTTTCCTTTATCCAGCAACGCCAGCCGGTCAGCGATGATCCTGGCACTTTGCAGATCGTGCGTGACGACCACGGACGTCAGGTCGTGTTCTTTTTGCAGCTTAAGTACCAGATTGTCGATTTCGCTGGATGTGATCGGATCGAGCCCAGCTGTCGGTTCATCAAGAAGTAAAATTTCCGGCTGCAGCGCTAGCGCGCGCGCCAGGCCTACTCGCTTTTGCATGCCCCCTGAAATATCACTGGGCATTTTGTTGAGATCCTGTTCCATGCCAACGCTCCTCAACAATTCCTTGACACGCTCGCTGCGCTCGGATTGCGACATTTTGGTATGCCGCGCCAAGGGGAAGGCGACATTCTCCTCCACCGTCAACGAATCGTAGAGCGCCGCATGCTGAAATAAAACCCCCATCTTGATCCTCAACCGATTCATCTCATTTAGTCCGAGACCTGAACTTTCCTGCCCTTGAATGCAAATCGAACCACCATCCGGATTCTGAAGTCCGATGATCAGCTTCAACAAAACGCTCTTCCCGGTGCCGCTTCTACCGAGGACGGCGAGCGTCTCACCCCGCACTACCGTCAAATTGATTCCGTCCAAAACATGCTGCGTACCAAACGATTTGTGGACGTCCCGAAGAACCAGTGCCGGCTCGCCGGGAATGTTGACCGTCTGGTTGTTCTCCAAATTCGCTTCCGCAGTAAATTGCTTCATGGGAAAAAAATGATAATTAATTTTACTAGGATGACGTCAGCCAAAATTACGAACAGTGAAGACAAGACCACTGAACTCGTCGCCGAACGCCCGACACCTTCGGTACCACCTCGCGTGCGCATTCCCTGAAAACAGGACACCAGGCCGATGATCAGACCAAAGAAGGAGGTTCTAAGGGTCGGCGCCAAAAAATCGCTAAAGTGTACCCCCGTCAAACCTTTGTCCAGGAAGCGCAGCAGTGAAATTGGGTCGGCCAGAGTTTCCGCAACCCATCCTGAGAATATGCCGCAGGCATCAGCCACCAGGGTCAGGAGCGGCAATACCACGATGCACGCCAGGACGCGGGTAACGGCCAAGAGTTTATATGGATTTACAGCGGAAGCCTCAATGGCATCGATTTGCTCCGTTACTTTCATTGAGCCCAACTCAGCGCCGATGCCGGCGCCCACTCGTCCGCTAACCACCAACCCTGTGATGACCGGTCCCATCTCGTGGACGATCGAGAACAGGATCGCGCTTGGAAGCATTGACTTTGCGCCGAAACGCACCAGACTGCTGCGAGTCTCGAGCGCGAGGACAGTGCCAACAGCAGCACCGGCCAAAGCCACCAGGGGGAGCGATTTCGATCCTATTTCGTCGAATTGGCGAATGATCTCGCGGAGTTCAAAGGGCCGTGTAAGGGCCGCGCGAATCACTTTCCAGGAAAAGCTCCCTAGATCGCCAAACCACTCGAGCGACCGATAGATCATTGTTCCGGTTTCGGTAGAAGTCGATTCCATAGATGGCGAACTTTACGTTTTTCAAGCCCGAGTCCAAATGGCCCGTTCGGGTACGGGCTACGCTTAAATCCTGCCAAACTATTGACCCCAGGGGAGGTTCGGGAGCGGGGCTAATTGAGCGGCTCGCCTTGAGCTCCCGGCTTAGACATAGCAACGGCGCGCCGATCCAAGTCGCGGATATCCGGTTCTCACCAGCGAATTAGCTGATCAATATTCTAATTCTAATTACGAGTGATTGGGCTGTCTGTCTGATTTGGCACACATTGAGGGATCAGCAACTCGCTGCTCGTTGAGGGTTAATATGCTACGTCCCAAGATTTAGATGGTAGGCCTGTGCAAACTCAACTTTCCAGGAGATTTCCTACTTGCGTCGCACGCGCCAGAATTCTTCAATCTCTTCGAGCGTGCGCCCTTTTGTCTCCGGTACGAGGAAATAGGAAAAAATCCAGGCCGCCACGGCGAAGAGCCCATATAGCCAGAAAGTACTGGCGGCGCCTATCATTTGCAGGAGCGTCAGAAAGGTTAAAGAGACCAGCAAGTTTGAACCCCAATTGAATGCGGCGGCAAGTCCCTCGCTCGAGCTGCGAATTTTCAGAGGATAGATTTCGGAGATCAGCAACCAAAAAATTGGCCCCAAGCTGATGGCGAACGACGCGACGTATGCCATCATGCTGATAACCGCAATCCAGACCAGGACGCCCGATTTTTCGGACATGTGGAACGCCAAGCCCAACAAGCCCAAGGTCACCACCATCCCGGCAATACCGACGAGCAGGAGTGGCCGACGACCCATGCGGTCGATCAGCCGCATAGCGACAACGGTCATCAGCACATTCACTGCCCCGATGCCTGCGGTAGCCAGAATTGCTCCTGAGGCGGATGAAATTCCCGCGGATTGAATGATCAACGGCGCGTAATAGATAACCGTATTGATTCCGGTGACTTGTTGGAATATCGCCAGGCCTACGCCAACCACTAGCGCCGGTCGGATAGACGGAGCGAGCAGATCAGCCAAACGCCCGCGGTCATCGGCGTGCGCGAGGCTGCTCTCGATTTCTTGAAGTTCCACGCCTACGTCCTGTGTCCCACGGATGTGGGCCAACATCGCGCGGGCCTTGTCGCGGTGGCCTCGGCTGGCGAGCCAACGCGGACTTTCCGGAAGGAATACCATCCCCAAGCCGAATATCGCTGCTGGAATCACGGCCAGCCCAAACATCCAACGCCATCCCTGGATCGCCGCAAAGGCGTAATCAACCATGTAGGCGGCAAGAATTCCGAGGGTGATGGCCAGTTGGAAAAGCGAAACCTGCCAACCGCGCGCATCCGCAGGCGAGACTTCAGAGATGTAGACCGGGACCGTTCCGGAGGAGAGGCCAATTCCCAGGCCCACAACGATCCGGCCTACGATCAAAATCACGGGTGATGTAGCCGCGGCGCAAACAATTGCACCCACGCCAAAAATGATGGCGGTGACGATCAACAATCTTCGCCTGCCGAACAGATCCGCCAGGCGTCCGCCAAGCATGGCGCCAACTGCCGCGCCCGCAAGTACGCCGCTGACGATCACCTCCAGAGCGAAGGTGGAGAGGGTAAAATCATTTTTTAGAAATAATTCAGCGCCGGAAATCACTCCCGTGTCGTAGCCGAAAAGCAAGCCGCCCAGCGCGGCAAAAGCAGCTGCGAAATAGACAACGGCTTGACCGTTTGACTGCGAACGAACAGCATTAGAGTTCAGAGGCGTTCCTGCGTTCATGGCTCAGTCCTCTCTGCCGATCACGGTCCGGGTGTTTGCGGCAGTTTCTTCAATCGTGAATGGTCTTTATTCACTTGGGCAGCAAGTTGGGCAGCCAAGCGAGGTGGTAATTTATGCAACAGCTCAAGGAACACGCCGTTTGTCCACCCGAACCCGGTTACGTTCTGTGAATATCCAACCCCAATGTGGGTTATATCGGATCCTGTGACGACGTCGTATTTCTCCCGGATCGTGCGATCGAGCAGAAAATTCAGTATGACGGTGGCGAGAAACTTGCTTGAAATTCGGTTGGCATCGGCATCGTATCCGTAGCGGCGCAGGGCTTCCACGGCAAGTAAATGGATCGGAGCCCAGCCGTACGGGTAATCCCATTGCGCCTGGGTTTCGCGCCGGCTCATGGCTAGTCCACCGGGCTGCTCGAACATAGCCAGGTTGTGCACCACGGCCTGAGCCTGTTCTTTTGAAGCGACTCCCGCCCACAGCGGATAGAACGTTGTCGCATACTCGTAGGAAGATCGCGCGCCCGCCACAAAGTCGTAATCAAAAAATAACCCGCGGTGCTCGTCCCACAGATACTTCACGATTTGGGTTCGCCGCTCGAGGGCCTTCCTACTCCAAACCTGCGCTTCTTTTTTGCGCCCCAGAAGGGTGCTCATCTCTCGCAGATCCTGTTCGGTCTTGAATAGCAGGCTGTTGAGACAGACTGGAGCATAGTGGTGTGTATCGGCGCCGAAGGGGCCGAAGCGAAATGAAACGTCGAAGCCGGACTCCCGCATGCTCCGGTCACCCTTATAGAAATCAGCCGTCAAAGCCACCTGGTCCGGGTGTGCGCAATCTGTTTCCTTAGCTTGAGACAACGATGGGTCGCAAATTGTGACGGGGAATAGAGGTCCCATTAGGGAATCGGCCGGGTGCTCGCTGTCGACATGAACCAAGCGGGAATTGTTGGTGCCACCGTGAAGCAAGAAAAAATGCGCGACTCCGCGGTAATAGTGGCTCGGATCACCCATGATTTCGGGAACCGGCCCATCGCCGTAATCAAAATAGCGCGCGAGGCCCGTGGATCCGGCCCGACGCGGCTGCCGAGTCCATTCCTGGTAGTCTCGCACCGCGAATCCGTAGGCCTTCTCGAGCCATTGGAGGTCAGGCTTTCCAGCAGCTTTCTCCGCATCGTATACGGCTAGAATCATGGAGCTCAGGAAAGGCGGCTGAGAGCGCGTCAGATAGTACGTGCGGTTGGCGTTCAGAACCCCGCCGTAGTGCTCAATCTCAAAGAAAAAATTCTCAACCATTCCCTTCGCTAAGTCCTGGCGATGATCTCGCAGCAGACCACGAATAATGAAATAGCTATCCCAACCATACATTTCATTGAATTGACCACCCGGGACGACGTAAGGATTTTCGAGATAGAGCAGGCCGTTAGTGCCCATCTTGCCGAGTTCCCCCAAGCTGGCGATTCTGCCGGGCAGGCGCTCCACTCGAACGGTGCAGTGCTTCTGCAGTTCGCTCAAAGCGGGAGGGCTTGCAAAATCGGCGGGAAGAAAAAGGACCGGTTCCTTGTCTGTCTTAATGTCCGTCAGGCTTTCGCACTTCGTCATCGTGCGCGTCAAATCGTCCCAGCCGGCCGAAATGTATCGAAGGATATCGGCAAGAGGCTCGGAGCCATCCGCCGCGCGAGGTGTCTGAACGTGTGGTTGACTGCCGAATTTCTTGTTTGAAGCAGCTGACGTGGGCAGCTGTGATGTGATTAGAAGCCCCTGCAACAGCAGAGAGCACGCGACGCGGAAGAAACCTGTCGCTCGATGCATGTTCCCCCCCCACGGTTCTATTCATAATACTCGATGTTGGGGGAAAGGACGCCCTAGGCATGAGGGGTCGTCCGTATTTGGCGGACCTGTGGAGTGGTCGGCCCGTGCGGACTCGAACCGCCCGCAACGTCAATGCAGGCGTGTCGTCGTCAATCCGGAAGTTAACCGGTTGTTTCCGAGGGCGCCGTCACGCGAGAGGAAGTTCGACGAAGGTGATTACCGCTGTCTTCAGCCGGCACTAGAACGGTTTCGAATAAGAATGAAAGCAAAGCTTGAAGGATGGTCCTCAGGAGCCACTCGCAGCGCGAGCTGCCTGCTGGCTGGCCATTTGTTCCTTCATCTTCTGCTGCATTTCCTTAGGTGTGTGTTCTGCGATGTGAGTAGCGACCATCCAATTGTAACCCTCGGGATCGAGAACCACTCCACAGCGGTCGCCCCAAAACATATCCATCACCTGCCCCTTGAGCGTGGCCCCGAGTTTTACGGCCTTGGCAACCGTCTTGTCCACGTTCTCCGTCAGCAGATATAAACTGGTAGGCGAGGCGCCGACTGTTTTCGCGCCGCGGGAACCCATCTGCGGCATTTCCGGCCCCAACATTAATGTCGTGCCGCGGAGCGTCAGCTCGGCATGGACCGCCTTGCCGTCTGGGCCATTCATGATCCCCCGTTTGGCAAAACCGAATGCCTTTTGATAAAAGTCGGCTGCCGCCTTTATGTCGGTCACCGTTAGCATCGCTGTTACCGGACCGTAGAGCTTTTTGTTGAGCGGATCGATTTTTTTTGTGGGCATAACACTCCTTTCGTTAAGCGAATATTTTAAACTGAAATTCGGCGGAAGTTGTTCATGATGCACCGCTCGCAGAAACTCGGGCAGCGGGGACCAAGGATACTTCAATGGGAAACGTCCGGTCAACTTTTGAGTCGATGGCACAGGACACCTCGCGAGCTGGCCCGGTAACTGAATTTCTTCTCTTGGCAGCCTACTTCAAGGAAGCCATATCGATGACAAAACGATATTTTACATCGCCCTTGAGTAGCCGTTCATAGGCCTGGTTGATTTGTTGAATGGGGACCAACTCGATGTCCGATGTAATTCCATTCTCGGCGCAGAAATCCAGCATCTCCTGAGTTTCCCTGATGCCGCCGATGGCGGATCCGGCCAGGCTACGGCGCTTCATGATCAAATTGAAGCTAGAGATTGCACTCGGCTTCTCTGGCGCGCCAACCAGGGTCATAGTGCCGTTGAGCTTTAACAGCCCGAGATACGCGTTCAAGTCGTGTACCGCGGAGACAGCGTCGAGGATAAAGTCGAAGCTAGCAGCATGTTTTTCCATCTCGGCTTCGTTTTTTGAAATCACCACTTCGTCCGCTCCGAGGCGCAGCGCGTCGGCGGTTTTGCCCGGGGACGTGGTGAAAAGCACTACGTGAGCGCCGAAGGCATGGGCAAATTTCACACCCATGTGCCCCAATCCGCCAAGCCCGACGATGCCGACCTTTTTTCCCTTCCCAACTTTCCAATGGCGCATCGGCGAGTAGGTGGTGATGCCGGCGCAAAGAAGAGGCGCGGCGCCGGCGGGTTTCAGCTTGTTGCCTACACGCAAGACGTAGGCTTCATCTACCACGATGCTGTCCGAGTAGCCGCCATAGGTAACTCCGCCAAGAATTTTGTCCTGGCCGTTATACGTTAAGGTCACGCCCTTCTCGCAATACTGCTCTTCCCCTGCGACACAGCTGGCGCAAACGCGGCAAGAGTCCACCATACAACCGACTGCGGCGATGTCGCCCTCCTTGAATTTCTTGACGGCGCTTGCGGCTTTGACCACCCGGCCAACGATCTCGTGGCCGGGTACGCAGGGATAGGTTGTTGGCATCACGCTCTGCCACTCGTTGCGCACCTGGTGCAGATCTGAATGGCAGACGCCGCAGTAGAGAATTTGGATTTGCACGTCCTGGGGACGTGGAGAGCGGCGCGCTATAGTGAACGGCAATAGCGGAGAAGTTGCACCGTGCGCCGCGTACGCTTTCGCGATGAACGTTTTCGGTTTTAACGAACTGACTTCTTTTTCGGGCATTCGTCGTGCTGCTTCGCTCATGTTCGTATTCCTCCTGATTCAAAAATATTCTTCTTTATAGGCACTTTCAACATCGCATCTTCCATCGGACGATTTTAATGGGCCGCGGCGGATACTCCCCTGGGTGGCCGTTTCATCAGGAAAACAAAAGGAATCATCACTAGTGCCGACAGGCCCAGGAGCCAGAAATTGTCGAGGTACGCGATCATGGACGATTGCCGCAGAATAGATCCGTATAGCTGACCGTACGCTTGGTGTTGGGCGGCAATGGGGCCACTCGCCGCGAAACTCTGGCTCATGCCTTGGACTGTGTTGTTGAACTGACTGCTGTACGCCGTGGCGTGAGCTGTCAGTGCGGTTTGATGAAACTGCGCCCGGCGCGTCAGCATCGTTGTGACGAAGGAAATGCCGACGCTTGCGCCGATGTTACGCGATAAATTTATCAGCCCTGAAGCGGCATTATTTTTTTCTCGCGGCAGGTAGGAATATGCCGCTGTGTTGATCGGTATGAAAAGGAACGCCAGCCCGGCGGTCTGAAACACGCGCGCCCACATCATGGTTCTGAAATCCGCGTCGAGACTAAATTGGTGCGCCATGAAAAGCATGGCGACTGCGAGGGTGAAGAGCCCAAACGCGATCATAAGGCGCGCGTCGTACTTGGATATTAGAAAGCCTGCCACAGGCATCATCAGCATCAGGGCGAACCCACCCGGCATAATCATCAGTCCAGCCATTTCCGCGGTGTACCCCATCAGCGTCTGCGCGAGTTGAGGAAGTAATAATGTTGTCGCATAGAGGATAAATCCCACTATGAATAGCATCACGCAGGCCATCAGGAACGTGCGGTCGCTGAAGAGACGAACTTCAATGATCGGATGTTCGTGGTAACGCTCCCAGAAGTAGACAGAAATCAAGCAAATCACAGCGATCACCGTCAAGATCACGATGTAGTGTGTCTCGAACCAATCTTGACGTTCCCCTTTGTCGAGAACAACCTGAAGCGCGCCCAGTCCTATCGCCAGCAGGCCGAAACCAATGTAGTCCACCTTTATGCCCGCGCTCTTCTTCCCCCGGAGCCACGGCGGATCCGAGACCAGAAGCGAAGTCAGAGCCACGGATAAAATTCCGACTGGGATATTCATGAAGAAAATCCATCGCCAGCTATAGTTGTCGGTAATCCAGCCTCCAATCGTCGGTCCCAAAGCTGGAGCCACGACCACGGCCATCCCATAAATCGCGAAGGCCATGCCTCTCTTTGCTGGAGGAAATGTATCCGCAAGGATTGCTTGCTCGCTGGGTTGCAAGCCTCCTCCTCCCGCGCCCTGCAATATCCGGAAAAAGATGAGTAGCGGAAGGCTGGGAGCGATTCCGCACAGAAAAGAGCCCGCTGTGAACAGCACGACGCAGCTCATGTAGAAACGCTTTCTGCCGAATCTTGATGAGAGCCAACCGCTCAAAGGCAGGACGATGGCGTTTGAAACTAAATACGAAGTTAGCACCCAACTGCTTTCATCTTGCCCTGCCGCGAGTCCTCCAGCGATGTGAGGAAGCGCAACGTTGGCCACGCTTGTATCGAGGACTTCCATGAAGGTCGCCAGGGTCACAGTAAGCGCGATGAGCCACAGATTGTGTCCGGGATTCCAGTCAAGCCCGGCGTTCGCACTTTCCGAGATTGCCTGGTCACTCATTGCGTTACTCCACGCGCGCTGGAAGGGCGCTCCTTCACGTAGACATCTGGCACCACGGACATGCCGGGCCTGAGCCGACGGTCCGGATCCTGACCCTTATCTAATCGCAGCCTGACCGGGAGGCGCTGAACCACCTTCACATAATTGCCAGTTGCATTTTCAGGAGGAAGCAAGCTGAATACGGCACCCGTTCCTCCAGCGATGCTTTCGACATACCCCGAATAGGTGCGTCCATACGCATCAACATGGATTTTCACGGGGTTGCCGGGACGCATGTTCTGGAGTTGCGTTTCTTTGAAATTCGCGGTCACCCAGAGGTCGTCCAAAGGCACAACAGCCATCAACTGCTGTCCAGGCGAAACGTATTGCCCGGGCTGTGCGGATCGTTTCGCGACCAGGCCATCGACGGGCGCGACGATGCGCGTGTAACCCAAGTTAAGCTGGGCCTGCTCCACGGTAGTCTTGGATTTTTGCGCGGCGGCAGACGCAGCAACCGCGCGAGACCGCTGGATCCGAATCTGCTGGGGACCTGTTTGAGCAGATTCGACAGAAGCGGAAGCCTGTGCAAGCCTGGACTGGGCCTGGCGTACCGCGTCCTGCGAAGCCCGCACATTCGCCGTACCACCCTGTACGGCGGCGGCCGCGCCGTTGGAGGTCTGGACGGCCTGCACATACAACTGCTCAGAAATTTCCTCTTTGTCAACCAACTGCTTGTAGCGCTTCACATCGTCCTGAGCCTTGGCGCTGTTCGCTTCGACTTGTAGGACGGCCGCTTGAGCCGCGGCGAGTTGTTGCTCGGCAGCGGAAATCCCCGCACGCGCATTGGCTACGTCGGCCTCTGCCGACACTAGCTGGCTCGACGTATTTACGGATATTACCGGGACGTTTACCTGACTCGCGTCGGCGGTTGCCTGATCGTTGGCCAAGGCAGCTTGGGCGCTGGCGACGGCCACCTCATAGTCCTTCGGGTCGATCTGTGCAAGGAGCGTTCCGGCCTTCACGTACTGGTTGTCGTCCACATACACATTCGTGATGTAGCCTGCCACGCGTGAGCTAATGGGATTGATATAGCCATCGATTTGCGCATCGTCAGTGGATTCCCAGCCCGCGTAATAGTGATATGCGAGCGCCCCCGCAGCAGCCAGGAGCAAGAGAGCAATGGGCGCAATAATTTTTACGCGCGTCATCCTTTTCCCGTTAGCAGATCTACCGGAATCGGGCTCCCGATGATCCTCCGTAGCTTTCCCTCGCGACGCCGTGCCGTCTGCACTCTTCGGCCGCTCATCCAGAACAACCCTTTCGTCGAAATCCACAACACTGTCTTGAGCCATTTCATTTTCCTCCGAGGTATCCTTTGACGGCTTGCTCAGCGATGCCCACGGCACGCGCGACCTGAACTTTCGCGATGTTGAAAGCATAGAGACTCGAAATGTAGGCCTGATCCGCCGAGGACACTGATTCCTGCGCCTGCACGACTTCAATGTTGTCGGTCACTCCCGCGCCGAAACGGTCCTGCGCTTGAGCGAGAGTCTCCCGCGCCAGGTCCGTATTACTTCTTGCAACCTTCACGAGTTCGCTTGCGGAGTCCAAGTCAAAGAAAGCGTTGCGCACATCCTGATCGACGCGGCCTCTCAAATTGTCAAGCTCCGCTTGCTTCTGCTGCAGTGTGGCGTCAGTCTCAAGAACATCCGCCTTCACGCGCGTGCCCTGGAAGATTGGGATATTCACGCTGGCCGAAGCTGTGAACGTTCCGTGGGAATTGCTGAAATTGGGACCGATGTCGCCATAGTTAGCAGCGGTAGTGACGGTGGGAAAGTTCTCGGCGACGGCTGCTTTCCTCGACAGGCCCGCGGCGCGTACTTCCTCCTGGGCGCTTGCGTAGTCGGGACGGTTCGTGTATGCGTCTTGCAATGCCTTATCCAGCGAAACTCCTTCGAGTGGCGCGTAGGGCACATTGTCGGTCAGCGTGAATTCCTGCCCAGCCGGCAGACCGATTGCGCGCGCCAAACTCAACATATCCTTGGATCGCTGATCCCGCGCGGCGATGAGACGCTGTTGCTGGGTCTGTAACTCGACCTGGGCGCGCAGCTCGTCGATGCGCGCCGCCACACCTGCAGCTCTCTGGTCGCGAGTGCGCTGGTACAGGGCCTGAGAAGTACTTAGTTGTGCTTGCTGAGACTCGATCGTCGAGGAATCCGCTATCACCTGCAGGTAAGTGTTGGCTACCGCGAGCACGACGAGATCGCGGCTGCTTTTATATGAGCTCTGGGAGGCTTTCAGGCGTTCATTGGAAGCTCTCAGCTTTTCGATGGAACTCCAATCGAAGACTTTTTGGGAGATATTTCCGCGAGCATCCTGAATGCCGAACGGTCCAACGACAGTAGGAAAACCTGCAATGGGAATCTTGAGTCCGAGAGCCCTCAGATTCACTTCCTCAACTGTCTGAGAAATGGATGCATTAACGTTGGGCAGAAGTTCGTTCAGGCTTCTAAGCCTTTCGGCACGCGTGGTGCGTGTAGCCACGTCACTTTCGATCAAGCCCAAATTGTGCTTCAGCCCGCGATCCAGGGCATCGCTTAGCGAAATCTGGAGAACCGTTCCGGTTGGCGTCCCTGTAGGAACGCTTCCGAGGTAAGGGCTCTCGGGCCCGAGAGCGCTCGAAACGGAAGACGCGGGCGAAATAAGCTGGCCCTGTATGGATGTGGTCTGTGCATGTAGTGATTGCGGCGCCAGGCATGCAAAAATCAGCATCGAGGTCAGCAGTATCTGCCGGAGTCTCGCGTCTAGTTGTTGAGGCCAAACCATTGTTCACAATTCCCTTCTTGATTTCGCTGCGCCGAATCCGCGTGCACTGTTTCTGTGACCGGGGACTGGTCATCGCGATTCATACCTGTCAGTTCTTGTTGCGCCTGCAACCAATCTTCGAGGTCGTATCCGAATAATCCGCCGTGAGAGCGGTGGATCTCGTAGGCGCGGTTCAAAATCTCCTTGATCTTCGAGAACTCACTGATTGCATCTCCGTCAATTGCTACCTCTTGTGATTCAATTGATTGTGCGATTTCGTCGTGTGAATGCATGTTCGTGATGTCTTTCTGCCTAAGCTCCTTCTTCCCCCTTGCTCGGCTCTTGGATTCCAACGATGGATGACACTGCGGTTTCGCGGCCAGCACCGTAGGGTTCGCAAACGGCGCTGGCCGCTAACCTTGACGCGGTTAAAAATGGACGACGATTCCGGCAGAAGGCTGCGCGGTATGAGTGGTCACGTTAGAACTCAAGCTGGCAATCCCGAAATCCGGGCGGTCGTAAACGAATCCGCGGTATTCCAAACGAAGCGCGACATGCTTCACCAATCTATAGTCGACGCCTGCGCCATACACAAATGCCGGGCGTGTCTGGCGCTGCGCCCCTGAAACGAATCCCCCCACGTCTCCCCTAGGATCAAACACGAGCGCTCCCGCGCCTGCGAGCACGTAGGGCCTCATTCTGGCAACGTAGACGGGAATGTTGACGACCAGGGCTCCAGTTGCCTGATGCACGTTGGAATTGATGCCGAAGTTTCCATTGGGAGTGAAATTCTGCTGCGTGTTCCGGGCGTAGCCGTAGCCGGCCTCCGCTGCGAGCCAGCGGTTGATATGAAAACGGTAGTTCACAAGAAAACCGCCCGTGTCAGTGGAATGTTGTAGTGTTCCGTTTTGTTGTGAATCTTTCGTGAAAAATCCTGTCCCCTGCACCCCGATTTCGTTACGCAGGAATTCATCTTGCGCCCTGGCCGATGAAGCCAGGAGAAGAACTGCCCCAAGAATTCCCGCCACCAACATCTTTGCTCTTACCATTTTGTTTCCTCCCTCGACTTGTATATCGGAATGACCACCACACATTTCTTTGCTGTTTTCCCGGTCGGCGGCCTTACTTTGCCGATCGTCCTGTTCCGTCTCCCGTAAAGGACAGGAAAATCAAAACCGCCAAAACGGCTATGAGAAAGTATGTCGTCATGACTAAGCACTCGACTCCTTTAGCCGGCCCCTGGCCGATACATAGAAGCTCACGCAGGGCGGCTCTGGCAAATACGGCGCGGTCAAAAGCAGCTCATACATCTGCGAATCCAGCGCTGACGGCGCTTCTCGAGGATCTCCAAGATGTGCTTGGTGTACACACCGGAGGCGATAAACTGGGCGCCATCCTTGATCATCGTGGCGAGAACACGTTCACCGTCCAGATCCACGAACGTCACGCCGCTTACGTCCACAACGCAGTTGCGGTTTCCGTTCTGACTGTGCGACTTTTCCCAATTCGATTTGAGCTGCGCAACCCATGGCCCAGAGAGCCGCCCTTGCAAAGTCCATCGTTGTTCCATCGGCTCGTCGGTAATCGTGATTCTCAACACTGCTCTCTCTCGCTCGCAGAGTGAACTTGCATACGGCGTGCCATTCTTAGATTCAGAAATGAAATTCTTGGAAGTTGATAGAGGTGCAGGAGATAGAACGGAGAAGAAAATCAAGCCGAGGGAAACGTGTCAACGTGCCACTGCCAGATTCGTGGCAGTCTGCCGATTGCATGGCACTGGAAAAATTGTGAATCCAATGGTCGAGAATAAAATCTAAATGATAGACGAAATCACGATACAGGCTGGGCGGTTTCGCGGGAGAGGCCCAGTTTGCGCATGCGCAATTGCAGCGTAGAGCGTTTCATTCCCAATCGGGTTGCGGCGCCGTTGGGTCCGGCGACAACCCAGTTTGTCTGTGACAATACACTCAAAATGTATTTGCGTTCGGTTTCTTCCAGGACGTTCCGAATATCTTTGCCGGCCGAGGATTCGAGCTTTTTATCGAAGTTCCCATTTCTATCGAGGGCCGCCAACGAGGGTGGTGACTGAATTTCACTCAGCGGCACGCGCAAAACCGGTCCTACCGAAAGGATCACCGCGCGCTCGATCACATTCTGAAGTTCTCGAATGTTGCCCGGCCAATGGTATTGCCGCATCTGTTTTAGCGTTTCACTGGAAATCGTCTCGATCTTCTTATTCATGCGCCGCGCGCACTGCTCGGCGAAATGCCGGACCAGTAAGGGAATATCTTCCGGCCGCTCGCGCAGGGACGGCACGCGAACAGGGAAGACATTAAGGCGGTAAAAAAGGTCCGAACGAAATTTCTGTTCTTCCACCATGGAAGCCAGGTCGCGATTTGTCGCCGCGATCAGCCGCGCGTCCGTGGTGAGGGTGCGTGTGCTCCCCAGGCGCTCGAATTCGCGCTCCTGCAGCACACGGAGAAGTTTGGGCTGCAATTCCAGCGGAATCTCTCCTACTTCATCGAGAAACACGGTTCCGCGATTGGCAAGCTCGAAGCGGCCGATGCGCTGCGCGATTGCGCCTGTAAACGCTCCCCTTTCGTGGCCGAACAGTTCGCTCTCAAGCAATCCCATGGGAATGGCGGCACAATTCAGTTTCACGAATGAATTTGATTGACGCGAACTCAAATTGTGAATGGCCCGAGCAATTAATTCCTTGCCCGTTCCCGTTTCGCCATAGATCAAGACTGTTGAATCCGTCGGGGCTACGGTAGCCACTTGCTGAAGAATGCGCCGCAATGCCGCGCTTTTCCCGACAATTTCCTCAAAATTCAGCTCCGTGCGGATTTCATCTTCGAGATAAAGTTTTTCCTGCGTGAGTTTTTCTTTCAGCTCGGCAATTTTTTTGTAGGCAAGCGCGTTCTCCAACGCAATAGCCACTTGGCCTGCTACCTGCATTAGAAACTTGACGTCGTCCCGGCTGAACGTATTTTCATCGCGCCGGCCGAGGAGCAAAACTCCATGTATCCGCCCACGGCTGGCGAGCGGCAGGGCGCAACCCGCCGTCAGACCTTCGGCGAGTGGAGGAGCGTCTGGGATCATGTTGCAAAAATCACGAATCATTCCTATGAAGGGTTCGCCCGTCTTGAAAGCCATTCCTGGCGGAGTTCCTTCGATAGGGATAAGGACTTCTTCCCTTACAAATCCTTTGCTGTCGGGAAAGTCCAGCGCGTAAAGACGCAAGTGTTTCTCATCTTCCGCATCCGGCACTCCAACACCTGCAAGATCACAGCTCATTACGCGACGTAGATTTCCCGAGACACTACGCAACAATTCGCGCAGGTCCAAGGTAGAAACAACGCTGTTGGTTAGATCCAGAAGAAGTTTCAACTGCTCCTGCGCGGTTCGTGAGGCCTCGAAATTCAGCGCGTCGTCGATTGCGAGTGCCATTTGGTCCGCAACCAGGGCAAGAAAACGGACTTCATCGTCGGAATAAGCGTCGGGATGTTCGCTGGCAATAAACATACTCCCAATGCGGCGATGCACGGTGGTAAGAGGAAGCATGCAGACCGACTGAATTTCGTGTTTTTTCAAAAACCCCATCGTATCGGGAAACCGCGTTTCCTGATCGACAAACGGAATCACGAGCGCCCGCTGATTCTGGAATACCCAGCAGGTCATGGTCTCTTCTTGTGCGCACTTGTCTTTCAGGACTGGATTGGGCTCGTTGCAATGGAGCGAGACGTGCCATTCGATGGTCTTCGTCGTTTCGTCGTATTGCGCGATCCCGATCCCATCAAATTCAATAACGCGGCGCAATTCATCGGCCAGCACTTCGAAGAGTTTTCTCGGTTCGCGGTAGGCGCTTACAGCTTGGGAGACGCGGATGAGCGCCTCGTAGCGCGCCACGACAGACTGCTCGGACGGCGCGAGACGTAGTGTGGCCATCGGGGCCGCTTCGCTCATGAACGATTGGATGCCACAACCTGAAAGTTGGGTTCATTCGATTGTGAGGGAGTCACAACTGCCTTTCGCTCTGGCATGCCTCGATCAAGCCTTCGACCGTGCCAAAGGCTTGCTCGGCCGGCTCAGCGCAGTCGGAATCGTTATCCTGCACCACGCTCGCCCTGCGGAATCTACCGACGCTCGAGGGCCTCGAGTTCTTCGAGCGTTCGCGGCCACTCCGATCGCAATAGCCGGGACAAACTACGATCCGCAAGAAGTTTTCCGCCAGTTTGGCATCGAGCACAGTAGTTCGTTTCGTTGTCGGCGTACCGAATCCGCTGAATCTTTTCTCCACACCTCGGACAAGGCTCTCCATAGCGTCCGTGAACCGCCATATCCTTGCGAAACGCGGTTACCTTTTCGGGAAAGCCACCGCCCGACTCTGCCCGCAGCCGGTCTATCCACAGCTCGAGGGTATGCCGCGTCGCAGCGAACAGTCTTTCCCACCCGCGCGGCTCCAGCTTGTGCGTGAGAGTGATAGGCGAAAGTTGCGCGGCGTGCAGGATCTCATCCGAATACGCGTTGCCGATGCCACTAAGTAGACGCGGATCAGTAAGAGCCCTCTTGAGCGTACGGTTTTCGGCCGTAAGTGCGGCGCGAAACGTGGTGAAATCACTCGCGAAAATGTCGATTCCTCCGGGGTCGACTGAGCGCAGGCCTGCCTCGCCTGTGAGGACATGCAACGACGCACGGCGCTTTGTGCCGGCTTCGGTAAGCACGAGAGAGCCATTGGGAAAATCGAAGGCTGCCAGACTCTGGTGGCCTGACAGCTTTGCCGCTGGCGGTCGCCAGTGCAGCCGGCCAGCAATCATCAAGTGCAGCACCAGCCAGAGATCATCTTCTAATCCAATCGCGATTCGCTTGCCGATTCGCCGCAGTTCACGGACGATGCGGCCCTCCACATCCGTAAGTGGTGGCTCAGCGGTTCGAACCAGAAAAGCGCTCGCCAGTCGCACTCGCCCGAGCGGCTGGGCCACGATGCGCGATTCGAGTGCACTGATGTAGGCGGCGATATCCGGCAGTTCCGGCATACTTATCAGCTTGCAGGTCACACCCGTACTTTTGCAACCCCGCTCTTTTGATCGAGAAAGCAGAGGCTTCGGGAGTCTGTCGCAGAGATTGCCAGATACGCTTGACATTTCCACACTATATGTATATACATGTATTATGAGAACCGGGATGAACGCGCAAGCCCAAGGTACGTTGCCTGTGTTGCCCTGCGCTTGCGCAAACCTTCGCCGCTCGGCGCGCGCAGTCACAAGAATGTACAACCAGGAGCTTCGGGCAAGCGGCCTTGAGCTGACACAATTCACTTTGCTGATGGCCTTGAACCTCACCGGAGAAACCACGCAGGGAAAGTTGGGCAGGTTGCTCGCGTTGGACACGACGAGCTTGACGCGCATGCTCAAATTCTTGACGAAGCGTGGATGGATCGGAGTGAAGGCGGGGGACGATCGGAGGCAGCGGCTTCTACGACTCACTCCTTCAGGCCGGCAGAAGTTGGAGCGATCCCAGCCCCATTGGGAACGTGCGCAGAGGCGATTGCAGCGTGGCTTGGGTGAACGAACCTGGACGGAAATGGGCGGACTGCTCGCTCAAGTAACGCGCGCATCCGTGGCCGAATGACTCCCTTTTTTTGACTAGCTAGATGTATATACATCTAATGTCCCAAGTGGAGACAATTCGATGGCGCAACTGACTGAACATCCGACCGTAAAACAGTTTCGAGAACGACAAGCGGCAGGCGACGCGCCCGTACGGCTCCAAACGCTGGATGCTGGTTGGCTTCGGCAGGTGTGCCTTGAGGCGGGCGCGGACGACGTGGGATTTGTGGAGGCTGGCCGCGCGGAAATCGCCGACCAAAAGGGCGACATCCACGCAGTTTTCCCCAAAACGAAAACGCTCGTGAGCTTTGTTCTCCGTATGAACCGCGAGAACATTCGCACGCCGGCGCGCTCGATTGCCAATCTGGAATTCCACCACACGACGGATGAGACCAACGAAGTGGCCCGCAAGATTGTTGCGGCCTTGGAACGAGTTGGAGTTGGCGCCATCAACGGCGGTGCAGCCGGCTTCCCAATGGAAGCGGATCGCTGGGGAGCTAAGATGTGGGTCGTTTCTCACAAGCCCGTGTCTATTGCCGCGGGTCTGGGGCGCATGGGGATTCATCGCAACGTGATTCATCCGAAGTTCGGAAATTTCATTCTTCTTGGGACCGTGTTGCTCGATGCTGAAGTCAGCGCCTATTCGCAGCCAATCGATTACAACCCTTGCCTTGAATGCAAACTCTGTGTCGCTGCATGTCCCACCGGAGCGATCGGCGCCGACGGCGATTTCAATTTCTCTGCGTGCTACACGCACAATTATCGCGAGTTCATGGGCGGATTCAACGATTGGGTGGAAACAATTGCGGAGAGCGGGAGCGCCCTCGAGTACCGGAAGAAAGTCTCGGGCGCGGAGACGGTGTCCATGTGGCAAAGCCTGTCGTTTGGCGCAAACTATAAAGCCGCCTATTGCCTTTCGGTCTGCCCTGCCGGGG
>Ga0209526_10000697_pt1 | contig 21981 bp, 17 predicted proteins | sample JacPinW_OM2H0_M1_FD_188566 | JGI IMG/M metagenome (GOLD analysis project Ga0209526, IMG submission 188566) | Forest soil microbial communities from Algoma, Ontario, Canada - Jack Pine, Ontario site 1_JW_OM2H0_M1 (SPAdes) (version 2) | ecosystem: Environmental > Terrestrial > Soil > Boreal... | reverse complement strand
GTGCAGGACGCCTTCGAGAATGTCCGCTGCAAGGCGTCGCGCCGGCAGGCCCGGCGCCTGCGCGCGCTCGCCGTGTGCGGCCATCAACCCCAAGGACCGCGGGATGAGCCGCCGGAATGCCCCCACGGGCTAAAGCCAATCGCCACGAACAGCGCGGTCAGTCCCGCGAGCAGAATGCCCGTTCGTATGAGGTTCATGCTTTATGGTGTTACGACAACGGTCGTGCCCAAGCCGACTCGCCCATAGAGATCGAGAACGTCGGCGTTGTACATTCGGATGCAGCCGTAGGAGACATAGCCGCCAATCGAGCCCGGATTGTTGGTGCCGTGGATGGCGTATTGGCCGCCGGCAAGCGTCATCGCCGCGGCGCCCATGGGGTTTCGCCCGCTGCCGCCGGCAATGACGTTCGGCAGATTCGGTTTGTCGTGCTTGACCTCGGCAGGCGGCGTCCATGCCGGGCGAAGATACTTGCCGTCGATCATCGATGTGCCCGACCATTGCTTCCCAATCCGCCCGACCCCGACGGGATAGCGCAGCGCCCTTCCGCTCCCGAGCACGTAGTAAAGGGATCGCGTGCTCGTCCTCACAACAATTGTTCCCGGCGCATATCCGCCGGAGAATCCGACGATCTCCCGGGCTTGTGCGCGCTCCGGGATCGCAGCACTCGCGGTAAGCACCATGGCAGCCGTGGCGGCTGCCAGCCATCGTGAGAGTTGCATGATGTGTTGCCCCGATATCTTTAAGATGGACGCCCGACCATCCGCTCAGGATCCCCCGATCGGGCGCCGCCATTAATCATAATAGAATCGAGCTCCGGTCTCAGCCGAAACTGCGAATTAGCCTTACCGGATTGCTAAAATTTCGGCGGCTGTGCCGTATGCGCCACAGCCGCCTTGCATAACCCTATGCGTGGGCTTTCTTATTCTGCCGGTTCTTCACGAGATCCTCGACGACCGCGGGATCGGCGAGGGTTGAGGTGTCGCCGAGGCTGCCATATTCGTCCTCGGCGATCTTGCGCAGGATTCGCCGCATGATCTTGCCTGAACGGGTCTTGGGAAGGCCGGGCGCGAACTGAATGAGGTCGGGCGAAGCGATCGGGCCAATCTCCTTGCGCACCCAGGCCACCAGCTCCTTGCGCAACTCTTCGCTCGGCTGCTCTCCTGCCATGAGCGTGACGTAGGCGTAGATGCCCTGCCCCTTGATGTCATGGTGATAGCCGACCACGGCGGCCTCCGAGCATTTGGGATGCGCCACCAGCGCGCTTTCCACCTCGGCGGTTCCGAGCCGGTGTCCGGCAACGTTGATGACATCGTCGACGCGGCCCGTGATCCAGTAATAGCCGTCCGCATCGCGCCGGCAGCCGTCGCCGGTGAAATATTTGCCGGGATAGGCCTTGAAGTAAGTGTCGATGAACCGCTGATGATCGCCAAACACGGTGCGCATCATGCCCGGCCACGAATCGGCGAGGCAGAGATTGCCGGTCGTGGCGCCTTCCAGCACCTTGCCCTCCGCATCCACGATCTCGGGACGCACGCCGAAGAATGGCTGCGTCGCGGAACCCGGTTTCAAACGTGTCGCGCCCGGCAGCGGCGTGATCAGGATCCCGCCGGTCTCGGTCTGCCACCACGTGTCGACGATGGGGCAGCGGCCCTCGCCCACGACGTGGTAGTACCACTCCCATGCTTCCGGATTGATCGGCTCCCCGACGGTGCCGAGGAGCCGCAGCGACTTGCGCGACGTCTTCTTCACCGGCTCGTCACCCGCCTGCATGAGCGCGCGGATCGCGGTCGGCGCAGTGTAGATGGTGTTGACGTTGTGCTTGTCGCAAACCTCCCAGAACCGCGACATGCTGGGATAGTTCGGCACGCCTTCGAACATCAGCGTGGTCGCGCCGTTCGCGAGCGGGCCATAGACGATGTAGCTGTGACCGGTGACCCAACCGACGTCCGCGGTGCACCAGTAGATGTCGCCCTCGTGATAATCGAAGACGTATTGGTGGCTCATTGACGTGTAGACGAGATAACCGCCGGTCGTGTGCAGCACCCCCTTCGGTTGTCCGGTCGACCCTGACGTATAGAGAATGAACAGCGGGTCCTCCGCGTTCATGTGCTCGCACGGACATTGCGTCGTGACGACCTCGGCGGCCTCGTGGTGCCAGACGTCGCGCCCCGGCTCCATATTCACCGGCGCGCCGGTGTGGCGAACGACAATGACATGATCGACGCTGCCGGCTTTTTCGATGGCCGCGTCGGCGTTGGCTTTGAGCGGCACCTTGCGCCCGCCGCGCACGCCTTCATCGGCGGTGATAACCACGCTCGACCTGCAATCCTCGATCCGCCCGGCGAGCGACTCCGGGGAGAATCCGCCGAACACCACCGAATGAATCGCGCCGATCCGCGCGCAGGCGAGAATGGCGTAGATCGCTTCCGGTATCATCGGCAAATAAATCGTAACGCGATCGCCCTTCTTTACTTCGCGGTTGCGCAGGATATTGGCGAAGCGGCAGACTTCGTCGTGCAGCTCCTGATAGGTAATATGCTTCGATTTTGAGGGGTCGTCGCCCTCCCAGATGATCGCGGTCTGGTTGCCGCGCTTGGCAAGATGGCGATCGATGCAATTATAGGCGGCGTTGAGAACCCCATCCTCGTACCATTTGATCGAGACATTGCCCGGTCCGAAGGTCGTGTTCTTGACTCGCGTGGGTGCCTTGTACCAGTCGATCCGCTTGGCCTGTTCGGCCCAAAAGCCATTCGGGTCCTTGATGGAGCGCGCATACATCTCCTGATACTTGGCGGCATCGATGTAGGCGCGTTTCTTCCATTCCGCCGGAACGTCGTAGATTTTCTCGGACATTTCTTTCCTCCACATGCGCGGTGCCGTTTGTGACCGCGCAGGATCGTTCTTTCCCTCCCATTATGAGCCGCTGGCTGGACGAGCGACAAGCCCGGCACTCTTCGACTTTGGTCGGCGGTCGCTATGCGCCAATGCCCCCGATGATCGCCCCCATGAGCAACAGCACCACGAGCCAGTGCCCGCCGTCGATCCACAAAAGCCGCCAGTCGCGTTTGGCGAAGCTGTTGTTGACCACCATCGCAGCCATCACGAAGCCGAGCCAACAGAAAGATGCAGAGATGATACCGTTGCGCAGTGATAAGGGACCGATGTGACCCAGCAAACCCGCAAGCGTCCAGGCCATGACCAATTCTGCACCAAACGCGTAGATGAACGGCAGATAAGCGCCCGGCCCCCGCTTCGCGGCCTCGATCTTCTCCGGCGTCATTGCGAGCGCGGCCATCCAGGTCTTGCCGAATGCCATGTACCAGGCAGCGCCCGCGAGCCAGGCCGCGACGGCGGCGATGACGATGGCGAGATAGCTCACTCCGCTGAATGTCATTGATTTCTTTCTCCGCCGGCGCCAGTGGCCTGGGTGCCGATTGAAGTCACTCCTTCAGGCCCCCCATGGCACAAACGATCTTCCATTCCTTATCCTGCACGGGCTGGACCGAAAGCCGCGAATATTTTACCAGCGCCATGTCTTTGAGACGAGGCTCAGCTTTGATCGCCGCCAGCGTTACCGGTTGTGGCAGCGGCTTCACGCTCTTGACGGTGACTGCCTTGAATACTCCCGCGTCATCGGTCGGATCGGGATAGGCCTCCTTGATCACCTCGGCGATCCCGACGACCTGCTTTTGTTTGCCGGTGTGATAGAAGAATGCGCGCTCCCCCCTCTTCATTTTCTTGAGGTTGCCGCGAGCGATGTAATTGCGCACACCCGTCCAAGGCTCGCCCTTGGCGCCGCGCGCGACCTGGTCATTCCAGGAGAATTCCTCCGGCTCTGTTTTCAGCAGCCAATAGGCCATCTCTGTTCTCCTATGCCTCCGCTCGAAACGGGCGTGTCAAGAGTTTTTCAATGGCATCGCCGACGCTCGCTTGTCCCTGCAGAATGTCGACGACGGCGTTTGCAATGGGCATTTCGATCGATCGTGCTTGCGCCATTTCCAGCAGCACCGGAGCCGTGAAGATGCCTTCAGCCAACTTGCCGGAGCCTGCAACGGCAGGCGATTGACCTTTGCCGAGCGCAATACCGAAGGAGTAGTTGCGGGACGCAACGCTCGAGCAGGTCAAGATCAGGTCGCCGAGGCCGGAGAGACCAGTCAAGGTTTGTGGTCGCGCCCGCAAGGCCTTGCCAAACCGAAACAGCTCGGCGAAGCCGCGAGTTACAAGTGCGGCGCCCGCGCTCGCGCCGAGACCTCGGCCGGTCACTATTCCCGCAGCGATGGCGAGGACATTTTTGGCGGCGCCGCCGATCTCGACCCCGCGAATGTCCGTCGAATGATAGAGCCGGAAATACGTTGAACCGAGCGCGCCAGCAAGGACGGACGCGAGCTTTTTGTCTGCCGTTGCCAGCGTCACCGCAGTGGGCAGGCCGCGCGCAACATCCTGCGCAAAGCTCGGCCCGGAGAGAATGGCTGGGACAGCGCCGGGCGCACTCTGCGTAATCACCTCGGTCATGAATTTCTGCGTCCCGTGCTCAATGCCCTTCGCGCAGGCAATCACGGGCGTCTTCTTTTTCATGCCTTGTCCAACGATGCGGGCCACCTCACGCAATTGCTGCGAAGGCACCGCAAGAAGGATGGCATGATAGGGCGGCACTCCGCTTGCGGCATCGGCCAAGGCGATGCGAGGGTCGAGATGTATCCCCGGCAGCCGCGGGCTTTCACGTGTTTGCCGCAGGCGATCGGCGCTTGGGCGATCGCGCGCAAAGAGGGTCACGTCGCGTCCCGCCCGGGCCAGTGTATTTGCCAGCGCGCTTCCCCACGCGCCAGCTCCAACGACGGCGATACGGTCAAATGCCATCGCCGATCGTATTTCTTTGCGCCTGTTCGACTTTTGACATGCCTGTAAACGCCTGTAACATCAGGCTCCGCCTTGGATGACCGTGCTCGCATCGGCGTCCACTGAGCTTCTGCGCGCAGCTACACCGCGCACTTTCTGGAGCGGCCACCGCGCGTGCGGCGGGGTGTCCAGCGTGTCCGTCAGCCCAAGGGCAAGGCGTTCCGCGCCGGCCCAGGCGATCATGGCGCCGTTGTCCGTGCACAACTCGGCCGGCGGAACCACCAGCACCGTGCCGGCCTCGAAGGCCACTCTATGCAGGACCTTGCGAATGGCCTCATTGGCGGCAACGCCGCCTGCTGCGACGAGCGCCGTTGGCTTGCCGTGCCGCTCGCGAAACAATTTGAGACCACTGCGCAACCTGTCCGCGACCACGTCGACGACGCTCTGTTGAAAGGAGGCACAGAGGTCGCGGACGTCCTGATCGCTCAGCGGCGCGATCCGCTCCGCCTCGAGCCGCAGTGCCGTCTTTAGTCCCGACAGCGAAAAATCAGCATGCGCCCGCCCGATCATTGGTCGCGGCAGCGGGAAACGAGCCGGATTTCCGCCAATGGCCTCCTTCTCGACCTGGGGACCGCCCGGATATCCCAGGCCCAGGAGTTTTGCGGTCTTGTCGAATGCTTCACCGATCGCATCGTCCAGCGTTGTGCCCAGGCGCACGTAGTCGCCGACGCCAAGCACGGCGACGATCTGGGTGTGTCCGCCGGACGCCAGAAACAGGCAGTACGGGAACGGGGTCGCATCAGTCAGCCGGGCAGTCAGGGCGTGCGCCTCGAGGTGATTGACCGCAATCAGGGGCTTCTCCAGGACGAGCGCGATCGCCTTTGCGGTCGTCAGACCTACGATGACGCCGCCGATAAGACCCGGTCCGGCGGCCGCCGCGACGCCATCGAGGGAAGCGAAGCTGCATTGCGCCTCGGCTATGGCCCGCTCGATGATCATATCGAGGGCTTCGACGTGGGCACGGGCGGCGATCTCCGGCACAACACCGCCGAAGGCTGCGTGCTCATTGACTTGTGAAAGCACGACGTTGGACAGAATCTTGCCTGCTCTGGCGTCCGGTTTTTCGACGACAGCTGCCGCGGTCTCATCGCACGTCGTCTCGATGCCGAGCACAAGCATTGCTGCCCCATCATTCACATCGCGAGATCGAGCACTGCGCAGGCTTCGACGAAAGGCCGGAAGACGTTATGACGTCCGCCATGAACGCGGCATTTCTCTCGCGCGCGGTCCGGGTTATCGTGTCCGGGTGGGAGGGGGTAGCATTGTGAGGTCACAGGCTGCAATCGCTAGCACCTGGTCAAGCCCACGCCTCGGGCGTGCTTTTGCGTATTGGGACTCGCGGTAGTCCGCTCGCGCTCGCGCAGGCGAATGAGATCCGTGGGCGCCTGGCGGCTATTCACGCAATCTCCGTGGATCGGATCAAGCTCGACGTGATCCGTACGACAGGGGACGCGATCCGCGACCGCCCACTTGCGCAAGCGGGTGGAAAAGGGCTGTTCACCAAGGAGATCGATGACGCGCTCCTCGCAGGGGTCATCGATCTCGGGGTCCATTCGGCCAAGGATCTGCCGACCACGTTGCCTTCCGGGCTTGCGATCGCAGCGGTGCCGCCGCGCGAAGATGCCCGCGATGTCTTTATCAGTCTGACCGCTAAAGCTCTGCGCGATTTGCGCCCTGGAGCGATCGTCGGTACCGCATCCTTGCGCCGCCAAGCCCTGCTCAAGCGGTTGCGGCCCGATCTTACGGTGGTCAACTTTCGCGGCAATGTCGAGACGCGGTTGCGCAAACTCGAAGAAGGCGTGGTGGATGCTACGTTGCTTGCTCTTGCCGGACTAAGGCGATTGGGGTTGGTGGAGAAGGCTACTGCGGTGTTGGCCATCGACGAATTCCTGCCCGCCGTCGGGCAGGGTTGCCTTGCAGTCGTGGCTCGCGCGGATGACACCCGCGTGCTGCCGCTGATAGCCCCGCTCAACAATACGATGTCCGCGCAAGCCCTGACGGCCGAGCGCGCCTTCCTGGCCGTGCTTGACGGCTCCTGCCGCACCCCCATCGCGGGCTATGCAGTTGTTGCTGACGATCGGCTGCATTTTCAGGGTTTGATTGCAAAGCCCGACGGCAGCCGGCAATTGCGTGTGGAACGTGAAGGCCCTCGGGATGATGCTGTTCTTCTTGGCGCGCAAGCCGGACGCGAGCTCAAGGCGCAAGCGGGCGGCGACTTCTTTGCTCATTCCTGAACCATGCGGCTCCTTGTCACCCGGCCCGATGCCGACGGCGCGCGCACAGCGGACGCTCTGCGCCTGCGCGGACACAGCGTGTTGCTCACTCCTCTGCTGCGGATGGAGATCGTCCCCGCCGTGTGGCCCGACCAGGATTACGCCGCGGTCGTACTGACAAGCGCCAATGCTGCGCGCGCCGTTCAAGCGCACGCGCAACGCGGCAAACTCACTCTCCTGCCCGTGTTTACGGTCGGACCGCATACGACCGAAGCTGCCCACAAAGTCGGGTTTTCCGACGTCCAATGTGCAAACGGGGACAAGAACGATCTCGCGAAATTGCTCAGCACGCGGTTTGGTCCGGGTGATCCACCAATTCTTTATCTCGCAGGCGAAGATCGCACCGGCGAACTAGAGCTTGCCCGCTCTGGGGCCAAGGTGGTCACGGCCGTGGTTTATCGCATGGCAAAAACGCAATCCTTTCCTGCTGAGTTAATCTCAGCGCTGTCTCAGCGGCAAATTGATGGGGTGCTGCATTTTTCCCGGCGGAGCGCTGAGGCCTATATCCATGGTGCTGGTGCTGCAGGCATCACCAATCGGGCGCTGGAGCCATCGCACTATTGTCTCTCACACCAGGTCGCCGGGCCGCTTGCAGCTGCGGGTGCGGTTGGAATACAGATTGCCCCACGGCCGAACGAGGCGGCCCTGATCGAGCTCTTGAATTCCGCATAGAGTCCCTTGCATTAACCGAGTGAGCATTTGTGGTGATCACCATTGGGATTTAGCTGGCGCGAGACTCCGGCCACGCCAATACTGCATACCCCCCGACTAATCGGCTAAGGAATCGCGATGAGCGAGCAAGCTCCCGAACAAACGGTGCGCGACGCGAGTAAGCGCAAAGCGCCGACAATCGACCTCACCGCAACCGAGATAGAGGGCGCTGCCGGAGCCGATGCGGCGGGCGGGCCGTCGCATGAACCGGAAGCCGGCGAGGCTGATCTATCCTCCGAACCGAGGCAGGGCCCGTCACCGGAATCTAAAAGCGACACTCCCGTTCGTGCCCGGCCTATCCCGTGGCTGGCAATTGGCGCAGGCGCCGTAGGTGGGGCCGTCGTCGGGGGGATTGTTTTGGCAGGTTTGTTTCTGACCCGTGAAACCCCGGACAGCAATCTGGCTGCGCGGCTCGCGCAGGTAGAGCAACAACTCCGGGAGCGGTCCGGGAGTCCCCGCCCCGGCGCGGGCGATACGAAAACACTTGATGATCTCGCAGCGCGTATTGGCAAGCTCGAAGCTGCGATCGCGACGTTGCGGCAATCGGGAGGCGACCCCGATTCAGCAAACCGAATTTCCAACCTCGAGGGTGAAGTCAAAGCACTGCAGGAAAGCGTCGGCATAACGGCGCGACGCAGTGATGAGGCTGCGACCGCTGCTCGGGACGCACTCCAGCGCGCGGACGCCGCCTCTGCCGCTCTTGCTCAGCTGGAGCAGAAACTCAAGGCAGCGGGTGCGGATCCGGCCGCCGTGCAGGCGCTAACGAATCGCATCGCATCGCTTGAGCGTGCGGAAAAGGGGATTGAGACCGAGCTTGCCAAACGAGCCGATGCACAGGGCCATGACCCCGCCGGCCGGTTTGCCATTGCAGCAGCAGTCCTCAACGCGGCGCTCGATCGCGGCAAACCCTTCGTGACGGAGCTCGCTGCCGTAAAGACCTTCGTCACCGATCCCAAGCAGCTCACCGCCGTTGAATCCTTTGCGGGATCGGGAATTCCTACCGCCGCGGCCCTCGCGCAGGAGCTTTCGACGCTCATTCCTGCCCTTCGGCGCACCGCCGGCGTGCCGGCGCCTGCAGGCGGTTTTCTGGAGAAGCTTCAGGCCAATGCCGAGAAGCTTGTGCGTATTCGTTCCTTAAATGGGCTGGCGGGCGATGATCCCGGAGCAATTGTGAGCCGGATCGAGATCGACGCTTCGAAAGCCGATCTTTCCGCAGCACTAACCGAGTTAGCGAAGCTTCCGCCTGCTATGCGAGCTCCGACGGACGCCTGGATCGAAAGGGTGCAGCGCCGCTCTGCTGCTCTCGAAGCGGGCCAACAGCTGGTCGCGCAATCACTCGCAGGTCTGAGCCGGTGACGGCTGGCAATATTTGGGCGGCGCGCGCCGAGGCAGCACGATGATCCGAGTGCTGGTTTATCTCCTGGTGGTGGCAGCGCTGGCGGCTGGCTGCGTCTGGTTGGCCGATCGCCCGGGCGACGTAGTGATTGTTTGGCTCGGCCGGCGTGTCGAGACCTCGGTCATGGTGCTCCTCCTCGCGGTAATGTTGATCGCGGTACTGGCAACCATGTTGTGGTCCTTGGTCCGTGCCGTCATGGCCTTCCCTCGGTCAGTCCGGGATTCCCTGCGCGCTCGTCGCGGTACGCGCGGATATCTCGCGTTATCCCAGGGATTAATTGCTGTCGGTTCGGGAAATGTTATTGCCGCGCGTAGATTCGCTGAGGAAGCAAGCCGCCTCGCGCCGGACGAGCCGCTCACGCTGCTATTGCGCGCACAAACCGCACAGCTCACGGCGGATCGAGAGGACGCAGCACGCAATTTCGAGCTGATGGCCTCCCGCAACGACACCCGACTTCTCGGGTTGCACGGATTATTCATTGAGGCCAGAAGGCGCAGCGATCCCACCGCGGCCCTTTTCTATGCCGAACAGGCCGCCGAGCACGCCACCGTCCCCACATGGGCCGGAACGGCAGTGCTCGAGTTCCGCTGCGCGATGGGCGATTGGGACGGGGCACTCAAGCGACTTCAGCGAAACATGGAAAGCGGCCTCATCGATAAGGCCACTTTTCGCCGCCAGCGCGCTGTACTGCTGACAGCCCAGGCGCTTGCCATCGAAGATTCAGATCGGGATCGGGCCAAGGAGCTTGCTCTGGAAGCGGCGAAGCTTGCCCCGTCCCTCGTTCCGGCCGCCGTCCTCGCCGGCCGGTTCCTTGCCGAAGCCGGCGAGCAGCGCAAAGCCGCACGGATCATTACAGCGGCATGGGGGGCAAATCCGCATCCCGATCTCGCCGATGTTTACGCGCATCTACGGCCAGGAGGTTCCGCGCGCGAGCGGCTGCGTCGCATCCAGGCCCTTGCGGCGTTATCTCCGGGCAATGTGGAGGCCGCGCTTGCGGTCGCGCGCGCAGCTCTCGACGCGCAGGAGTTTGTGATTGCCCGTGAGGCGCTCGCGCCATTGGCCGTCGTACCGACCAAACGTGTTGCAGCACTGATGGCGGAGCTTGAACAAGCCCAGCACGCCGACGAGGGGAGAGCCCGCGAGTGGATGAAACGCGGGCTTCATGCCCGGCGCGATCCGGCATGGACCGCGGACGGATTCGTCTCTGAGCGCTGGTTGCCTGTCTCCCCTGTTACCGGGCGGCTCGATGCCTTCGAATGGAAGGACCCGCTCGCGGGTGATGACCACGGGACGGCCGTGATCGAGTCCGAACACGCAGACGTTCTCGATCAGCGCGAGCCCCCGGCGCAGCCATCCCAGGATATCGTCCAATTAAGGAAAGAGCAGCCCGGAAAGCCGGCGGAAAGCTCCCCGGCAAGTGAGATCGTTGAGCCGCAAGCTGCGGTTTCCTTGCAAGGGGAACGCACCGGGTGGCGATCCCGCACCGGCAGTCCTATTCAGATTCCGCCCGCGATCATCCCGCTGATGCATGCACCCGATGATCCGGGGCCTGACCCGGACGCGCCAAGCGAGTCCGACTCGCAATCGAACATTGAAGAATCACCCGCGCCGAACTGGACCCGGATTCGTCAATTGTTCCGGTGATGGGTGGTCACATCAGAGCCCCAGCTTTTCCGCCCTCTCGCGATCATACCACCACGTGTCCGGGATCGCGCGCGCATAGCGCGGCTGATTGGGCGGGCGGCCGAAGACATCCCAGTAAGCGAGCCAATGCGAGGGCTTGTACCAGTGCGGCACCCAATAACGCCCGCTGCGGATAACCCGATCGAGCGCTTTGCAGGCCGCGACCAGGCCGGTTCGGGTGTCGGCGGCGACGACACGCTCGATGAGCGTGTCAACTACGGGATCGGAAATACCGCCGACGTTTTGTGAGCCCCGCATGGCTGCGGCCTGAGCGGAAAAAAAGGTCCGCAAGGACTCCCCCGGTGTATTCGAAAATCCGAACCTCTGTACCACGATATCGAAGTCGAAATCGTCCACGCGTTTGCGGTACTGCGCGGGATCGACGATGCGCAAATTGGCGTCAATTCCCAAGGTGCCCAGGTTTTTGATGAACGCCATGTGATGCGGCTGGGAAATGTTATCGTCGGCCAGGAATTCGACGGTGATCGGCTCCCCGCTTGGCATCGTGCGCTTGCCATCTTTCACCATGCAGCCAGCATCATGCAGAAGCGCGCTGGCTTTGCGCAGCAACGCACGATCTTGACCCGATCCATCGGAAACGGGCGGCACGAAGGGTTCACCGAAGACCTCGTCCGCGACCTTCCCCCGGAACGGCTCCAGCAATGCGAGTTCGTCCGGCCCCGGCTTCCCCACTGCCATCATGTCGGAATTCTGGAATACGGAATGGGTCCTTTGATAGGCGCTATACATGATGTTTGCATTAGTCCATTCGAAATCGAAGGCATCAATGAATGCTTCACGTACGCGCTTGTCCCTGAATTTCTCCCGTCGGGTATTGAAGAACCATCCTTGTGCAGCAGACGGGGTATGATCGGGAATGACGTCGCGCTTGACGCGGCCGTCCCGGACAGCGGGAAAGTCATAGCGCGTGGCCCAGACGCGCGAGACCAATTCCTCGCGAAACAAATAGCTCTTGCTGGTGAAACCTTCGAAGGCGACCTCGCGGTCGCGATAATATTCGTACCGGATCACGTCGAAATTGTTTAACCCGCGCGCAACCGGTAAATCCGCCCCCCACCAGTCCTTGACGCGCTCGTATTCGATGTATCGTCCCGGCTCGAACTTCCCGACCTTGTATGGCCCCGACCCGAGCGGAGCTTCCAGCGTGGTCTCTTCGAACGGGCGTTCGCCGTAGTAGGTCCGCGAAAAGATCGGAAGCCATGATAAGAACAGCGGCAGGTCACGGGCTCGCGACGGCGCAAAGCTCACAACCACGGTCCCATTATCCGGCGCCTGCACGCCCGCCAGGTCGTGGAGAAGCTGCCGCACGATTGGATGCCCCTTTTCCTTAAGGACCGTGAGCGAGAAGGCGACGTCATGTCCGGAGATGGGGCTGCCGTCGTGAAATTTGATGCCGGGGCGCAGCAGAAAGCGGTACGTGAGCCCATCCGCGGATACTTGCACAGCGCGCGCGGCGAGTCCGTAGAGCGCATCCGGCTCATCCTCCGCGCGCTTCATTAGGCTCGCGAAGGTCAACTCCATCCCCTGCGCCGCATCACCCTTCAGGATGTAACTGTTAAGGGAATTAAAGGTCAGAAGGTTCTGATTGAAGATCCGCGTCGGTGCGACATGTGAAAATAGACCACCTTTCGGAGCGTTCACATCGACATAGTCGAGATGCTTGAAATCGGGTGGATACCTGAGATCTCCGAAGACCGAGAGCCCGTGGCGCTCACCATTCTCTATTGCCTCGGCAGACTTGCTGAAAACGGGCGCTACCACTGCTGCCGCGCCCAGGGCTAGCGTTTCGCGCCGTGTGACATTGGGCCCTTGGGTCATCGGAGGGTTCCTGATTTGATCGCTTCCATTGGGACTAGGCACATGCGCCGACGCAGGCAATCGCGCCTCGCACCTGTCCCTTCTCAATTTTATCCGATAAAATTGACAGTTTGTCGATGCGACCGGTTTTGATGATTCCCCCCTGGTAACCGGTCCGAGCCCGTTTCCGCGCTGCCCAGCGGCGCTGATTCATCAGGAGAATATGAAAGCGCGACCCGTTAACGGGTCTCAGCCGCAGGAAACTCGTCCAGGGTTGCTCCGCTTTCAAAATGCTCAATAAAAATTCGGCCGACGCTGTGAGTGAACGCAGCCGCGGCGAACGACGACACCGTAGCGGCCATCAACACACTCGGCGGCAGCACATAGAGAAGCGCTGAACTCGTAACGGTGGCGGCGCCGCTGGGAATGGCCCCTCCAACAAGTCCGATCACGATGGCTCGCGCCCGATCGCGCTGGAATGGCACTCCGTAATGCCGGCTGAGCACTTTCACCATCCGCACGATGACGGCCGTCACCCCCGCGAAGTTCACAAGCGGCAACGGAATGAATCCGCCCGCTGCTGCATAAGCCGCGTGCCGATTGACAATGGTGAGCGCCTTCGTTCGGCGTTCTCGGTTCTCCGTGCTAACGAAGGTTATGGCAGGGCTGCTCGGGACCGCCGGCACCCGTACGGAACTGCGTTGGGCACCGGGAGTAATGGGGACAACGTTGCTCGTTCCTTGAACCTTCTGCGAGACGGTCTCATAGCCGGGGTTGCCCGCAGCCATCACGAACGTGGCCTGAGGCTCATTGTCGGCGCCCGCGGAACCTGCGGGAGAAAACCCGTCAGTTGTTTGTACAATGGCCTTGGGAAGTTTTTTCTTGTTCATGCGGATGCCACTCGTTTCGTCTCCAGCGCTCCTTCGAGCACCGATTCGATCTCATCGGCGATTGCGGCGATATCGCGTGCGGCTGGTCCTCTGGGTTCAATCAGAGTTGGCGTTGCCCCCCACAGCGCTGCCTCCGCGTAGATGACACGATTTGCCATTTCGCTCTTGAGAACAGGAAAGCCAGCCTCGGCGAGTTCCGCGCGGATATGCTTGGCAATAACCGCCTCGCGGGTAGTTTGGGTCAGCAGGCAACGAAATTCCGGCCGTCGACCTCCTTTGGCGCCGTTGATCAGGAGATTGAGGGTGTCGAGCATGCGATCGATGTCAAAGGGAGAGGGTTTGACCGGCACGAGGACAAAATCGCTTGCTGCAATGCAGGCAAGGGTCGCCTCTGACCGAAAACCGGGCGTGTCGATGATCACCAGGCCTGACTGTTCAGCAACCTGATATGCTGTCTTCCAGCTTTCCCCGCCGGCATCCTCGATGACGCGTACGCCGCCAAGCTTTCGCTCGCGTGCCGAGAGCCGGGCAATAGAGCGCTGCGGGTCCGCATCGATAATGATGGGTTGGCGAGCCTTGAGATGCCAATGAACCGCGAGGCAACTGGCGAGCGTACTCTTGCCGCTGCCGCCTTTCATGGTTGCCACCGTGATGATCGTCTTCGTCATCTGCCGGACTCTGTTGAGGCTACCCAGCGGTCGCCGAGGGCAGTGTTGGGACGCAACGAATCAATCACGCATTCCATATTACCGGCTAATTGCAAAACTGCCTATCTCTGTCCAAAAAAGGGCTGTGCCAGTGCGGTCTTTGATTTCTCGCCACGTGGTCGGTGCATTAATCCGACTCTCACTAGCGGTCGGGCACTTGGACCGGTTACTCTGAGTGCTATCGATTGGGGCGAAAGGCGAGGAATGGAGGGTAGCCACGGCTGATTTACGCGCTGCCGCGGAGTCCGCGCGGCTCCAACTAGAGCATCAGATCATAGCCCTGATTCGGAGAGTCTCCCGCCTGAGCCGGCGAGACCTGAGGCTCGCATCGGGTATTGTGATGCTGACCTACTTGGCCATGCACCTTTCCAACCATGCGATTGGACTGCTTTCGCTGCGCGCGGCCGAATACGGACTGGTTGTGACCGCGCAGTTTTGGTCAAGCCGCGAGGGCACCATCCTGCTCTACAGCGCATTCGCGATTCATTTTGTGCTTGCGTTCTGGGCGATCTACGAACGCCGGACCTTTCGGCTCCCGCCAATCGAACTGCTGCGCATAGGCCTTGGACTTTGGTTGCCGGTATTGCTGATGGGCCATCTTGCTGCAACCCGGCTCGAGTTCGAGTTGCTAGGAGCCTCCCCCACTTATGGAAGAATCGTTTCCGAATTGTGGGCCTCAAACTCTGAGTGGCGCCAAATCGGTCTGCTTGCGCCAGGCTGGCTGCATGGCTGCCTCGGCCTGAATTTCGTATTCCGCCACCGCCCGTGGTGGCGCCGTTTGCACTTGCCACTTTTCGCTTTTGCTTTGCTGTTGCCGGTTCTTTCCGCGCTCGGGTTCATCACCATGGGCAGGGACCTTGATCGGCTCCCCGCTGCGGCGAAGGCCGAGCTTTATGATCCGCTTGGCCCCGAAGGAATCGCCAGGCAGCAAACCATGCAGCGCTGGCTCGACCGGCTGCTTTGGGGTTATGCCGCTCTTGTCGTTGGCACGTTCGCCGCACGCGGAGCCCGGATTATTGTTGAACGGCGCCGCCGCGGGCTGATCGCCATTTCCTACCCGAACCGGAAAATTAAGGTGCCGCGCGGGTGGTCGGTGCTTGAGGCAAGCCGCGCCTTTCATATCGCGCATGCCTCAAGCTGCGGGGGCCGCGCCAGATGCTCGACCTGTCGGGTCCGGATTCTCAGAGGCGCCGCTTTCTGCCCCGAGCCGGGTCCGGAGGAGCGTGCCACGTTGCAGCGGATAATGGCCGACCCGGATGTGCGCCTCGCATGTCAGCTGCGACCGACCGGAGACATTGCAGTATCGCCCCTCGTTCTTTCGGAGCGTCCCGTCTATCGGGCGCAACCACCCGCTCTGGAAAGCGAACGGGAAGTCGTGCTGCTGTTTTGCGATTTTACCAATAGCAAGGTGCTCGCTCGGGATCACATGGCGCACGACATCTTATTTGCATTCAAACGCTATGCCGAAAGTGCCTGCCGCGCCATCAGGAGCGCGGGTGGGACGATCTGCTATGTCGAGCACGAAAGCATTTTCGCCATCTTCGGCCTGTCCGGGGATCTTGCTCGCGCCTGCCGATCGGCACTGTCGGCGACGGCCGAAATCGAGCAATCCTTGCGTGAGCTTAATGAGCGACTAGGCCAGGAATGGGGATGCCGGGCGGAAATCGCGATAAGTATCCATGCCGGGCGCGTCGCGTTGAGCAAGATCGGACAGTCGGCGGAATTGATCATTGCGGCCGGGGATGCAGTTGAGGTCGCGGCGGAAATCCGCCGGACAGCCAATGCATCGGGCAAATTCTACGCGGTATCAGGCACGGTGTTCACGGCCGCAAAGGTCGACCCTCCGGCACACAGAATTACGAAGGTTGCCGCGGGGCCCGAACACGTGGACATACCAGTCTATTACATGGACGGCGTTCAATTGCCGTCGCAAGACGCGACATTGCGCAACCGAATTCAGCGGGCCGCGACTGCGGTGCTGGATCAAATTCGGGGCTGAACCGATGCTGGACTATACAGCCCTCAGCGTTGCTGGTCCGCGGCCCGTTTTTGAGCGTCCGCTGAGGACGGGCTTGTCTCCGAACTCGTCGGGCGCAGCTTATCGAGAGCTTTAGTGATCATCGCCTCAATATCTGACAGAATTGGCAGCGAGTATTGCGGGGCTTGCTGCGCCTCTGCCGCCTGACGATTCCCGGACGCGCCCGATGACGTTGCGTCAGACGATTTGTCTGAAGTCGTGGGAGCAGTCGCGGTCTTCTCCTTGGAATTCGTGTCCCCGTTTCCGCCCGGAGCTGCCGCGGCTGTTTGCGGCGTATCCACATTGCCAAGGATAATTGGAAGTCCATCCTTGCCGCTGCCCACGATGACGATCTTGGAATTCGGGGACTGCGCGAGCAGGACTGTGGCTTCGATTCCGCGCCAACGCAGGTACGAGTCAGAAATGCCCTGACTGACAATTTGCTGGAATTCGCGAATTCCTTCTGCCTCGATCTTCTTGCGTTCCGATTCCCTTATCTCGCGTGCCACCCGAAATTTGTACTCTTCTGAAATGTAATATTGCTCGATTTTGCGATTTATGGCTGTAACCACCGCGCTTGGCAGTTCGATGCCCAAGATGAGCGTATCGATCAGGTTGAGCATGGCGTAGAGTGGAATGCGGTAAGGGGCGTAGTCCTCAGTCTCCCCGTGCTCCATCATCTTCTCGCCCAGCATGGCCTCGGCGCGTCTGCGGATCTTTTCCTGGATCTCCTCGCGCTTTGTCGAATACACATCCTCTGCCGTATATTCTGCAATCACTTCGCGCATTCTATTCCCGATTTCAGGACCCACGAGCGCTTCGACGTAGTCTGGGCCGATCGTTTGATGCAGTTGGGGGACGGAGTCGCGCTTCAGTCGAAACCGTATGTTGATGGACGCACTCAAGCTGATGCCGTCCTTCGAAATTGCGTTATAGGTCTGGGTTGTCGACTGCAGTCTCAGGTCATAAAGAAACAGCTTGTTCCAGGGCCAGATAAAACGCAGGCCTTCGTTCTTCAGCTGGCGTGGGTCAAGGACGGTTCCGCCGCCAAACCGCTTCCACAGAACACCGACATAGCCGCTTTGGACGGTGACTAGGACGTGCGGAGCAAGAATGACGGCGACCAGCGTCATGACCATAAGATAGATAATTGCGACCGGCAGGCGTCGCTCGACAAAGCGCCACCAGGCATGCCGCGGGCGGCTTACAGGGGGGGGGCCCTCGGCCGGGATAAGGTAAGGTTTCATCAGGCGTTCTCCACGATCATTCGCTCGACGAAACGGCCCTCGTCCATTCGCAGCCTGCGCGCCGGAAGGTGCATTTCGTCGAGATAGCGGTCGTCATGACTTACCGCAACGACCGTTACGCCCGCCCGATGTAGTGCCGGCAATAGCTCGTGATAGAATTTGCGCCGGAAGTCCGGATCCTGATCGGCCGCCCATTCGTCCAGCAGCAAGATTGGGCGCTTCTCCAGCATGCTCACGATCAACCCCAGCCGCTTACGTTGCCCGGTCGAGAGATCGACGGTATCGAATTCGCCATGCGCCAAGCGGGTCTTGTCCTGCAGGCGAAATTCTGAAAGCAGCCGGTTGACTTCGGCGATATCTGGATGGGGAATTCCATATAGACGCTGGAAGAGATGATAGTCGACAAAAACCGCGCTGAACAGCTGACGGTAGGTCTCGCGTGTCGCATCCGTCACGGCAATTCCGTCGAAAATGATCTCCCCTGAATCGGGCTTATACAGGCTGGCGAGCAGTTTCATGAAGGTCGATTTGCCCGAACCGTTCCCCCCAGTAATAAAAACCAACTCGCCCGATTGCAGCGTGAAGTTCAATGGACCGACTTTGAAGACAGTCTCGGTCGACCGTTCGAGATAGCTAAACACGACATTGCGGACTTCGATACGGTCGAACCGCCCGGCCGGTTCGGAAACTTCAAACTCCATGGGCGCAACAATTGCACGCAGCCGCGCCTCCAGCCGCTCAACGTTGTCGGATGCGGCATTTGCGGCTGACAAAATGGGTATCGATTGCACGAGGCCAAAACAAGCCCCGATCACGAATACCAAAGCAGTGACTGTCTTCGTAATTGAGGCTCCGCCCAAGCTGTCGCTGAACACGGGAACAGCGAAAACGATGGCGCCGAGCATTGCGTACATCGAGCTTTGCAATAGCACCATTCGCTTGAAAGTTTCCGCTTGAGTGCGGATCTTGATGTTGGCCGCCGTTCTGGAGACTTCGACAATGTCGCTGTACAGGTCCTCGCTGCGTGCCCTGTTGAGTCGCACTTCCTTAAAGCCGTCCAACAGATCCATCAGGCGGTTGAATAGGCGGTTCTCCCATTCCGACGCTTCGCGGTTAGCGATGGCAAGCTGACGATTTCTCGCATGGAATAATGCGGCAGCGAACCCGACGATGAGCACACTGAGCGCGAAGGCCAGAAGCGATAGGTAGGCGACGTAGATTGCGACAAAAAGAATAAGAATACCGCCCTGCGCCGCGAACGCTAGAGAGTTGGCGGCTTGCGTGAGAGTTGAAGTTTCCCTTGTCACGGCGGCCACGATTGCAGCCCGCCCGATGGCCTCCAGTGGCAGAAGCTCGGAGTGGCGGACTTGATCCATCATCCGCACGCGCACCTTGTGAATAATAGATTCGATTTCCGCGGTCGCGGTGAGGAGAATGTAATGCTGCGTCTTGATGAAAAGCACCAGCGCGATGATGAAAAGGGTGGCAGCCCAGAGGCTGGGCTTGCCGCTGTCTGCGGCCTGCGCTCCAGCATTGATCGCGGCGAGAATCGATGCGGTGCTGACCCCTCCCAGCGCTGCCATAATGACAAGCCGATCCAGCGACCCCTGCATCTCGCGGCGAACGAGTTGGAAGAATGACATCAGCTGAATAATTCAGTTGTTTCGCCGGTTACACAGCGATGGCGCTCTCACGAGCGCAGCGGACGCGATTGCGCTCAATCGCTCTGCGGGCGCTGGCGCCATTCGGCACCACGGGGTGGTCCAGTCAATAGTAATACGATCACCATCAGCAACGGAGTAATGAAAACCGACAATATGAACGTTCCCAAAAAGCCTAGTCGCCGTCTGCTGCCACAGAGTCCTACAAGCAGACAGAACACCAGATAAATCAAGATGAAAATTGTCGTGACCATTTACGCCATTCTATCCCGCTGGTCGTGCCCGATTTACCATGCCCTTGCTTCGCTGATTAGAAAAAGTGAGCTGGCTCGGCTGCATGCGGACTGCGCGCCTCATGTTGCCGTGCTTGGCGTGCTGCTTGAGCCGGTTTGCGCCGCAGGATTCGCCGGTTGAGCACCAGCGGCTCTCGCGGCCGAGCGCGCCGCGTACTTTTCCTTTTGGATTTTGATGAACTCACGATAATCCGGCGGATTGAAATCGAGCAGCGTTCCTCCGGAAGCAAAATGCTTGATGAACACCTTGCCGATGACCCAGGTTGCGCCCGCAGAGACCACCGGCATTGTGAGTGCGCCCACTATGGTTCCGAGCCCAGGCAGACCCTTCACCAGGCTGCCAAAGCCCATTGCAGCGGTCGTAGCGGTTGAGGCCGGGAATACCGATCCAGCGAAGCTTGCGAGGATGGATTTGCCCCTATTGTCAGAGAAGGGAACGCCGTACATTTCAGAGAGCCGACGCAACATTTGAAGCTGGACGCCCCCGACCGCGACCACATCAACGAGCGGTATGGGAATCAATCCGGCGGCTCCCGACCATAGCGAGAAACGGTCGACCAATTGCGAAGCAAGCTCATCACGAGTGGGCTCCGTGAGCGTGGTGGTTGCGGAACCCGTCCCTGCTTCGGTCCCATCCCTTGTTTCGGTGGTCCCAGTCGTCTCCTGTGCCATGTGTCCCTTCTCCGTCAGCTCTGTGCCGTGCCCAACATCGATCAGGTCTAGTCAACGAAAATTCACAAATGCGTGCGTTGCATCGAGCCTTTCGATCCTATCATATGGCCGCTGCCGGTACCAGCATTTCAGTCGGATTGCCGGAGCTTTGCAGCCATGGGGCTGCGCTTGACAAACTAGACCCTCTCTTTATGACCATATGACCATTCCAAGCGCCGCAGCTGCAGCCAAGTTCGCACGTGTCCGCCCCCTCATCGTCCGGTTGCTGTGAACAGGTTCGTCAATCCGACGTCCGATCTTGACCGCGGTTGCAGTACCGAACTGCGGTTCGATTGGGTACGCGATCGCGACAGTACTCCGCTCCGCCTATCATCTGCTCAGCTTGGCATCTGGTTTGCGCACCAGACTGATCAATCCAAGTCTGCCTACAATATCGCCGAATACATCGAGATCAATGGACCGATTGACCCATTACTCTTTGGACAAGCACTGCGGCAAGTCGTCTTCGAAACCGACACGCTGAGTTTGCAGTTCATTGAAGGCCCAGATGGGCCGCGGCAATTCCTAAGCGGCCCGCCTGATTGGTCTATGCCGTTCGTTGATGTTAGCGCCGCCGACGATCCACGCGGCGCGGCCGAAAGGTTGATGATGGCCGATCTCACACGGCCAGTCGATCCGGTGCATGATCCGCTGTTTAGCTTTTTCCTGTTCAAGGCCTCGCCCAAGCATTTCTTTTGGTATGCGCGCTACCATCATCTCGTCATGGACGGCTTCGGCATGTGGCTGGTTGCCCGCCGAGTGGCAGAGGTTTACACGCGCTTTAGCGCTGATCAAAGCTCAACGAATGAGCCGTTTGGTTCAGTTCGTACTCTTCTGACCGAGGATGCCGCTTATCGCGAGAGCGGGGAGCTAGCGCGCGACCGAAATTATTGGAGGGACTATCTCTCCGACCGACCGTCCCCGCAGAGCCTCGGGCACCGTGCTCCGAAAAGTTGCAATGGCTTTCTTCGCCACAGTGCTTTTTTGCCTGATGGAATCACAAAGGATCTGCGGTCAATTTCATGCCGAACCGGAACCGGTTTATCTCAGCTCATTGTTGCGGCTGCGGCAATTTTCCTGCACCGGCTAAGTGGCAAACTCGATTTGATGTTGGGGTTGCCAGTCACAGCGCGCACTGGGCTGGCTCGATCTATTCCAGGAATGGCCTCGAACGTGCTGCCGCTGCGCGTTCAGCTTCGGCCAAGCATGACAGTGTCGAGCTTCATTACTGAAGTGTGTCGTCTGATATCAGAAGGGTTGCAGCATCAACGATACCAAATTTCAGAATTGCGGCGAGATCTTCGGGAAGTCGCTGATAACCAGACCCTGTTCGGTGTCAGCGTCAATGTAATGCGCTTCCGTTACGATTTTAGTTTTGCCGGCACCCCAATCATTGCACACAATCTCTCCTTGGGCCCGGTCGAGGATATGTCCATTGTCGTTTACGAGCGCTCATCGGACGGGGCGCTTCGCGTCGACTTCGATGCTGACCCTGGGCGCCATGAACTCTCGGACCTTGGCGAGCGTCAGCAAAAATTTTTCCGGATTTTAGCTGAGCTCACCCATTCGGATCGGCCAGTTGGGCGCATTGACATCCTGGGAGCGCACGAACGGCGCACGATCCTGCGGGATTGGAACGCGACGGTGCACGCGCTGCCGGCGGCGACGCTGGCGGGGC
>Ga0209526_10000696_pt1 | contig 21983 bp, 9 predicted proteins | sample JacPinW_OM2H0_M1_FD_188566 | JGI IMG/M metagenome (GOLD analysis project Ga0209526, IMG submission 188566) | Forest soil microbial communities from Algoma, Ontario, Canada - Jack Pine, Ontario site 1_JW_OM2H0_M1 (SPAdes) (version 2) | ecosystem: Environmental > Terrestrial > Soil > Boreal... | reverse complement strand
CGTGTCCTCATGCGACTATTGTTGAGCAGGGCATAAGCGACCAGATCCTTGCATCCGTTCAGCGAGCCCGCGCATTGCGGTCCGCGCATTGCCTTGATGAAAGCGAGGAGATCGTAACCCATGTTGGCGTAATCCCAGAGACGAATCAACCACGTGACGAACGACGACGAAGAGTGCTCTCAACCCGTGGAACTCGCCCAGACTCAGGCTCGTCTCTTCTTGTAGTGGGACTGCGAGGCTATGAAAGCCACCATCACATTTTCTACTCTGGTTGATGAACTCCAGCAACACTACGGCCGTTCTGCACATTGCGTTCGAAATTCCTCTCGCGATTTTGAGGGAGAAAGAAAAGATTGCAGGGTTTGGGGCTTCAAGTCGAGACCGCCGACCACATATGGGTGCATTGCGCTCGCTCTAGGTAACCGACCCTGAGCACAATCAAGTAGAACTGGTCTGCTGCGACGAAAGTCGCTGTTGGTTCTGGTCCGCCGGGAACGCGTCAGCACCGCGGACGAAACCATGCGCTCGAGAAGCAGCTATTCAGGGTCTGTACCAGAAGACACCTCCTTTGCCGATGGGAGGAAGGTTGAACACGGTGTGGCGATTACGTGCACTGCCGGAAACAGACTCCGATCTCCCCAGGAATGGCAGGAAGAACCCCTTGCCGTGGGCAGAAGAAGGGACCGTGATTCGGACATGTTCTTGTGGCGTTTGGATGGGATTTACACCGCCTCGAAGTCCGGAAAAATTGGCGAAGTAGCACAACATGCTGCCGTCCGAAGTGCGGGCGATCGATGTGGCGACCTGTGGACTGGCCTCAATCTGCACCGTGTCCCCTCCTTTCAGACTCGCGAAGAACGCTGGTTGAGCGTCGGGGGAAGCCGCTTCGAAGTCTGCTTCCAGAGCGGCATTGTAAATTTTCCCTGGGCAGTCTGGAAAGTGGAGCACGTTGGGAGACGAGAGGAGTTCAGTGGCGTCGGCTCCGGTAATTACTATCCTCTTTCGGTGCTCCACCAGTGTTCTCAATGCGTCTTTCTCTCCCGGGCTGAGCGACCGGACGTCCGGCAGAACCAGTGTCTGCCCGTGGAAGTCCGACAATGTACGGGGGGTAACGATTTGAAACTCCAGATGCTTCTGCATCAGGAGAATGAGGATGCCGCGATAGGAAGCAATGAAGTCTCGAGCATAAAAGTTCCGCGTATCCGGGGAAAAATAAACGCCAATTGGGTCAATGGGAACGCGTGGCGAGTAAAATTGCTTTTCATTCGACTTTATCCATAAAAAAATCTTCTTACGTGTAGGTAGATCGTTCGACCCAGCCATCGAATGCCCGGGCGCATCCCAGAAATTGGCACCCGCCATGATCTCGGAAACAGCCAGATTCATCATGGCCTCGCGCGCATCGACTTTCTTGTCTCCATCCCACGAGTAATTCAGAATCCAAGTAGGCTTGTTTTCGGCGAACGCACGAAACGAGTGCATGCCCACTTGGTAGCGGAACCAGTCCAAGGGCGTACGGGACGAAGCCAAATGCTCGCCGCTGCCGAATTCGTATTCATGGGCAATCGCATCTACCACGGGATAAAGGCTATAAACATCCGCCCCAACTCGGACCGATTCCTCTTCAATTCCAGGATAGACTTCGGGAATGGTCTTGATCTTGGGATTGATTGACTTCGCATTCTGATCTATCTCGCGAAGAAAATCTCTAATCGTCTGGATCCTGAACTCTACCCACTTACGGAAATTCTGGTCAGAAAAATCTCCTAGTCGTAAATCGTACTTCGCATCGAGTCCCGTTTGATGTCTGAACGCAGCCACGGTGTAGTCATCGAAACTGGCCCAACTGTCCTCCCAGCCGTCGAAGTGCGTCATCCAGTATGGGATATCAACATAGATTCCATCGATCCCGGTGCGCGCAATCTGCCGCACGCGTTCCATATAAGTCTTCCGCCATTCGGTGGCATATGGACTCACCCATACATCTTCATCCCCTTTCGCAATCCAGAAGGCCGTGCCACCCCCAAAAATAGCTGGATCGCCGGTGATCTTACGTTGCAACCACTCTGGATGATCCTTGGCCAAAGTATGTGCAGTCTGGTCGGAATGCGCAGTAATGCATTCCGTACCTGCAATGTAGACAAAAGCATAGTTGCCGGCTCGATGGGCGGCGTGCGCGACCGCGCGGATTGCCGTCAGCTTCTCCTCTGGATGGAGAAAGCTTTCGTACCGTCCGGGGATATCGTTGTCCACTTCAATGCCAAATACGGCACTCGCCTGTGCCCTGCGAACAATCTGCTCCGCCTTGCCGGCCTGCAAGCCGTACGCCCCGATACGCACTGAGTGCGTCCAGTCCTGTTTCCCCTCGTTTGGCGCGGCTACCACGCCCAAGGCGAGCAGCGGCAGAAGAAAAACCGCGATACTATTCTTTACTTTCATGTCTTGTCCCCGGAGTTAGTTCCGGGAGTTCCAATACCATCAAAACTCAAAGCGGACGCCCATCTGAATGCGCCTCGGAAGATTAGCTTGGCCGGTGACCTTGCCAAAAAAGCTGTCTCCAAAGAATGATGAAGGAGTAGCGAAGCGCACGGTGTTGGTGAAGTTCAGAAACTCTGCCCGCACTTCTGCTTTCATCCCTTCGCGAATGGGAAAGTCCTTAAAAACGCCTAGGTCAATGTTGTGGATCCCCGGCCCCCGCGCATTGTCAGAAAACCGGGGTGCATTCCCCGTGATCTGGTCGCCGGGGTCAGTCAAGCAGTTGGCATTGAAGTAGCTGGCATTGGGATCCGTGGACATGGCGACATCATGGAGACTGAGCCCAGTAGTTGGATTGCACATGATGTTGGGACGTTGCGTGCCGTCGGTGAGACGGGGGGAAGACATCCCAAACGGTACGGGCTGTCCGCTCTGCAGGGTTAGCAATGCGTTCAGCGACCATCCGCCGACAAAGGCGTCCAGCACGCGGTTCAGATCGTTTCCTGCCCATCGTCCGCGGCCGACGGGCAAGTCGAACACCGCCGCCAGCACAAAACGGTGCCGCGTGTCATTGGCTCCAACCGAGTGTTCTGCCTGGAGGTTATTTAGATCCTGCGGATAACCCAGCCCGGAGCCGCCAAAGAAAATAAAGCTGTTCGCACCATACGAAGAATTATCGGTTGCCTTTGCCCATGTGTAATTGCCCTCGAGGCTTAAGCCATGAGTCTGCCGCTTCTGAAATCGCACCAGCAAAGCGTTGTACCAGGAACTGGCAGCCAACAGCGGCAATCCCTCAAAGTTGTTATCGAACTGCGGGTAGGGACGAAGAAGATTGAGCAGAGGAATGCTGGACTGACTGTAGCGCGAGTCCGGTTCATTGAAAATCGCGTTGGGCCCTACGAATAAGGGTAAGAAGGGATTGGCGACCGGCGTGTTCTGGCAGGTTGTATCGCAGGCCAGCCGCGCCGCCGTCGAAACGACATTGCGATTCCGCGTGGCTCCGCCCCACGGCAAGTGTGTGCTGCGGTTTGCCGAAAAGTCGGCTGAAATCACAACCTTAAACGGGAACAAGTGCTGGAGTCCCAGGTTCCACTGGTAAATCTCTCCGTTGCGGGCTTCCGTGGTCCCTAGATCGTTCTGATTTACGTAGCCCCATTCCGCGAGAAGCGCATATTGCTTACCTTGAGGCTGCGGCAATTGTCCGGGCGGCAGGTTAGGGAAGAGATTCGTCAATGTCGCGTATTGAGTGATTCCCCCATCATTGGTGAAATGAATGGGAGCATCCCGACGAAAGGCTGTGCCGGCGTATTGATAGTTCGTCGCGGAGGAGATTCCATAGAACACTCCCGCGCCCCCTCGCAGCACAGTATTGCTGGCAACTTGAAAGGCGAAGCCAATGCGCGGTCCGATGTTGTTGCGATCCACCGGAACGTGTCGGTTACTCGAGGTGGCAAACCGAGTGATGCCTTTCAGTTCCCTGGGCCCCAGCCCCAGGCTCGAAAGATTCACCGGATTGCCGAGGTCATCAAAAATTGGATTGCCTTGATCGTCATTGGTGGGCGCAGTCAGATCCACCGTGACCCCGCTGCTGCCGTTGAAGTCACTGAACTGGATGCGGTTGTAGCGTTCCGTGTAAGGTGTGCTCCATTCATACCGCAGCCCGAGATTGAAGGTAAGACGCGAAGTCACCTTCCAATCGTCCTGCACGTAGAAAGCAGTCTCTTTCGACTTGTCCTCCACCGCGGATTTCAGATTCAGCTGTCCGTCGCCCGGGAACCCAAGGAGCAAGGAGGCCAATCCCGTCCCCTGCTCCGCCGGGTTGCCGCCGGCTGGATTTGAAGCAGTGATGAGCTTAGTGAAGTTGAAGACGCCAGTGGCGTAGTCCGGCTGGTAGAAGTTGTTGAAGAATTCGCGCTGTTCGCCGCCAAATTTCAAGACGTGCTTACCTATCACCCAGTTCAGCGACGCCGAATAGACGTATTGGGTGTGCCCGTTGATCGTATCGGCGCAACATTGCGCCGAGCCGAACTGATCACTGTTCAGCGTCACGTAGTTCTCCACATTGACCACGGGCATGCGCGTGATGTGATTGGCCTCGGTGAGCAGGCTCGGAAGTCCAAACTGAGTGGGGTCGACCGATTTCGACGCGCCTACCTGATGGTAGCGATCTACCCCAAAACGTTCGGTGAGCAACAAGCGCGAATTGATCGTCCAGGTGTGTTCGAGAACAATATTGCGCGTGGTTTGGCTCCCTTTCAGGTCGCCGTAGAAAAAGCCGGGATTCACGAACCTTGCGTTCTGCTGGCTGTAACGACCCATGAGGTGATTCTTGTCGTTCACTTGATGGTCGATCTTGATGTCGAACTGCAAGCTGGGAGAAGTGTTCACAACTCCCTTGTTGAAGTTCAATCCTGTGCCCGGATCGATCGGTCCGGTGGGTTCCGGATAGGCATTTACCAGGGCTTGGCCCACCGCCGTAATCGGACTGCCGGGCGTGCCAAACGTTGGGATCACATCGTTCGGGAACTCGCTGCGCGTCTGATTGGGTCCGTTGACGCTGAAGGGATTGAAAATGTGGACTGGCACGAGATTTCCGTTGTCATCCCGCGTCAGCGTTTGCGAGAAGTTCCCCAGACGCTCCGAATCCGTAGGGACTCGCGCGGAGATCAGCGCCTTGTCATTCTGCCGCACCCGTTCCAGGTCAAACAGGAAAAAGGTCTTCCCCTTAATGATTGGTCCCGTCACCGCGAAGCCATACTGGTCCCGTGTAGAGTCAGTGCGTGGAATGGCGTTTCGATTCGAGAAAAAGTCGTTGGCGTTCAGCGCCGTCCGGCGCCCATACCACCAGCCACTACCATGGAACTTATTGGTGCCCGACTTCATCAATACGTTGACCACGGTGCCGCCGTTACTGCCGTACTCCGCGGAAAAGCTATTGTTCTGCACTTTGAATTCCTGAATCACTTCGGCGGAAGGAATATAGCTAAGGTTGCTGGTCGCCCCTTCCCCCTGTTCCGGTCCGGTCGCAAGGTTTCCATCCAGACGAATCTCAGCCGATGCGTAGCGTTGTCCGTTGGACGAAAAATCGGTTCCCACCGGGTAGCCGATGCCATTATTCAGTTCGGTTACTCCCGCGGACAAATACACCAGCTTAGTTACATCGCGGTCAGCCAAGGGCATTCGGCTCACGAACTCATTCGTGACCTCGGTCCCCATCGAGGCTCCGGTCGTATCTAGCAGCGGCGCGGTGTCGGTAACGGTAACGCTTTCGTGAAACGAGAAAGGCTTAAGCGCAAAGTCCAGGGTCGCTTGCTGCGCGACGGCCAACACGATGTTCCTCTGCATTATTTCCTGAAACCCAATGGCTTCCACTTTCACGCTGTAGGTCGCTGGACGCAATCCATTGAAGACGTACTGGCCATTGTTGTCCGTGTTAGCCGAACTTGAAATAGCGGTGCCATCGTTCGTCATCGTTAACTTGGCGTTTTGGAGTACTGCGCCCGTCTGGTCGGTGACCGTGCCGCGTACCTGCGCCGTATAACCCGCCTGCCCCAGGGCCCGGGGGGACCCCAGCGATGAAATTGCCACCGGAAGCAGGGCCATCAGAGCAAAGGAAATGTGATTGCTCGCGCGAACTCCCATTCCAGCCCCCATTAAACTTTCGTATGGTTTCGAATTAGCACTCTTACTTTCGTTTAAAGAAAAAGTCAAGTCATATCGGTTCGCGTCGCGTGAACTTAGCGATCTCGGGGCGCCGACTCTATCGGAACAGGATTTCCCTAGTCTGGTCAAAAAACGCACACATCGGCGAAAAGGCGGTAGAGGGTGGCGTAGACGACTGTTCAAGACTGCGGCTTTGGGGTGTTCCGGGGTGAGCAGGCGTAGCCTCGAAGTTTGGGCCTTCGGAGCCCGCCGTGTCCTAGTTGGTGGCTACCTGACAATAACTCCCGGATTGTCGAAGAGTCACACCGCAAGAACTCCGGTGGACGAGCCGCAAGGCTATCCTTCTGCCCCGCACTCGAAGCTACTCCCGCGGGTTGCAGCTCCTTCTCTAACAGCGGTTGCTGGGGTTGATTCCAAGGCTGCGGAAAAACTCGGCTGGCGTGGCGCAAGGGCGACTCTCAACAATTATGCACGCAAGAAATCGGGCCACGGTAGTTCTAGTGTGGGTGGCTTTATGCCGAGGGTGAGACTTTGACGAACTCACGATCAGCATTCTCCTTGGTAGCGCTGGCCTTCCTGTGGACCTCTTGCGGTAATGCCGGCGCTCAGACGACCCCCATCTCATCGACGAGCGTCAAACAACAGGTGCTGTCCCTCGATTTCACGAACAATGGACAACGGTTAGCCGCCAGGGTCGGTCAACAGATAGAGATAAGCCTCGGAACAGTCGGCCCGAAGCAATACGGTACGCCCGAAATCTCCTCCCCCGCAATCCTCCTCGAGAGCGTCGCGCAAGACTGGCCGCCGAACCCTGGCGGCCCGGGGTTTGTCTATACTTTCGAGGCGACTTCCGTAGGAGAAGCGCAGATCAAAGTTCCAATCATCAATGGCACGGGTGGTCCAGATCTGGCGAACGAACTTGATTTTGGAGTGACCATTCGTGTCGGACCAGCTGCCGGCAAGCCGTCCGCTCTGCACGTATTGATGACGCCGGACCAGGCAAACACCGCGCCGTGGAAGAGTGCGTGGACGTCCCTGTTCAACGTTGTGCGCCAGACCTTCACGCCCTCGCTGCCCAGGCTGACCGGTGTCGAAGTGGAACTGGTGGTGGCCAACCCTGGGCCAGCCAGTGCGGACGTCACCCTGATGGTGATGAATACAGAGGGAATAGCGCTGGCGGTTGTGTCGAGGACCGTTCCGGTCGCCGACTGCCGTCACGTTCTGTTCGTTTTTCCCCGCGGGGGTTTGCCAGTGTCCCCCGGGCAGGTTTACAGCATCGGGCTAAGCAGTGTTGGCAGCCCCTTCGGATGGAAGTACGTCGTGAGAGGCTATGCGAATGGGGTTGCGTTATGCAATGGCAAACCTCTTTTGCGAGATACCCGCAGCACTTTCCTGTTCCGCACGTTCGGTGCGAGTTGAACAACCTCCGCACGGGCATACTGTAAACCACCCCCGCTCAGGGGGTCACGCACGGCTTCAGTACCAGAACACTCTTTGGTTTCCTCAGCAGAAGCTAGGGGGCACTGCCATCGATTTTGATGAATCTCATCGGCCGGACCATGTCCGTGGCAACGTCAAAACTGGTCACGCGCCCGCTGGGATCGCGATTAAGGTGCATCAGGAATTGGCCCTCACTCAGGTCACCAATAAAGCCATCGGGAAAGGCGGGTTCCAATTCCGCATCTTCAGTCATCCACTGTTGTCGGATGAGCTTGCCATCGTGCGCGACAAGGGTCCATGCGGCGCGCAATTCATCATTCGAATATGTGCCGGCGTACTCTTTCAGGCGCGATGCTTCCAGAGGCGACCCCTTCACTGCTCTGTAAATCGCGGGTGCACCGCCCTCCCAAGCCTGCACTTCAAACTCCTGGCCACGTCTTGAAGTGCGGAAAATGTATTTATCCCTGTGTTCTGAATCGGGCTCCAGGGCTTCGAACTGCCCGTCGCCAAGGGGACGCATGTCGTAGCTCATTCCCGGTGCCACCATGACCAGCTCATCGTCACGGATTTGAAACTTTCGCAGGGCTCCATTCTTCTCGCTCCAGTACGTCCCCGCGTATCGCTTGAGGGTAGTCGCAGGCAGACTCGAAGCGCTGTGCGCAGAAGTCGTCTTCTCTGCTCGTGTAAATTCCTTCTCCAAGTAGAGGTCGGCGACCCGCTTGGCCATCCCCATGGGATTCATGCTGCCCACGCAATTGCAAGTGACCAGTGTGGAAAAGTGTTGATCGGGAAAGTGGCTGAGTGCCGCTCGATACCCCACCCATTCTCCGCTATGATGAATCCAGTTGAGCCCGCGGTAGTGGTCAATGAAAAGACCCATCCCGTAGGGAATCGGCTGGCCATTATTGAGCGCGCCTGGAGTGGTGAGATGACGAATAGCATCCGATCCACCGACCTCGGGATGATCGAAATTCTGGTCCCACTTAAAGAGGTCCTCCACAGTTGTCATGACCGAGCCGTCGCCGACCTGCTCGAAGTCACTCATGTCAATCTCGAAACCGCCTCCGTTGTGCGGCGCATAACCGGTAGCCCGACGGGGCACGATCATGGTGTGGTCGTCGTGAAAATGCGTGCTCGTCATCCCCAAAGGACCGAAGATCCGCTGCTGGGCGAACTGCCGCAGCGTCTGCCCGGTGACACGCTTCACAATCTGCGACATCAGAAAATAATTGGTATCACTGTAGAGGAATTCTTCGCCTGCCTTGAAGTTCACCCCCTTTTGCCGCACGATCAATTCCATGGCATCGCGATCGGTGGTTAAGTCGGCTTCGGGTATTCCCTCAAGATCAAACAGATCGTCGTAGTTGCGGAGCCCGCTGGTGTGGTGCAGCAAGTGACGAATAGTGATCGGCGACCCGTAGTCGGGCATTTCGGGCAGGTATTTTCGGATGTCGGCATCGAGGGAAATCTTGCTGTCTTGAACCAGCAGCAGAATCGCCAGCGCGGTGATCTCTTTCGACACCGAGCCGATGTCAAATACCGACTGTGGTGTAATCGCCACGCTCAGTTCAAGATTGGCCATGCCATAACCGTGCTCGTAAATAATATGTCCGTCCTTCACGACGGCAAGCGCGCAGCCGGGAGAACTGGTCGTGTTCCATGCCGCAAAGATCCGGTCGACTTTGTCAATAAGCGCGTCCGCCGCTGCGAATGACCTTCCTGCAACCAGCAGACAGAGCGCCAGCGATATAAACGTAGTGCGTCTCATAGTTCACAACTTTCCGCTAGAAGCTGTAGCGCAGGGCGAATTGCATCACCCGAGGGTTAGTTAAAGTAGAGGTGTAATAGCCGAAGCCGGTGCCATTCGTGAGGCTCAGATTTCCCTCGGCGTTGCTTCCTGGGATCGGTTCCAATGCCGCCGCATCGAACCTTACGGAATTCGTGATGTTGAACGTTTCCCAACTGAATCTGAGGGCAGAAGATTCTGATGTGTGCCACGTTTTGCCCAATCCTAGATCGATGCCGAAGTAACCTGCGCCGCGAATAAGGTTGCGTTGCCCGGATTCGCCGGGCAGCGCAAACCGGAAATCATTGATCGCAGCGGACGGATCCTGAAATATATTGGGGCTGCCGTTGACCATGAACGTCCCACTCTTCGGCTTTGGCCCGATAAGGATGGCATTCGCAGTGTTCTCCCAGTTGGTGGGCCAGTAGTTGCCACCGTTGACGGTGGTCGGAAAGCCGCTGGTCATGCGGAAGATTCCGGTGAGTTCCCAATTGCCGACTAGGGCATCGAGCACACCATGGGTCGCGAAATGTTTGTCCCTGCCAATCGGCAATTGATACATCCAGTTGGCATTGAACTGATGGGTGGCGTCAAAATCGGACGGCGCACGGTTTTGATTGGGTGACCAGGTGTTCATGATTGGACTGGCGAAGCCGCCGCCTTCGTACTGGTTGACACGCTCGGCATCGGAGCCCAAGTCGATCGACTTGGAGTAGGTGTAGTTGAAGTCGAATTGCAGACCAGAAGACATTTTGCGTCGAAGACTCGCTTGCAAAGCGTTGTAGGAGCTATTGCCAGACGTGCGCCACACGTAAAGCGACGACCACTGCGGATCCCAGAACTGGAATTGCTTGGTAGCTCCATTCACGGTGGCGCAGGCAGGAAATGACGCGCCCGTAGGATCGCAATACCAGTCAGCCTGAATAAGATCTGTGGTCATGTTCTTGATGCCACCAGAGCAACTGAAGATCTCATACATATTTTGGGTTGCGGAGGGACTGGCCGGAGGTGTGCCCGGGGCACAGGTAATTGTCGGTTGCTGGTTATTGGCGAGCGGAAACAAGTCCTGCCAGTAGGCCATCGGCTCCATATCCTGCACAGGAACGCCCGCCTGGGCCGCAACCCCAAACATCCTGGTCGCGGTATACAGATCCATGCCTGACACCGGATCGCGCAGATTCATTGGCTGCGCTATATCCACCTGCTGCAACAGGCGGCGACCAAAACGACCGACGTAGGAAGTTTCAAGGACAAATCCACGACCTAAGTCGCGAGTCAAGGAGAAATCAATGACTTGGGAATAGGGGGTCTTCAGTCCATTGTCCAGTCCCCAACTGATGGCGGCACCGCCGGTACCCAGTGTGGAAGGTGGCCCATACGGAAAACCTCCAGTAGGCGGCCCAGGAAGAAGCGTGCAAGGTGGAGTCCCACAGCCAGCATATGTGGTCGGAATGCTGTAAAGCGAACCAAAGCGCGGTGACTGATCCGGAGTTACCAGGCCCGCGGGATCTCCGATGCTGGTCGTGAGCCCGAACGAACCCATGCGATCGTAACTATTGATCACTCCTTGGCCGAAATGATCGAAGTAGATTCCATACCCACCGCGGATTGAACTCTTGCCGGAATCCCCAAATACTTTCCCCAACCACGTCGTTCTGGAGAAATTGGGAGACCATGCGAAGGCAAAACGTGGAGCAGCATTCCGATAATCCCAGGTCCAGATTGGGGGTTTGCCGTTGGCCTGCCCTGACAAAGAGAAGATAAGCGGCGGCTGGACGGTTTCTCCCTTCACCATCCCCATATATCGATTCCGGAACCATTGACTAATATCGGGATCGGGCGCCACCTGAGTGCCCGTTGTCTCATAGGGTGGCTGCAGCAAGCTGTAACGCAATCCGAAGGTCAGTGTCAGATTGGATGTGACGCGCCATGCATCCTGCGCATACCATTCAGCCTCATGCGAGCGGAAATGGCGCGGAACCATCGCGCCTTGCGGTAGAAGCGTGAAATCTCTTGTTTCCTGGTACTGCGCCGTCACTTGGGGGACCATGCCGGTCAGGGCACTTACCCCCAGGTCGTACGCGGCAGAGAACGACGACGAAACGTTCGGGATTCCTAACGACGTAAACGCATCTGGGTCGAGGCTCGTCCCGGTTCCAGCGATACCTCCAGCGGCAAGCCAGGTAGGATTTACCGTTCCGCTGTTAAATGACTGTGCATTTGATTGCCGAAGGTTGTTGACAACCCGGAGATTGGCGCCAAATTGCAGAGTATGCTTGCCTCTCGTCCAGCTGACATCATCCACAAAGTTGTGCAGCGGCACCTGCACCTTTGTCGTGGGGGTCTCACCTTGAGGATTGGAAATGTTTCCGGAGTAGAAGCCTATGTACGACCGGGTTTGAAGCCCCGTCTGGCCAAGACCTTCGCGGATGTAGCCGTAGCGGAAGTTGTTGATCAGGGAATTGGAGATCACAGTGGTGTAGCCAAGCGCTAGTCCCTTACCGTTGTTGATGGCAATGACGTTGGGAGGCTGGCCGGAAAACTGAGCGCCACTGGTTGTCAAGTGATCGTTCTGGAGATTTCCCCGCAGGAACAGGCGATGCCTTCCGCTTGATGTCAGGTTGTAGTCGAGTTTTGCAATGTAGGTGTCGAGTTTCGCCGGGGTTGGATCCGCAAAGGTAAATGCTCCAATATTTATGCCATCACCACCGCCGAGCGGGTTGTTGGGCAGCGGATAAGTCTTAAAGAGCGCTGTGGCTGACGGGTCCACTCCAGGACCCTGGGGGCAGGTACCAAGCCCTTCGCAAAACGGGTCCATTTGCCTGAGCAAGGACTGGTCCAGAGTAAAGAGACCACTAGAGGGACAGTTCGTGGTGCCGACATCGCATTGATAAATGAGAAGCCCCTGGCGCATGGTGGCAGTAGGCACAAACCTGGTGACAATCGCCGTTTCATGTGTACGCTGGCCCTCGTAGGTCGCGAAGAAAAACAGCCGGTTTTTGACAATCGGACCTCCGATCGAGCCTCCGAACGTGTTGCGGACCAAATGAGGGGGCAGGTTCGGTTTGCCGGCTTGTAGTTCAGCCCTTTCATTAAACCAGCTGTTTGCCTCGCCGATTCCGGAGCGGTTGTATTCATAAAGCGATCCGTGAAAATTGTTGGTTCCACTTTTCGTCACGAGGGACACCTGCGCGCCAGAGGAGCGGCCTGCTTCCGCGTTCGAATTTGTGGTAGTAACACGAAATTCTTGCAGCGAGTCCAACGTCGATCGCAACGCCCCTTGAAACGCGTACCCCTTAACGGGATCGTTGTCGTCCAAACCATCCACTGTGATGTCGGTTTGATCGCTACGAGCGCCGCTCACGGCTCCACTCCGACTGTCCGCGTCCGAACTAATCCCCGCGCTGTTCCCGGTATACAGCACTCCCGGCTGTAGGCTGAGGATGGATACGGGATCGCGGCCCTCCAGGGGAAGTGTGGACATCTGGTCAGTGGTAAACGCATGGCCAATACTGGCGTCCTCTGTGTTAACCAGTGGCGCTTGGCTCATCACCTCGACAGTTTCCGCCACTTTTTGCACTTGCAGTGCCTGATTGAGAGTGGCGGGCGTGTTAACCAGCAGTCGAACGTTCTCGATTTGAAGGGTTCCAAACCCGGACGCCTTGATTGTGAGCGTGTAAGTAGCCGGGGGAATCTCAAGAAACTGATAGAACCCCTGATCGTTGGTTTTGGTGGTTCGAGAAAACCCGATCGAAGAATTGCTCAGTGTCAGCTCCGCTCCTGGAACCACCGCTTCTTTGGGATCGGCAATGGTTCCGCGTAACGAGGTCGTAGAAGTTTGCGACCAGGCGACTGTGGCCAAGAACCCAACCATTAATATCGTCAACCCGTTTGTGCGCTCGCCCAGCTTCATGCCGCCCCCTCTTTTTGCGCGCCGCAGCCAGTTACGGATGTGACACGACGGAGCACCCACGCCTTATATAAACAATGGCAAAGGCTGTCAAGAATTAATTGCGCATGATAGCTATCGAAAACACCGATCTAGAGTTGCTCTCTGCGAGATGTATTCTTGTGTCACAGATGTAACAGCTTGCTTGACACCGCAACTTTATTGAGGAATGCTATACGGTTTGTGACTAACCGCGAAGCTACAAATCATCCATCGCCTGGGCTAAGCTGGCGAAAACGAATCTCGGGGCTCTCGCCGAAACAGCAGGAGCTGATCCGACCCATACTCGAAGATCCGCGCAGTTTCCTTTTTCTGAGCATCCGGGCACTAGCTCGAAAGCTTCACACCGACACGGCTACACTACTGCGCGCGACCCGGGGGATGGGATTTTCCGGGTATCCGGATTTTCGCCGATATGTGCACGAACTGACTATCGCGCATGCTACTTCGCTCGATTCAATGCTGTCGAGTGCAGGCGCGGATTCCGACATCCCCGCTCACGTTCGCGATTCGCTCGATCAGGACCAGAAAACCTTTCTCGGTTTACGGAACATCCTCGATACCAAACAAATCGCGAGACTCGCACAGCGCACGTGGTCGGCACGACGTGTCATTCTGCTTGGGGGTGATTTGGCCTCCGCCCTCGTCTTCTATCTCGAACACCACCTGGTGATGTTAGGTTTACCTGTGTTCTCCGCTACTAGTCCGGGTCGGGTGGTCCATCTGGTGCGCACAGCGGGCAAGAAAGACCTGGTGATCGCCATCAGCTTTCATCGCGCTTTGCGTCAGACGGTTGAGGGGATGCGCCAGGCAAAAGCGAAGGGCGCATACTGCGTCGGGATCACGGACACGTTCGTCTCGCCAATTGCTCGCTTCGCGCATGAGTGTTTCATCGCATCGGTCGAAACCTGTCATTTTGGAGACTCCTACGTCGGGCCAATGGCACTGCTGAACGTAATGCTCGTGGCCTGCGCCAACTATCGTCGCGAACGTGTTCTGACGCTTGCCCGCGAAGCAGCACAGGAACAACAGCGTGGTTTCCGTTGGTACGAAGATTGAGAGCACTGCTGGATCATTGCCTGCTTGTGGACTTGGAAATGCGTTCGCATTCTGACTAGGACTGTTCGCTATGCGAATCGAGAGCATCGTGCTGCGGGAACTCAGGATGCGTTTGAAAACCCCTTTCGAGACCAGTTCGGAAGTGACCTGGGATCGGCGGGTCCTGCTGGTCGAAGTTGGCGTGGATGGACTGCGCGGGTGGGGCGAGATTACCGCTGCGGAAGATCCCTTCTACAATGCCGAAACCACGGATACAGCCTGGCACATTGTGAAAGACTTTATCGTGCCTTCAGTTCTTGGAAAAAGCGTTGGGTGTGCCGCTGAGATCGCGAATCTGCTGGATCCGATTCGCGGGCACGAGATGGCAAAGGCAGGCGTGGAGAACGCAGTTTGGGAAATCGAAGCGCAGCAAAAAGAGCTCCCATTGGCGAAGTTGCTTGGGGGAACGCGGCAAGACATCCCTTGCGGTGTGTCTATTGGACTCCAAGACTCGATTTCAACCCTCCTCGCCAAGATTGAGAACGAACTGCGCGCCGGATATCAGAGGGTCAAGCTCAAAATCAAACCAGGCAAGGATGTTGAGGTCGTCGCTGCGGTTCGACGCCGGTATCCTGAAATCAAACTCATGGTCGATGCCAACTCGGCGTACCGAATCGAACAGCTGGAACTACTCAAGATGTTTGATCAGCATGATCTCATGATGATCGAACAACCGCTGGGGTGGGACGACATTTATCAGCATTCGCTGCTGCAAGCTCAGTTACGAACGCCCATTTGCTTGGATGAGTGCATTCACAATGCCTCCCATGCAGAAGCGGCGATCAAGCTGGGTGCCTGCCGGATCATTAATATTAAGCTGGGACGAGTGGGGGGACATACTCGGGCCAAGCAGGTACATGACCTGAGTGTGCAGCATTCGATTCCGGTGTGGTGCGGGGGAATGTTGGAATCGGGTGTCGGCCGCGCCCACAATATTGCCATGTCTGCACTGCCAGGGTTCGTACTGCCTGGAGATGTCTCTGCGAGCCAGCGGTATTGGGACGAAGATATCATCGAGCCTGAAGTTGAGGTCAGCCCGGCAGGGACGATACGGGTGCCTGAGACCGCGGGCCTGGGTTACAAAATTCGCAGGAAAAGAGTGGAAGGTCTGACTGTTCGCCAGGAGCACTGGCATCGGTGAAATGATGTTGGCGTGTTTCCGCAGGATTGGAGGCAGACATGTCCTTGCGTCAGTTTGCAGCCTTGATGGTGACGCTTCTTTGGGGAGCCGCTTCGAGCCAGCTCTTTGCCCAAACCACTGGGACATTGCGGGGAATGGTTGCTGACCAGAGTGGGGCGATAATTCCGGGAGCCAAGGTCTCCGCCGTCCTCGAAGCCACCGACAGCACACGCGTTGTCGTGACCGATGAGCGAGGTGAGTTCGTCCTTCCCGCGCTACCGGTTGGCCATTACCAGCTGCTGATCGAGGCAGTCGGATTCATGAAATTCATCGAACCGGACATTGAAATCACAATTGGGCACGTTGTCGTGGTCAGTCCGGTTCTGAAGATTGGCGCCACCAGCGAAACCGTGACTGCGACCGCGGCGGCTCCACTCGTCGAACGTTCCAGCACTCAGTTGGGCGCGGTTGTGGATGAAAAAACAGTTGTCGACCTGCCGTTGAACCAGAGAGATACGTACCAGTTGTTGACACTCCAGCCGGGTGTCTCCTCGCAAGTCGGCTCGAATCTTTTTTACGGAAGCGACCAGACTGGCGCGGTTTCTGTCAATGGAGGGCGTGGGCGCTCGAACAATTTCATGGTCAACGGTGGCAATGCCAACGACCAGTTTGTGAACCTTCCGTCCGTCCAGCCTTCTCCTGACACAATCCAGGAGTTCCGGGTGTTGACGAATGGTTTCGACGCGGAGTACGGGAGGAATTCCGGGTCTGTGGTGAACGTGGTTACAAAATCCGGAGGCAACCAGTTCCATGGAGATGTCTATGAGTTCTTCCGCAACGAGGTCCTGAATGCGAAAGGTTTTTTCAATCAAACCAAACCAGACTTCAAGCAGAACCAGTTTGGAGGCACAATCGGCGGACCCATCAGAAGGGACGGCACATTCTTTTTTGCTTCCTATGAAGGTAGAAGGATCATCCAGGGCATCGCTTCCGACGTCGTCGCCGTACCGAGTCAGGATGAGCGCAACGGGATATTCGCCGGCGGACTCTCCGGACAAATCGTGGACGACAACCTGGCGAGGATCCTGAATCAGCGCACGGGTTGCCCAGCTGCGTTGGGCAAGCCGGTCCCTCTGCCATCGACCCAGGGCGGTACGGTCGCTTATTCCACTGTCTTCCCCACAGGGCAGATTCCTGTGGCATGTATGGACGCGACCGCTGTTGACCTGATGAAGAGGTATGTTCCGTTGGCCAATCGATCCGATGGCGCGTTCCAACAGTCGGTGAATGCCAGCACGCGCTCCGATCAATTCACCGCGCGAATCGATCACAAACTAACCTCGAGCCAACAACTACAGGTCTACTACTATTTCAACGATTCCCGAGTTCTGAACCCGTTCAATGCGAACTCGAACAGCGGCGCCAACCTGCCGAATTTTGGAGCGACCAACGCTTTTCGGTACCAGCAATGGAATGTGAGCCACAGCTGGCTGCTGAGCCCAGAGACCGTGAACGAGTTCCGCTTCACCTATTTGCGAGAGGGTCTGGGGAAATTCAATTCGCCGCAGCACACGCACCTGGTAGCGGACTCATGTAAAGCGGTCCCGGCCGCTAGCTGCTTCTCCGATCCGGCAAATCCGCGCCTGGGCATTACTCCGAACCTAGGATCTACGATTGAGGGAACACCTTACATCGGAGTGTCCGGAATGTTTTCCATCGGAAACAACTGGCAGGGAGCGTTGCCTCAAATCGGGAACGCTTTCCAATGGGCGGACCATTTCACCAAAATTGTGGGCAACCACACAATCAAGTTCGGCGGCGACATCGCACGCCAGCGCTTCGACCAAGAGCAGTTGTTCAATGTTGACGGACAGTTCAGCATCATCGGCTCAGGTGCGAACAGCATCCTCTATAGCGACCCGATACCCGACTACCTGTTGGGACTTGCGGATTCCTTCTCCCAGGGTAGCGCCCAGTTTGAAAACATCCGCAACACCCTCGTTGGACTATACGGCCAAGACAGCTGGAAGGTAGGTAGAAATCTGACCCTGAACTACGGATTGAGATGGGAATTGAGCACTCCGCTGAAAGACGTCGGCAGGCATGTCCAGGCGTTTCGCCCCGGGCAAGTAACGTCGATCTTTCCCTGCCAGCTGGCATCCGGCAATCCTCTGATCGCGACATTTGGAACAAACGATTGCAGCCCAAGGAGCGGAGGCCAGGCTGTCTTCCCGCTGGGTTTGGTGTTTCCCGGTGACAAGGGTGTCCCCGCGTCACTGACCACGACCTACTATAAGTCCTTTGCCCCTCGGCTCGGGCTGGCATGGAGCCCGAATTGGAGCCAAGGCCTTCTGGGCAGAATTGCGGGCGGACCCGCAAAAACCAGCGTTCGTGTTGGGTACGGCATTTTCTACGACAACATCGAGCAACTAGTCTCAGAACAATTCGGAGATGATCCGCCCTTCGGCGGCAGCGCGATTCTTAGCAATGTGCTCTTGAACACTCCCTATCTCAGTCAAAATGGCACCGTCAATCCAAATCCCTTCAACGGTGTGCTCAATCCTCCTCGCGGTCAGCCGATCGATTGGTCGAGGTTCCGTCCGATCGCATTGTTTGGGCAATTTCCTCCACACCTCCGCTCGCAATATACGGAGCAATACAACCTTTCCATTCAGCGTCAGCTATCGGACTCGGCAGTCCTGAGTCTGGCCTACGTCGGCAGCCAAGGACACCGGCTGCTGGCCACCCACGACCTTGATTATGGACGGGCTCAGACGTGTTTGGATCTGAATACCATCCTGGGGCCGAATACCTGTGGGCCTTTCGGAACCGACAATATTTTTACAGTTCCGCAAGGCGCCATTCCGCCCGGCGTTACACTCCACCTTCCCTATGGATCGGTTCCAAGCCTCACCGGCCCGAACGCGAATGCGATCACGCTGGTGGGATTGCGGCCATACTCCTCTCCGCTATGCCAGCCGACTACTGGCCAGGGCTGTCCTCCCGATGGTGTTCCAGTTTTCGGCAGCGTATTCAATCAAGACAACGTGGCGAATGCCAACTACAACTCTTTTCAGGCGGAGGTCGTAAAGCGTCTCTCGAAGGGGTTGCAGTTCCAGGTAGCCTATACACTGGGAAAGTCATTCGACTACGCTTCGAGCTTTGAGGACCTTCTGAATCCGCTCGATTTCCGCCGCAGTTACTCGCTCTCCCAGTTCAGCGCCAAGCAGCGATTTGTATTCAGCTACACTTGGCATTTCCCCGTTCCGCAGTTCACCGGCGTTGAAGGCAAGCTGCTGAACGGTTGGGGCACCTCTGGCATCGCGACGGTGCAAAGCGGTTTTCCCATTCGCATTACTTCCAGTTCGGATCTGGAAATGCAAAACAGCAGCGATTTTCTGTATCCCGGGGAACCAGATCTGATCGCCGCTTTCCACACCCTCAACCCAGCACACTTCGATTCCGTCTTACAGGGCAACTATGCTTTCGATCCCTCCAGTTTCGTCGACCAGCAACTCGGCACCATTGGGAATTCACCTCGAACCATCTGCTGCGGCCCTCCCATTCGGAATTTCGATCTCAGCGTGTTCAAGGACACGTCCATCGGAGAGCGCGTCAGATCCGAGTTCCGTGCTGAGTTCTTCAACGTGTTCAACCACTCTCAGTTTTACAATCCGGACGGCAACATTTCAGACGGCGCGAACTTCGGAAAGGTGGTGCGCGCAAGAGATCCGCGTCTGATCCAGTTCGCGTTGAAACTGATGTTCTAGAGGACTTGCTCAACGACAGCAGGCTTTACTGTGCGGTTCCAGAAGCAGTGCGAAACTCGGCTGGTCGCGGCTGCCGCTGTTTCGTAGTCGTTCACCATATGCGAACGCCACGTATTGATCGCGAATCTCCAGCCCAGCGGCAGACGGCAGCAAGCGGCCATCTGAAAGCGAACGTGCTCTCCCTCGGTGACGCCATCGTTCTGGGGTTGGCCAGTTCCGCTCCCGCGCAGACCATGGCCGTGGCGCTGCCTGGCTTGGTGGCGGCAAGTGGCTACGCCGGCTTGCTGCCCATCGCGTCCGCTTTTGTCCCCATGCTGGGCATTGCCCTTGCCTACCAGCGCCTGAATCGTTGGGAACAGAGTGCTGGCGCTACTTACACCTGGGTGTCCAAAGCCCTGCATCCTTATCTGGGCTTCGTGGCCGGTTGGATGATTCTGATGTATTACACCCTCGGCACCACGAGTATGACGGTGCCGGCCGGAACCTACACCCTTCAACTGATAGCCCCCGGCGTGGCTAACAACAAGCTGGCAGCCGTGGCTGTGGGCAGCGTTTGGAATGTCATAGTAACCTGCTTGCTCCTGGCGGGCATTGAAATCGCTGCCCGTTTTCAACGGGCCTTGGCGGTTTTTGAATATCTGGTGCTCTTCTTCTTTGCCATACTCGGTATAAGAGCACTGATTTCGGGCCACGCCGCGGCACGGCTTACACCTGCCTGGTTCAGCATCTCCGGTGCCGGGGGTGGGAAGGGGTTTTTGGCCGGAATTCTCATCGCCGTGTTTATGTACTCAGGCTGGGACGCTGCGATTTATGTCAACCAGGAAACCAAAGATAAAGAAGCGAATCCTGGCCGCGCCGCCGTGTCGAGTGTTGTCATCTTGCTGTTTGTCTACGGTTTGATCACGTTTGCCTACCAGGGCGTCCTGAACCGATCGACGTTGCAGAGCTCCGCGGGGAATGCACTGGCTGTGATTGCGGACCGCTTGCTGCCCGGGCCGAGTTCACTCCTGTTAAGTTTGGTCGTCTTGTTGGGGACGGTCGCATGCCTGCAGGTCGCGATTCTCTCCTCTTCCAGGCTTGGGTTCGCCATGGCGGAGGACCGTGTCATGCCGTCGTTTTTCAGGATTGTTCACCCGAGGACGGGAAGCCCTTGGGTGGTGACACTGTTCATGGGTGGCGTTAACTTGCTTTTCCTCTTGCTGACGGCATTTGAGTCCGGCGGCACACGCGAACTGCTGTCCAATATCGCCAGCGCTCTCGGCATTATTGCGTCGTTGTTCTACGCCCTCACCGCCATCGCTGCTGTTTGGCAGGGTCGTGCTGTGCTATTGAAGAACGTCGGCAATTTTGTTTTCGGAGGCCTGTGGCCGGCACTCGGGGCAATTGCTCTGTTGATCATCGTGGTTGAGGCGGTCCTGACCCGGGCGGTTTCGACAACGGTCCTGTGGGCAGGTCTCGGAGCCACCGCCGTGGCACTGCCCATAGCGCTGGGCGTTCACTACATTGGCAAAGTGCCTCTCCTTAGCGGCTCACCCCCCCAACAGATTCGGCTCAAGGACGACGCGACGTGAATTTCCCGGGATCTGATCACGAGGCCTTACTATGAAAGTGGAAAACGAGCTGCTGGGCATGAAGAGAACAACGCAGTCAGCGCGCCTTTTCGCTCAAGCGCAAGATGTGATCGCGAGCGGAGTGAACAGCACCGCTCGCACTCCTCGCTCAGGTTGGTCACCTTATCCGCTCTTTGTTGACCAGGGAAAAGGGTCCCGCATCGTTGACACTGATGGGAACCAATTCATCGACTACTTACTCGGGCTGGGACCCATGCTTCTTGGCCATCGGCCTGAAAAGGTGACAAAGGCCGTGGTCGATTTCATCACTCAGAGGGGTACGGTATTCGCCCTGCCCGTGGCCGACGAGATCGAACTGGCGCGGAAGATAATCGCCGCAGTGCCCAGTGTCGAGCAGGTGCACCTCGCGAACACCGGAACGGAGGCAGTGCTTTACGCAGTGCGCCTCGCCCGCGCTTACACACGCCGGTCAAAAATCATCCGCTTCGAGGGCATGTATCATGGCTTTTCCGATGCGGTGTACTGGAGCAAGCACCCTCCGCTCGAGAAGGCCGGCCCGGAATCGCGACCAGTGCCGGTTCCGCAGGGGCCGGGCCTGCCGGAGGGGTTGGCAGATTCTCTCATCGTCCTTCCGTGGAATGACGGCGAAGTTCTGGAGCGCGTAATCCGCGAGCACGAGGAAGACATCGCCGCAGTGATCACCGAGCCCATCATGTGCAATACCGGCTGCATTCTGCCGGCGCCGGGTTATCTGAAACTCATGCGGCAGTTGACCCAAGAGTTTGGGATTGTGTTGATCTTTGACGAAGTCATTACCGGATTCCGCATCGCTGTGGGAGGCGCGCAGCAATATTACGGAGTGGTGCCGGACCTTACTGTGATGGCCAAGGGCTTTGGAGGCGGCTTCCCCATTGCTGCGGTCGGAGGCAACAAGGAGATCATGCAGCTGGTGGCTGATGGGACAGTGTCAATGGCAGGGACATACAGCGGCAACGGCATCGCAGTGAGCGCCGCGAATGCGACCCTCGATTTTCTGATGATGCCTGGTATTTATCAAAGCCTGTTCGATAAGAGTGAGCGGCTGATGCAGGGCATCCGCGAACGCCTCGAA
>Ga0209526_10000695_pt1 | contig 22004 bp, 20 predicted proteins | sample JacPinW_OM2H0_M1_FD_188566 | JGI IMG/M metagenome (GOLD analysis project Ga0209526, IMG submission 188566) | Forest soil microbial communities from Algoma, Ontario, Canada - Jack Pine, Ontario site 1_JW_OM2H0_M1 (SPAdes) (version 2) | ecosystem: Environmental > Terrestrial > Soil > Boreal... | reverse complement strand
TTTACTCAGTATCAAGAATGCCGTTTCTCGACGACTGAATTCTTCACATCTGGATATTGCGTCCTGGAATAGCAGTCTCCTGTTCGGCTGACTCTGCCGCCATTGACCTGCTGAAGCAGCCAAGAACAGCTACCCTCAAGACGTTGCTCGACCAAAGCGACACCGCGCTAATACGCCGTTGATCATCGGCGCGACGTATCTACCCGGCTCGTTCGCGATCGGCCGTCTCCCAGCCAAAGGCAGATGCTTGCCAATACGCATTGCGCGGCGGGTGTCCCACGTTTTCGCGGCGATAGACCACGCGATGGTGCCTTGTGCTTCGCAAAATCTACGTCATGACTACACACTCACGCTGGCCTAAATCAAACTTGATGCGCACAATGTCTCGTGCACACCGCGATCGGCGCAAAGCTTATCGCGGTCTTTTTTGCGATGTCGCCAAGGTTGCGCCGTCACGATACCTGACGAGGCAATAGCCTGCGCCCTCGATCTACATCACCGCGTCGTGACGGAACGACGGTCGAGCGGCTTGGCGGGGCGACGAGCTCACTGAGCATTTTCGTATCAAAGCCACGATTGGAGGGGAAAGGCTTCTATCCTTCGGCATATGTGAGCGTCAATTGCCAAGCGAGACGACGAACATTCAGTCGCATAGAATTTTGGTTCGTGCTCCTTGCGCATGATGACATGAGCGCTGAGCGGAACCCTCGGCATTGATCGACGACTCCTCATTGCCTCAACTGGAGCCGTCGCCAGCCGGTGATCTGGAATGCAAAGCCGAAGCGAGCGGATGTGGAGTTTTTCCGCTGGCCGGCGAATTTGATCGAGACCATTGTTTGAGGCATGTCTCATCGAATCTCACGAAGCAAAGCAAAGTGTTTTTATAGGGCATTTGCGCTTTGCGCGGGATTCGTGGACCTGCTTGCAAAGGAGTCTATGAGTGGACTTAGTAGACGAAGCAAGCGCGGACGCGCCGCTTCGGCGGGTGATCGACAGCGCAGGGCAGCGGCGGAGGCTGGTGTTTGCCGAGTTGGACCGTCGGGCCGCTCGATGGCGGCTACGCGTCCGCCTCTGCGGCGTCTTGGCTCTTGCGGCCGGTTGCCTTCTGCTAGCCACGCGGCTCAGCTGGATCAGCTTTCCTGGCGTTGGCCTTGTTGCGGCGGTCCTCGCTGGCGCGGCGGGAATCGGCACGTTTTTGTCGACCAGTCGAGCCGACGAGGGCAAGGCAAAGGAGCTGCTTCAGTGCGCAGCAAAATTCGGCCAATTGTACGAGTGCGCCCGCAGCGCCAGTCAACACCGGTTTTCCCGACCTGGGACGGCGCAGGAGATCGTCGCGGAATTGAACGCCGAATACGCCAAGCTTGTCCGCGAAATGGATAGTCTCATGCACTCGCAAGGAGCGCCGCAGCGCGGCCATGTTCGGTTCAGACCTAAAAATGCCGACACCAGCGTCACGCTGCGTGATGGCTGCCGATATCCGGCAATACTGATTGACCTGTCGCATTCCGGCGCGGCGATCGCCATCAAGGCGCGGGCGCCTGTCGGAGCTAAAGTCACGGTCGGCCGAACCGAAGCTCGCGTCGTCCGCACGTTCGAAAATGGCTTCGCAGTAGAGTTCCAGCAATTTCTCCCTGAAGCTTACGACCCGGATTTCGCGCTGTAGCGGACTTGCCGCCCCCCTTCATGAGGTCGCCGCGGTGGTGGCCTGCCCAGCAAACAGCCGTCACGCCTTCCGCGCACTCGCGGGGTGCGGCATCTTCATGTAGATGCCGCCTCGCTGCAATTCGTCGAGCATTTGGGCGATGCGTTTGGTTCGGGTTTTCGCAGTGCGCGCCCGGTCGATCCAGCCGATGTAATCGTTGCGCTGGTAGTTTGGACGAGCGTCGTATTGCCGCCGCAGCCTTGCGGCTTTCAGCGCCTTCGCAACGTCGTCGGGCATGGGATAGCGGGGTCGGATCAACTTCTGGTCTCCGGCATCATTCGCCCTACAAATTTGGCATCATTTGCATTGGAACCGGCGTCATTTCCTGTGTAACAACGCGGGTCGCCGCGTTTTAAAACAAAAAGCCGTAGCGGGGAAGGAAACGGGAGATGGCACTCTCAACGCCGAGCGTCTCGGATGGCCTTAGTGTTTCAACGTCATTCGGGCCGGACGCTGTGCTGCAAAGCGCGACAAGGAAAGCCGCCCTGCGTTTCGTGCCGTTGCTGACGATCGCCTATTTGTTCAACTATCTCGACCGGACCAGTCTTGGCTTCGCCGCCTTGACGATGAACAAGCAGCTTGGGCTTTCGGCCAGCCAGTTCGGTCTGGCTGCCGGCATCCTCTTCCTGGGTTATTGCCTGTTCGAGGTGCCCAGCAACCTGTTGCTCTATCGATTTGGCGCGCGGCGCTGGCTCGCGCGCATCATGATCAGCTGGGGCATCGTGTCGGCGGCGACTATCTTCGTGGTCGGACCGAACAGCTTTTATGCGCTGCGGCTTCTCCTAGGGATAGCGGAAGCCGGTTTCTTTCCGGGGGTGACGTTCTTTCTCGCCGCCTGGTTCCCGGCGCAATACCGCACGCGGATGCTGGCCTGGTTCCTGATCGGGATTCCCTTGTCCTCGCTGATCGGCAGCCCGGTGTGCGGCATGCTGCTCCAGATGGACGGGATCTGGGGTTTTGCCGGATGGCAGTGGCTGTTTCTCGGTGTCAGCCTGCCATGCATTCCTCTCGGCCTGCTGACGCTGTGGTTGCTCGCTGACCGGCCGGAGACCGCGACCTGGCTGAGCAGTGACGAACGCGATGTGCTGCGCGACGTGCTTTCTTCCGAAGTGCGAGAGCGGCCGCCCTCGTCGTTGCTCGCGGCCCTGATGGACACCCGCGTGCTGATACTTGCGGCAATCCAATTCGGCTTCACATTGGGGTCCTACGGGATCGGCATCTGGTTGCCTCTGATGCTCAGGGAATACCACCTGTCGACACTGGCGATCGGCTGGACCGCTGCCATTCCGTATTTGTTTGCCTCGGCCGGCATGATCTTGTGGGCGCGCTATGTCGATCGAAAGGGCCGGCGGATCATCAATTTGGCAATCACTTGTTTTCTTGGCGGGGCTGGCCTCGTGGCGCCGATCCTGTCGGGTTCGCTGGCGGTCGCGTTGATGGGATTCAGCGTGGCCTTGGTCGGCGTAACCGCTGCACGCGCAATCTTCTGGACCATACCGACGCGATTCCTGACCGGCGTTGCTGCCGCCGGCGGCTTGGCGTTCATCAATAGCATCGGAACGGTCGGCGGTTTTGTCGGCCCCTCCATGATGGGCTGGCTCAAGGAATTCTCCGGTTCATACGTCGTCGGCTTGACGGCGGTGGCTGCCATCATGATCGCCGCGACCGTTGCATCGATCTCGCTCAAACTCGTGGTGTCGAAGGAATAGTCGCCGTCACTGCTGACCTCTCACCGGAATTTCGTGGTTTGCCGGTAACAGGGGGGGACTTTCGCATGTTCGGCGGCCCGGCAGACGCCAAATTGCGGTTGCTTTATATGATGACAATCATCTAACATGGGGCGAAGCGAACAACCATGGCGAGGCAGCGTCCGTGACTGAAAAGCCGATTGCCATTGTCACAGGTGTCGGACCCGGCACCGGCTCCGCGATTGTGCGGCGTTTCGCGGCCGGCGGATTTCGCGTGATCGCGCTCGCGCGGTCGGCTGAGCGAATCAATGCTCTCGCGCAGGAACTGCCCGACACTCACGCGATGATCTGCGACGTTTCTAGCGAAAGCCGGGTCACGGAGGTTGTTACCAGCATTCGTCAAACGTACGGCGCCCCTGATGTCCTGATCCATAACGCGGTCGGCGGCGGGTGGGGGACATTTCTCGAAATCGACCCCAAGATGCTCGAGCATAATTTTCGGGTCAACGTGATGGGCTTGCTGTATCTGGCGCGCGAAGTGGCGCCGGACATGATCAGACGCGGCAGCGGCGCGATCCTCGTGACCGGCAATACGTCGGCGATCCGCGGTAAAGCCAATTTTGCCGGCTTTGCGCCGACCAAGGCCGCGCAGCGCATTTTGTCGGAGTCGATCGCGCGCGATCTCGGACCGCGCGGCATCCACGTGGCCTATGTGCTGATCGATGCGGTGATCGATGTGCCGCGCATGCGCGAGCGGCTGCGCGACGCACCGGACGAGTTCTTCATTAAACCATCGGCCATTGCCGACGAATTGTGGCACCTTTATCAGCAGGACCGCTCGGCATGGTCGTTCCTGACCGAGCTTCGTCCGTTCGCGGAAAAATGGTGACGAGAAATTGGCCCTTGAGAGGAGCGATCATGACTGAACATGTCAAGACCGAAATCGAAGCAGGCATCATGACGCTGACGCTGGCGCGGCCTGACAAGAAGAACGCACTGAGCAACGCCATGTACAGCGCGATGTCGGACGGGCTGGAGCGCGCCGAGAAAGACCCGGCGGTGCGCGTCGTTCTGTTCCAAGGTGACGGCGACAGTTTTACGGCCGGCAACGACATCTCCGATTTCAGCGCGCAGGCCAACGGCACGGATACCAGCGAGAGCCAGGCACATCGCTTCATCAGCACCATCAGCAAAGCCACACGTCCGGTCGTTGCTGCCGTGCAGGGCAATGCGGTGGGCGTCGGCACCACCATGCTGTTGCATTGCGACCTGGTCTATCTCGCCGACACCGCAAAATTGATGACGCCGTTCGTCAATCTGGCGCTGGTGCCGGAGGCAGCCTCAAGCTGGCTGTTGCCGGCGCGGATCGGGCACGTCCGCGCCTACGCGATGTTTGCGCTCGGAGAACCCCTCGATGCCGCAACCGCGTTGGCCTGCGGCTTGGCCAATGCTGTTGTGCCGGCCGCGGAGTTGCGCGCCAAGGCCCGCGCGGCGGCCGAAGCTCTGACAAAGCGGCCGGCCGGTTCGCTTAACCATACAAAAGCGCTGATGCGCGATATGGACAAGATCGCTGCTCAAATCGCCCGCGAGGGCGCGTTGTTTCGCGAGCGGTTGCAGACCGGCGAGGCCCGCGAGGCGTTCGCCGCATTCGCCGAGCGCCGCAAGCCGGATTTTTCCAAACTCGCGGGGTAGCTCCCGCTTCGCGTCGAAGAAAACAGCTCCGATCAGCAGGGAGAGCCAACATGACGTCAGGTACTTGGCACAAGACCGCCTGCAATCTGTGTTACGTCAATTGCGGTATCGAAGTCCTGGTCAATGAAGGGCATATCGAAAAAGTCCGGGGCGATCGGTCCAGCCCGAAGTCGCAAGGCTATCTCTGCAACAAGGCGGCGCGCATTCCATTCTATGCGCACCACAAGGACCGGCTGACGACGCCGCTGCGCCGCCGCGCCGATGGCGGGTTCGATGCGATCAGTTGGGATGTCGCGATCGCCGAGATCGCCGAGCGGGTACAAAATCTGGTTGACCGGCACGGCGGCAAGAGCCTGGCGCTTTATGGCGGTGGCGGGCAGGGCAACCACGCCGGCGGCGCCTATGCCAATTCGTTCTTGCGCGCGCTCGGTTCGCGCCATGTCTTCAACGCGCTGTCGCAGGAGAAGACCGGGGATTTCTGGATCAACGGTCACATGTTCGGCAGCCAGACCTGCCACACCGCCGAGGACGTGCACCATTGCGACCTGCTGCTGGTGATCGGAGCAAACCCGTGGATCGCGCACGGCTTTCCCAACGCCCGCGACCACCTCAACCGGATTCGCAAGGACCCTTCGCGAAAGCTGATCGTGGTTGATCCGCGCCGGTCCGAGACCGCGGAGATGGCCGATCTGCATCTCGCCGTCCGCCCCGGAGCCGATGCGTTTCTGCTCGGTGCGCTGCTCGCTACGCTGGTCCGGTCCGAGACAATCGACCACGACTTCATCGGGGAGCACACGGTCGGCTTTGACGAGGTGAAGCAGGCTCTGTTGGAAATTACCGTCGAGGAATGGGCTGCCGCCGCGGAAATTTCGATGGCCGACATCGAGCGCTGTGCCACGATGATAAGAGCGTCAAAGGCCATGGTGGTTCGTGTCGAGCTCGGGATTCAGCAAGGCGTCAACTCGACGCTCAATTCGTATCTGGAAAAACTGCTGATCATGCTTTCCGGGAGTTTTGGCCGAAAAGGCACCAACCAGCTGCATAGCTGGCTGCAGCCGCTATGGGGGAATTCTCCCGGCCAGAAATTTACGGTGACCGGCGATGAGGTGATTGCCGGTCTTCTTCCACCGAACATTTTCCCGGAGGCCGTGCTCAGCGATCATCCGGACCGCTTGCGCGGCGTTTGGGTCGATAGCTCCAATCCCGCCAACACCGCATCAAATACCAAAGCCGTCGAGCGCGCGCTGCGCTCGCTCGAACTCTGCGTCGTGGTCGATGTCGCCATGACCGAGACCGCGCAACTCGCGCATTACGTTCTGCCGGCGTCTTCGCAGTATGAGAAGACCGAATTCACGCTGTTCAACTTCGAATTCCCGACCAATTATTTCCACGTTCGCGCCGGCGTCGTGCCGCCGCTCGAAGGCACCTTGCCGGAGCCTGAAATCTACACGCGGCTTGCCCGCGCACTCGGTTTGCTGCCCGGCGACAATGCGCTGGCGCCGCTAAGAGAGGCAGCTCAGCGCTCGCGCGCGGAATTCACCGCGGCGTTTCGCGCTTTCATGGGCGAAAATCCCTCGGCAGCTTCGGTGGCCGCGCTGGTGCTCTACCATACACTCGGACAGACCCTTCCAGATGGCACGGCTGCCGCCGCGCCGTTGTGGAACGCGGCGCTTTCCTGCGCCAAGCGCTCGCCGCAAGCGGTGCGGCGGGCGATCGGCGCGGCGGACGATATTCCGGATCAAGCGCTCGGCGATCTTCTTTTCGACGCCATCGTCGCGACGCGGCAGGGCGTTGCCATCACCCAGCACGGATATGACGAAGTCTGGTCGTTGATCGGCCATCCCGATCGCAAAATTCGCCTCGCGGTTCCCGGGATGCTCGAATGGCTCACGCGCCTGGACCCCGAAAACGCCGGTGCGCCCAAGGAATTTCCCTTCATGCTGGCGGCCGGGCAGCGGCGGATGTTCAACGCCAATCAGATTTTTCGCGATCCCAAGTGGCGCCGCGATGATCCGGACGGCGCGTTGCTGATCAATCCGGTTGACCTCCGCGAACTGGGCGCCAAAGACGGCGACTGGATTGCCGTTGAATCCCCGGTCGGGCGCCTCATCGTTCGTTGCAAGATCGACGGTTCGATGCGGCGTGGCCAACTCGCGCTGCCGCACGGCTACGGCCAGGCCTATCCCGCACCAGGCGGCGAGCGCCTGACCAATGGGCCGCGGATCAACCTGTTGACCGAGAGCGGCAATCGCGATCCGATCGCCGGCACGCCCTATCACAAGCACGTCGCGGTGCGGCTGTCGCTGCTGCCGGATCACGAGGCGGCAGCGCACCAGATGCGGTCGCAACGCATTCACGCAAGCGCTGCGGCGGGGTAGCTATTCATGGCCCCGAGATCTGAAGCCAGCTAAATTCTCGCGTGATGATCCAGATTTGAAATCACGCGATCAAGCTTTTCGTCCAGTGATTTGCCGATCGCGTCCAGCTCGGGCCGATCTAGCGCCGCCAGGAATGAAGACGGACGATCATATGAGATGATGCCGCCATCCGGGCTGCCGTCGTCGTGGACGGCAACGCGGAATGGCACGTAGAAGCTGCCGCGCAGGTCGATCTCTATAATCCGTTTTGCAATCGCCGGATTGCCAACCAGATAGAGCGTGCACATTTTTGGTGTTCCCGAGAGGGAGGTGATTCGTCCTTGATCAATTTTGGCCAAGACCATCAGCCCGAAGGGCTCGGCCATCTTCGCGATTGCGGCTTCGACCTGCGGCCATTTCGCGTTTTCCTTCGACAGCTGCACCACGGCAGGCTGGTCCCATTTTCCAAGCGATGCTTCGAACGCCTCGATCAATCGGTCGTATGGAAGGCCTGTTGCGACGTTGACGTGTGAAATCGAAGGCGTGGAAGACGATTGGGAGATTTGACGGTTTTGCATGTTGAGCTCCGTTGCTGCTACCTTTTGATCGCCGACCAGATGCGGGCTGGCGTCATCGGCATGTCGATATGCGCTATGCCAAACGGCGCGAGCGCATCGAGCACGGCGTGAACCATGCACGGCGGCGCCGCGATGGAGCCGCTTTCGCCGATGCCTTTGACGCCGATCGGATTGGTCGGCGACGGCGTCTCCTGAAACATCGAGCGAATATTGGGGACGCTGTCCGCGCGTGGCACGGCATAATCGAGCAGCGAGCCCGTCATCAATTGTCCATTGTCGGGGTCGTAACTGGCCTCTTCATAGAGCGCTTGGGCAATTCCCTGGACCACGCCGCCGTGAATCTGCCCGGCGGCGAGCAGCGGATTGATGATGGTTCCGACGTCGTCGACCGCGACGTAATCGAGGATATCGACGCTACCGGTCTGCGGATCGATTTCGATATAGGCCAAATGGACGCCCGAAGGCGCGCCCATGCCGGTCGGATCGTAGAACACGGTCTCGTCGAGGCCGGGCTCCAGACCATCCGGCAGACGATGACCTACGTAAGCCATCCGGGCCACTTGCGCGAACGTGACCGGCGCAATGTCGGTGCCGGGAACGGTGAAGGCGCCCGCGTGATAGGAGACGTCCTTTTCATCCACCTCCATCATGCTGGCGGCAATCTTTTTTGCCTTGGTGACAATCCGGTGCGACGTGACGTGGACCCCCGACCCGCCGACCGCCATCGAGCGGGAATTGAAGGTGCCGTGGCCGGCCTGCACCTGCCGTGTGTCGCCTTGCACGACGTCGATATTTTCAATCGGCATCTGCAGGACGTCGGCAGCGATCTGTGCCAGCGAGGTCTGGTGGCCGTGACCCTGGCTCATCGAGCCCGAATAGATTGTCACGCGGCCGCTCGAATCCACGCTGACGCGCGCGCTTTCCCACCCGCCGCGATCAAAACCGCTCAACGCCAATCGTCGCGACGGTGCCATGCCGCACATATGCGTGTAAGCCGCAATGCCGATACCGCGATAGCGCCCCGCGCGCCGCAACTCGTCGCGCTCGCGGCAGCGCGCTTGATAGTCGAACGCGGCAAGCGCCTTATCGAGACAGCCCTCGTAGTCGCCGCTGTCGAAGATGGTGCCCTTGCTGCCATAGGGGCGAAATGGAAAATCCGGCTTCTGGATGAAGTTCTTGCGGCGCACGTCGACGGGATCGAGTTTCAGGTGGCGTGCGACGGCGTCGATCGTCCGTTCGGCGATATAGGCGCCTTCGGGGCGTCCGTAGCCGCGATAAGCATCGACCGGCACCGTGTTGGTCACGATGACCTTTGCGATGGCCTCGTAGTGCATGATCTTGTAGTTGCCGGTGCCGAAATTCACCGTGTTCACTGTCGGGCCGCCGGTCGCCATGTTCGAGAGATAAGCGCCGGCGTTGCCGAGCGTCTCGACCTTCATGCCCAAAATTGTTCCGTCATTGCGGATCGCCGCCTCGATGATTTCGGTGTGAGCGCGGCCGTGACTGGTCGATTGGTGGCTCTCCGAGCGCGACTCCCACCATTTTATGGGGACGCCAAGCTCGCGTGCTGCAAAGGGACACAACAGTTCCTCTGGATAGAGGTGCATCTTGGCCCCGAATCCGCCGCCGATATCCGGGGCAATGACCCTGAGGCGATTCTCGGGAATGCCGACCGTCTCCGCGATCCAGCGCCGATGCATGTGGGGCACCTGGCTCGGGATATGGACCGTGAGGACACCGTCGGGCGTGGGCTCAGCGACAACGACACGGGTTTCCATGCATGTCGGAATCAGACGGTTGTTGACAAGACGTAAGCGAATGACCTGATCGGCTTCACCGACCGCCTTTCGGTAATCGCCACCGCCAGTTTTGTAGACGGTCGTGACATTGCCGGGCACATTGTCGTGTAACTGCGGGGCGCCGTCCCCGATCGCTGCAACTTCATCTACGACTGACGGCAGCGTCTCGTAATCGACTTCGATCAGGCCGAGCGCGTCGTGGGCCATGTGCTGGGTCTCTGCGACCACAAGCGCTACGCACTCGCCGACAAACCGGACGCGATCGATGGCGACGACGGGGCGATGCGGAACCTTCGTCCCCGGTATGATCCAGTTCGGAACGATCGGTCCGAGTTTCCCGGAAAGGTCAGCCCCGGACAACGCAAGACGAACGCCGGGTGCCCGCGCAGCCTCCGACATGTCGATGCGCGTGATGATGGCATGGGCGTGCGGGGATCGCAGGATCGCCATATGCAGCATGCCGGGCAGCTTCAAATCGTCGACGTAGCGGCCCTTGCCGCTGACGAACCTGAAATCCTCCCGGCGCAGCAACGGCTGACCGACATAGGGGGCAGGGCTTTGCTCATTCATGACGTTCTCCTGCGTGTACGACCGGTGTTCATTCACGAAAAGCGGATGTCGGCGATATCGATCGCCACGAAGATCACGAGGTCACGAAGCTCGCTCCGCTGACTTTCCCATTCCACCGGTTGCTGTGGCCTCGCCTGTGGCCACCCTGAACCGGCCGCTGCGCTGGACAGCTAGTCACTCTAATGATAAGAGTTACTAGGAGGCAAGTGTTTTATGCGATCAAAAAGCTTTGAAGGAATGGCGTGCTCGATCGCCGGCGTGCTCGAGGCGATCGGTGACCGCTGGGCGGTGCTGATCCTGCGCGATCTGTCGCTCGGGCTTGCCAAGTACGAGGACCTGCGCAAATCAACTGATGTGACCAATGCGACCTTGTCCGATCGGCTGAAGCATCTTGAAGACAATGAATTGATCGAGCGGCGGCTCTATCAGACCAATCCGGAGCGGTACGAATATTTCCTGACCGCCAAGGGCAGGGACATCATTCTTGTGATCCAGGCACTCGCGCAGGTCGGCGATAAATGGGCGGTTTCCGGAGATGCCGGGTCGCCGCTGCGGTTCGTCGACCGCAAGACCGGACACCACGTCAAACTTGCCATGGTCGACCGTGAGACGGGACAACGCGTCAGGGCGCAGGATTTGCTGCCGCAGGAAGGGCCCGGCGCGGATGATCTGGTGCGCTGGCGCCTGACGCATTTCCGGAAGTAACGTTTTCGTAAACTTTGGCTTGGCGCGGCGGGCGACAAGCCTCGGGCGTCGCCTAATAAAATGACAAGCATCATTTAATCTGCAAACATGACTTGCAAAGTGCAAGTCGTGTTGTAAGCTGGCTGCAATCAACAAGCCCGGCGCAGAGCCGCGCGCCAAAAAATGGAGGCATGCCGTGTCCGAGGATGCACTGATCACGCGCGAGCAGCGCGGCAATATTTCCGTGCTGACCATGATATACCGGCCCTACAATCTGCTGGGTCCGAAACTCATCAATGCCATTGTCGAACAGATCGAGGCTGCGCGCGATGCCGGAAGCCGCGCCATCGTGCTGCGCAGCGGCTTGCGGCATTTTTCGGCCGGCGCCGATCTCGACATTTTCGACAAACGCGTGGCGCAGGGCAGCGGCGATCAAAGCAATGAAAACCGTATCCTCAACGGTGTCGAGTTCTTGCGGTTCATGGAATTGCTGCCGATCCCGCTGATCGCAAGCGTACACGGCGTGTGTCTTGGCGGCGGGCTCGAGCTGGCACTGTCCTGCGACTACATCATTGCGGCGTCGTCAGCCAAAATTGGCTCGGTGGAGGCAACGCTTGGGCTGCATCCACTGCTCGGCGGCATCCAGCGCCAGGTGCAGCGCATCGGCGCCTTGCGCGCCAAGGAAATGTCGATGCTGGCGCGCCGCTATGACGCGCCGACCCTGGAGAAATGGGGCCTGATCAATCTGACGGTTCCAGAGGAGAATCTGGAAAAAGCCACCATGGCGATCGCCGAAGAATTCGCGCAAGGTCCGACAATCGCGCACGCCGCGACGAAAGAGCTCGCGCACATCGCCGTCAACGACGGTGTTGCCGCCGCGGATGAGGCGATGGCAAGGGTGCAGGCGCCGATCTGGGCGTCGGAAGATCTCAAAACCGGCCTGGCCTCGTTCCGCAAGAACGGCCCGGGTCTCGCCAAATTCGCGGGGCGCTGATCATGAGTGGCCCCCTCAGCGGAATCCGCGTCGTCGATTTCTCCCGCGTGCTCGCCGGTCCCCTGTGCGCGCGGACCTTGCAGGATCTCGGTGCCGAGGTCATCAAGGTCGAGCCGCCAAGCCCGGATGTCTCGCGGTTTGCGTTTCCGTCGACCGACGGCATGTCCGGCTATTATGCCCAGCAGAACGCGGGCAAGCGTAACGTCAGCATCAATCTGAACATTCCCGGCGCCTATGAGCTCGCGCTAAAACTGTGCGACACCGCCGATATCGTGGTCGAGAATTTTCGCGCCGGTACTCTCGGCTTCTTTGGCCTCGATTATGAAACCCTGTCAAAGCGCAATCCGCGTTTGATCTACGCCTCGATCACGGGCTACGGCCAGGGTGGCCCGTGGCGCAGCCGGATGGCCTACGCGCCGACGGTGCAGGCGGAGGCCGGCTTTACCGAGAACAGCGTCCGTCACTATGGCGAGGCTCTAAAAGAGCCGCGCACCGATAGTCTCTCGCACGCCGACGTCTATACGGGATTGCAGGCAGTGATCGCGATCCTCGCAGCGCTCCGCAGCCGGCAGACGACAGGCGAAGGCCAGTATATCGATGTCGCGATGGCCGCGACCTTGCTCGCGGTCAACGAGCGCGCCCATGTCGATCTCACCGACGACGATATCGGCGCGGAGCCAGCCGTGCTCGGCGCCACCGATTGCTCCTTCTTCACGGGGCCGCAGGGCGAGCATTTTACGGTCGCCACCAGCATTGTCGGCAGCCGGACGTTTCCGTCCTGGCTGCGCGCGATGCGGCGCGTCGACCTGATGGACGATCCTAGGTTTTCGACCGCCGCGGCGCGGCGGCTGAACTTCGGTGCGCTGCATCAGGTCATCCAATGCTGGATCCTGACGTTTCCCGACATGGCGACGCTCGACGCCCAGTTCGACGAGGCCAAGATCGCGATGGGGGAAATCCGCTCGATCAAGGAGCTGACCAAGTCCGAATGGAGCGACTATTGGGGCGCGGTCCAGCTCGTTTCCGATCGCAGCGGCGGCGAATACAAATTGCCGGGCCGCCCCTGGCATTTTTCCCGGGATGAGCTGACGCCGATCGGCGCCCCGGCCTTCCAGGGCGAACACAACAGGGAAGTGTTTTCTGAATTGGGCATGGGTGAAGCCGAGCTGCAACGACTTTTCGAAACGGGTGCGCTGGTCGTGCATCGTCGCGCGCTCGAGCCTGAGGCCACGGTCAAAGCGCCGGAGGCCACAGGGCAGGCGGCGTGACCGCCATGCGCTTAAGGCGATTCCGATCATAAGGGGGGGTGACGGCAGGCCTTCGTCCCCTGCTATAAGCGATCGGGACTGGCCTGACGCAAATGAACTGTGAGAGACGACGTGAAGCGTTCCCGCTCGCTCAACAAGGAATGCTCGATCGCCCGCGCCATGCAGGTGGTCGGCGACCGCTGGTCGATTCTCCTGCTGCGCGAAGCCTATTACGGCACAAGGCGGTTCGATGAGTTTCAATATTATCTCGGCGTCGCGCCGAATATCCTCAGCACGCGCCTGAAAAAGTTCGTCGATCTCGGCATGATGACGCGCGTTCCGTTGCCGGAGCATAGCGGACGCTACGAATATGTCTTGACCGAAAAGGGCCGTGATTTCTTTCCGACTTATCTGGCGCTGAAGAAATGGGGCGATGACTGGCTTGCGGAGCCCGAAGGGCCGCAGGTGGTTTTCAGGGACCGCGCGAGCGGGCGGCCGATCGAATATCCCGCGCTAACATCGGCGCGCGGCGAGCCGCTGCAGCTCGAAGACGTCGAGATTGTTGCGGGCTCCGGTGCGGTGCCGTTCAACCGCAAGCGGTTCGGCGATCAGCACCCGCCGCGCAAGTCCGCCAGCAACCTAAAAAAATGATACTGTCGGTTGATCCTGGATCCGGATGCGAGACGCTTGCCATCGCCCTCTATGATATACTGCGCCTCTAAATTGATGCTTGAAGCGCCAATTTATACAGTATAAATATACACCGTAAATTTATTTGGCGCGCAACCGGAGAAGCCATTTTCATGATCACCGCCCATCAGCTCAGGGCCGCGCGCGCGCTCCTGAACATCGATCAGCGGCAAATGGCTGAGCTGGCAGACCTTTCGGTGCCGACCATCCAGCGCATGGAAGCCAGCGACGGCGTCGTGCGCGGCAATGTCGATTCGCTCATGAAGCTGGTCTCCGCGCTCGACAACGCCGGCATCGAGTTGATCAATCCGGGCGTTCCGAGCACGACCGGTGGCCGCGGCGTGCGGCTGCGCGAGCATGTAGCAAAACCAAAGCCGGTCCGGCAACCCAAGCCGTCGTCCGCGCGGCCGCTGGAGCGGGCGCGCTGATCGCGGAGATGCTCAGGGCGTGACAGCTGCGTTGTCGAACCGTTCGAGCGAGCAGCAGACAGTCGCCCCCTTGCTCAGGCTCTGGTCTATCGCGACACATCTGCAGGTGTTTTAGCCGAACCCTGTTCTTTCCTAAGCCGCACCCCGCGCCCCCCTGCGTGGCTGACGGCGCCTTCGCCGATGATTTCGATCCCGGCCGAGTCGAGCGCGGCGATCAACTTCATCAGCGAATCGACGTTGCCCCGCACCATCGCCTCGCTCGTCTCCATCCGCTGAATGGTCGGTAACGAGAGCCCAGACAATTCGGCGAGCCGGCGCTGGTCGATGCCGAGAAGCACCCTTGCGGCCCGCAACTGTGCGGCTGTGATCATCGGTCGGCCCCCGCGACCCCATCGTTATCAAACGTTATTCCTGCATCGTAACTAGTGATGCTGGAGTGTCAACAAGTGATATATAGGATATCTATTCTAAGGGGTCTTTCGTGCCGCCTGTCCATGGGATCGGAAGCCCCGGGGCCGAAACCTTCACGCCCGCACGCCGTTACCTTCGGAAGTGGCATCGACGGCGCGGTAACCTTGCCGGCAACAACGGCTGGAATTGCACCGGACGAAGCTTAAATGAGTTGGTGTTGCCGGATGTTGCTTATTCAGGTTTCAGGAGGTCTCGAATGACCCCCAAAAATGTTTTCGCCGCTGCGATCGGTGCGACGCTGCTGGCGTGGAGCGGCTTGTCATCGGCCGACGAATATCGTCCCGATGAATACCTCGGGCTCGATCTTTCGCAAGCCGTGCTGTCGCCGAAGCCGCTCGGGCCACCTGCCAAATTTGCACCGGTGCAGATCGAAGCCAAGGGCGATCGTGCAAATGAGAGCGCGCAGGCTGGCGCGGAAGCGAAAGCCGGGCCCAGGATCGTCCATACCAAGAGGATCGAGGTCCCCAGGGTTGCGGAGACGCGCGCGGAGAAACCGCGCGGCGCGGCGCGTGCAAAACTCGCGCGGCGACACGGTAGTCCGCTCGATGCCCAGGCGTTCGATACAAGGATTCAGGTCTGGCCCTGCAAGTCGGGCGGCATCTGCGGCTGGAAGCGGTAGAGCATCACTCGTAGAAGCTACGTAGCCCGGATGGAGCGAAGCGCAATCCGGGAAAAGTCCACCCCCCTTTACGCAACCGTCCCGGATTTCGCGGAGCCTGTCGTCGGGCGGCGCTTCGCGCCGACCCGTTGGCTCCATCCGGGCTACGCTACTTCATCGAGTCATCCGCCTGTCGCAAAACCTTCGGCCTAGAGTCAAACTGAGCGGGCACCCTCCGTCGTGATTCGACGAGGGTTCACCGGCAATGGCGATTGCGATACGCGCGAAGCAACATCTGACCAGGCGTCAATTGTTGGTTCGCGGAGCGTCCACCATCGCGCTCGCGAGCGCAGGCGGTCTCGCCAGACCCTATCTCTCCAGGGCCGCGGATCGCCCGCAGATCGCAAGCGGACTGCAGTCGGGCGATGTCTCCGCAAATTCGGCGGTGGTGTGGGCGAGGGCCGACCGGGCCGCGCGCATGCAAGTGGAATATTCGACGGTCGAAAGTTTCAAGACCATCCTTGGCGCCGCGTCGTCCGATGCGTCGCCGGAGCGCGACTTTACGTCAAAGGTGCTGCTCGAAGGTCTGCCGCGGGGCGCGGACATTTTCTATCGGGTACGGTTTGACAATATCGATGGATCGATATCCGGCGAAACCCAAATCGGGCATTTCCGCACGGCATCAACCGACAAAAAATCGGTCTCGTTTGTCTGGTCCGGCGATACCGCGGGCCAGGGCTGGGGCATCGATCGCAGCCGCGGCGGCATGCGCACCTACAAGACCATGCTGGAGAACCGCCCGGACTTTTTCATTCATTCCGGCGATCACATCTACGCCGACTGTCCCGTCCCCAGTGAACTGAAACTGCCGAACGGTGAAATCTGGCGCAACATCGTCACGCAAGAGAAATCCGTCGTCGCGCACAGCCTGGCGCAGTTTCGCGGCAACTATAAATACAATCTGCTCGACGATAATTTGCGCGCCTTCAACGCGGAGGTGCCGATATTCGCGCAATGGGACGATCACGAAGTGACCAATGACTGGTCGCCGATCGGCAGCGCCGACGAGACCGGCTACGCCGAGGACGGCAGCTCGCGGCTGGTGATGCGCGCGCGCCAGGCGTTTTTTGAATTCATGCCGATCCGCGAGATCCCGGCGCAAACGGGGCGTGTCTATCGCAAGATATCCTACGGGCCGCTGCTCGATGTCTTCCTGATCGACATGCGCAGCTATCGCGATTCGACCTGGAACAAGCGCGAGGATCGTAGCGATACCTTTATCCTGGGCGCGGCTCAGCTGGCCTGGCTGAAACGCGAGCTCGCCGCATCCGACGCCACCTGGAAGGTGATCGCCGCGGACCTGCCGATCGGGCTGATCAGCGAAGACGCGATTGCGCTGGGCAACGGGCCGCCAGAGCGGCGCGAACACGAGATCGCCGATCTGTTGTCGTTCCTCAAGCGCGCCGGCATCAGGAATACCGTGTGGTTGACCGCCGACATGCACTATACGGCCGCGCATTATTACGATCCGAACCGCGCGGTGTTCCAGGATTTCGAGCCATTCTGGGAATTCGTCTCCGGCCCGCTTCATGCGGGGACCTGGGGGCCTGGTGAGTTGGATAACACCTTCGGCCCCAAAGCGATGTTTCAAAAGGGTTGCAGCGCCGAACAGGGCGAAAATCTCGCACCCTGCTTCGGACTGCAGTTTTTTGGCCGCGTCGATATCGATGGCGGCACCGGCTTCATGACGGTGACATTGAAAGACGTCGACAACCGCGCCCTATGGTCGGTCGGCATCGAGCCGCGGCCGGATGCGCGGCCGGGCAGGCTCTTCGCCGAGCACATCTGAGTCATCCGCACTTTCGGAAGGCTGGCTCCGCGTAACTCGATCTTGATTTGGACGCCGTGCCGCGGGCAGACTATCAAGACGGCAGACCCGCCGTCGGTCCTCAATCTTTCAACGAAACGCACGTTTCAAGCGGCATCGCCGGTTAATGATGCCGGGTTTCGAGTCTTTTATCTCCCAAGGAGTCATCATGGAATATCTGCAAACCCAGGGCATCCGCCTGCCGCGGCTCGGGCTCGGAACCTTTCGCATGCAGGGCGATGCCTGCCGCGCCGCGGTCGAGAGCGCGCTGGCGCTCGGCTACCGGCACATCGACACCGCGGAAATGTACGGCAATGAAGAGGCGATCGGCGCCGCCATCGCCCCGGCGGGGATCAAGCGCGACGATCTGCATGTCACCACCAAAGTCTGGCACGAAAACCTCGCGCCCGATGCGATCCGCCGGGCGTTCGACGCTTCCTTGAAAAAGCTCCGGCTCGATCACGTCGATCTCTACCTCGTGCACTGGCCTTCGAAGAACATGAACCTGCCCGCGATGTTCGAAACCCTGATGAAGCTGAAGCAAGAGGGCCGCAGCCGCGCCATCGGCGTTGCCAATTTCAACGTTGCGCTGTTGAAGACCGTGGTTGAGGAGATCAAGGCGCCGATCGCCTGCAACCAGATCGAATATCACGTGATGCTCGACCAGACGAAGTTGCGAAAATATCTGGCGGCGAAATCGATCCCGCTGGTGGCCTATTGCCCGCTGGCGCAGGGCCGCGTCGCCTCCGATGAGACGCTAATCGCGATCGGCCGCAAGCATGGCGCCAGCGCAGCACAAGTGGCGCTGAAATGGTTGCTCGATCAGGATGGCGTCGCCGCGATCCCGAAGGCCTCGCGGAAGGAAAGCCAGAAGGCCAATCTCGACGCGCAAAATATCGGCCTCGATGACGAGGACCTCAAGGCCATCGCCGGCTTGCTGAAAGACAAGCGCTGCGTGAACCCTGGATTCGCGCCGGCGTGGGACTAGCGCTTGCGATCAGGTTGTAGGGTGGGCAAAGGCGCTCTTTGCGCCGTGCCCACCGCTTTTTTCTGATTTTTGCGGCCTCATTCGACCTCCGGTTGGTGTTCTTCCATCAAGGGCGGCCGGAAGCCGCCGATGCGACCCGCCGACGCAAGGCGGAGCGATCGGCACCCCGTAAACGTTTTGATGCCGCAAAAGAAGAATGGCCCCTCGCGGGGCCATTCCTGTGTCGACCTTTTAGTATTCGTGGTGATGATGCTTGGTGATCACCACCTTATCGCCGTGGCGATGGCGCCAGCCTTCGTGCCAGCCGCGGTCGCGATGTTCGCGGAACTCGGCCCGCGCACCGGAGCGATCATGATCGCTGTAGCGATCGTGGTCGCGGTGGCCGATCACGACGTCCTCGGCGCTTGCGATCGACGGCGCGGCGACCGCGATGGCGCCGAGTGCGGCAATCACATATCCAAGCTTCTTCATGTTGTTCTCCTCCATCAGTAAAGGATTAAACATTCGAGCCGCGTGGAACGTTCCGACGGAACCTCAAGAGAATTCTGAACAGCTGTTCAGCTTGGCTCGCGCCATCAGCTCAGCGTCCGCAATAACAGCGCGCTCGAGCCGCATTTGTGCTGCGGCGGCGTTGGATTGCCGTTGGCGGTGAACTTGCCATCCCTGATGGTGTATTCCCGCTTCTGGTTGCGATTATAGATCGCGCGCGTGGTGCCGTCAGGCTGCATCATCAGGCCATATTCGCGGGTCTCCCTGGATTTCGGAAAGTAGACGCGCAAATTGAGCATGCCGTCTCCGGAGACCTCGGCGCTGAGCACCCGGTTTTCATCTGACGCGTCGCCAAAGTCGCGCCGGTGCACAACGCGGCCGCCCTTTGCAATTTCATAGGACAGCACCGTGCCCCGGTCTCTGTCGGGCGCCAGCGAACAGTCGAGCGACCAGGGTCCGATCAAGCCCCATTTGAGCGCCGTCTCGGCCATCGTTGCCGCGGATGCGGTGACCGCAAGCGTCATGGAAAAAACGATGGCCACCGCCAACCGGCTCAATTGCCCGTTCACGTTCCGTAGCTCCGCTTTCGGTGAGATGACTGGCGCTCGAAACTTAGCATTTCGATACGGACCTGCAATGCGGCGACACCATCGATGGGCCGCTTGCGGAGCGCCGGTACCCGGCGCATGATCTGCCCACAAAACAAAATTTGGGGGAACGCCAGCATGTCCGCATTGTCGCGCCGCAATTTCCTTGCCGGATCGGTCGCCGCCGCCACGCTGTCGGGGCGTCTTACAGGCTCCGCCGACGCGGCGATGGGCCCCGCCGACAAGTTCGATCTGTTGATCAAAGGCGGCGACGTGCTCGATCCCAGCCAGTCGCTGCGCGGAAAGCGCGACATCGGCATCCGCTGGGGCGTGATCGAGGCAATCGAGGCGGAGATCCCCACCGAGCGTGCGTTGAAGACGATCGACGCGTCAGGCAAATTGGTGACACCGGGCCTGATCGATCTGCACTGCCACGTTTACCCCTACGGCTCCGCGATCGGCATTCCCGCCGACGAACTGGTGCAGTTTCAGGGAACGACGACCGTAGTGTCGGCGGGCGATGCCGGCGTCAACAACCTCGCGGCATTGCGCCGCTATATCGTGGCGCAGTCGCGGGCGCGGATCTATGCCTTCGTCCATATCGCCAATAACGGTCTGTCGGCGTTCCCGGTCGCCGAGCTCTACAACATCGACAACGCGCAAACCGAAGCCTGCGCCATGGCGCTCGCCGAAAATCCGGATTTCCTGATCGGGGTGAAGGTCAGGATGTCGGAAAACGTCATCTTCAAGCACGGTCTGGAGCCGCTCAAGCGCGGCATTGCGGCCTGCGAGATGTGCGGCTGGCCGGCGAAGATGATGGTGCATATCGGCGGCGTCGAGACCAGGGAGCTGATGTCGCAAATCCTCGATCTGCTGCGGCCGGGCGACGTCTTGACCCATGCCTATTCCGGCGCGCCGAACATCGCCGGCGCCTTCACCAACATCGTGCAGGACGGAAAACTGTTGCCGGCCGCGCTCGCCGCCAAGCAGCGCGGCGTTATTTTCGATGTCGGCCATGGCGGCGGCAGTTTTGACTTTACGGTTGCGGAAATAGCGATCCCGGGCGGCTGCACACCCGATACCATTTCGTCCGATATCCATGTATTCTCCGGTAATTCTCCCGGCGTGCCGTTTTTGCCGAACGTGATGAGCAAGTTCATGGCGATGGGCTTTTCGCTCGAACAGGTAGTGACCATGACGACATCAGCGCCGGCCAAAATCATTAACCGCGCGCCCAAAATTGGCACCCTGCAGGTCGGCGCGCCCGGCGACGTCGCGGTCATGGAGTTGGTGGAAGGGCCGGTCACGTTCGTCGACACCCGCAACAACAAGCGCGACGGCAAGGTTTTCCTGAAACCCGCGCAGACCGTAATCAACGGCGTGCCGTTCGGCCGGCCCTATCAGGCGCCGTTCGCGGTACGGTGAGGCAAGTTTTTCATCAAGTCACCAAGCAAATTTCGATCAACATCAAGTGGGGGGACACTTTGCAAACACGTGCAAATCTGAAGCTGTTACTTTGCGTGACGGCTCTATTGGGAGCAGGATTCTTGTCATCCGCGAGCGCCGCGACATTTGTCTATGTCGGAAATGCCGATAGCCAGGATGTCACTATTCTGGAACTCAAACCGGGCGGCGATCTGACGCTGGTCGACAACGTGGCGGTGCCCGGTCCCACCAAGCCCGGCGGCTCGCTTCCGCTCGCGGTCAGCCCTGACAAAAAGCGTCTCTATGTCGGCTTGCGCAACGAGCCGTATTCAGCGGTGACCTTCGCAATCGACGCCAAGACCGGCAAGCTGACGCTGGTCGGCCCCGGTCCGCTGGCCGATTCAATGGCCTATATCGTCACCGACCGGAGCGGGAAATTTCTGCTGAGCGCGTCGTATGGCGGCAACAAGGTTGCGGTCAATCCGATTGGACCCGACGGGGTGGTGCAGGCGGCGCAGCAGATCATGGCGACGCAGCCGAATGCGCATTGCATTCTGCCCGATCCGTCGAACCGCTACGTGCTGCACACCAGTCTCGGCGGCGACCTGGTGTATCAGGAGAAATTCGACGTCAAGACCGGCCAGCTGACGCCCAACGATCCGCCGAGCATCAGCATCAAGGCCAAAGCGGGGGCGCGTCATCTGGTGTTTTCGCCGAACAAGAAATTCGTCTATCTGGTCGATGAGCTCGACGCATCGATCTACGTTTTCCCGTGGGACGCCAAGACCGGCACCTTGAGGAAGGAAGTTCAGGTCACGACTGCGCTGCCGAAGGGCTTCGACGGCAAGCCCTGGGCGGCCGATATCCACCTGACGCCGGATGGCAAATTTCTCTACGCTTCTGAGCGTACCACCAGCACGCTCGCGGCATTTCGCGTCGACCCCAAGACGGGATTATTGACATCGATCGATTCCTATCCGACCGAAAAGCAGCCGCGTGCCTTCAATATCGACCCGACCGGCCACTATCTGCTCGTCGTCGGCCAATTGTCCAATAGCCTGACGGCCTACGCGATCGACAAGGCGACGGGCAAGCTCACCAAGCTGAGGGAATATCCGATGGGCAAGAATCCGAACTGGGTCGAGATCAT
>Ga0209526_10000694_pt1 | contig 22017 bp, 18 predicted proteins | sample JacPinW_OM2H0_M1_FD_188566 | JGI IMG/M metagenome (GOLD analysis project Ga0209526, IMG submission 188566) | Forest soil microbial communities from Algoma, Ontario, Canada - Jack Pine, Ontario site 1_JW_OM2H0_M1 (SPAdes) (version 2) | ecosystem: Environmental > Terrestrial > Soil > Boreal... | reverse complement strand
TGGTGTCGCCCATGACCGCCCATCGCCCGCTGGCCTCCCACAGTTCCCGGGGATGAATCGCCGGCAGAAAGAATTCCTGTCCGATCTTGTCCATCTCCTCGCGGACAATGCCCATGATCTTGTTGAACGAGCGCTGTCCCATGAAGAGATAGGAGTAAATTCCGGCGGCAAGTTGGCGGATATAACCCGCCCGCACCAGAAACTTGTGGCTGGCGACTTCAGCGTCCGCCGGAGCTTCGCGCAGAGTAGGAATGAAAAGTTGAGACCAGCGGTGCATGGTTAGCAGTCCTGAGGAGCAGAGAGTTGGTTATTGTAAATGATTGGTGAGAGCCCGGTCCCAGACGGGGTTCGGCAGTCTCCCAATTCTGTAGATTCTGTAGGTCTCCAGGGGTCTTACTCGCATCTGCCGCCGCATCGTCGCGTCCCTGCCAGGCTGCGTCACCTACGGGCGCGCGCGCGCTGAGGCGCGGAAGATGGCAAAGGACGCCATAGCCGGCTACATCGAGAGCCTCAAAAAGCACAAGATCCCCCCGACGACGAAAAACCCCGTTAGGAGGGTAGGCCGAGACTGCCTGCTGTGGGGCCGCGCGAGGTCGCAGGTTCCGGGAACTGAACAGTTTAATTCTGGACCGTACTTCCGGGAAACCCTTCATCTTCTATCATCCGATTTCAAAGCGCCGCCCGGTTGTCCCTCGTCACAACCGTGATATGCCTGGTGGATTCTGCTCTCATTACCGTGGGAAGCGGGATTCACTCGAGATGAAATGATCGGCTTGCTGGCTCCCTAACCCGCCAGCTGCTTCAGAATCTCTTTCCCCAGCTTCTGGGCCCCGCCGAAAAACTTCTGATATTCGACGAAGAGTCGGTTCAACTCCAGTGACTTGTCCGGATTGAGCCGTTTGCGCAGGATCATGTCGCGCACGTGCACCGGGTTAGGGAGGGTGGCTTCTTCGGTCAATTCTTCGAGCGCGGTATTCGGGTCGTAGTGGTACATGGGTACATTGTAGCGCCGGCGTCCCGCCGGCTGTGTGGCGGGCGTCTCGCCCGCCAATCGGGCCGCCAAGACGGCGGCGCTACATCATTTCCGTGCCCCACAAGTCATGCAGGTGGACGATTCCCAAGAGCCTGCGGCCGCCATCGATCACGACCAGCGAGGTGATCTTTTTTTCTTCCATCAAAGCCAGCGCCGTCGCCGCGAATTCATTTGCCCCGATTGTCCTAGGGTTCGAGGTCATGCACTCACCTGCGGTTAGATCCAGTACATCCTTGCCGCGCTTTTCCAACAGGCGACGCAGATCACCGTCACTGATGACTCCCACCAGCTTCTTACCTTCGACCACTGCGGTCACGCCCAGCTTCTTGCGTGACATTTCGTAGATCACATCTGGCATTTTGGTCTGCGGGGCGACTCGCGGGACCGCTTCTCCGGTGTGCATGAGCGACTCTACTCTTGCCAGGCGCTTGCCCAACTTTCCGCCGGGGTGCAGATGGGCAAAGTCTTCTTCCTGGAAGCCGCGCTTTTCGGCGAGCGCCATGGCCAACGCGTCGCCCAGGGCCAGCATGGCCGTGGTGGAAGCAGTCGGCGCCAAGCCCAAGGTGCAGGCTTCCTTGGCCACGGAGCAGTCGAGCGCGACATCCGCGGCGGCCGCCAGCGTGGAGATCTTTTGTGCGCCTGCTTGTGTGGCTACGGGTGACTCGCCCGCAAACTGTTCGGAGACCGCGTCCCCAGTCATGCTGATCAGCGGCACTAGCAGCCGCTTGATGGTTGCCAGCAGCCGCAGAATTTCTTCTGTCTCACCGCTGGCCGAGAGTGCGAGCACCACATCGCCGCGCACTACCATGCCAAGATCTCCGTGCACCGCCTCGACGGGATGCATAAACAGAGCCGGGGTTCCGGTCGAACTCAGCGTGGCCGCGATCTTGCGCGCAATAATGCCACTCTTGCCCATGCCCGTGACCACGACCCGGCCGCCGCAGGCAAAGATCAACTCGACCGCAGCATTGAAAGCCCCAGCCATGGGGCCAGCGATGCGATCGGCCAACGCGCGCAACGCCTCGGCCTCTATCCGTACCACGTTTTCGCCAACGTGTTTCATGGAAGAAAAGGATGTTAGCACGCGGGGTTGAGCACTCAGCCATTCCCCTTGTGCGAGAGACCTTACCGAAGGCGATACCCGTCATGGCTGCTTGATTGCTGCATCTAGAAATGATCGGCCATGCTCTGTACCCGGCCCCCCAGGCTCCTGGCCTGAATGACTCGGTCCCAGGGGCCGCCTTGCCAGTTATCTTTCTTTTTCTCGAGATGAATCCAAGGAGGCAAGATGATGGAGAGATTGAGAGCAATGGCCACGGCGTATGGTTCATACAGCGATCGCAGATGGGCCAGCTTCTCGTCGAATTCGGCGCCCTCTCGCAGGTTCAATCCGCGTTCCGCCAGGCTCTCCCGCAAACGCTTCAGTTCCTGCGGTGGCAGCCGATCGATCGGGTGCGGATTGTAGCGTGCGTTTACCACCTGGGCTAGATCGACCACCGCGTGCCGCGCCATGGCGAAGGTGATCTTAGCCTGCTCGTTCCGAATGCTGTCCACGCCCGCGATGACCAGCGCACTCGCATCAAGGATGGTAGTCAGCGCTCCCAGCCACGATTGATTATTGTGCTGCGATCGAAAAAAACTGAGTGCCGGATAAGAAAGATGGCTTTCCAGCACTTCCGCCGCCCAGCGTTCCCAATCCCGAAATATCTGGTCGAGCACCTCCTGCTGCGGGCAGTGTCCGAACCTGGCCAATAACTCCGCAGCGGTCGGAGGTGAACCCGCTCGCGCGTCCAGAAGGGATATTTCGATCTCGCGACGGGAAAACGACGAATAAATGGTGGGCAAGTAACCGATAACCACGGCCAAGAAGCCAAAGCCTAAGCCAGCTTCAAAGACTGCCAGGGCGCGGGCCACACCCGAGCTGGGCACAATGTCCCCGTAGCCGAGGGTGAAGAAGGTTTCGCCACTGTGGTAAACCAGAATGCCAAACGTAACAGACTCATCGCGCAAGAGGACGTGCTCGCCCGCTCCGTATTGCAGCAAGGCGAAACCAAAGATCAGCCCCGCGGCCCAGAAAACCAGCAAAAAGATCAGCGACAGAGGTCCGAAATAGCCGAGAAAATTTTCCCGCCGGGCCTGACTTCGAATACGGCTTGCGAGGTTTCGCCATGGAATCCAGGTACGCCGATAAAACCAGCTCGTAATGCGAAAGCTGCGGCGCACCCGCCGCGGCAGTACAACGGTCTCAAACGCATCCAGCAGGATGGCTAAGATGGAAATAGTTCCGGCGATGGCGGAGAAGGTGTGCATCAGGCGATCAGATGGCGGGAATGTTAGCAGATTCAGCGAGAGCTTACAGCCGCTCCCCTGCCACCAGGCAGCGGAATGGACTTTCCCGAAAGGGCCGAGCGCCGCGCGGCCTCGAGGATCTCGGCAACCGTGACATTAGTTTCCAGGGAAGAAGGCCGGTCGGGCGCTGCCCCTAGGATGACCGCTCTCAACAGCGACAATGAATCGTCATAAGGAGAAGGAATTGGCTTGGCCGCGATCTGCTGCTCCTCTTTCCCCTGCAGCCGCACCCGCAGGTCGTCATGGCGGACGGTGATTACGTAGCCAGTTTGGCCATAGACTTCCATATCCTTCCGGTCGAACGGCCAGTTCCATGACGCTTGCAGGATCGCCTGCGCCTTGGGATAGGTCAGGATGATCGTCGCCTCGTCATCGACTCGCGGATATATTTCCGGCTTAATCTGTTGGGTAACGGCGGTGACCGCCGTAGGGCGCTGCCCATCCATCAGCCAGGTCATCAAATCGGCGCCATAGCAGCCAAAATCAAAAAGCGCTCCGCCGCCATCGAGCTTGGGATCCGTGAGCCACGCGAAGAACTCGGGGCTGACGTTGATTTCCTTCGGGCCTTGATGGCCATCGTGGACGACAACCTTGCGAATCTCTCCGATCGCTTTCTCATGAACCAGATCGTAGGCCGAGTGGTTGCTGCGATACCACGAGGTCTCGTAATTTACCAGCACTTGAATCTTGCCCTTGCGCGCTGCGTCCTCGATTGCATGCGCATCCTCGGCGCTCACTGCCAACGGTTTTTCCATCATGACGTGGACCCCGTGCCGGGCGCAGAGTTCCACTACTCGCCTGTGGTCGAAGGTGTTCGTGTAAGCCAAGACGGCTTGGGGGTGCGTCTTCTGCAACATGTCTTCCACGTCGGTAAACATTAGGCTTTGGGCGAGACCAAACTGGGTTGCGTATCGCGACCCGACCTGCTGGTCCGGTTCGGCGATGCCAACGATCTGTATGTCGGACCGATGTAGGGAGCGCTGGAAAAAGCCCTCGGCGTGCCCGTGAACCAGTCCCACGATAGCGACACGAAGGGGCTCAGCCCCTGCGGCGGGTTGTGCTTTAGGCAGCGTTAGCGTCATGAACGAGAAAGCGGCAACGATGGCGGGGGAGAAGAGTCTCATCTAGACCTCAGAGCTGTGGCAGAAATAGTACCAGGTTTGTGGCGAAGCCCATTCACGGCTCCGCGTGTGCGCCGGCCAAAGCGCTCTGCACCGCCTGCAACTCTTTCAGCACGCCGCGCAATTTTGTGGACTCAAGCGCATTGGCCCCATCGGATTTGGCTTCCTTGGGATTATCGTGGACTTCCATGAATACTCCATCGACCCCGGCTGCCACCGCCGCGCGCGCCAGTACAGATATGAACTCGGGCTGTCCCCCGCTCACGGCGTGATCTCCATCCGCAACGGTTGACGGCAGCTGAACCGAGTGCGTGGCGTCGAAAACCACGGGAACAAATTTGCGCATAATGGCCAGTGAGCGCATGTCTACCACAAGATTGTTGTAGCCGAAGCTGACTCCCCGCTCGGTCACAAAGACTTTGTCGTTTCCCGCGGTGCGACATTTCTCAACCACATGGCGCATGTCTGAAGGCGAGACGAACTGACCCTTCTTGATGTTCAGCACGCGTTCGCTCATGGCTGCGGCCACCACCAGGTCCGTTTGCCGGCAGAGAAAGGCTGGGATCTGCAATATGTCCGCTACTTCGGCGACCTTGGGTACATCGATGGTTTCGTGCACGTCAGTCAGAATCGGCACGTGGACTTGGTCTTTTACTTTTTTCAGAATGCGCAAGCCTTCCGTCAGGCCGGGCCCCCGATAGCTGCGAATGGAAGTGCGGTTAGCCTTGTCGTAGGATGCTTTAAAGACAAAAGGGAAGTTCAGCGAGCGAGTGACCCCCTTGATGACTTCAGCCATGAACAGGGCATGCTCTTCGCTCTCGATGACGCAGGGACCGGCAATAAGAAAAAGATTCCCCGCGCCGATCCGGACATTGTCGATCTGGAAGGAAGTGGTCAGTTTTTGAGTTCCCCGCTCTCTCACCACGAGAACCCCGAGATTGCCGAGAAACCCCTTGATGCTCTCCTCGGCGATCTCGCCGTTCTCGGCGGTGGACTATCTTCGGGCCACCTTCTCCGGCCGGTGAAACATCTCCACTTCGGCCGCCGCCTTCTCCGCCCCTCGCTTCAGTCCACACTCGTACGCCGCGCCCACGAACGTCTTGAACAGCGGATGCGGCTCCAGCGGCTTCGATTTGAACTCGGGATGGAACTGGCAGCCGATGAAGTGCGGATGATCGGGCAACTCCACCATCTCCACATAAGTGCCGTCCGGAGTCGACCCTGAAATCCGCAGTCCGCCTGCTGTCAAGGTCTCTTCATATTCACGGTTAAATTCGTAGCGGTGGCGATGGCGTTCGCTGATTTCGAGTCTGCCATAAATCTTGTGGGCCAGAGTCCCCGGCTCAATCTTGCAGGTCCAAGCGCCCAGCCGCATCGTTCCACCCAGTTCCTCCACTCCCCGCAGTTCGCGGAGTTTGTAGATGACGCGGTGGGGGGTGGCGGGATCAAATTCGCTGGAGTTAGCTTCAGCCAGTCCGCACACGTTGCGCGCGAACTCTATACATGCCGCCTGCATGCCGAGGCAAATGCCAAAATACGGAACCTTATTTTCACGGGCATAACGTATCGCAAGCAGCATGCCCTCGATGCCACGTTTGCCAAAGCCACCCGGCACCAGGAGGCCGTCGTAGTCCGCGAGCTGTTCTTCATAAGTGCGATCTCCGGTCTCGAGGCCCTCGGCTTCAACCCAGTTCAGATTCAGTTTCAGGTTGTGCGCAAGTGCGCCGTGGACCAGCGCCTCTTTCAAAGACTTGTAGGAATCCTCGTACTCCACATACTTGCCCACAATCCCAATCGTGACTTCAGCCTTCGGGTTGTAGACCCGGCGCACGATTTCGTCCCACTCCTTCAAATCGCGATCCCTGGCCTCGAGGTGGAGGTAGCGCAACACCAACGAATCCAGGCCTTCACGCGAGAACACCAGCGGCACCTCGTAGATAGAAGCAACATCTTTGGCTGTCACAACCGCTTCTTCTTCCACGTTGCAGAACAGCGCGATCTTCGACTTGATCTCTTTGGAGAGGAATCGGTCGGTGCGGCAAAGCAGAATGTCCGGCTGGATCCCAATGCTCAGCAGCTCTTTGACGGAGTGCTGCGTCGGCTTGGTCTTGAGTTCCTGCGCGGCGGCGATGAACGGCACCAGCGTCACGTGCATGAACAGCGTGTGCTCGCGGCCTAATTCCTGCCGCATTTGCCGGATCGCTTCCATGAAGGGCAGTGACTCGATGTCGCCTACGGTGCCCCCGACCTCGACGATAGCGACGTCAACATCCTGCGCCACTTTCTTCATCGCAGCCTTGATTTCATTGGTGACATGGGGAATCACCTGCACGGTTTTGCCCAAATAGTCGCCGCGCCGTTCCTTGGCGATGATCTGCTCGTAAATTCGTCCCGTGGTCCAGTTATTATCGCGGGAAAGCCTGGCGTGGGTGAAGCGTTCGTAGTGGCCGAGGTCGAGATCGGTCTCGGCGCCGTCGTCGGTGACAAATACCTCTCCGTGCTGGAAAGGCGACATGGTGCCCGGATCGACGTTGAGATAGGGGTCAAACTTCATCAGGTTGACTTTCAGCCCGCGACTTTCCAGCAGGCAGCCAATCGAGGCTGCCGCCAGACCCTTGCCTAACGAGGACACCACGCCCCCGGTCACAAAGATGTACTTTGCCGACATCGGTTCCTCACCTTAAATTGTCTTGGAAATTTTGTGCAGGATGGGTGCACGACTGATTATGCCAGAAATGACCTCAGGTGACCAGAAGGATTTTTGCCGAACGCTCGAAGTTTTCATTCCGACCAAGCTAAATTAGCCGAGAAATATTGACTGGTCGGCAAAGACCGGAAACGGCTCCCTCTATTCGACGACCGGGGACTTGCTCACATTTTCAAAGCGACGCACAAGGAAAGGTCGTTAGACATGTACCGTGGCGCGGGTTTGGGTCGCCGAAGTCGGGGAACAATTTTGGGTGCTTCGTTCGCCAGTCGCATGGTGAACAAGCAGCAGCCACTAATGGTCGCAGCTCCGGATTCACGTCATCGGCGGAATACTATACAGATAAGGAAGTTACGGTCATTGTGCTCGGCAACTCCTATTCCCCGGTGGCTCCAGCACCGATCGCGGAAGGTCTCGCCCCCTAATGGCGATAATGAACTCCGATGGCACCGGCGTTACCTCCTCGGTGTCTGGTCGCGATGTTCAAGTGAAGCGAAGTTCTCCAAGTGACATGAAAGGTTATTTTCCTCTGAAGTCAGCTATCTCAGCGATATTGTCCTAGCCGCGAGTCCAGTGCTTAGGAGTACGATATGCCCGCCCAAACTGCATTTTCAGTCCCGCCCAAAACTGGCGATCCATGATCTCGTGGTGGCCGACGGCGAGTGTTGTTTTGAAGTTGGTTTTCCGAAGAGCGCGGCCAGCATCGTGCTGATTGGGAATTTCTGGAAACTTAGTGATTGAAGAGACTTTCCGGACTAAACTGAAAGCACGATGTTCTGCATCTAATAACTTGGCTCTATGCGTCGATCCTTGCCGATAGCTGCGCTGCTGGGAATTCTGACATGGATGGCACCGTCCCCACTCGTTTCTGCCCAGCTGCTAGCCAAACGTCTCATCCTCAAGGACGGTTCCTACCAGCCCGCAACCAAGTGGGTGGTCAAGGGCGAGCGTGTCCGCTATCTCAGCGCCGAGCGCAACGAGTGGGAGGAAGTGCCTAACTCCATGGTGGATTGGGCGGCCACGGAAAAATACGAAAAGAACCGAGCCGCGGGTCAGCCGGCTCCAGAAGCGCTGCAGCTCGACCAAGAGCTCGAGGCGGAACGCCAGGCTGACGAAGCCAAGTCTCCGCATGTCGCGCCCGGCTTGCGTTTGCCCGACGATGGGGGCGTGGTCTTGCTCGATACTTTCCAAAGTCAACCCCAGTTGGTGGAACTGCAGCAGAATAGCGGCGAGCTCAACAAGAACATGAAGGGAAACATCCTGCGCGCTACCATCAATCCAATTGCTAGCGCCAAGCAAACCATCGAGCTTTCCGGATTGCACGCCCCCGTCCAGGCACACGCTACTGTGCCCGCGATTTACGTGAATGTGGAGCAGCAAGACCAGCTCGACAAGGCCATGCAAGTGGCGGAGAAGACGAAGCCACAAGAGCTGTCTTGGGACCGTTTCCGCATAATTCGTCTGCAGGCCAAGCAGGATAAGCGCATTGTTGGCGACATCAAGATCGCGATCTACGGCAAGGTCAGCCAGGAACAGAAGCTCGTGCCTAGCACAGCGGCAAAGCTTACCGGTGGCTGGGTCAAAGTCACGCCGTCCAGCGATCTCGCTCCTGGTGAGTACGCGGTCGTCGAGCTGTTGGGGAAGGAGGGCATGAATCTCTATGTCTGGGATTTCGGCGTAAACCCCTCCGCTGGTGCCAACCCAACGGCATTGAAACCCGACGCTTCCGCCATCAATCCGCCCCCGGACAGGCCTAAGGAATTAGAGAAGAGGCAGTAGGGAAGCATCCTTGCGCAATCAGTACTTAGCCCTGCCAGCTTCGACCGCAATAGAACTGCAAGGCTTCAGCTTGGTCAGGGCGACATTCATTAGTCGCCTGGCTGATGCTGAGTGCTAAATGTTGAATTGCTTCTTTCCCAAAACGGCGTTGACCCTCAATGGGCTTGCGTTTAAACTAAGCTCGATTTTCCCTCAATCCTTTCGTCTCAGGACCTGCCGTGAAAGTCTACCGCTCCACCCGCCAGCTTCTCGCTGACGTCAAGCGTGTACTCGCTGCCGACCACCCTTCCTTCCGTCACCCTCCGCTTGAGGAGGTGATTGAACTTCTCTGCCGCGGACGTCATTATGCCTGGATTGGCATCTTCCTCGCCGTGGGCGAAAATCTAACCCAGTTTTTGTTGGGTGTTGGTGGCGATGCGCTGGGTCAAGTTGCACTTCCGGAGACCCGCTCCAAGATCCTCATTTCCATGAAGTTGCCATCGCGTGAACTCGGAGTGCTCAGCGTGGAAAGCGAACGCGAAAACGCTTTCGGCGCCGAGGACCGGGTCCTGCTGGAAGCTGTTGCGGACACGCTGGCGCGCTTCCTTTCCGGCCGGGGAAAATATCTTGCGCGCAAGGCTCGACAGGAAGCATCCGCCGGTAAGCCCAAGCCGCAAGCACGTGCAACTCAGCCAGCCGCCGCGACCCCGCTTCGAGCCGCGGCAGGAGAGAAATAGCAGAGGCACCCCCTACGCGCTCCTGCTGGCGGTTCGCCCGGAATGGCCGCTATTCCACGTGTGCTCGCCCAGCATCACTTTGCAGCAGCCCTCCGGGCGAATTCATGAGCGAAGGTTGGAGATCAAAATGAAAATCGCAGTCATCGGTTCCGGCGACGTAGGCGGCGCATTGGGCAAAGGTTGGGAGAAACAAGGGCATAGCGCGAGGTTCGGAGTGCGGGATAAATCCGACCCAAAACCCGCGGCGTTGTTGCAAGAAGCGGGCAGCAACGCACAAGCCGCCGGCATGAAGGAGGCAGCCCAATCCACCGAAGTGGTGCTCTTGGCCACCCTATGGCCGGCCACACAGGAGGCTATTCGCAGCGCGGGCAATCTCGCGGGCATTCTGCTCGACTGCACCAATCCCCTGAAACCAGATTTGCCCCTGGAGATCGGGCATACCACTTCTGGAGCCGAGCAGGTCGATGGCTGGGCAAAAGGAGCGGGTGGTAAAGTTTTCAACACCACCGGCTCCAACAACATGGAAAATTCGAGCTACCCCGGAGGCTTGGTCACAATGTTCCACTGTGGCGACGATGCCCGGGCAAAATCCGCGCCGGGCAACTGGCCACCGACCTGGGATTCGAAGCCATCGACGCTGGAGGAATCACGATAGCGCGGCTGCTAGAACCTACGCCCTGCTCTGGGGTCCATGTGGGTCATCCGCCAGAAAATGGGCACGGCCTTTGCCTCCGCTTGCTACGGCGTTAGGCTGACATCTTGAATTTCGCCGCTTCTTCCTGGATCCGTTTCCACGCCTTTTCGATGTGTCGGGCCGTTGTGTTCGTCTGCCCCACGCACAGCCGCAGGGTAAGTCGGTCGTTCAGTCGGGTATGTGTGAGGTAAAGATCGCCGCTGCGGTTGAGACGATCCATCAACGATTGATTAATTTCGTCTCCAGCCTTGTGGCGGAAACAGACCAAGTTGAGCGGCGCCGGCGCGGCCAGCTCGAAGCGTTCGTCTTTGTTTACCCATTCGGCAAATTTCTGCGCCAGCTCCACATGCCCTCGGATGTGATGCTGCAGCCCTTCTACTCCATAGTGCCGAATCACGAACCACAGCTTGAGTGAACGGAAACGCCGGCCAAGGGGAATCTGCCAGTCGCGATAATCAATTACCGCCCCGGTTTCGGTCGCTTTGTTGCGCAGGTATTCCGGCAGCACGCTGAGAGTCTGGATGAGCGCCTTGCGGTCGGCCACGTAGAAGCAGTCACAATCGAAATTCGTGAACATCCATTTGTGCGGGTTGAAGCAGTAGCTGTCGGCAAAGTCCAGGCCGGCATGAATGTTGCGAAATTCAGGACAAAGTGCCGCTGTCCCCGACATGGCCGCATCCACGTGCAGCCATAGTTTGTGCTCCCGGCAGATGCGGCCAATTTGAGGGACAGGATCAATCCCATTCGAGGATGTGGTACCAACGGTAGCACACACGAAACATGGGACCAGGTTCGCGCGGTGGTCCTGCTCGATCTGTCGTGTCAACGCTTCCGGGCGCATAGCAAAATTTTGGTCTACTTCGATCAGGCGCAGATTATCCCGTCCCACCCCGGCGATCTGAACGGCCTTCTCAATCGACGAATGTGCCTGCGATGACGTGTACGCCACTAGTTTTCCATCGCAGCCGCGAAGATTGCTGGCAAAATTCGTCGCCCGTTCACGCGCCGCCAGCAACGCGCACAGCGACGCGCTCGAAGCCGTGTCCTGGATGACACCTCCACCGCTGCTGGTAGAAAGAAACTTCTGCGGCAGAGCAAGCATGTGGACCAGCCAGTCCAGCACATGCGTTTCCAGTTCGGTACAGGCAGGGCTGGTTGCCCACAGCATGCCTTGCACACCCAGACCTGAAGAAAGCAGGTCGCCGAGAATCGCTGGTCCCGAGGCATTTGAAGGAAAGAACGCGTAGAAGTTCGGCGACTGCCAATGAGTGATGCCGGGAACAATCAGGCGTTCGATATCCGCCAGGATCGTTGGGAAAGACTCGCCTTTCCCTGGAGGGGCGGCCGGTAGCGATGCCCGAATCCGGCCGGGCTCCGCCCGCGAGAGCACGGGAAAAGTCTCGATGCGGGCGTAGTAGTCAGCGATCCAGTCCACCACCGCATGTCCGTGGCGCCGGAATTCGTCGGGTGTCATGTGAAAGGTTTTCTCTCCAGGCATTCAATCTCCAGTCTCACCCCGCACGTGGCGAATGTCAGGCCCTGCACGAAGAATATTTTCCACAATCGCCAAAATGGGTTCATCCTCACTCATCTGTTTTGATTACGTAGGTGGTCCAAACCGACGGATGCTTTTCGATCATGACACGCCATTCAGCCATATTCTTCCTCGCGGGGGTCCTGCAGCTACCGAAACTTAAAGATTGGGAGTTCCGGCCATATGCGGCTTGCGGATACCAGCCCCCCATCTTCCTGTCCCGGTGCACCCGCCTGCAGGCTTTTATCGAGCAGCTCCCGTGGTAGCCATGCAGCGTCTCTTGCAGAGGCAACATGCATTCATGAAGCGCTCTTTCGGGTCCGACGCGTTAACCCTCATTTCGAACAGGATGTCCTTGCTCATTTTGCCTCCAGGACTACTCCAACGGGCCGTAGTACACGCTAGTGTTGTACTCGAAAGTCACTCGACCATTCACTCGATACGTATCAAAAATTCGCCGCAACTCGCGCAGCATGGACGCGTAGCCGGCATCGTCGGACTGCGGCGTGTACGAAGAGGACAGTAGCCGTCCTTCGAGCGCCGGATAATCGAATTCCTGCCGATTGTCAAAGGTGCGGACCTGAAACGGTGAAGGCGCGAAAAATGTCTCAATTTCCTCGGTGGTACGTTCGTGGCGCACATTCTGATAGTCTGTGCCGTAGGCAACCAGCAACTGCTCGTAATCGCGGAGAAATGGTGTCGATTCGGTGCGACGCTCGTTCCATAGCAGCACCGTCGAGCCGCCGGGCTTGAGAATACGAATGAACTCGCGCCGTGCCTTCTCGCGATCAAACCAGTGGGCCGCCTGAGCAGCGGTAACAAAGTGGACGCCGCAGTCCGTGAGACCCGTTGCTTCCGCTGTCCCTTCCACGCTCGTGAATTGTGGATAGGCGCTTAGGAATTGTTCTCCAGCTTTACGCATTTCGGCATTTGGCTCTACGCCGAATACGCAGTTGCCGTTCTCCAGCAACATGCGGGTGAAGATGCCGGTACCGGAAGCAACATCGGCGATGACCGCTCCGGTTGTGAGTCCGCATTCCTTCTTCAGCAGATCGACAACCGCCGACGGATAGCCGGGCCTATAGCGAACATAATTTGCAACGCGCGAGGAAAAGCGCTGGGTCGGATCTTTAACAGGCATGAAATCAGTTTAGCTCGGGACACATTTGGAACCCAGCAACAGCCAGGTTCGGGCAACCGCCCCGGCGGTCCGGCCGAGCAAAGCGGGGGTCTCACTCGCCCAAAACCCTCTGAGTTGCTAAATTAGATGTTTCCACATGCGTCTCGTGGTCAAAGTCGGTACCAGTGTTATTGCGCCTGGGGGCCGTATTGACACCACGCGCATGCGAGCGCTGGTAGACCAGCTCGACCTCTGCCGCCACGAGTATCTGATCGTTAGCTCGGGGGCAATCGCCTCCGGCATGACCCTCCTGGGCCTCCGCAAGAAGCCGGCCACGGTGCCTCTCATGCAGGCCTGCGCTGCGGTGGGGCAAAGTCTGCTGATGCATACTTACGAACAACTTTTTTTCGGCAAGAAAGTCGTGGCGCAACTGTTACTCTCGAGTGATGACTTTACCTCGCCCGTCCGCTATCGCAACCTGCAGAATGCCCTGCATGAATTGCTGAAGCTGGGCGTGGTGCCGGTGGTGAATGAGAATGACAGCGTTTCCGTGCGCGAACTGGTAGGAGCGTTCGGAGATAACGACGAACTGAGCGCCTTGCTGGCCACCGCAGTCAAGGCCGACTGGTTGCTCCTGCTCACCGATGTCGACGGCTTCTATGTCCCCAAGGGCAAGCGGTCCCGTCTGTTGCGTACGCTGCGCCAGCTGACGCCGCACATGGAAGCGGTCTGCAACGGCCAGGGCAAGCTGGGCACAGGAGGTATGCGTTCCAAGCTGCGCGCCGCCAAGCTGGCCAGCGAGGCGGGCGCCAACGTTGCCATCGCCAATGGACGCCACGCTCATGCCATTCCGTGGGCCCTCGAGCGCAAGATCGGTACCTATTTTCCGCCCCAGCGCAGGAAGTCTCCAGATGGCAACTAGCCTCAGAGGGCCCACTTCAACCCGCGACCAGCTCTTACGGGCGCAGGAAGCCGCCGCGCGTCTGGCCCGGTTTACGACTGCCCAGAAGAACACCATTCTGCTGGTGATGGCGGATGCGATCGCGGCAAATGCCGCAAATATCCTTCAAGCGAACCAGGCCGACCTGGACTCCTCGGGACTCGCCGGCGCGATGCGTGACCGTCTCTTGCTCAATCCGGAGCGCATCATGGCCATGGTCTGCGGCGCGCGCGAAGTGGCTAGGCTTCCTGATCCAATCGGTGAAACGTTGGCCGAGTGGACGCGTCCCAACGGGTTACGCATCCGCCAAGTGCGAGTGCCGCTGGGCGTGATGGGCGTCGTCTACGAATCGCGGCCGAATGTGACCGTAGATACGGTCTCGCTGGCGCTCAAGACCGGCAACGCCATTGTGCTGCGTGGCGGCAAGGAGGCGGCCTGCAGCAATCAGAAGCTGGTCGAAATTCTGAACCACGTCGCCGGAATTCCCGAGGGTGCAATCGAGCTGCTGGATTCGAGCACGCGCGATTCGGTCGACGAACTGATCAAGGCGCGCGGTTTGGTGGACGTGCTGGTCCCCCGGGGCGGGCCCGATCTGATCTCTTTTGTGGCCGAGAACGCCACTGTGCCAGTAATTGAGACCGGGGCAGGGAACTGCCACATCTTCGTGGACGGATCGGCCGATTTTGACATGGCCGATCGCATCGTGATCAATGCCAAGACCCAACGTCCGTCTGTATGCAATGCTGCAGAAAAGCTGCTGGTGCACGAGCGCATCGTGGCGGAATATGTTCCGCGGATCGTGAAAAAGCTGCTCGAACACGGCGTGGAAGTGCGGGGCGACGATGAAACTCGCCGCCTGGCAGTGGGCCTGCGCGTCGGTCCAGCGGAAGCTCAGGATTGGACAGAGGAGTATCTGCGCCTGTGCATCGCGATTCGCGTGGTTGCGAGCATCGAAGACGCAATTGTCCACATCAACCGCTATTCCACGAAGCACTCCGAAGCCATTGTGACCAGCGACGAAGCCAATGCAAGCATGTTTCTACGACTGGTAGATTCAGCCGTGGTGTACTGGAACGCCTCGACCAGGTTCTCCGATGGAGGAGAGTTCGGTTTCGGCGCCGAGATGGGCATCAGCACACAGAAATTGCACTGCCGTGGGCCGTTCGCCCTGGCAGAGTTGACCTCGGCCAAATACGAAGTGATTGGCAGCGGGCAAGTGAGGTAGCGTTAGAGTTCTGTGATCTTGGTTGTGAGAATCACGGGGCCGGATCGAGTCCCGGTCTGCTTGGCGACCTTTGTGAGGTGAACGACGGTGTTGCAGTCGGGCGACATGGCCCCCGATTTCGATGTTCCTGTCTTGATCGGCGGCGTGAAAAAGCAGTTCCGCCTCTCCGAGCGACGGGGCCAAGAGAACTTGGTACTGGCCTTTTACCCTATGAACTGGGAACCGGTCAGCGCGCAGCAGATGGTGGCCTACCAGGTGGAGCGGGAAAAGTTTCTGGCGCGCGCGGCGGAAGTAGTAGCCATCAGCGTGGATTCCATCATGAATACCACCTCCTGGGAGCGTGAGATCGGCCCCTTTGATTTTCTGCTGGGCAGTGATTTCTGGCCGCACGGAGAAGTTAGCCGCCAGTACGGTGTGTTCCGGGAAGCGAATCCTTTCGCAGGAGCCAGTGAGCGCGCCATCTTTGTGGTCGACAAAGCGGGCGAGATCAAGTTCGCCAGGATTTATCCCGTGGACCAGCTTCCAGATCTCGAGGAGACACTCGAGGCGCTGCGGCAGCCATGAGGGCGCAAGAGGAACGAAGCAACCGGAGCCCGATGAAACTCATCTGCGCAGCGGTCCTCATTTTCATCCTGCTCTTTCCCAACCTGAGCGGAACATCCCAATCGGCTGTGTCTGCGAAGGACCCTACTGCGGCGCCGCTGTTCGGGTTCCGCAACTCGGCAGACGAGACAGCACGAGAAAACCGTTTCCTGTCGGTCCCTGATCCTAAGCTTGCCGAAGAGCACTTGCGCATCTTGACCCAGGCGCCGCACATGGCCGGCACTCCTGAAGACAAGGCGACGGCCGATTATGTAGCCAAAAAATTCCGTGAGGCTGGCCTGGAGACGGAGATTGTCGAATATCGCGTCTGGATGAACTACCCCGCCGAAATCAGCGTGGACGTGACTGCACCCGCTGAGGTCACCATGCACGGCCCTGCCCGCGAACGAGTCAGCAGCGATCCCTACCAGGACGATCCACGCATCGTGATGCCATTTAACAGCATGTCGCCGTCGGGTGACGTGGAAGCGGAAGTGGTTTACGCGAACTACGGGGCGCCGGCCGATTTTCAGACGCTTGAGCAGATGAAGATCGATGTGCGCGGCAAGATTGTGCTGGTGCGTTACGGGCAAAACTTTCGCGGCGTAAAAGCGTTTGTGGCGCAGGAGCACGGTGCGGCGGGCCTGCTGATCTACTCCGATCCTTCGGACGACGGCTGGCGGCACGGCGACAAATACCCGCAGGGTCCTTGGCGGCCCGATACCGGCGTGCAGCGCGGCTCAATCGGCTATATGTTCCAGTTTCCCGGCGATCCCACCACGCCAGGGATTGCATCCGTGCCCTCCCTTGCCGATTCCCAGCGAACGTCCCCAGGGCAGTCGGCGCAGCTGCCGACGATTCCCACGACGCCGCTCTCGTACGCTGACGCATGGCCCGTCCTTGAGCATCTGGGCGGACCGGACTCGCCGCGGGAGTGGCAAGGCTCATTGCCCTTCACTTACCACGTCGGACCCGGGCCGACAAAGGTGAGGATGCATCTCAGACAGGACTACCAGTTGCGCACCATCTGGGACGTTATCGCTCGAGTACGCGGCAACGAGCTGCCTGACGAGTGGGTGGTGGCAGGCAATCATCGTGATGCCTGGGTGTATGGTGCGGTCGATCCCAACAGCGGCACCGCGGCAATGCTGGAAGCGGTCCATGGAATCCACGAGCTGCTCAAGTCAGGGTGGAAGCCCAGGCGCACGATTGTACTGGGCAGCTGGGATGGGGAAGAAGAAGGACTTATCGGCTCCACGGAATGGGGCGAGCAGCATGAAGCGGAGCTGGCGGGTGCTGCCGCCTACTTCAATGTGGACGTTGCGGTGTCAGGGCCAAAGTTCGGGGCGTCGTCGGTGCCCACCCTGAAGCAGTTTCTGCGGGAAGTTACCAGGGTCGTACCCAGTCCCAAAGGCGGCATGCTCTATGACGAATGGCGAAGAGCCAGCCAGACGGGATCTGAGACTGACCGTAAGCCTACGGACGCTATTGGCGATAGTGAACGCATCCCCGCGGCACAATCCAGACCCGATGTTCCGGTGGGAGATCTGGGTAGTGGCTCGGACTACACTGTCTTCCTGCAGCACCTGGGCGTGCCCTCGGCGGATGTGAGTTCGACTGGGCCGTATGGTGTCTATCACTCGGTCTTCGACAATTTTAACTGGTTTAAGAAATTTGGCGATCCTGATTTTACTTACGAGCAAGAGATGGCGCGCGTGTTTGGAATTGAAGTCGTTCGCATGGCGGACACTGACGTATTGCCCTACGACTATGAGGAATACGGAAAGGAGATCGCCGCTTATGTGGATGCGGCAAAGAGGAAGGCGGAGGTTGTGTTCAACAGCCAGCCGCCCAGTTTCGCAGAATTGGTTCGCGCCGCGCGCCAGTTCGAGCAGGCCGGCGCGAAGATCCTGCATAAGCAGCAAAATCCGGGGAATGACTCGGCGAAGCTCAATCATGTCTTGCGGCAGGCGGAGCGCGCCTTGCTGATTCCGGAAGGCCTGCCCAACCGTCCCTGGTTCCATCATGCCATTTACGCTCCAGGGCAGTACACCGGCTACGCGGCGGTTGTAATTCCAGGCGTAAACGAGGCCATCGACAAACGTGATCTCGATCGAACCAGGCGGCAAATCGCGGTTCTCGCCGCGGCCCTGAGTCGTGCGGCAAAAGTGCTGGAGGGTTATCACTAGAAAACTACGAGCTGATGGAGCGACGCCTCCACTAAATTCCGCGTCGCAGCCGTAGGCTATTGCCATAGTGGAAGCAGAAATCGCGCCTGTGCAGGCGCCGTGGCGAATTCGGCGATGCAGCCGCAGGTGGCTTGGTACCCATGGTGATGACGAGACGAACCGGGAGCCCCAGGAATCGTTGCCACCAAATCCTGCTCGCGCCAATCGGCGGAAACCCCAAACCCATTTTGCAAGCCGCCACGCTCATTGCGGTGGGTGCGCTTGCTGCCGTCCTGGTGATCGTGTTCGCGCAAGGCCGTTAGCTGCTTGCTGCTGGTCTCGAAGGGACGGCACAGGTTTCGCGGTGGCCATGCTGATGGTGGGCCTAACTTGCCGCCGCCGTAACTTAAGCCGACGGTGCTCTTGGCCAACTAAGACTTGCTTCCGCTCCGCGGCAAATATTTTCCAAAGCCAGCCCACGCTCGAGTTCAGCAAGCGACGCCGACTTCGTGGCCAAGGGCAAAGTGACCCGCCGCGACAAACATCCTGCCGCGCGCCCCGAAATAGCGCGTCATCGAACCGCGTTGGGACAGCCGTCCTCGGCTGGATCTGGGCCGGGCAAAGTTCGACGCGCCTCCGAAATTCGAAGAAGTGTCCACGTGGGACACTTTGTACATACACTCTTATAGCTTAAGATATTGCTTAGTTTTGCGAATATGTTGAATTCATTGGGGTTGCAACCGGCGACGAAATATGGGCAAGGGCTAGCCACGGTTGCGGGTGGCGGCCGGGCCGCTGAACAAAGCCGAGTCTTGCTCGGCCTGAGCGGGCCACCCACTATTTAAGGCTGACCAGCTTTTCTAGCAGCTCCGAGTAGTCTTTCTTTTCGAGCCCGTGGACCTCCTTGTTGTACTCATCCACCTTCGAGGAATAGTTCATCGAGCAGAATTTCGGGCCGCACATGGAGCAGAACGCTGCTTCTTTGTAGTAATGGTCGGGCAGGGTTTCGTCGTGCATTGAACGCGCCGTCTCAGGATCGAGGGACAGCGCAAACTGCTTTTCCCAATCAAATGTGTAACGGGCGTAGCTGAGCGCGTTGTCGCGATCCTGGACGCCGGGACGATGGCGTGCCAGGTCGGCGGCGTGCGCCGCAATCTTGTAGGCGATGATGCCGTCTTTCACGTCTTTTTCGTTGGGCAGACCGAGGTGCTCTTTGGGCGTGACATAGCAGAGCATGGCAGCGCCATGCCAGCCGATCATGGCGGCCCCGATGGCCGAGGTGATGTGATCGTAGCCGGGAGCGATGTCAGTCACCAGCGGGCCCAACGTATAGAACGGGGCTTCGTAGCAAAGCTCTTTTTCTTTGTCTACTTGCTCTTTGATCTTGTCCAGCGGGATATGGCCGGGACCCTCGATCATTACCTGCACGTCATGTTCCCAGGCTCTCTTGGTGAGCTCGCCCAGCGTTTTTAATTCCGCGAATTGAGCCTCGTCGCTGGCATCGGCGATGCAGCCAGGTCGCAAGCCGTCACCCAGAGAGAACGAAACATCGTGCTTGACGAAAATCTTGCAGATATCGTCAAAGCCCTCGTAAAGAAAATTCTGTTTGTGATGATGCGCCATCCACTGCGCAAGGATTGCGCCACCGCGACTGACGATCCCGGTGATGCGCCTGGACACCAGCGGCAAATATTGAATAAGCACACCGGCATGGATGGTCATGTAGTCCACGCCCTGTTCCGCCTGCTGTTCGATGACTTCCAGCATGACATTGGCATTGAGATCTTCCACCCGCTTGACCCGCGAAATCGCTTCATAAATGGGAACCGTGCCGATGGGTACAGGCGAGTGGCGCAGGATGGCTTCACGAATCTCGTGAATGTCACCGCCGGTGGAGAGGTCCATCACCGTGTCCGCGCCGAAGTGAACGGAAGTGTGCAGCTTCTTGAGTTCTTCCTCAGCGTTCGAAGTTACGGCTGAGTTGCCAATGTTGGAGTTGATCTTGCATAACGAGGCCACGCCGATGCACATGGGCTCCAGTTCAGGATGATTGATATTGGCAGGGATGATCATGCGTCCACGGGCGACTTCGTCGCGAACCAATTCGGCCGAAAGCTTCTCGCGCTGGGCGACATACTCCATCTCCTCAGTGATAACTCTCTTGCGGGCATAGCGCATCTGAGAAAAATTGCCGTCGGTATTTTTGGCCTTGCGACTTGCGATCCATTCCGCCCGAGGCCGGGGCACGCTTTGTCCATTGCTGCCGTTGGTAGGAGCTCGGTTTGTGGGAGTCATTGCGAATTTGTCCTTTTGGGTATCTATAGAGGATTATACGCTGCGTTGCGCGTGCAATCGGGAGGGAAGATCCTAAATCGCGAAGAACGCGGAGGGGTCGGGGAGGACGCGGAGTAAGAAGTCAGAACCGACATCACGTACAATTTCTTGGCTTGTCCGTCTAACTAACCTGAGGCCCCAGAATCGACAGTCCACTCTCGTGAGGTCATCCATGCGTCTATTTTATTTTGTGCCAGAATCGCTTTTGTTGGTGATCATCGGCAGTCTCGCACAGTCTGCTCTGGCCCAGCCAGCCGTCAATTTCGATACGGTCGATAAGGCCCTCGATCCGTGTGAGGACTTCTCCCAGTACACTTGCTCCAACTGGTTGAAGACGGCGGAAATTCCGGCGGACCAGACTTCCTGGTCGAGCTTCGTCGAACTTCGTGAGCGGAATGTGGGCATCATGCGGGAGATTCTGGAAAAAGCCGCTGCCGACAATCCTGGTCGCGATGCCATCGGCCAGAAAATCGGTGACTACTACGGTTCCTGCATGGACGAAAAGACCGTCGAGGCCAGGGGATTGGAGCCGCTGCGGCCGGAACTCCAGGGTATTGCGGGCGCGAAAGACAAAACGGCGCTGGTGGAAGCGATTGCCCGAGTCCACCTGGCTGGGCCCAATCCGCTGTTCACTTTTTATTCATCGCCCGACCTGCACAATGCCAATGAAGTGATCGCTTACATTGACCAGGGCGGCCTGTCGCTGCCGGATCGGGATTACTACCTCAAAGATGATCCCAAGATGGCGGAGGCGCGAGGGAGCCTGGTGCAGTATGCGACCCGGATGTTCACGCTCGCCGGGCAATCTACCCTGCGGGCAGCGGATTCGGCCCAGACTGTTTTGCGCATCGAGACGGCTCTGGCCAAGGCCTCAATGGACCGTACCGCACGCCGCGATCCCAAGAACCGCGATCACAGAATGATGCTTCAGGAAGCCATTGACCTGGCGCCTGATTTCTACCTGAACCGTTACTTTGCTGCCGTGGGGGCGCCGAAGTTTTCCAGCCTGAACGTCACTAATCCGGATTTCTTCAAGCAAGTGAACCGCCTTCTCCAGTCAGAATCCCTGGACGCCCTGCGAACCTATGTAAGCTGGCACGTTATAGACGGCGCCGCACCCTGGCTTTCGCAGCCGTTCGTAGACGCGAATTTCAAGATGCAGCAGGCATTGACCGGACAAACGGAGATCAAGCCGCGGTGGAAACGCTGCGTGAATTCCACTGACAGTGCGCTGGGCGAGGCTCTGGGCCAGCGATACGTGGAGTTGACCTTCGGCGCCGACGGCAAGCAGCGCATGCTGAAGATGGTTGATGCGCTGGAGAAGAGTCTGGATCAGGATATCCGCCGCCTGCCCTGGATGACGGAAGATACAAAAAAACAGGCCAAAGTAAAACTGGACGCAATCCACAACAAGATCGGCTATCCTGACGTCTGGCGCGATTACAGCTCGCTGAAAATCGTGCGTGGCGATCTTCTGGGAAACTTTGTGCGGGCAAACCAATTTGAAGCGCGACGCCAGATTGTCAAGATCGGCAAGCCGGTGGACCGCAATGAATGGCAGATGAGCCCACCCACCGTCAATGCCTATTACAGCCCGCCAAGGAATGAGATTGTATTTCCGGCAGGGATTCTGCAACCGCCTTTCTTTGACAAGCAAGCAGACGATGCGGTGAATTTCGGCGGCATTGGGATTGTCATCGGCCACGAGTTGACGC
>Ga0209526_10000693_pt1 | contig 22022 bp, 24 predicted proteins | sample JacPinW_OM2H0_M1_FD_188566 | JGI IMG/M metagenome (GOLD analysis project Ga0209526, IMG submission 188566) | Forest soil microbial communities from Algoma, Ontario, Canada - Jack Pine, Ontario site 1_JW_OM2H0_M1 (SPAdes) (version 2) | ecosystem: Environmental > Terrestrial > Soil > Boreal... | reverse complement strand
GTCCGCCGCGGCCTGCATCCGCTCGCGCGCGACTGCCTCCGCAGCGGTGCGAAAAAGGTCAAAGTAGGCGTCGAGGTAGCCCGCCATGTCCTCGTAAAGTCGGTCTGGAAAAAAAGTCAGAATAAACCCCCTCGCAAACGCGGCGTCTTGAGATACCCGTACGATGTTCTGTATGTTCTAATGATGACTCAGACGCGTTTCTCAATGGAAAACCATTGAGATCTCGTTTGCAGTCAAGGAACAGCGGCGGTCTCGGACAAAACCCGTGCGGGCTGCTCGCTCCGGCCTAACACGCGCTCCAGACCGGCGCTATAAGTCGCGGCGATCGTCTTTCGCTTAAACCGGTCCAACCCCCCGCGCTCATGAAGAGAGGCGATGGACCGCTTGAACCGCTCCTGTTCGCGCAACAGCCGGTCGACGCCGGCCTCCGCGTACGCGGCCGCGGTCGCGGCGTTCAAAGGTCCGCGGGGGGTCACCGTGATCTCGAGTGCACCGAGCTCCGAGCGTCGGTCGACCTTCGACATGGCCGAGCGCAGATCCGCAATGCACGTTGCCGCAGCCTCGGCCGTCAGCGCGAAGCCGTACCAGCCGTGGCCGCGCTCGATCGCCCGACGGTACGACACCTTCGTGTGCCCGCCGACGACGATCGGGATGGGCTGCTGCACGGGACGGGGATGCGCGTCGATGCTCGCAAAGTCGGCGAAGCGACCATGGAACTCCGGATGCTCGTCGTACCAGAGGTGACCCATCGCCTCGAGGTAGTCGTCGGTTATGGCGCCGCGATGTTCGAAGTCGGCACCGATGGCGCGGAACTCGGGCTCGAGATAGCCGACGCCGACTCCGAGCGTGAGGCGGCCGTGGCTGAGCGCGTCAAGGCTGGCGACCTGCTTCGCCAGTACCACCGGGTTCCGCTGCGGAAGGATGACGATGCCGGTCGCGATGCGCAGGCTCGTCGTGTGCGCGGCGGCCCATGTGAGCGCGACGAGGGGGTCGAGCACCGGTTCGTGCGGGGCCAGCGGTGAAGGCGGCGCCTGCGGGTCGGGTAGGACCACATGTTCTCCCGCCCACACCGAGTCGAACCCGGCCGCTTCCACCGCCCGTACTGTCGCCGCGAGCCGGCCCGGCTCACTCGACGGGCCCATGTTGAGGCCGAACAGACCGAGCTTCACGTCCCATGATCGCGACGCCGCGGCGAATACTTCAACTACTCCGCGCACGCCTGCCCGTCGACGTGAGGGTGGTCGTGCGGCCGACACCGTACCGGCCGGTGTTTCGTAGACTCCGGCGTGGGAAGGACCAGAACACGCGAGACGGCGCCGGAAGGGCACGACGCTATGGGACTGCTGGTCTACGCCATCGGCACGTGCGTCGCCGGTCTCCTGGTACCGCTCATCCGCGAGGAGAGGCGACAGGCCAGAAGCGACCGGGCGTCGTGGCAGCGCTGGCAGCAGGCACGTGACCCGGCGACGCGCAAGGCGGCTGCCCGCGACCTCACGACGACCGCCGTCGCCCGGTTCGCGAAGACCGACGAGATCTGCGACCGCCTGCTCGACGACCTGACCCGGTTCGGGTAGCGACGGGGCGCCGCCCCTCACACGTCTGGAAGGTCGAGATTCGCGCCATCCGACAACGTTTCTCGGTCGTATGACATGTGGGGTCGGATGGGTCCAGGCCCCGCGCGAGGCGAGCCCCGCCTTCCGAGGGCTCGCCTCGTCCGCGTGGCCGCCGGCGTGGGCCGGGAACGTCCGCCCACCGCCCGCGATCGGCGACGTCGGAGTCCGCCGGTAGCGTGCTCCCGAGCGGCGGCGTCGCCTCCGCTCTTGTCGGCCTGGAGGGCTCGTTGGACATCGAAGAGTTCTACGACCAGAACCCGAAGCGTCGCACCTCGGAGGAGCTCGAGTTCGGCCGCGATTGGCACGATGCCGAAGGCACTCGGTACGAGCTGAACTGGGTCCGCGATACTGGCGAGCTGTACGCGATGCGCGAACCGACGGAGCCGATCATCCCCGACCCCGTCGGCGGTGAGTACCTCGCCCGGATGCCGGACCAGCTGGTGACGGTCGAAGTTCTGGGCGTGGTCCCGACGCTCGAGGGCGTGGAGCACCTGCTTGCGGGATGGCCGGAGGCGATGGGGGAGCCGAACAGTCTCCAGTGGGTGCGGACGCGCCTTGCACAGCACGCCGAGAGCTCGAGCGGACCGATCCCGCCCGGCGAGCAACCGGAACAGCTCCCGGGCGCCGACTCCTGACGCCCGCCCACCGGCCTCACCGTCCCGACAGCGTGAGCAGCGCGGAGCAAGGATCGTCACCGAGGTTCGATGCGTCGGTACGCCCATGCAACGCGAGCATGTCGTCGAGGATCTCGGCGCACAACGCGGCTGGCGGGTCGAAGGCGATCGACAGCCCGGCGGCGATGTCGAAGGTGTGGACGACGACCTCGTTGGCCCCGAGCCCCGCCCACTCGGTCACGGAGAGGACGCCGAACGGATGCCAGGCTCGAGCGTCGGGCGCTCGGCTCATCACGGCCGCGAACATGGTACCGACCCCACCCATGGCGTCGACGATGTCGCCCGGTCGCGCCTCGGGCAGCGCGTGCAGGATGTCGTACGGGAGATAGGCCGTCTTTGCTTCGGCGGCCAGTTGCAACGCGTAGGAGAAGAGGACGTCGACGACGTGGTCGGCCGTCTCCCGGCACGTCCAGGTCAGAGTGCCGGCGGGCTGTGACCAGTCATGGTCGAGGCCGGACGCGAGCGTGCGCACCGCAGAGCTGATCGCGTCGTCGAGATGCTCGACCTGCATACCAACGTCCCTACCGCGCACGCGGCGACGAAGCAAGGGCTCGCCTCGACCCGGTGGAAAATCGTAGGACGCACCAGCGTGCGGCGTGCCATCGTGGGCGATGGCGCGCGTGCTCACGAGTGACAGCGCACGACAGGTGCTCCACGACGCTCGCCCGATGCTGGAACGTGATCCCGTCGCCAACAACCTCGTGCTCACGTTGTTGGAGCAGGCGGCGGGGAGCACGATCCCGGGTACGTTCTGGCTCGTTTCCGACCATCGCGGCGAGCCTCGAGCCGTCGCGTTGCGGTGGCCGGCGTCGATGCACGCCGCGATCAGCCCCGTCCCGCGCCGCCTCGTCGGTGCGCTTGTCGACGCGATCGCGTGTGTCGCTCCTGATCTCCGTGGTGTTGCGGGCGACGTCGCCAGCGCGTCGGCGTTCGCGGGCGCGTGGGTCGAGCAGCACCATCAGGGAGCCACGCCCGTCGAAGGGCAGCGCATCTACAGGCTCGCGCGACGCCCGCGGCTACCCACGGCCGTCGGCACGTTGCGCGCCGCGACCACCGACGACGTCGGCATGGTCACCACATGGAGCGACGAGTTCGCCTCGGAGACCGGTTCACCAGGCCCGGGATCCGCCGTCATCGAGCACCGGACGCGACAGGGCAACGTTTGGCTGTGGGATGCGGATGGACCGGTCAGCATGGCGGCCGCGACGAGCCCGGTCGCCGGCGTCAGCAGGGTCGGGCTCGTGTACACGCCTCGACACCTGAGGAACCGCGGGTACGCCGGTGCGTGCGTCGCAGCGCTCAGTGACCTGCTGCTCTCCACGGTGGCGAGCACATGTGTGCTGTACACCCAGCTGTCGAACCCGGTGTCGAATTCGGTGTACCGACGCATGGGGTATGAGCCCGTTCTGGAAGTGCTCCGCTACGAGTTGTGCCGTTGCTGACGCGCCGAGCCGATGAGGTCGGGACCCCGCCGTGAGCGGCTGCTCGGATCACTCAGAGCCAGCCGGCGCGCACCGTCTCCGACGTGGGATCACCCGGTCGGGCGAGCTCGCCGGCGCGCACGCGGTCGAGCAGTCGCTGCACGGCGTCGACGATCTCGGGCACCGCATTTCGCAGTTCGTCGGCATCCGACGCTTCGACGTCGTCACGGGGCACCCCGGCGGTGTCGAGGAGCGCGTCGAGATCCGAGAGCTGCTTCCCGACGAACGCGAGGGGGTCGTCCGACATCTCGTCGACGAAGTGGCGCCGTCCCGGCTCCCAGCCGTGGAACCGAGGGTGATGATGGGCCCGGTCAAGGCTCCCGGGGCGGGCGACCGATTCGAGCAGGTCGGCGCGCCAGATCGGTCGTTCGACGGCGATGGGCCGGGCGGAGTAGATCGAGCCGCGGAGCGCACCAGGTTCGAGGACGCGTACTTCGAGCCGGACACCCTGTTCCGGTCCCTCCTGGCCCGGTTCCGCAGTGGGGTCGACGAAGTACAGGTCGCCCGCGACGACACCGACTCGACCAAAGCCGAACGCGTACAGCATCAGATCTCCCGTCCCGACTGGCCCTCAACCGTACTCACGTTGTGATTGCCGGCGTTGCTGCGAGCGTGCCATCCGGAAATCACAACCACAGATGATGCGGCCAAATCGGTTTCGCCACGTCGCCGCGACGGTACGTTCAAATTAGCTCGCCGACTCTCCAGACCTCGGGGCCGACGACTCTGCAATCCGGAGTCCGCCAGCCGAGAGGGAGATCGACAAGTTGCCCGAGTTGTACGGCGCCTCCTTCCCGCCCGTGCCCGCAACCGTCTCTGCAGCCCGCGCACGCGTACGTGGGTGCTTGCGTTCGCAAGGTCTCGACGACCTCGCCGACGACGCGGCACTGCTCACGTCGGAGCTGGTCACCAACGCCGTGATCCATGCGCGCAGCAGCATCGATCTCGAGCTCTCCATCGGTGACGGCCACATCCACATCTCGGTGGTTGATCACGGTGCGGGCACACCGCGGATACGCGAGCCTGATCATGCCGGCGGTGGGCAGGGACTGCGCCTCGTCGACTCGATCGCCGACCGTTGGGGTCACGAACCGCTGCACCCATTCGGCAAACGGGTCTGGTTCGATCTGCGCACACCCGAGACGTGCGACGACGAGTCACCAGAAGCGGGAGGCCAGCCGCTCGATGTACGCGCCCGGAACGTGTTCGTAGCCGGTGGAGCAGTAGTGGCAGACCTCTCGCGGTGACTTGCCGGGCATGGTGACGCGATGCGTGACCTCGCGCGTCGTCTCACATTCCGGGCACTTCGGCGTGTTCGATCTGCGTCTCGGGGGCATGCGGCAAGCGTAGGCTCGATCGCGACCTCCCTCGTACCGCCCGTGTTCGCCGTTTGGAGGAACCGCTCAGAACGCGTGACGGCGCGAGCTCAGGTCGGTTCACCGATCCGGGGGAGGTGCTGGCGCCGGGTCAACACTTCGGCGAAGACATCACCGACCTCCATCACCCGGGCGCCGGCGTCGCGGATCGTCCACCGATCGCTGCGGAGCTCGGGATCGTCGAGCTCCTCCCAGCGGATCGGCATCGAGACCGGTGCCCCTGCGGCCGCCCGCACCGAGTACGGCGCGACAAGCGTCTTGTTGATCGCATTCTGGGTGTAGTCGAGCCGTGCGAGCCCGCCCCGTGCGCGCTTCTCCCACTTCCAGCTCACGAGATCCGGCGCGGTCTGTCCGACCGCGCGCGAGATCGACTCGACCCACGCGCGGGTGTCGTCGAAGGTCGGGCCCAATTCGATCGGCACCCAGATCTGGATGCCCCGCTGCCCGGTGAGCTTGGGCAAACCGAAGACACGCAGGTGATCGAGGGCAGTCCGATACAAGGTCGTGAGCGTGACCACCTCTTGCCAGGACGTCTTCTCGCCGGGATCGATGTCGATGAGCGCGTATGTCGGGCAGTGGACGTGAGGTATCCGCGAGGTCCACGCGTGCAGCTCGATCGCACCGAAGTTGGCCAGCCACGCGAGCGTTGCCGGCCGGTCCGCGACGATGTACCACTCGGCTTCACCCTCGTCGGCCTCGTCGTTGTGCCAGCGCGTGATCCAGTCGGGCGCGTGCGACGGCACCTCTTTGTGCCAGAAGCCGGGCTTGTCGACCCCGTTGGGATACCGGTGCATGTTGAGCGGGCGCCCCTCGAGATACGGGAGGATGATCGGCGCCATGGTTGCGTAGTAGCGAATCAGATCGCGCTTCGTCAGCGGCTTCTCTCGCTTCGTTCGACCCGGAAAGAGCACCTTGTCGAGATTCGTGAGACGCAGCGTGACGCCGTCGAAGCTCCACTCTCCGTTCGCGTGGAGTGCGTCGAGCGCGGAGATGTCGCCCCGACTCGACGAGAAGTCGACGCCCGCCCGTGCCGCCGGCTCGTCGCTTCGCCACACCGCATCAGCCTGTGCCGCGACTTCGTCGTTGGTGCGGCCGCTGCGGACCGAGCGCGGATGGTCTTCGGCGTCCCACCCCGGGACTGCATGCTCGTCGCGCTTGTGGAACACCAGCCACTGCTCCTTGCCGGAACGGTCCTTGCCGCGCCGGATGAACACGAAGCGGCCGCGCAACTTCTCGCCGTGCAGGTCGACGTGCAGCTCCCCGTCTTTGACCGCCTGCAACGGATCGTCGGTGTGCACCGGTTCATAGGTGCCCCAATCCCACACGATGACGTCGCCGCCGCCGTACTCGTCCTTCGGGATGACCCCCTCGAAGTCGAAGTACTCGATCGGGTGATCCTCCACATGGACGGCGAGTCGTTTCACGGTCGGATCGAGGGACGGTCCCTTCGGGATCGCCCAACTGACGAGCACGCCGCCCATCTCGAGGCGGAAGTCGTAATGCAGCCGGGTGGCACGATGCCGCTGCACGACGAAGCGCGGTGCCGTCGCCGCCGGGGCCGTGGCACCCCCGGCCGGTTCCGGCGTGCGTGCAAAATCGCGCTTGGCCGCGTATTCGTTCAGCCGCTCGGGCCGCGCCTGCGCCGGTCGGCGCGTTCTCTTCGTTGCCATCACGCCAGTCCTACCCCGGGACGGGTCCGCCGGACGCCATCCGCCCTGCCGGGCCCTCGGGTTCATCCGGTTGCGGATGATCGCTCGGTGATCTTTCCGCACGCCGGGCGGCGCGCCAACCGGGCTCGGACTGTTCGTGGGACCACTGGATCCGGCGCGCCCGCAAGATGTCGGTGCGGGTGCAGATGCCGACGAGTGTTTGTCCGTCGATGACCGGGAGATGTTCGATCTGTTCCTCGAGCAGCTTTCCGAGCGCGTCGCTGACGGTGTCTGTGGAGGCGACGGAGACGACGTCGCGGGCCGCGGCCTCGCCCACCGGGCTGTCGTCGGTCCACGTTCCCTCTCGCAGCAGATCGCCGCGAGCGATGATTCCCACGCAGCGTCCGTCGTCGTCCACTACGGGGTAGGCCCCGTGCGCGTCGGTCTGGAAGCGCGCCGCGACGTCGGCGACGGTCGCGCTGACGTGCATGGTCTCGACATCGCTGGTCATGACCGCGGCGACCGACGTGGTCCCCATGATGTCGGCGTAGTAGTCCGACGGCACCCGAAGCCCTCGGCGGGTGAGCTTCTCCGTCATGATGCTGTCCTGCATGAGCGTCACCGCGACGAGTTGGGCAATGCCCGTGGTCAGCATCAGGGGCAGGATGGCGTTGTAGTCCCGGGTCAGCTCGAACAGGAAGACGATCGAGGCGAACGGCGCACGAGTCGCGGCGCCGAAGGTCGCGGCCATGGCCACCAACGCGAACGCGGCGGGTGAGAGGTGGACGCCGGGGATCTGTTCCGCCAGACGGCCGAGCAGCGCACCGAAGGATCCGCTGATGAGCAGGATCGGCGCGAGGGTGCCCCCGGATGTGCCCGAGGCCAGCGCCACCCACCAGGCGAGCAGCTTGGCGAGGGCGAGAATCGCCAACGTGGTGAGCGCGAGCCGGCCGGTGAGCACCCCGCTGATCTGGTCGTAACCCACACCGAGGGCCCGAGGCACCACCAGGCCGACGGAAGCGAAGCCGACGGCGCCGATCGCCGGCCACCAGAACTCACTGACCGGAAGGCGCCGAAAGCCGTCCTCGATGAGGAACAAGCCCTTGTTCAGGAGAACGGCGAGGCCGCCACAGGCGAGACCGAGCGGCACATACAGGGGCAGTTTCGAGAGGCCCGCGAACGCGTGATGAGGAACGGCGAACAACGGGCCGGTCCCGAAGAAGGCCGAATGCATTCCGGCCGCGACACTGGATGCCACGACGAGCGGCACGAACGCGCGAGTCGAGAACTCGAAGAGCAGCAGCTCGATGGCGAGCACAACCGCGGCCAACGGGGCGCCGAAGGTCGCCGCCATACCCGCGGCCGCCCCCGACGCCAACAGGATCTTCCGTTCACTCGGTGAGACCGGCACCAGCTGGCCGACCAGGGAGCCGATGGCGCCGCCCGTGACGATGATCGGTCCCTCGGCGCCGAACGGGCCGCCCGTGCCGATCGCGATCGCGGCGGACAGGGGCTTGGCCACCGCGCTCCGGGGCGCGATACGGCTCTGCTTCGTGAGCACCGCCTCCATCGCCTCGGGGAGGCCGTGACCCCGGATGATCGGCGCCCATTTCGCCATCAGTCCGACGATCAAGCCGCCCGCGACCGCGACCACGACGACCAGTGGGCTGCGATGCAGATGGGTGAACGACGGCAGCTTCCAACCCACTCGGTGGAAGAAGGCCAGGTTGGTGAGCACAGCGATGAGATGAATCAGCACGTACGCGGCACCGCCGCCGGCCAGACCGATCAGTGCGGCCAGCACGGAGAGGAGCAACAGCCGACGGGGTGGAGTTACAACCGCGATGGAGATATCGTACTACGACATGTCTCGTGGCTTGTCGGACTCGGACTACCAGCAGCTGCTCGCGTACCGAGACAGCCTGCGGCAGTTCCTCTACTGGAGCGAGCAACAAGCCTTCGACGCGGGGATCACCCCGGCCCAGCATCAACTCCTCCTCGCCATCCGCGGCCACGCAGGTGGCACTCCCACGATCGGTGATGTCGCAGATCACCTGCTCCTGCGCCACCACAGCGTGGTCGGTCTCGTGGACCGTGCCGAACGGGCCGGGCTCGTCGAGCGGCGCGTCGATGCCGACGACCACCGACTCGTGCGGCTGCGTCTCACCGCCAGCGGGAGCCGCCGGCTCGCGGCCCTGGCGGCCGCCCACCTCGACGAGCTGGACCGCCTGGCCTCATCTGCTTCCGGTGCTCAGCTGGTGAAACGAGGTGTCCCCGGTCGTTCGGCCGGGTAGCGGACCTGTTCACCGCGTTGGAAGCTCGCGATGTAGTGGGCCTCAGGGTGGCTCGATCGCCGCAGGCGTTCCAGCACCGCATCGTGGTCGTAGGGGACTCGCCGATGTGCGATGTGGTGACCATGACGATCGGTCTCGAGGATCGCGTAGGTAGCACGCAGATCCGACGTGATCGGGTTGCTGACACTTCCGGTGTTGACCGCGCGGCACCGACCTGTCCATCGGTCCGTCGGCTGATGGGTGTGCCCGCCGCAGACCACGTCGGCATCGGCGCCGCCGAGGAGCGTCGCGAGGTCTCCATCGGCGAGGTCCGGGGTGATGCCCGCGCCGTCGTCGGACCATGGTGACGCATGGACGCCCAAGAGCGTCGTCCCGTCTGCAAGCGCGAGGCGCTGCGTCGTCGGCAGTGCGGACAGCCACTCGAGGCCTTCCGCGCCGACCTGTTCGCGCGTCCAGGAAAACGAAGCTTCGATTGCGAGAAACAGCGGCAGGAGCGATGGATCGCCCTCGACATCAGCAGCGTGTGGAGCTGGGCGCTCCCGGGAGACCACGTACCGGTCTGTGTTGCCACGCACGAAGCGCACGTTCGGCAACTCGGTCAACAGTTCCAGAGTCGTGTCGGGATCCGGGCCGGTTGCGACGAGGTCGCCCAGCACCCACCAAGCGTCGACATCGTTGCGGCGCCCGTCGGCAACCACGGCCTCCAGCGCGACGAGATTGCCGTGAACGTCAGAGGCGAGGCCCAACCGCATCCGCACAGGTTGCCCGTTTTGGAGCTCCACCGCCCGCGTGCTCCGGTACGGTGTCGCCGGTTCGGTCACCCAGGAGGTCGCTCGATGGCCGGTCCACGCGAGAACGCCGCCCTGATCAGGCAGTTCTACGACGAAGTCTTTGACAACGGGCACGTCGAGTTCGCCGAACGAGTGCATGGCCCTGCGTACCAGTACCACGACGTGACCGATCCCGACGAGGTCGTCGACCACGGTGAGTACATGGAGCGCAACGCCGGCTTCGCGCGGGCGTTCCCCGATCGTCGCGTCGAGATCCAAGACCTCATCGCGGTCGACGACCGGGTCGTCGCCCGAGCGGTCATGCGAGCGACGCACACCGGCGGTCTCGCCGGTATCGCTCCGACCGGTCGTCACGTCCGGCTCGCGTCCACGATCATCTACCGGTTCGCGCAGGGTCAGGTTGTCGAGGAGTGGGAGATCTTCGACAAGCTCGGCATGTACCAACAGCTCGGCGTGACACCACCCGCGGTGTGATCACCCGGCAGCCGCGTTCGGGCGCGGGGCTAGCGAAGCCGTCGGTCGGCGCGCGCTGACGAGGGCGCGGCTCGGTACGCCTCGAGACGGGCGACGAGCTCGTCCGGGTGGCTGAGTGCAGGCAAGTGGCCACCGTCCATCTCATCAGGCGCGATGCCCAAGCGCTGTCGGACGACGCGGCGCATGAACTCGGCCGGGAAGAAGCGATCGTCGCGACACAGCAGAAAGTTGGTCGGCACGTCCGGCCACGAGTCCAGTGGCCAGGGCTTCTCGAACGGGGTCCCGGACTGATCCCGCTCGCCCCTCGCAAGCGCCTCGGCGACCACGTCGGGCGGGACGTCATGGAAAAACGTGGTCATCGGATCGAAGGCCTCGTCGGTCGCGCTCCCGTCGTGCGCGGCCTGCTCGCGCCTCGCCTGCTCCCAACCGGTGTTGGCCCACCAGTCTCCCGGCGGCTCTCCTGGCGACGGCACCATCGCGGCCACGAGAATCAACCGGCTCACCGGCACCCGGTCACATACCAGTGGAGCGGTGAACCCGCCCATCGACTGGGCCACCACGATCAGGTCGCGACGGTCGCCGATGGCATCGACCACGACGTCGGCGTATTCGCGGAGCCCCGCGGAGTCGTCGTCGGACGGTAGATCGGGTGCAACGACGTCGTGGCCCTGCGCCCGCAGCTCGGCAACGACGAGATGCCAATACCAGGAGTCCGACGCCGCGCCGTGGATCAACACATAAGTAGCCATGTCGACGAACCTCGAGTTGTCCGGGTCAGGGTCACAGATACGACGTCGCCCACTTCCGAAACCTATCGGTGGCCGCAGTACTTCCTGGTTCCGGTCGCCGATGTGTCGATAAGAATGGGCCGCCGTGGCGCGCCCGAGAAGATGGATGTGGTCGGCCCCCGGGCTGCAGGGTCGGTAGCCCGGTGGACGAACGGCTCGCGGCCAACCGCGCGAACTGGGACGAGCGGACCGGCCTTCACCTCCGGTCACGTTTTTACGACGTCGAGCGCTGGCTGCGCGAACGCCCGACGCCCCGGGCCTACGAAGCCGAGGCGCTCGGCGACGTCGCGGGTCTGCGCTTGCTCCACCTCCAGTGCCACTTCGGCCTCGACACGCTCACGTGGGCCGGTGCCGGCGCCGAGGTGACGGGGCTCGACTTCTCCGCCGCTGCGATCGACGCGGCGCGCGAGCTTGCCGAGCAAGCGGGACTGGGCGGTCGGGCCACGTTCGTCTGTGCCGACGTCTACGACGCTGTGGACGCGCTGCATCACACCCGCTTCGACGTCGTGTACGTGAGTCTCGGCGCCCTCACCTGGTTGCCGAGTGTCGACCGCTGGGCGGAGCAGGTCGGTGCGCTCGTTGCACCGGGCGGACGGTTCTACCTCCACGACGGTCATCCGCTCGCCTGGGCGCTCGCGGACGACGGGTTGTCGATCGAGCACACCTACTTCGAGGAGACCGAGCCCTTCATCGACGAGTCCGGCGAGACCTACACCGACGCGGACCGGCTGCTCGTCCACGAACGCACGTATGAGTGGAACCACTCGATAGGGGAGATCGTCACCGCGCTGGTTCGCCACGGCCTACGTCTCGAACGACTCGTGGAGCACGACTGGACCGTGTGGCCGCGCTTTCCCTGGCTGGTTGCCGAGCCCGACGGGAGGTGGAGCACACCGCCCGACATGGCGCGTGTCCCGCTCTCGTTCAGCCTCCTCGCGTCGCGCTCGGCGGGCGCGTGAGCAGCTCGTCGATCTGTGTGCCGATCGATGCGAGCAATCCACTGTGCGCGTCCAGCGAGAACGGCATGCTCGTACGTTGAGCCCGCGGATACCGGCCCACCGGACCGAGGCGGAATTCTTTCGGCTCGTCGGCGAACCTGGGCCACACGTGGGCGTGGAGCGCGGGTACCGAGTTGCCGAGGATCTCGTAGTTGATGCGGTAGGCGGGGGTGGCCGCGAACACGGCCTCGCCCAGCAGCGACATATCGAGCAGGAAGCGCACCCGTCGCTCGTCGTCGAGGTCGGTGAGGTGATCGACCTCCGGATCGGCGACCAGCAGGGAGTACCCGGTGAGGAACTGGTCGTCGCCCATCACGGCCCACCCTGACGGCATGCGTCGGATGACGTGCGGATTCTTGCCCGCCCGACTCAGCGCGTTCCGTTGGTGGATGAAGGTCGGGTACTTCGGCTCCATGAGCCGATTCTCGCGGACCGGACCTACGATGACTCGAGCCCGCTGCGCCGCGGGCGGTGCGGGAGAGACGCACGGATGTCGATCGTCAGCAAGCTGCGGGCGTACGTCAGGATCGCCCCGGGCGCGCGTCGCCACCGGACCGATCTGCTGCGCCGGCTCGCACGCCGGCCCGCGCTCGCGGCCGCCTTCGGTGCGTACGAGGCCGCGCTGTTCGTGTCGTCCCGGCTCGACGACCGTACGAAGGTGCTGGCGCGCATGAAGGCGTCGAGCCTCATCGGCTGTCCCTTCTGATTGGACATCGGCTCGGCCGTGAGCCGGGCGTTGGGCATCACGGAGGTCGAGCTCTCAGAGTTGGCGAGCTACCGGGCGAGCTCCGCATTCACCGAACGCGAGAGGGTCGCGGTCGAACTTGCCGAGGCGATGACCATGACACCGACCGACGTCAGCGCGTCGCTCCGGCGCCGCCTGACCGACACATTCACTCCTGCGCAAGTGATGGAGCTCGTAGCCGAGATCGCGTGGGAAAACCACCGGGCTCGCGTCAATCGGGCGCTCGGTGTGGAGGCGATGGGCTTCTCCGACGGCGCGTTCTGCTTGATTCCGGAGCACGCGCGGAGGTCCTGACGCCAACACGCGGTTGCTCGTCACGGCGCTCGACACGATGCGGGCGTGCTGCTCGCTCACGCTCGGGGAGCGTCGGCGCGGAGTGCCACGTCGGCTGGCGGCTGGCGGTCGAGCAGGCGGAGCTCGCCGGCGAGTGGCTCTCCGACCGGTCGTCGGTGGCGGGCGGCCCAGGCGAAGGAGCGGGCCGCGTCGACCAAGGCCGCCCGCTCGTCGATGTCGTGCACCGACCGCCGGAGCGCGGCGAACGTGCGCATGAGCGCGTCGTGACGCGGTCGCCGGAGCCAACTTGTCCACAACGCGTTCCGCTGCTCACGACGCCGCCGGACGGAAAGGTCGCGCGATGGTGACGGCCGGTGATGCACCAGCAGCTCGTCGACGTAGACCAGCTCCCATCCCGCGGTCGCCAGATCCCACGCCAGCAGCGCCTCTTCTCCACCGATGATGAATCGGCGTTCGAACCCTCCGGCGTCGAGGAAGGGGACGCGACGCACCACCGCCGAGCACGCGAGGAAGCCCCGCACGCGCGGTCCCGGGAGCTCCGCGCGGCGCGGGAGTGGGCTGCACCTCATGAGCTCGCACACCGGGTCGAGCCGTCCCTGGGGTTCGACGACGACGCGGGCGGCGACAAGGGCCACCTCGCGATGCCGGTCGAGCAGTTCGGCCGCCCGCGTGAGTGAGCCCGGGGCCCACCAGCTGTCGTCGTCGCAGAAGGCGACGTACGGCGTGTCGACCAGCTCGGCACCGACGTTTCGGGCACCCGCGCCGAGGTTCTCCGCCGAGCGCACCAGTCTCACGTCGGGGAACTGCACGCGCACGGCGGCGCTCGTGCCGTCACTCGAGCCGTTGTCGACCACGACGACCGGTACGGGTTCCGGGAGCGTGGCCAGGCGTGCGAGCGTGTCGACCAGCTCGTCGACCCGGTCGCGGGTGATCACGACGACCGAGACCCGGCCCTGTGGCTGCACGCAGTTGTCCACCGCGAGCTCGCTACCCAGGCCGGACGAGCCGCGATCCCGATGGTGGCGATGTCCGGCGACGCTGTGCGACGCTTCCGCTCCATGGCCCAGACCCGCGTGATCACGAGCGACAGCAGGCCGGCATGACGCTCGCGCCGTCGGGTTGGGAAGCGACCGTCCTGCTCTGCGACGCCGCCCAGGTGGCGGACGGCAAGCTCTATCTCCTGGGAGCCGGATGGTCGTTGTGCGGCCCGGGGCCGTTCGTGCACTCGCTCGCGATCAAGATCGACGTTCCGTGGGACCAGTCCAACCGGCCGCACAAGCTCAGCGCCCGACTGGTGAGCGAGGACGGCGCGGCCATCTCACTCGGTGACCCCCCTCAGGAGCTGCGCTTCGAAAGCGAATTCGAGGTCGGGCGGCCGCCGGGAATGGTCGAGGGCACGCCCCTCATCGTTCCGTTCGCAGTGGCGCTCGGGCCGCTCGACCTCCCACCGGACGCGGGATACTCCTGGGTCATCGAGATCGACGGCTCCGAGACCGGCCGCACGAGCTTCCGTACCCGCCCGGTGCGCTGAACGGCGTCACCCCGATCGCACGACCCGTCGCCCCGTGACGAGATCCATCGTGACGCGCACGAACCGCTCGCCCGCCCCGTCGAATGCCGACCAGGTCAGCGGCAGGGAGCGCAGGCCCGCCAGCTCGTCCTCCTCGACCACCGCGCGGGCAACGCCCCTGACGAGGACGCTCCAGCCGGCACCGGTGCCCGCGTCGTAATCGTCGGACTCGAACGCGACGACGGTGCGCACCGTCGCGACGTCGAGCTTGGTGCCCGGCGCCGTACAGCACACGATCTCACCGTCGTGGAGGGCGAAGTTCACCGGGAGCACGGCCGGGAGCGCGGCGATGCTCACGCCGACGCGGCCATGGGTCGTCGTCGCGAGGAGGCGCAGGCATTCTTCGTGGCTGAGCTCTTCGAGCGGGGCGACGACCGGCATCTGCACAGGATCACGTTGCCGGCCGTCGTACGCTAGGGCCGAAGGTCCCGGCCTGGTGACGGCGCACCGGGAAATCCCGCTGGTGCGGCCGACCGTTTTCTCTACTGATGGCTGGGGAACGGTGCAGCGAGCCCCGATGCGGCGCGGCGACCAGGCGCCCGAGGAGATGGGAGACGCGATGAACGATCCAGGCCCCGCGGACCGACATTGAGCCCGGTGTCGCGTGATTCCTTCGGTGCACGTCGTCGACTGACCGTCGGCGACGACGCCTACGAGCTCTACCGGCTCGACGCCGTCGGCGACCGCTTCGACCTCGCGCGCCTGCCCTACACGGTCAAGGTCCTCCTCGAGAACCTCTTGCGCAATGAGGACGGCGAGCGCGTCACCGCGGCAGATGTCGAGGCGCTTGCGGCCTGGTCGCCCGACGCACCGAGCGACCGCGAGCTTGCGTTCACCCCGGCCCGGATCCTGATGCAGGACTTCACCGGCGTGCCCGCGGTCGTCGACCTGGCTGCGATGCGCGACGCGGTGGCGCGACTCGGTGGTGATCCCGCGCGCATCAACCCACTGGTGCGGGTTGATCTCGTCATCGACCACTCGATCGTCGCCGACGTGTACGGCGTCCCGGACGCGTTCCGTCGCAACGCCGAGCTGGAGTTCGAACGCAACCGCGAGCGCTACGAATTCCTCCGCTGGGGGAGTGAGGCGTTCGACAACCTGCGCGTCGTTCCGCCCAACACCGGTATCTGTCATCAGGTGAACCTCGAGTACCTGGCCCGCGTGGTGCAGCACGACGCCGAGGGTCTCGCGTTCCCCGACACGCTGGTCGGTACCGATTCCCACACGCCGATGGTCAACGGCCTCGGCGTGCTCGGCTGGGGTGTCGGCGGCATCGAGGCCGAGGCCGCGATGCTCGGTGAGCCGGTGTCGATGCTCGTCCCACAGGTGGTCGGCTTCCGACTCTCCGGAGCTCTGCGCGAAGGGGCGACCGCGACCGATCTCGTCCTCACCGTGGCCGAGCTCCTGCGCCGCCATGGCGTCGTGGGGAAGTTCGTCGAGTTCTTCGGTCCGGGCGTCGCATCGGTTCCTTTGGAGAACCGGGCGACCATCGGCAACATGTCACCGGAGTACGGGTCGACGTGCTCCATCTTCCCGATCGACGGTGAGACCCTGCGGTATCTGCGTTTCACCGGGCGACCGGCCGAGCTCGTGGCCCTGGTGGAGGCGTACGCCAAGGAGCAGGGTCTCTGGCACGACGACGAGTCGCCCGCGCCGAACTACTCCGAGCTGGTGGAGCTCGACCTGGGGACGGTGGTGCCGAGCCTGGCCGGCCCCGCGCGGCCACAGGACCGTGTGCCGCTCGACCGGGCGAAGGAGCTCTTCGGCCGCGCGCTCCGCTCGTCGCTGCCCGACCCGCCGCCTCCCCCCGCGACGGGACTCAACGGGCCCGGCCCCGACGAGGCTTCCGCGGAGTCGTTCCCGGCCAGCGACCCGCCGGCCTCGATGGCGGGCACCGAGCCCCACGACGACCAAGGCGTCGCGGCTCATCTCGAGCCGGCGCCGTCGGCCGACGCGGCCCGAGCGGTGCACGCGCCGGTTCCGGTGCGGCTTGCCGACGGAACGGAGTTCAGGCTCGACGACGGTCACGTCGTGATCGCCGCGATCACGAGCTGTACGAACACGTCGAACCCGTCGGTGATGCTCGCGGCCGCGCTGCTCGCCCGGAACGCCGTCGAGCGGGGGCTTCGGACCCGACCCTGGGTGAAGACCTCGCTCGCACCCGGCTCGCGTGTCGTCATGGACTACTACGAGCGCGCCGGCGTGTTGCCCTATCTGGAGAAGCTTGGCTTCGGTCTCGTCGGGTTCGGGTGCACCACCTGCATCGGCAACTCCGGTCCACTGCTTCCGGAGATCTCCGAGGCGATCACCAGCAACGACCTCGCCGTGTGCTCCGTGCTGTCGGGCAACCGAAACTTCGAGGGTCGGATCCATCCCGATTGCCGGATGAATTACCTGGCGTCGCCGCCGCTCGTCGTGGCCTACGCGCTGGCGGGGACCATGGACTGGGACCCGTACAACGAGCCTCTCGGCCGCGACGCCGACGACGCCCCGGTCTACCTGCGCGACGTCTGGCCGTCGTCCGACGAGGTCGCGGCGACGGTGCGGGACGCGGTCCGCTCGGAGATGTTCGTGGAGGCCTACCGAGACGTCTTCCGTGGCGACGACCGGTGGCAGAGCCTCCATGTCGCCGGCTCGACGACGTACGCGTGGGACCCGACGTCGACCTACGTCCGCGAGCCACCGTTCTTCGAACGCCTCACGAGAGACCTACCGCCGCTCACCGACGTGCACGACGCGCGCGTGCTGGCCTGGCTCGGCGACAGCGTCACCACCGACCACATCTCACCCGCGGGCGTCATCCGTCCCGACAGCCCCGCCGGTCGTTGGCTGGGCGAGCACGGTGTACCGCCTGAGCAGTTCAACTCCTACGGGTCCCGACGGGGGAACCACGAGGTGATGATGCGGGGCACCTTCGCCAACGTCCGGATCCGCAACCGCCTCGTGCCCGGCGTCGAGGGTGGCGTGACACGGCACCTTCCCGACGGGGAGCAGCTCCCGATCTACGACGCGGCGATGCGGTACCGCGACGAGGGCGTGCCGCTCGTCGTGCTCGCGGGCAAGGAGTACGGGTCGGGCTCGTCACGCGACTGGGCGGCCAAGGGCACGGCGCTCCTTGGCGTGCGCGCGGTGATCGCGGAGAGCTTCGAACGGATCCACCGGTCCAACCTCGTCGACCTGGCGGTGCTGCCGTTGCAGTTCCTCGACGGCGAGTCGGCCGCTTCCCTCGGGCTCACCGGCGAGGAGACGTTCGACATCGGCGGTCTTGCCGACGTCCCGTCAGACGGGCCGTTTCCCGACCAGCTCGTGGTGCGGGCCGGGGACACCGCGTTCACGGTGCGGGTCAGGATCGACACGCTGGCCGAAGCTGCGTACTTCCGTCATCGGGGCATTCTCCCGTACGTGCTGCGAGGACTTGCGGGCTGAGCGCGATCACAGCGGCCCGAGCCGTCGCAACGGACCGGGCATGATGTGCGGGTGCAGCTCCCCGATCCGATCCCGGCCGGCGCAACTCCGGCCGTCGCCCATCCGTCCGCGACGCTGGTGTTGTTACGCGATGCGGCTACCGGCATCGAGACCCTCCTGGTGCGGCGGAACCGACGCCTCGACTTCCACGGTGGGGCGTGGGTCTTCCCGGGTGGTCGTATCGATGCCGGTGATTCCGCGCCGGGTCACGACGAGCTCGCCGCGGCACGGCGCGCCGCGGTGCGCGAGTTGCGCGAGGAAGCGGGTCTCACCGTCGATCCCGAGCCACTGGTACACGTGTCGACGTGGACGACCCCCGACGGCGCGCCGAAGCGATTCCGTACGCTCTTCTTCGTTGCGCCCGGTGACGGCGCGGTGCAGGTCGACGGGAGTGAGATCCACGACCACCGGTGGGTTTCCCCGCAGGTCGCGCTGGCCGAACAACGGGCGGGGGCGCTGGAGCTGCCGCCACCGCAGTACGTGACACTGCTCGCACTCACGCAGTACTCATCTGTCGGTGCGGCGTTGGACGCGCTGCGCGCCATCGAGCCGTCGTCGTTCTCCCCTCGCGTCGTGCAGTCCGACGATGGCGCCGCGTGCCTGTACGAGGGCGACGCCGGTTATGACGAGCGCGTCCTCGACGCGCCGGGACCGCGCCACCGGCTGTGGCTGACAAGCGGGCAATGGCGGTACGAACGGAGCTGACCGCCGCGGGTTGAATACGCGGTTTCGCGCGACCCGGCCGCTACTCTGCGCCCGGTGTCTACGGTGATGGCGCGACCGCGCCGCCGGACTCTCTTGATCGCGATCAGTCTGCTCGTCGTCGCCGGGCTCATGGCCGGCGTCTTCGTGTTCGGCATCCCGTGGCGATCGAGCACCAAGTCGGCGCGCGCGCAGAGCCCTCCCGCTACGAGCGGCGCCACCACGATCACGACTGTGCCGCGCGACGCGCTACGAGCCGACTGGGTCACGCAGGAGAACGCGAAGCCCGGCACCGCCGACTGGCGGATCACCAAGGCTCCGAAACCGGGCGAGATCGAGGGATACGCGGATGCAGTGAGCGCACAGCAGGGCGAGAACCTTGCGCTGTACGTCTCCACCACGGCCCCGGTCTACGACGTCGACGCGTTCCGGATGGGCTCGTACCAGGGGTTGTGGGGTCGCCGGATCTGGCGTCTCGGCGGCGTGGCCGGCCGCAAGCAGACCCGGGCAACCGTCACGTCGGGCGTCAACATGATCGAAGCGCGATGGGCGCCTTCGGTTCCGGTGCACATCGATTCCTCGTGGCCGCCGGGTGACTACTTGTTCAAGTTGAGCGCGTCCACTGGTGGCCAGCAGTGGATACCGCTCACCGTGCGCGACGACACGAGTCGCGCCGCCTTCATGGTGATGAACGCAGTCACGGACTGGCAGGCGTACAACACGTGGGGCGGGTGTTCCTTGTATGCGTGTCCCGGAGGCGGCGGGGGGACGGGTGTCCCGGTCGGCACGCGGGCGAAGGAGGTGTCGTTCGACCGCCCCTACCGCGAGGGGAGTGGCGCAGCCGACTTCGTCGGGAACGAGCTCCCGCTCGTCGTCCTGCTGGAGACGTTCGGATTCGACGTCAGCTACAGCACCAGCGTCGATCTCGACCGGCGACCGGAGCTGGTGCTCCAACACTCGGCGCTCCTCTCGCTCGGACACGACGAGTACTGGTCGAAGTCGATGTTCGACGGCGCGCAGAGCGCGCGCGATCGCGGCGTCAACATCGCGTTCTTCGGCGCCAATGCGGTCTACCGGCAGATCCGGCTCGTCGCGTCGCCGCTCGGACCGGCGCGGCGGCAGCTCAACTACCGCTCGACCGACGATCCCGTCCGGAAGGTCAATCCCATCCTGACGACGGTGAGCTGGCGTGAGTCGCCCGTGAACCGTCCCGAGCAGACGCTCATCGGCCAGCAGTACGAATGCAACCCCGTGCGTGCCGACCTGGTCGTGGCCGATGCCTCATCGTGGGTCTACTCGGGAACCGGCCTCGGCAACGGAGACCATGTGCCGATCACGGTCGGCACCGAATACGACCGCTACGACCCCAATGTGCGCGGGCCGGCCAACGTCGAGGTCCTTGCCCATTCGCCGGTGCGGTGTCGCGGCAAGTCGAGCTACTCCGACGTCACGTACTACACGGTGCCCGGCGGTGGGGGCGTGTTCGCGAGCGGAACGAACTGGTGGATCAGCAAGCTGAACCCGCCGGGGCCCGGCAACCCGCACGAGCCCGCGATCATCGGGATGACACTCAACGTGTTGCGCGTGTTCGGGAGCGGTCCTGCCAGTCGCTCGCATCCCTCGACCGCCAACTGGCACAAGTTGCCCGGCTTCAAGCTGAATCGCGGCGCGACCACCTCCACCAGTGCCGGGAACACCTGACCCCGCGCACGATGGGAGGAAGCGCACAGCCGTCGCGAGTCGTGCTGGTACGTCACGCCCATCCCCACAGTGGCTATGGTGACGACCACGACCCCGGCCTCGACGACGTCGGGCGCGAGCAGGCCGCGGCCATGGCTCGAGTGGTCGGCGGTATGGATCCGCGTCCGATCGCGGTGTCGCCGTTGCGCCGAACCCGTGAGACCGCGGCTGCGCTCGAGCGGCGCTGGGGGACGGCAGCGTCGGTCGAGCCCCGGGTCGGTGAGATCCCTTCACCTACCGACGCGTTGGGGGAGCGCGCCTCGTGGCTGCGCTCGGTGCTGCGCGGGACGTGGCCGGAACAATCGGCGGAGCTCCACCACTGGCGCGACGAGTTGCTCGCGGCCTTGCGGGAGCTGCAGCGTGACGCCGTGGTCGTGACGCACTTCGTCGCGATCAACGTGGTGGTGGGTGCCGCGACCGGCGATCCACGGGTCACCAACTGCATGCCCGACTACTGCTCGCAAACGGTTGTCGACATCGACGGGCAGAACGTCACGTTGGTGGAGATGGGCGCGCAGGCGTCGACGCAGATTCAATAGCCCACTCAGGAGGAAGCACTATGGCGGACGAGCTGAGCCGCGACGAGCTCATGGAGTACCTGCGCAGCACGTTCGCGTTGACGCCGTTGCACCGGCTGCTCGGCATCCGCATGGTGCAGACCGACGAGCCGGGAAAGGTCGTCGTCGAGATGCCGGTGGCGCCAGAGGCCTTCAACGGGTCGGGGAACCTGCACGGCGGTGCGATCGCCACACTCGTCGACGTCGCGGCGGGATCGTGCGCGGCACGTGCGAGCAACTTCGAGCCCGGCAAGAACACGCTCGTCACCGCCGATCTCCACGTGCGGTACCTCGGCCGCCCGAAGGGCGACGTCGTCCGGGCCGAGGCCAAGGTGATGCGCGCCGGCCGGCAACTCACGGTCGTGGAGGTCCGGGTCCTCGATCCGCACGACAACGTGATCGCGTTCGCCGACTTCTCCGCGATGCTCGTGCCGCGACGGGAGCCGCTGTTGGCCTCGCACGCCGGCGACGACCGTGAGCCCGACCTCTAGCGCCACCGCGTCGACCCCGACCCGAACGGGAGGCGCGGTCTCAGATTCCGATGAGGTCGGCGACGCGGGCGCGGTGCGTCGCCGCGGTTCCGAACAGGACCAGGTTGAACGCTCCTCCCTCGGCGCCGGCAAGCCCGGAGAAATTCGTCCAGCGTTCAAACGAGGCGCTGTCGGCGGCCGCGATGAAGACGAATGGAATAAGATGCAGCACAATCCATACCGGCTGCGTCCAAGACTGAAAGCGGCTGATGAACGTAATGCCGTGCGTGACCAGCGGTATGACGATCAAGGAACTCAGCACGTAACCGAGGAATAGAGGG
>Ga0209526_10000692_pt1 | contig 22055 bp, 24 predicted proteins | sample JacPinW_OM2H0_M1_FD_188566 | JGI IMG/M metagenome (GOLD analysis project Ga0209526, IMG submission 188566) | Forest soil microbial communities from Algoma, Ontario, Canada - Jack Pine, Ontario site 1_JW_OM2H0_M1 (SPAdes) (version 2) | ecosystem: Environmental > Terrestrial > Soil > Boreal... | reverse complement strand
GCCGTCGGGTCGCAGGCCAAGGCCGAGGCGGCGCAAAAGGCCGGCCGCTTCAAGGACGAGATCGTACCGGTCAAGATCACGACCCGCCGCGGCGAGACGGTCGTCGACACCGACGAGCATCCCAAGCACGGCACGACCGTCGATGTGTTGTCGAAGCTGCGTCCCGCCTTCGACAAGAACGGCACGGTTACCGCGGGCACCTCCTCCGGCATCAACGACGGGGCGGCGGCCGTCGTGCTGATGACGGCGGCCGAGGCCGAAAAGCGCGGTTTGCGGCCGCTCGCGCGCATCGTCTCCTGGGCGACCGCCGGCGTCGACCCGGCGATCATGGGCACCGGCCCGATCCCGGCGAGCCGCATGGCGCTGAAGAGGGCGGGCTGGTCGCCCGACAATCTCGACCTGATCGAGGCCAACGAGGCCTTCGCCGCGCAGGCCTGCGCGGTCAACAAGGATCTCGGTTGGGATGTGCAGAAGGTCAACGTCAATGGCGGCGCCATCGCGCTCGGTCATCCGATCGGCGCATCCGGAGCGCGGGTGCTGGTGACCCTTTTACACGAGATGCAACGGCGCAACGTGCGCAAAGGTTTGGCGACCTTGTGCATCGGAGGCGGCATGGGAATTGCCATGTGCCTTGAGCGTGATTAACCACAAAACAGGAGGAACGCATGGCTAGGGTAGCAGTCGTAACTGGCGGGACACGCGGCATCGGCCGCGCGATCTCGGTGGCACTGAAGAATGCCGGCTACGAGGTCGCGGCGACTTATGCTGGCAACGACAGAGCGGCGCAGCAATTCAACGAGGAGACGGGCATCCCGGTATTCAAATTCGACGTCGCCGATTTCAACGCGTGCGCCCAAGGGGTGAAGGCGATCGAGGCGGCTCTTGGCCCGATCGAGGTGCTCGTCAACAATGCCGGGATCACTCGCGACTCGACGATGCACCGCATGAGCTACGAGCAATGGAATGCGGTGATCCAGACCAATCTCTCCTCGTGTTTTAATATGTCGAGAGCTGTCATCGAGGGGATGCGGGTGCGCAGCTTCGGACGCATCGTGAATATCGGGTCCATCAACGGCCAGGCCGGCCAATATGGGCTGGTGAATTACGCCGCTGCCAAAGCTGGGATCCACGGCTTCACAAAGGCCCTGGCACAGGAGGGCGCGGCGCGCGGCGTCACCGTCAACGCCGTTGCCCCTGGCTACGTGGATACTGAGATGGTCCGCGCAGTTCCGGCCGAGGTCCTCGAGAAGATCATCGCCCGTATCCCGGTCGGCCGGCTCGGCAAGACCGAGGACATCTCGCGGGCGGTGCTGTTCCTCGTCGCCGACGACGCCGACTTCATCACCGGCTCGACGCTTTCGGTAAACGGCGGGCAGCACATGTATTGATGTGCGTTGCGGCGGTCCGCCGCAGGCTTTTCCCGCAGAGGGTTTCTTGCGGTCCCTATTGTTTTGATGTCCCCCCGTTTGTCCGCGGCAGCACAAACCGAAGCGGAAAGCCTCGAATATCGCGATGGCCGTCTTCGCTGGTCGCGAGGGAGCGCCGCTGCGGCAGTCGGGCGCGCCGGCGTCAAGGCCGACAAACACGAGGGCGACGGCGCGACCCCGGCCGGGACCTACCCCCTCGTCTCGATCCTCTACCGGCCGGACAGGATCGCGGCCCCGCAATCACGATTACCGGTGAAACCCTTGGCACCGAGCGATGGCTGGGTCGACGACCCCGCCGACGCCAACTACAACCGACCCGTTTCTCTGCCCTATCCTGCCGGTGCCGAGCAGATGTGGCGGGAGGACGACCTCTACGACGCGCTGGTCATCATCGGCTACAACATGGAGCCGGTCGTTCCGGGCGCCGGGAGTGCGATTTTCCTCCATATAGCAACACCGGATTTCGCTCCGACTGCAGGGTGTGTCGCCGTCCGGAGAGAAATCCTGCTCCGGCTGCTGCCGCTATTGGGTCCGGGCAGTCAGATCGCGATCACCGGCTGAGGCGAATCAGGCCGCCAACGGCGGAAATCGCGCCGGGTCGAAGGCCGAGAGGTCGACCGAGCGGGCAGCGCCATCGATAATCAGCTCGGCCATCGCCTCGCCGGTCGCCGGCGCGTTGAGAATACCCCAGACGCTGTGACCGGTCGCGATATAGGCCCCTTCGACCCCGCCTACCGGGCCGATCAATGGCAGGCCGTCCCGGGTGATCGGACGATAGCAGGCCTGTCGCGCCAGGATCCTCGCGGCGGCGAACGCCGGCGACAATTCGCTGCACATCGCTTGCAGACGCTCAAGCGCGCCGGGATCGGGGGTGACCCGGGCCGGGTCGATGGGGAGCGGGCTTTCGCTCGAGATCGCGCAGACATAGGTGGTGCCGTCGGCTCGCGAAAACAGCTCGGGGGTTTGCAGGGTGCCATTCGCCTCGCGGCATTCGAGAAACAGGGCCTCGGCCGGCACTTTCTCCCCGGTCTCGAAGACGAGGCTATGCCCCTTCAATCCGAAAACGGCGGGCATGGGCAGCCACTCGGCGGCGAGGATCGACCAGGGACCCATCGCGATCACCACGGCGTCGCCTTCGACGACTTTGCCATCGATCTCGACACCCGCCACTGCCGCGCCATCCTTGCGGCGCACGACGCCGGTGAGTTGTCCGAGGCGCAATTCGGCGCCTTGCGACTGCGCCGCCCGCATCATTGCCGCGGTGAAACTTGCGGGATGAACCTGGGCCGTGGTTGCCGTCGAGCCCAGCCGCTGGTTCACGGCCACGCCTGCCGACAGCCAGTCGATCCCATGGAATTTGCTGCGCCGGCCCAACCCGGCGTAGCCGCCATACGTGGTAAGGCGGCGATAGCCCCAATCGCCGCCGATCTCCGCCGCAAGCCGAGCGTGCAATGCAAAGCTGCGGCGCGCCAACGCTTCGAGCGGCGTGCCATCGCACCAGTCCAGGGCGAGAAAGCCGCCCGCCTTCCCGGACGCCGCACAGGCGAGCCCGGTGCGTTCAATGACGGTCGCGACGATCCCGCGGCAGCTCAGGAAATAAGCGATGGAGGCGCCGATCACGCCGCCGCCGCAGATCAATACATGCATCGGCTCACCTCAGGACATTGCTCAGGCAGCGAAATTCCAGCACAAGAGGCGATCCCCGACTGGCAGGAGCCGAGTATGACACGACCGTTCGAGGGCATCCGCATAATCGACGTGACGCATGTGTTGGCCGGGCCCTTTGCCGCGTATCAGCTGGCTGTGCTGGGCGCCGAGGTGATCAAGGTCGAGCACCCCGACGAGCCCGATCAGACCCGCGACAGCGGCACCGATCGCGCGCTCAACCGGCGCGGCATGGGCACGAGTTACCTGACCCAGAGCTCCAACAAGCGGTCCATCACCCTGGACCTGAAGGCCGAGGCCGGCCGCGATATCTTGAAACGCCTCGTGCAGCGTGCCGACATCATGGTCGAGAACTACCGGCCCGGCGCCTTTGCTGCGCTCGGTCTCGGCTACGATATGATGAGCGAGATCAACCCGCGGCTGATCTACTGCTCGATCTCGGCTTTCGGCCAGGATGGGCCGCGCGGCAACCAGACGGCTTACGACCATGTGATCCAGGCGACTTCGGGACTGATGGCGACGACCGGCACTGCAGAGGTCAATCCCATCAAGTTCGGCTCGCCGGCGGTCGATTATGCAACCGGCACGATGGGCGCATTCGCGCTTGCCAGCGCGCTCTTCCAGCGCGAGCGCACCGGCCGAGGCCAGCGCATCGATCTGGCGATGCTCGATGTCGCGATGATCCTGATGAGCTCGCATCTGACGGGCTATTTGCGCAACGGCGCCGAACCCAAGCCATCCGGCAACCGGCACCTCCACGCCACCAACAGCTGTTATGCGGCAAAGGACGGGTTGGTCATGCTCGGCGCCAGCAATCTGCGGCAGCAGCGCCGCCTGTGGCAGGCCCTCGAAAGACCCGAGATGGCCAAGCGCACCAACGAAGAGCGCGAGCACGACCGCGACCGTGAGGCGGCGGTGCTGACCGATATTTTACGGACGCGAACCGCCGACGAATGGGAGAACTTCTTTCAGGCGCGTCATGTCCCGGCGGCGCGCGTGCGTACCCTCGCCGAGGCCGTCCGCGACCCGCAATTTGCCGCGCGCGGCGTCACCCATCGTCACCGGTCTGCCGCCGGGGTCGACGGGGCTTTCGACGTGCCGCTGGCGGCGTTCAAATTCGCCCATGGCGGCGCGAGCATCGAGACGCCGCCGCCCGAACTGGGCGCCGACACCGACAGCGTGCTCGCCGAGCACGGCTACGACACCGGCCAGATCGCGGCCTTTCGCCGGACAAAAGTGATTTGAGGCGGCCCCAGGCCGTTCCGCGCTGCCGTTCGTGGAACCAGAATTAGATTCAGTGGTTTCATATTTGAGGACCGCCGTTACGGCGAACCGTCGGACAGCGGCCAGGCTCGATTCTGAGGGAAGGCCCGATGACCAAGAATAGCCTCGTCGAGGGCGCCTACCCCGCTCGCAAGCCCCGCGAATCGGCCTCCCGGACTCCCTCCCGCCTGAGCCTGGGATCGGCGTTCATCGTCATTCTGTTGATGTCACTCGGATTGTGGTGGGCCATCTGGAGCGCGGTCTCCTCTTTGGTTTACGGCTGACCGCTCCGCCGAATGGGTTGACGGGCCGGGCACGATGCTGGTTGTGTCGCGTCCATGATAGGTGCGATTCGCTGCGCGACGCTGATTTCGATCGCGGTCGCTTTCCCGGCATTGGCGCAGACTGCCGCCACACCAGGAGGCGTCACACGCAGCGGCATCGTCACACTCGGGACCGGGACCTCCGCGCCGGCGGTGTCTCCGACAACGAATGTCAACCCGACGGCGACCACTCAAGCAACTCCAAGCACGACGACGGGTGGCTCGGGAACCGGGTCTGCCGGGGGCGCCTCATCTACCAGTGGGACCTCGGGTGGGGCCTCGGGCGGCCGATCGAGCACGCCCGGCAACACCGGGGCGACATCGTCCTCTCGCGCTAATTCCGGCGGGTCTTCGGGGAGCGCGACGACGACACCCTCGAGCAGCGTTCCGGCATGGGTGCTGTGCGAGCCCTCCGGAGCCGCGGGAATGCAGCCCTTCCTAGCCGGGACCAATCTTTCCTGCGCACCTTGATGCGGGCAGTTCAAGGCGGCGAGCGTCGAATCCTACAGTTCGGTTTCGTACGTCTGACCGGGAAACATCGTGGCCCGGCTCCACCCCGACCAAACGCCGGCGATTGGGTTGTTCGGATTGCTGTCGTGGCGCCAGCAGATGTTCTCGGCCTTTGGCGCCTCGATGCGCTGCGTGCGGTTCTTGGTCATTACGAATTCCTGGGTCGAGACATAGGCGTCACGATTGTCGCAATTGGGGCTCGTGGTGATCACTGCCTCGACATTGACGCGGTCCCATGTCGGATTATTCAAGATCAACGTGGCCGATTGACCCGCGCCAACCGAACCGCAGGCCGCCAGCGGCAGCAACACGGGAAGCCACGCCACATAACGCATCACATTCTTCCCCGAGCATCGGCACCGAAGGCTTGTCCTTTAGAAAGCTTCATCCCGCCGTGCAAGGGGATTGCGTCCGGGCATCCCCGATAGAGCGCTGAGGCTCATCCGCGAGGGCTCAGCGGCGGCGGCCGGGCAGCATTGCGTTCAGCACGTTGTCACGGCGGACAAAATGGTGGAAAAGCGCGGCGGCCGCATGCAGGGCAACAAGCGCCACAAGGAGATAGGCGCCAAACTCGTGCGCCGCCATCGCCTGTTTGGCGAATACCTTGTCGGGGCCGACCACCGCTGGTAACTCGCCGAGAAAGTAGAAGTCGACTCGCCGCCCCCGCGCATTGGTGTTCAGGAGACCGAGGACGGGCTGAAGCAATAATAGCACATAAAGAACATATTCGGCGGCCCGCGCCGCTACCTTCTGAAAGAGCGGCAACTCAGCCGGAAGCGGCGGGATCCGGGCAGTCCACCGCCATGCCAAGCGAAACAGCGTCAGCGCGAAGATCGTGACCCCAATCGAGCGATGCAGCTGTACCAGCAGCGCGGATTGCTCTCTGCTTCCCACGGCGTGGCTCGCCCAAGCTGTCACGTACACTCCTGCAATGAGCAGTAACGTCGTCCAGTGAACCGCCTTCGCAATGCGATCATAGCTGTCGGCCGAAGCAGCAACTTTCGCCGTACTCCCGATTTCTGCATCCACGCTCATCGGAGCTCCCCTGCAAATGAAATCGGGCGCGATGAGCCGGCCGGGAGCCGGCCAGCCCATTGGTATCGTGATGGCTGTGGAGACCGGCTGTCCCTTGCTTTTATTCCGGCGGGCGGCGGTTCGTTGCAACCGGGAAATGCCCCTACTCCGGAGCACGGCGACCGAGGGCGCAGAGCAGAATGACCTGCATCGGGAATAAAGCCGAAGGCAGAGCGGTCTGGATCGACGCCACACACCACGCCATTCAGGAGAGAGAAGATGGCCGATCGTGACGAAAACGAACAAAAGGGCGCGGCACAGATGAACCGCCGCGGTCTGTTGAAGTGCATGAGCTGGGCGGGAACCGGGGTGCTCTGGACGGTGAGCGGCGGCGTGCCGCGCACGCTTGGCCTCCTGGGCGAGGCGCACGCCGCGGAAGCGCAGGCCAGCGGCTTTACATTTCTGCAGATCAGCGACAGCCATGTCGGCTTCGACAAGCCGGCCAATCCGAACGCGCTCGGCACCTTCCAGGAGGCGATTGCGAAGGTCAACGCGATGCCGACGCCGCCCGCCTTCATCATCCATACCGGCGACATCACCCATCTCTCGAAGGACAAGGAGTTCGACGATGCCGATCAGGCGATGAAGGCGCTGAAGCAAAAGGTCTATGTGATCCCCGGCGAGCACGACGTCGCCGACGCCGACAACGGCAAGGCCTATCTCGACCGCTACGGCAAAGGAACCAAGGGCAAAGGGTGGTACAGCTTCGATCAGGGCGGTGTGCATTTCATCGCATTGATCAACGTCTTCAATTTCGAGCCCGGCTTCAAATCCGCCGGCCTCGCCAAGCTCGGCGACGAACAGCTCGAATGGATGGAAAAGGACGTCAAAGGGCTGTCGGCGAGCACGCCGATCGTCGTCTTCGCCCATCTGCCGTTGTGGACGGTCTACCAGGAATGGGGCTGGGGCACCGAGGACGCGCCCCGCGCTCTCGCCTATCTGAAGCGCTTCGGGTCGGTGACTGTGCTGAACGGCCACATCCACCAGATCCAGCAAAAGGTCGAGGGCAACGTCTCGTTCCATACCGCGCGGTCGACCGCATTCCCGCAGCCGGCGCCGGGAAGCGCCCCCGCCCCCGGGCCGATGAAGGTGCCGGCCGAGGAGCTGCACTCGGTGCTCGGCGTGCGGACCGTCAACTATGTCCGCGGCAAGAACCCACTCGCCGTTGTCGAGACGCCGCTCGGGGCATGACATGATATCGAAAGCGGGGTTACTGGCGGGCGCTCTGGGTCTGGCGGCGCTAGTCGCGGCAGCACCGCGGGCGCCCTCGGCGGATGCAGCCAACTCGGTGGCCGTCCAGATCGACAATTTTCACTACACGCCGGCGAATTTGGTCGTCGCCGCCGGCACGACAGTTACCTGGAAAAACGACGATGACAGCCCGCACTCGGTGCGCGAGAAGGACGGCAAGTTCAAATCGGCGGCGCTCGATACCGACGACACCTTCTCGCAAACCTTTGCCGCACCCGGCGAATACGACTACTTCTGCTCGATCCACCCGTATATGACCGGAAAAATCCTCGTCAAACCCGCCGGCTCGTAGTAACCCTCACCCGCCTCGCCGCGCTCGGCACCCTCTCCCGCGGTGCGTCGCGGTGCGGGAGAGGAGCTTCGAGCTGAATGCGGTGAGCCCCTCTCTCGCACCGCGGGAGAGGGGGACCAAGCCCGAAGGGCTTGGTGGGTGAGGGCAAGCGCGCCATTGATCGAGTGCCATGGGATCGGTACCGTGGCGGCTTTCGCAAAGCCGCTACGGGAGATCCGACCATGCCAGACGACGTCCGCAAGCCCGCGATCGACAAGTCGCGCCTGCCGAGCCGGCATGTGACCGTCGGCCCCGAACGCGCGCCGCATCGCGCGTTCCTCTATTCGATGGGCTTGACCGAAGAGCAGATCGCCCAGCCGCTGGTCGGGGTCGCGACGACCTGGAACGAGGCGGCGCCGTGCAATATCGCGCTCGCGCGTCAGGCGCAGGTGGTGAAGAAGGGCGTCGCTGCAGCGCACGGCACGCCGCGTGAGTTCACGACGATCACCGTCACCGACGGCATTGCGATGGGCCATGCCGGCATGAAGTCGTCGCTGATAAGCCGCGAGATCATCGCCGACTCCGTCGAGTTGACGATGCGCGGCCATTGCTACGACGCGCTGGTCGGCCTCGCCGGCTGCGACAAGTCGTTGCCCGGCATGATGATGGCGATGGTCCGGCTCAATGTGCCGTCGGTGTTCATGTATGGCGGCTCGATCATGCCCGGCCGCTTCCGGGGCCGCGACGTGACGATCGGCGACGTCTACGAATGGGTGGGCAAACACAGCATCAACGACGTCAGCGACGAGGATCTGCACGAGCTGGAATGCGTCGCTTGTCCCTCGTCGGGGTCGTGCGGCGGCCTCTTCACCGCCAACACGATGGCTTGCGTGTCGGAGGCGATCGGGCTGGCGTTGCCGGGTTCGGCGGGCGCGCCGGCCCCCTACGATTCACGCGACGCCTACGCCGAGGCCTCGGGCCAGACGGTAATGGAATTGCTGCGGCTGAATCTGCGGCCGCGCGATATCGTCACCCGGAAATCACTGGAGAACGCCGCGACCGTCGTCGCCGCGGCCGGCGGTTCAACGAATTCGGGACTGCACCTGCCGGCGATCGCCAACGAGGCCGGCATCGATTTCGACCTGCACGAAGTGGGAAAGATTTTCGCCCGCACGCCCTATATCGGCAATCTCAAGCCGGGCGGCGAATACGTGATGAAAGACCTTTACGACATCGGCGGCGTGCCGGTGCTGATGAAGGCTCTGCTCGATGGCGGCTATCTCCACGGCGACTGCATCACCGTCACCGGCAAGACCATCGCCGAGAATTTGAAGAACACCGTCTTCCCCGAGAAGCAGAACGTGATCCGCCCCACCTCGAACGCGTTCTCGCCAACCGGCGGCGTGGTGGTGCTCGGGGGCAACCTGGCGCCGCAAGGGGCGATCGTGAAGGTCGCCGGCATGCAGCGGCTGCAATTCACCGGCCCGGCGCGCTGCTTTGATTGCGAGGAGGATGCGTTCGCCGCGGTACAGAGCCGCGACTACGAGATCGGCGACGTGATCGTCATCCGCTATGAGGGTCCGAAAGGCGGGCCTGGCATGCGCGAGATGCTGTCGACCACCGGCGCGCTGGTCGGCCAGGGTGTCGGCGAGAAGGTCGCGCTGGTTACCGATGGGCGGTTCTCGGGCGCGTCGCACGGGTTCTGCATCGGCCATGTCGGGCCGGAGGCGGCGGTTGGCGGGCCCATCGGATTATTGAAGGACGGCGATTCGATCACGATCGACGCGGTCGCCGGCACGATCGATGTCGCGCTCGGCGACGCCGAGCTGGCGCAACGCCGTCAGGCGTGGACACCGCGGCGCACCGACTATCAATCGGGCACCTTATGGAAATACGCCCAGACCGTCGGCGACGCCGAGAAGGGCGCCGTCACCCACCCCGGCGCCCGCGCCGAAACCCACACCTACGCCGACATCTAAGGGCACATGATGCGTTCTTGATACCAGTCTGCGCCATTCTACTTGGTGCGCTCGGCCGAGCCGCCATGGAAATCATTGGTCCCAAGGATTGATAAGTGGAACGCGGGTGTCTGCGAAATCGGCGACATTGCGCGTCACGATAATTTTGCCGTGAACCGCCGCCGTCGCTGCGATCAACCCGTCGTCGACCACACCGCGCGGGCGCTCCGCAGCCAGGCGGCCCCATTCGAGCGCGATGCGATCACTGATCGGCAGGATCCTGTCACTGTGGTCCTGCCGCAGTTGCTCCAGCCACGCGGTCAGTCGTGCGGCGGTAAGGGCATCATGCGCAGTTTGAGCGCAATTCCCTTCATGATCTCGCCGAGCGTGATGACGCTAAGATAAATGGTGCCCGGATCGACGGAGCCGCAGTCAGGTCCGAGCCTCGCGGCTGCCGCGGCGGGCCTCGGACAGACGTCGGCGTCGACGAGGTGCATCAGAGTTCGACGCGTCGTCCAGTATCGTGCGATCGGGTGTTGATCGCCTCGACTAGATCATTTGGCCATCGCGCGCCCTCCAAAATATGATCGACTATCGAAGGACGACGAGGTGAGTTTCGCGAAGGCAATCCTGCACGTCAGTCACCGACTCTTAAGTGAGATTTAAGCCCTCGCGTTGGACATTCTTCCACAGACCGCCGAGTGACTGAGGCTAGAATCGTGTGTGGTATAATCTCATGGATTGGGGAAATCGGAGGTCTTTGATGTGAACTGGATAGGTCTGCTCCGCTCTCTTCAGGCGGAGATCATGGGGTTGGTCGGCGCTTTGCTGCTCATTCTGGTCATCTGGCTGATTGTTCGGTCGGCCATCGGACGCGGCGCTGCGGGTGTCGCCCAAACGCGGCTTCGGGGGTGGGCCGGCCGGGGCGCTTCACTACTGGCGCTCGTCATCGTCGGCGGCATGTTGTGGCACGTCATTACGGTGGCGACGGTCAATCGTTTGCCTCGGCAGGACGTGGACGGTTCGCCGGTCTACGAACGCATGGATGCCATTACCAAGAAATAGGGCAGGGAAGGACGACACGATGCGCTTTGGTTTTTTGCGTCCAGTGCTGTTGGCCGCGCTCGGCGGTCTGATGCTCGCCGCTTGCGAGCAGAGCTACCAGAACATTCCGCCGAACTATATCGGAATGAAGCTGACCCCGACCGGCTACGAGGACACGATCTACACGCCGGGCCAGGTCGACATCGGCACCACCAGCCAGAGCGGCCAAGGCAATCAGCTGGTGCTGATCCAGCGCAGCGGCGTCGAGATCAAGGAGCAGTTTCTCGGCAAGGAAGGCAACAAGGATGGCGCCGACCATCGCTGCCTGACGCAAGACCAGAACCCGATGACGCTCGATGTCAGACTGGTGTTGGCGTTGCCGGACTACTCGACGCCGCCGGGTAAGAAGGATCTGAAGACGCTCTTTATGCTCGGGAACCCGACCCCGATGCAGGGCAATAGCCGTATTCTGGTGCTCTCGGCAGAGTCGGTTTACGAGCAGCAGGCGCAATTGCAGGTCCGCGGTCATATCCGCAAGATCTGCTCGCAATACCCGGACTTCGGCGCGGCTTTCAAAGCTTTCGGCAATGAACAAGACAATTTGACCGACCGGATCGGCGGCAGCGTCGGCAAAGTGCTGGTCGAGCAAGGCGTTCCATTGCGGCTGGTCGGCGTGCAGGTCTCGAATATGAAGCCCGACGACTCGGTGGTCGAGGCCCAAGTAGCGCAAAAGGCGGCGGAAGCTCGGACGGCCGCCATCAAGACGCTGACGGATTTCCTCGACCAGGACCCCACCGGCACGCGAAAGATGGTGTACCGCATGCAGGTCCTGCAGGAGCTGACGCGGACAGCAAACGCCAATGGGCACAACACGATCTTTCTGACCGACCTCGGGGGGGCTGGCGCCGGGGTTCTCCCGTTGCCGAGCGGTCGTTGACGCTGGTCTGAGTCAGCCGCCGCGCGGCGCGGCGGCGCGGCGCAGGCGGTCGTTGATTGTGCGGCCGAGGCCATGCTCGGGGATCGGCATTACCGCGATCCCGGTGAAAGAGGGCCGATCGAGCTGCCGGAGCATCGCGAACAGATTGGCTGCTGCCTCTGCAAGGTCGCCGGAGCGGCTCAACCACAGCACCTCCGCGAAGCCGGACGGTGCGTCCGGGCCGAAGGCGAGCAATGCCTCGCCGGGACGGGCCTCGGTTGCGGCGACGCGCACCGGCAACTGGGGTGCGTAATGGCTCGCCAGCATGCCCGGTGATTTCGGCAGGCCTGAGCCGGGAAGGGCAATTGGTCCGAGCAGCTCGGTCAGCGCTTCGAGCGTGACGGCGCCGGGGCGGAGGAGGGCAGGGGCCTCGCCCGAAAGATCCATGACGGTCGATTCTAACCCCAGCGGGGTCGGGCCGCCGTCGAGGATCATCGCGACATCGTCCCCGAGGTCTTCCGCGACATGCACGGCCTCGGTCGGGCTGACCCGGCCCGAGCGGTTGGCCGATGGAGCGGCAATCGGATGGCCCGCCTCGCGCAGCAACGCCTGTGCTACCGGATGGGCAGGCACCCGCACCGCCACCGTGTCGAGGCCGGCGCTCGCCAGCAGCGACACCCCGGCTGAGGGTTGCCGGGGCAGTACGAGGGTCAGTGGTCCCGGCCAGAACCGCGCGGCGGCATGACGGGCAGGCGAGTTGAAGACGGCCAGCCTCTCTGCCTCGGCAAGATCGCGAATATGCACGATCAGCGGGTTGAAGCGCGGCCGGGACTTGGCTGCGAATATCGCGGCGACGGCATGGTCGTTTGTCGCATCGCCGCCGATCCCATACACGGTCTCGGTGGGAAACGCGACGAGCCGCCCGGCGCGCAACAGAGCGGCGGCGCTTGCGATCGCCGCCGCGCTGACTGGGGCGATGTCAGCCATCAGCCGCGGCTCCAGTCACTTGCTGGAAAACCATTCGCCAACGACACTCGGGGTATTTAAAACAAAAGAGCAAAGTCAAATGCCCCCGGGGAGGAGATTCGTCATGAGCGAAAGAGCTGCAATACCGTTCGGCGTCGGCCGGCCCGGGTGGATCGATGAATTCAAAGCTTTCATCATGCGCGGCAATGTGGTCGACCTGGCGGTCGGCATCATCATCGGGGTCGCCTTCACCGCCGTCGTCAACAGCTTGGTAAAAGACATTTTCACCCCGCTCATCGGTCTGCTCGTCGGCGGCATCGACTTCACCAACATCTTCGTCACGTTGAAGGGCGCGTCGGAGCCGACCCTCGCCGAGGCGCAGAAAGCGGGCGCCGTCACCTTGAATATCGGCGTCTTCGTCAACGCCGTCATTCAGTTCCTGATCGTCAGCGTTGCGGTCTTTTGGCTGATCAAGGCGCTGACCCGGTTGCGCGTGCGCGAGGAGCCGGCGGCTGCCGCGCCCCCACGCAGCGAGGTGCTGCTCGAGGAGATCCGCGATCTCCTCGCGGCCCGCTCGGCACCCTGAGCCCCGGTTCCCCCTTAGCCGGGCTTGGCCCGGCCATTCCAGCCCTTATTCACCAACCGCGCCAGCCACTGCCTCCGAGCCCATTGGAGAGGTACTGCCGGGCGCGGGGTTTGACAAGTCGCGCTCGGCTCGTGCGAGATGCACCCGCGGGCTGATATAATGGGCGCTGCTGAACGAGGCCGAACGGGTATGCCCTTGAACATTGTTAAGCGCGACGGGACTGCCGCATGACCGGTGACGCAGGCGGCCTCAAGGCATTGCTCGCGCATGTCGCGCAGGGGCGCAGCCTGAGCGAGAACGAGGCGGAGGCGGCGTTCGACATCATCATGAGCGGTGGCGCGACGCCCTCGCAGATGGGCGCCTTCTTGATGGCGTTGCGGGTGCGCGGCGAGACTGTCGACGAGATCACCGGCGCGGCGCGGATCATGCGAGCCAAAGCCGTGGTGATCGACGCGCCGCCCGGCACGATCGACACCTGCGGCACCGGCGGGGATTCCTCAGGAAGCTTCAATATCTCCACCGCCAGTGCGCTGGTGGTGGCGGGCTGCGGCGTGCCGGTCGCCAAGCACGGCAATCGGGCGCTCTCCTCGAAATCGGGATCGGCGGATGTGCTGACCGCACTCGGTGTCAATATCGACGCGGATCTTGCGATCGTACGCCAGTGTCTGTGGGAGGTCGGCCTCGGCTTTCTGATGGCGCCGCGCCACCACAGCGCGACGCGCCATGTCGCGCCGACCCGGGTCGAGCTCGGCACGCGGACGATCTTCAACCTGCTCGGGCCGTTGTCGAGCCCGGCGATGGCGCGCCGCCAGCTGGTCGGCGTGTTCGCGCCCGAGTGGGTGCGGCCGATGGCCGAGGTGCTCGGGCGGCTCGGCGCCGAGCACGCCTGGGTCGTGCACGGCGACGGCCTCGACGAGCTGTCCACCGCAGGCGCGACGAGTGTCGCCGCGTTCGAGGACGGCAAGGTCCGGACGTTCGAGATTGTTCCCGAGGATTTCGGGCTCGCGAGGGCACGGCTCGAAGATATTCGAGGCGGCGAGCCGCAGCACAATGCCGAGCTGATGCGGGATCTGCTGGCCGGGGTCGGCGGACCGTTGCGGGACGTCGTGCTGTTGAACAGCGGCGCCGCGCTGCTCGTCGCTGGCCGGGTGGCGACGGTCGAAGCGGGCATCGAGCTCGCAGCCCGGGCGATCGACACGGGTGCCGCACAGCGGGTACTGGACGAGCTGGTCGCCCGCACCAACTTGCCGCCCAATGGCATCGGGAAGAGGCGCCCTTGTCCGAGCTAGAATGTCATTCCGGGATGCCCCGAAGGGGCCGGACCGGAATCTATGAACACGGGCTAACGACCAGGCGGCCTCAGGCCGGTGTTGATGGATTCCGGGCTCGCGCGCTGCGCCCGCGCCCCGGAATGACAGCACGGGACGTTGGGCTGTGAGGGATGTGCTCGCCGAGATCTGCGCCGAGAAGCGCGCTCATGTTGCCCGCGCGAAGGCCGTGCGGTCCGAGGCGGCGCTGCTTGCCGGGACTTCCGAAGCGCCGCCGGTGCGGTCGTTTGCGGCGGCGCTCGAGCGCCGTCTCTCGGAAGGGCGTTACGGGCTGATCGCCGAGATCAAGAAAGCCTCGCCCAGCGCCGGTCTGATCCGGAAGGATTTCGATCCGCGGACGCTCGCCGCCGCCTATATGGCAGGCGGCGCCAGCTGCCTGTCGGTGCTGACCGATGGCCCCTATTTCCAGGGCAGCGATGACGACCTCACCGCGGCGCGGGGGGCGGTCAGTCTGCCGGTTCTGCGCAAGGATTTCATCCTCGACCCGTATCAGGTCCTGGAAAGCCGGAGTATCGGGGCCGACTGCATCCTGCTGATTATGGCCGCGCTGTCCGATATGGAAGCCGCAGAGCTGGCGGCCGCCGCCGCCGAACTCGGTCTCGATGTGCTCGCCGAAATACATGACGGCGCCGAGCTCGACCGTGCTTTGCGCCTTCCTGTGCGGCTGATCGGCGTCAACAACCGCAATCTGAAGACGCTCGAAACTGATCTGCGCACCGCCGAAACCCTGGCGCCCGAAGTGCCGGCGGATCGCATCGTGGTCGCCGAAAGCGGGATCCGCCGATCCGAAGATCTCAAGCGCCTGGCCGCCGCCGGCGCACGCTGCTTCCTTGTGGGTGAGACCTTGATGCGCGAGCCCGACGTGACCGCAGCGACCCGCCGGCTGCTGGGCCTTCCAGCCGATCCCGGTTTCACGCATCTCGACGCCGAGGGGCGGGCACGGATGGTCGACATCTCGGACAAGCACGAGACCGATCGGGTGGCGATCGCCGGCGCCCGCGTCGTGATGCGCCCCGAGACGCTCGAGCGCATCCGCTCCGGCGATGTCGCCAAGGGCGATGTGCTCGCCGTCGCCCGATTGGCCGGCATCATGGCGGCGAAGCGCACGGCGGAACTGATCCCGCTGTGCCACCCGCTCGCGCTGACTTCGGTCAGTGTCGACCTCGAATGCGTGCCCGAGCGCTCGGCGGTGGAGATCACCGCTACCTGCCGACTACGCGGCCGCACCGGGGTCGAAATGGAAGCCTTGACGGCGGCGAGCGTTGCTGCGCTGACCGTGTACGACATGTGCAAGGCCGTCGACCGCGGAATGGTCGTGACCGATTTGCGCCTGTTGCGCAAATCGGGCGGCAAGTCCGGGAATTGGGAGGCAGAACCGTGATCTCCGTCGAAGAAGCGCTCTCGCGACTGCTCGCGTCGCTCGAAAGGCTGCCGCTCGAGCAGGTGTCGATCGTCGATTCTATCGGCCGCGTTCTGGCCGAGGATTTGGCCGCCCGCCGGACGCAGCCGCCTTTCGCGGTATCGGCGATGGATGGTTACGCGGTGCGCGCCGAGGATTTGGCCGCGGTCCCGGTCGAACTTCGGATCGTCGCCGAGGTGCCCGCCGGGGCCGGGTTCGGCGGGCATGTCGGCCCCGGCGAAGCCGCCCGCATCTTTACCGGCGCGCCGATGCCGGCAGGCACCGACACGATCGTCATTCAGGAGGACACCGAGCGCGAGGGCGATCGTGTGCGCGTCCTCGAAGGCGCCGCGCGCGGCCGCTATGTGCGGCGCGAGGGCCTCGATTTTGGCGAGGGCGACGTGCTGCTGCGGGCCGGGCGGCGGCTCACGGCGCGCGACATCGGGCTCGCCGCGGCGATGAACCGGCCCTGGCTCTTTGTGCATCGCCGGCCGCGTGTCGGCATCCTGTCGACCGGTGACGAGATCGTCATGCCCGGCGATCCGATCGGGCCGCACCAGATCGTCAGCTCGAACAGCCTGGCGCTAGCAGCCTTTGTGACGGCCTGCGGCGGAATCCCGGTGTCGGTCGGCAACGCCCCCGACGACCCCGCGGCGCTGCGCCAGGTCGCCGCCGCGACGCGCGGAGTGGACCTGCTGGTCACGACCGGCGGCGCTTCGGTCGGCGAGCACGATCTGGTTCGCGACGTGCTCGGGGCCGATGGGCTGGAGCTCGATTTCTGGCAGATCGCGATGCGGCCCGGCAAGCCGCTGATGGTCGGCCGCTACCGCGGAACGCCGATGGTCGGCCTGCCGGGCAACCCGGTCTCGACCCTCGTGTGTGCACTGCTCTTCCTGCGGCCGGCCCTCGACCGGCTGAGCGGCGCCGCGTCCGCGGAGGAAGCGGCGCCGACAGCGCGGCTCGGCACGGCATTGCCAAAGAACGACCGCCGGCAGGATTATTTGCGGTCGAAACTCGCCCGGGCCGCGGACGGCACCCTCGAAGCGTTCCCGTTCGAGGTGCAAGACAGCTCGATGATGCGCCTTCTCTCGGAGGCGGATTGTCTGGTGGTCCGGCCGCCGCAGGCCCCCGCAATCGCGGCCGGCGCCACCGTGCCGATAGTGCCGTTCCCCGGGGGGGTGCTGCCGATTTAATCAGTAGGGAGGGACCACAATGAGCTCATTCGAGGAATACGCCACCAAATACCAGACGGCGCGCATGGAGCGCCGCAATGGCGTTCTGCAGGTTGCACTGCACACCGAGGGTCAATCACTGCGCTGGGGGTTTCTGCCGCATGGCGAATTGCCGGAAGCCTTTCACGACATTGGCGCCGACCGCGAAAACAAGGTCGTGATCCTGACCGGCACGGGCGCCGAATTTTCCGGACCCCGCGCCACTCCCGGAACGTCATCCTTTCCATCCCGGCCGTCGATCGAGCGGATCGACCGCATCCACTGGGAAGGACGCCATCTGCTGATGAACCTGCTCAACATCGAGGTGCCGGTGATCAGTGCGATCAATGGCCCCGCGTGGCGCCATTCCGAGATCCCGCTGCTCTGCGACATCGTGCTCGCCGCCGATACCGCGCAATTCCAGGATTCGGCGCATTTCATGTCTGACGTCGTGCCGGGCGACGGCATGCACATCGTCTACCCGCTATTGCTGGGCATGAACCGCGGGCGCTATTTCCTGATGACCGGCCAGACATTGGACGCCGCCGAAGCGCTGCGGCTGGGCCTCGTCGCCGAAGTTCTGCCGCCCGACAAGCTGATGGCGCGCGCCTGGGAACTGGCCGAGGATCTGACCCGCAAACCCACACTGCTGTTGCGCTACACCCGGCTGCTCTTCACCGAATACCTCCGGCGCCAGATGCACGATTTGTTGGGTTATGGCCTGGCAATGGAGAGTTTGGCTCTATTCGAGAAACCGGAGGCGCCTGCTCCCAAGAGCTGAATCAGCAAATAACGGGAGGAAAACATGGACAGACGTGCTTTCTTGGCCGCCTCTGCGGCCACTGCAGCCATGGCCGGAGCAAAGACCGCAGCTGCCGACACTCTGCCGTTGGGCCCGCTGCCGGACATGCGTTATCCGGACGTTCGCATCGAAAGTGCCGATAAGAAATTCTTCGGCACCCACTTTCCGGCATTCGCCGGCACTGCCGGCGTCGAGCGGGTTGCCACAGGGTTCCGCTGGGCCGAGGGTCCAGCCTTCTCCCGCGAGGGAAACTACCTGCTGTTCAGCGACATCCCCAATAACCGGATCATGCGCCTCTTATGGGACGACAACCATTTGAGCGTCTTCCGCGAGCCGTCGAACAACTCCAATGGCAACACGATCGATCCGCAAGGGCGCCTCGTGACCTGCGAGCACCGGGCCCGGCGCGTGACCCGGACCGAGCTTGACGGGACCATTACGGTCATTGCGGACAAGTACAACGGCAAGCGGCTCAATTCGCCGAACGACGTCGTGGTGGCCTCCAACGGCTCGATCTGGTTCACCGATCCGACCTATGGCATCGGCGGCAATTACGAGGGCCTCAAGCAGCCCCAAGAGCAGGATAAGCATTACGTCTTCCGCGTCGACGGCAAAACCGGCGACATCAAGCCAGTGGTGGATGACTTCACACAACCCAATGGCATCCTCCTCTCACCCGACGAAAAGAAGCTGTACGTCATCGACACCGGATTCACGGACGGAGGTCCCTCGCATATTCGCGTTTTCGACGTCGATATCGAGACCGGCAAGTTGACCAATGGCAAGGTGTTCGCCGAGGGTTTTGCGCCCGGAATAACCGACGGAATGCGCTGCGACGTGGACGGCAACGTCTGGTGCAGCATGGGCTGGGCCGACCCGAAGGAGGACGGCGTGCGCTGCTACAGCCCCTCGGGGGATCTGCTGGGCAAGATCCACCTGCCGGAGACCTGCGCCAATTTGTGCTTTGGCGGGCCGCTCAGGAACCGACTCTTCGTCTGCGGCAGTACATCGGTGTACGCGCTTTATGTGGGCACGCAGGGCGCGCTGAAGCCGTAAAAAGCATTAATGCGGCGCTTTCGCCTCGGCGGTTGCGGGCCGAGGTTTTTCCGGGCAATCGGGACGGGGCAGGGCGCCGCGGCGTTCGGGTGGAACATGGCAATTGTCGACCCGCTGCGCGTCAGAGGCTTTGTCGGAGAGGCGCTCTTTGAGCGTCTGTGCCTCCTGGGCAATCGCCGCCGGCACTGACACGATCAGAGCGCAGCTCAGAGCCAATACTTTCCGCATTGTTCAGAGCGCCTTTCGAAAGGTCAGATTGATCCGGCGGTTGCCGGTCAGCGGATCGTCGCCGTCGGGAAGCGGGGCGACGCCATGGTACACGAGGCGATCGGAACCGCCCCAAACGACGATATCGCCGCTCTCCAGCAAAATGCGCCTAGGCCGATCGCTGCGTCGGTTCCCTCCGAACAGGAATACCGCCGGCAATCCGAGCGAGACCGAAACGATCGGCGCCGTCAGATCGCGCTCATTCTCGTCGCGGTGCAACGACAACCGGGTCCCGGGTTCGTACAGATTTATCAGGCATGCGTCGGGCTCGAAGTCTGGGTAGCCCGCGGCCGCCGCGGCGCTTGCGGCCAGACCCCGAAAAGAATCCGGTATTGTGGGCCAGGGTGTGCCGGTGATCGGGTCGACGGGCTCGTAGCGATATCCTCTCCGGTCCGTCACCCAGCCGGCGCGGCCGCAATTGGTCATCCCGACCGACATGCGAAACCCGCCCGGCGTGATCATATTGCGAAACGGTGCGCTGGCTGTTATGGCGTCCACCTTGGCAACCAACTCAGCGGCCATATCTTTGGCAAATCGACGCAACACTACCGCTGCTTCGCTGAGCCGCTCGACAGCTGGCGCCGGCTCGAGGCTGCTCAGCAGATCACCCAATGCTCGACTACTCGACGGTGCGGGCGAGCCGCAAATTCATGCACAACACCAGCTCGCCCGCGGCGAGCTTCTGCTTCATCGAATTGGTCATTCGTGCCTCTCGTTGCCCCTCACCCCGACCTCTCCCCGCGAGTGGGGAGAGGGAGAAGGCCGTTGATTCCCTCGCCTCGCTGGCGGGGAGAGGGCTAGGGTGAGGGGCAGCTCACCTCAGCCGCAGGCGACGGCGTAGACGTCGCGGACGCCCTCGGGCAGTCGCGTCTCGCTCCAGCTGCGGCCGCCGTCCTGGGTTCCGAACACCTGACCGAAACGGGAGACGCCGTAGACCTGGTTGGGGTCACGCGGATGCACCGCGACGCCCATCATCGTCGCCTCGGCCTTGACGCCGTGGTCGAAGCGCTTCCAGGTCTGGCCGATATCGTCGCTGCGGTAGATCGAGCCGTCGGTGCTGCGCGCCGCCGGGCTGAGGCAGGCGTACATGACCTTGGGGTCATGCGGCGACACGCGGATGTCGCGGCCATAGGTCAATGGCGAGAAGCGGTTGATTTCCATGTCCTGCCAATGCTCGCCGCGGTCGTTGCTGCGGAAGAGGCCCATGCGGTTCGCGAGAAACACCGTGCCGGGAGCCGCGGCGCTGCAGGTCAGCGCGTGGCCGTCGAGCATGCCCTCGATCTCGGTCTGGCTGCCGATACGGCTGCGGTATTTCGGCTCTTCGCAGAAGCGGATCAGATCGGCCGTGCAGTCCTCCCAGCTCTCGCCGCCGTTGCGGCTGCGCATCGCGCCGTTGGCTTCCAGCGTCGCATAGACGTCGTCGGGCGAATTGGGATCGACATCGAGGCGCATGACCCGGCATGCGAAACCCATGATCACCCTGTCGGGAAGGCCCGGGTCTGCCATCTTGCGCCAGGTGTCGCCGCCGTCGTCGCTGCGATAGACACCTGGGGGCGTCGCGCCGGCATAAACCACGCGCGGGTTCTTCGGGTGAATGCAGACCGACCAGATGTCGGCTTCGTTGGGCAGACGCAGCCGCTCCCAAGTGTTGCCGCGATTGGTGGTGCGATAGGCCCCCTTCGTGCTGCCGACATAGACCACATCGGGGTTTTCCGGATGGACCGTGATCGCGTGGACATCGGCGTCTTCCGGCAAACCGTTGGTCAAATGCTCCCACCGGTTGTCGCCTGCAGCCTGGCGGAAGATGCCGCCGGCCGTGGCTCCCATCGATCGCGCCGTACCAGCATAAACATGAGTGCTCGCCATCATTCTCCTCCCTCGCCTGGATTGCCGCGGCGATCATACCCCTCTATTAGAGCTTGTCACAAAGCTTTAGCGGTTGGAGTGAGCGATGAGCGGCATGGCTGTTACGCAGCGCAGGAGGCTCGGCAAGGCGGGACCGGAGGTCTCGGCGGTCGGTCTCGGCTGCATGTCTTTGTCCGGCGTCTACGGCACGAGCGACGACGAGGCCGGGGTCCGGCTGATCCATCGGGCGATCGAGCTCGGCGTCGATCATTTCGACAGTTCGGACATGTATGGCTGGGGCCAGAACGAGGAATTGCTCGGCCGGGCGTTGAAGGGCCGGCACAACGACATCGTGATCGCGAGCAAATTCGGCCAGACTCAGCGGCCGGGGGGCGCCAACGGCGTCGACGGCAGTCCCGCCTACGTTGTCCAAGCCTGCGACGCGAGCCTCAAACGGCTCGGGGTCGATGTCATTGATCTCTACTACCAGCACCGGGTCGATCCGGCGGTGCCGGTCGAGGAGACCGTCGGCGCAATGTCGCGGCTGGTTGAACAAGGTAAGGTCCGGTATCTGGGGCTGTGCGAAGCCCGGCCGGAGCGCATCAGGCGAGCTCACACCGTTCATCCGATCGCCGCCGTGCAAAGCGAATTCTCACTCCTCTATCGGCAGGAGGCGACCGAGACGCGCGAGCTGACGCGCGATTTGGGCATCACCTTTGTCGCCTATGCCCCGCTCGGGCGCAGCCTATTGACCGGAGACATCCCCGATTTCTCCAATCTGGCCCCGGGCGATACGCGCGGCCGCCATCCCCGCTTCGCCGTCGACAACTTCTCCAAGAACCGCCAGCTGGTGCAACGCGTCGAGGCGATCGCCGAGGAGAAGGGCTGCACTC